>Ga0316628_100002293_pt1 | contig 14096 bp, 10 predicted proteins | sample OWC_Aug_M2_C1_D5_FD_207648 | JGI IMG/M metagenome (GOLD analysis project Ga0316628, IMG submission 207648) | Wetland soil microbial communities from Old Woman Creek delta, Ohio, United States - OWC_Aug_M2_C1_D5_C | ecosystem: Environmental > Terrestrial > Soil > Wetlands | place: USA: Ohio... | reverse complement strand
CGCTGAAGGACGGGACTCTTGGTCCGCACCAGAAGATCGCGAAATACCTGACCCACCCCGAGGCCGGAGCGGGATTTTTCCAACAACCCATGACGCTGGGCAGCGGCCACATCGATGTCTCGAGCGACTACGGCCTGTTCGGGTTGGAGATGTTTTTTACGGGGAATTTCTCCCAGCTCGCAGCGGTTGCAGCCCAAATGCCTCCGGAAGTGCGTTGACACCCGTGGTTCGAGGCCACCACATCGATACAGAATCACCAGGCCGGAACGGCGGGTGTATTTGTGCCTTGGTGGTTAACGGGCCTTCGGTGCGGAGCGCTTCGCGTCCACGAAGCGCTGGATCTCGTCCAGAGACAGACTGTAGAGGTCCTGCGGATTGCCCGCAGGCTGATATTTCCACCGTTTGTGCCCCCAGAGCCATGACTCGGGCTGTTCCCTGATGATGCTCTCCAGGACATCGTTGAACATTCGAGTGTTGGCGCGCACGTCGTGCTCCCGGTCCCCGCTCTGAATCAATTCGAGCGGCGGCAGGAACTTGATCCAGTAACAACCCCGGCATCGCGGCGTCAGATAGCCGGGGAGGACCGTGGCCCCCGTTCTGAGCGCCAAAAGCGCAAGGCTTGTGGTCGTGGGCGCCGGCAGCCCGAACATGTCGATGAACTCGCCCTCGAGAGTGATCGTATTGTGGTCGGCCAGAATGCCCACGGAATCGCCGTGCTTCAATGACGCGAGTATCTGACGGACGGCGTTCTTTTTCGAGATCACCACGTTGCCGCAGGACTGGCGGGCTTTCGCCAGGTAGCCTTCGAGCTGTGCGATGTCGAGCGGGCGCGTGACGAAGCTTAACGGATGGCCGTAAAGGGCGTGGGCGGCGGGAAGGAGTTCCCAGGCGCTGAAATGCCCTGTGAGATAGAGGATGGGTTTGCCCCGGGCCCGCGCCGCCTTGAAGTTGTTCAAGCCTCGCTCGGGATGGTACCTGGCCACAGATGCGATATTGGATCGGCTCAGTGAGGTGAGCTTTGCCACCTCCAGCAGATTCTGGGCGACGTTTTGGAAACTGCGCCGGGCGATCCGTGCACGATCCCTGCGTGAAATCGCAGGGAAGGCGATCGTCAGATTGACCTTGGCAATGTGCCGGTGTCTTGCGTCGACCAGGTAAGCAAGGAGGGCCAGGGCATTGAGAATGTTCCTGCCCAGCCAGCGCGGGATCACCCGGAAAAATGCGAGGATGAGGCGGATTGTTGGGTACAGGACAAAGGAATCCAATTTGTTGTGTTTTGCCGCGATGTTATAATCGCGTGTGTTGAGGAAAATCTAAACGGCCCTGGGCAATTGACCTCCTGGCTTTTCCGATGATCCCGAGATCACGTCTTTTACACGCAGGCCGACTTTCGGCTCTCTGCTTTCTCATGATATCGGCGTCTGCCCTCGCGGGGTACAAGCCGCGCCCGTGGACCCCGCGTTCTGTCGAAAGCTATCCTGCCAGACTCACGAGCGAGAAGGTCACCATCGCCGCCGAACCGTTGATTTCGGATTTGCAGGCGGCGCAGGTGTTCGACAAGAATGACATCGTGACAGCGGGCATTATGCCGCTGGCCATCGTCATTTTCAACGACAACGACTATTCGGTTCGAGTGGTCGCGGACTCGATCGAGCTGATCGAAGCAAACGAGCATGTTCATCCGCTTCCGCCCGGCGAAACCGTAACCGAGTTGTTCAAAAAGGGACGCCGCAAGAGTTACGGGGTGCCGGACAGCCGGTTGCCGGGCGCGCGAGACGGCGGCAATCCTGAGGCCCTGAGGGATTTCGAGCTGAAGTTTTTGGGCGCAAAGGTCGTGCCCGCCCACGGAAAAGAGGGCGGATTTCTGTACATTCATCCTCCCGTAACCGATCTGCGTTCTTATCTGTCGAAAGCTAGGCTTTACATTCCGGATGTCTATCGTGAAGACAATGGAAGCAGGCTGATCTTTTTCGAGTTTGATTTGCGGCCGGCGGTAGACGTCTTGCCATCGAAATAGCCATTCTCATGGCTTTCTCGGCGAAAGAGATCACGATCGATCCCCCTTACAATGAAGCCCTCGAGGGGATCCTTTCATTCAAGACCCTTGAAGAGGCGGAGAAAACCCTCGAGAGGCTCGAGATGCTCAGACAGAAGTATATTGCAGGAGGTGACGATAAGGGGTTCGAGTACTGCCGGCGGATCGCCCTGGCAGGAAGGCGCAGGGCCGAATTGATCAGCCGGGACCGGCGGGTGCGGGAAACGAAGAGGCAGCAGAAAAAGGAGATCGCCCACTGGTTCCAGGTGTGGCTGGAGACGCCGGATATTTTCGGCTCCTGGCTTGCACTGAGGAAAAAGTCGGACTCCTACGGGAGGCTTTCGGCAGCGGAGGGGGACGGGGGGTCGGTCGGACGGTCCCAACAGAATGGCAAAGAAGAGTAAGCCTCGCTCGCAGGTTGAGTCTTTTCTGGAAATCCTGCGCTCGGAGATCACTGCAGGCAGTGCCGGCCTCACAGCCTGGTTCCAGCACCTTCAGACTGTCGGGGGCATCAAGTCCGTGTTCGAGCTGGAGGCCTGGCTGCGCGGACTGCGCTCGTTCTTCGACCTCCAACACCTCCCGATGCGGGAATCCGAGCGCGCGACGCTGGTGGAAAGGGACTTCCGACAGGAACTGAAGATTGCAGGATGCGCTCTTCAGCGCTGTGAGCGGCTGACTCTGGAAATAGTGAGGCTGGGGCAGTCTGACAGCCTACGATTCGAGACTTTTGTAGAGAGAAAATCGCGCAAGGGCGCCGTTCCGGGCTGCAACGTCGACGCCGTGCTCGATCAGCCTACTCCACTCGACAGCCTCGTCTGGCTCCAGGAATCTCTTGGAGATTTGAGACTCCTGATTTCCACGCTTGACGACAGGGGGGCGATCGACTATCGGATATATCGTGGGCTCGGGAGGGAGTATGCGCAGGCTCTCAAGAGCAGCCGGTTCGTCGAGATGCTGCTGGGCCAGAGGGTGCGCAAGCAATATGATCAGATGGAGAACCCTTTCCTGCAGGGGATTCTCGACGCCATCAAGGACGATCGCCTGCGTCGCAACGCGGTTCTCGCCTTCATTTACCTGCACCGGATGTTGAAGTACCTGGCGTTGATCTGGAAGGAACTCGAGCAGGACCATCCGCTGCGCGAGACCGCGGTTTTATTCGCGCTGGTGGACGAAGAGATGGCCTCACTCGCGGACTTCCTCAAATCCCGTTTCCTCAGAGGGCGCGCGACAAACCAGGTGCTTCACGAAGCGGTGGAGCTGGTAATCTACTCGCTGCACGTCGAGCGCCGCCGAGTTCAGGAACAGGAACTGGCGTCGGTCGTCTCGGCCGGCGATGCGGCAGCAGTCTATGCCAGGATCCAGAACGGCCACGGACTGTTGCGCAACTGCCTGCAAAGCGGTGTCGTGGCCCTGGCCCAGGCTCTCAACAAACAAGTCGAGGCGCGCAACCTTTATCCCTCGATGCAGGACAGCGCCAACCGGTCGCAGGTGCTCCGTCAGGATCTCTGGGAACTCCGGACCTTCCTCAAGGAGATGCTCGACGGCAAACAGGAGCCGGCACTGGACCGGATCGTGAGCCGCATGGCTCTGTTCCGCGAAAAATCGCTGCCGCTGTTGATGTATCGCGACTGGTCGGAGTTCGAGAGTTTCTCGGATGCCATTGTGACTTCCGGCAGCTCCATGGAATCGCGCATCCTGTTGCGGAAGTTCATCGGCTATGTCGAAACACTCGTGCAGGAAGTTTCCAAACGGAGCTCCCTGAGCCGCTCCGATACAGGCTCCGTGCCTGGACAATAATGACCCGGCGTGTTAAATATTTCTATTCTGATTCTGGACGGTGCAGCCGGAGCAGCTCCCCCCGCCACTTTGAATCTCAGGATCGCCAATGAAGGCCAGGTGGAAACAGATGTTTGTGTGGTCGTCGCTGGGCAGTGTCGCGCTGGGAACGGCGATCGCGCTGGCGCGAAAAGCCAGGAGAGTGCAGCCTCCGCCGCTCGAGACGAGCACCGTACCGGCCGACTGCAGCCGTATTTCGATCTGGACGGAGCATTTTCAGGTCGTCAACGACGGCGGCAACGTGATGATCCAGGATCGATACCTCCTGCAGGCGACCCCCTTCAAGGTCTGGAGCGTGCTCGAATCAAGGGGGAATGCACCAGGGTCGGGGCCCGCAAGCTGGAAGATCTATCACATCACCTACCTGCGCTTCTACGACACGTCGCCTAAAGAGGCGGCGCCGGAACAGGGGCTTCTTCAGGACCGATTCTACGGCACGATCTCGGTTGTGGATCCCTCCAGCGAGCGCCTGATCAGGGATGAATGCGGGCGCGGCGCCGTCCTCGCGATCCGCAAATGCTCGGTCGGCGGAGCCAGCAACGGAGTCGAGACAGGCGAGATACACTACTCGGCCGCCCCCATCCTGAATTTTCGTTTCGAATACGCCGCCGTGGAAAAGCGGGTCTGACACGGGAAGCGAAAGACGCTCCCGCAGGTCCGGACCGTCTCCGGGAATGCGTGGGTCGTCCGGGCATTTTGGAGCGGTAAATTCCGGGATGAAGTGCTAAATTCCGATCCTCGGTCTCGACGCCGCTCTCGAGACCACCCCAACCGTCATCTTCTGAACATCGAGGCTTCAATGGCTGAGTCGCTGCTGAGCACAATCCCGGGCACGCGGGACCTCCTTCCTGACGAACTGGACCGCTGGCACCTGGTCGAGGACCGGACGCGGGATATCTTCGCCCGCTATGGCTTTCAGGAAATCCGCACCCCGATTATCGAGGCCACCGAGCTGTTCGCCCGCGGAATCGGCGACGACACCGACATCGTCGGCAAGGAAATGTACACGTTCCGCGATCAGAGCGGGAAGTCGATCACGCTGCGACCAGAAGCAACTGCCTCGGTCGTGCGCGCCTATCTCCAGCATTCGATGCACCGGGAGGCCGGCGCGACCAGGCTGTATTACGTTGGGCCCATGTTTCGCCATGAAAAGAAGCAGAAAGGGCGCTGGCGCCAGTTTTTCCAGGTGGGTGCCGAGATCCTTGGATCGGACCATCCTGCGATCGAAGCGGAAACGGTGGAGATGGTGCTTGCCCTGATCGGATCGCTCGGCATTCAGTCGCGCCTGCAAATCAACTCCGTGGGCTGTCCCAACTGCAGGCCGGCCTACCTGGAGCGCCTGCGCGCCGAACTCCGCGGCGATCCGGCGGCCTTTTGTGAAGACTGCCGCAGACGCACCGAAACCAATCCGCTGAGGGTTCTGGACTGCAAGGTCGAAGCCTGCCAGCCGAGGATAAACCGGCTGCCGATGATGATCGACCATTTGTGCTCTGACTGCGCCGGACATTTCCAGCGGTTCAAATCCTACCTGTCGGGTGCAGACATACCGTTCGAGGTGGTTCCCCGACTGGTGCGCGGCCTGGACTACTACGTGCGCACCGCGTTCGAGATCGTGAGCGGGGACCTGGGGGCGCAGAATGCGCTGGCGGGCGGCGGACGGTATGACGGGCTGGCCGAGGTGCTTGGAGGCCCCCCCACCCACGGTTTCGGCTTCGCCCTCGGACTCGACCGGCTGATCATGCTGCTCCCGGCCTCCTTGGGCGACGAGTCGATCGCGAAGCCTGACCTTTTTCTGGCTCACATCGGTGAGGAGGCGCTCCGGAAGGCGATCGAGCTGGCCCGGCAGCTGCGCAGGAAAGGCCTTCGCTGCTGCCTGGAGTTCGAGGGAGGGAGCCTGAAGAGGCAGATGCGCATGGCAAACAGAATCAATGCGCGTCACACTCTGATCATCGGCGGGGAAGAACTGGCAAAGGGACTCTACAAGGTCCGGCGCATGAGCAGTTCGGAGCAGAGGGAGATCTCGCCGGATCATCTCGCCGACTACCTCCTCGGGCGGGAGTGACGAGGGCACCCGGAGACCTGCCGCCTGCTGCAGAAAGTCCGATGCAAAGCGTATGAGCAAGATTCGGGTTCTTCCTGAAATTCTGGCAAACAAGATCGCCGCGGGGGAGATCGTCGAGCGTCCGGCCTCGGTAGTGAAGGAGCTCCTCGAGAACGCCATTGACGCCGGCGCGCGGGCGGTTCGCCTGGCAATCGTATCGGGCGGCAAGCGCTCGATCACGGTCCGGGACGACGGGGAAGGAATGAGCCAGGATGATGCCATCCTTGCGTTCGAACATCACGCCACTAGCAAGATCCGGACCGCCGACGACCTGGCGGCGATATCGACGCTCGGTTTTCGCGGGGAGGCTCTTCCTTCGATCGCCTCGATTTCCCGTCTGACGTTGCGCACTCGCGCGTCCGGAACGCCGGACGAAGCGGGCGGGACGGAACTGGAGATTCAAGGGGGGACGCTCCGTTCCGTGAAAGCGGTTTCCTGGGACAAAGGAACAGAAATCGTTGTCCGCGACCTCTTTCACAACGTTCCGGCACGGCGGAAGTTTCTGCGCTCCAATGACACTGAACTCGGGCATATCACAAGGCTGGTGACGCACTATGCGCTGGCGCATCCGGAGATGCGCTTTTCCCTGGAGTGCGAGGGCCGTTCTCTGGTTGAGGTCGTCCCCGTGACGACCGTCCGGGAGCGTGTCTATCAACTTTTCGGGGAACGATTCATGGAGAATCTCGTGGAGGTGTCCGGCGCCTCCGGCAACGTGACCCTGAACGGGTTCGCTTCGAGACCGCACGAACAGCGCACCAACCCGTATTCGCAGTTTTTTTACGTCAACCGGCGCATGGTGCGGGACAAGGTGATCACCAGTGCCGTCCGTCAGGCCTACCGCAACGCGATACCTGCTTCTGCTTATCCGATCGTAGTCCTTTTCGTTCAGCTGCCCTGCACCGAAGTGGATGTCAACGCCCACCCGGCCAAAATCGAGATCCGATTCCGCGATCAGAGTGCTGTTCACGACCTCGTTCGCGACAGCATTCTGCGGGCCCTGGTCGCGAGCAAGTCGATCCCTTCCTACGATTATCGGCCGCAGTTCCCCGCCGGGGAGATCCCGTCGGGTTGGCAACCTGCGCCCGACGCCGGAATGGAAGCTGCCCCGGGAGAACGTTTCGATTTCACACCGCCGCAAAGCGCGGCTGATCCTTTTCAAAGGGCCTTCAACTATCCCTTTCGCGAGGTGATCGAGCCGACGCAGGCAGGAGAAAGCCATACGGGGATGAAGATCCGGCCCGACATGCTGCTCGGCTCTCCGGCCGCAGGGGAGCAGCCCTTCCGGGTCGACGGCATCAGGATCCTGGGCCAGATTCACGAAAGCTACATCATCGCCTGCGACAGTCACGGCCTCCTCATCATTGATCAGCACGTCGCCCACGAGAGAGTGCTCTACGAAAAGCTCGCGCGGGAGATGCGGAGCGAGGCGGTGGAAAAGCAGGGTCTGCTGGTACCGATCACCACCGAGCTTGCGCCTCACCAGGCGGCCATCTTCCGTCGTGTCCTGCCCGAGCTCAACAAAAACGGATTCCAGGTGGAGGCATTCGGGGGGCGTGGAATCCTCATCCGTTCCGTGCCTGCCGTCGCTCGGGAGACCGACTGCGCAAATCTCCTGTCGGAAATCCTGGACGGACTGGAAGCGGAGGAGCGGGCGCTGGATGTCGATCGGATCAGGGACCGGATGGCGGTCAGCACGGCGTGCCGGGCGGCGGTAAAAGTGCACATGCCGCTGTCGATGGAAAAGATGCAGTGGTTGATCGACGAACTCGGCAGAACACGGATTCCGACCAACTGCCCGCACGGCAGGCCCGTGATTCTGCGCTTCAGCCTTTACGAGATCGAGCGCAACTTCGGCCGAATCTAAAAAGGCAACCTTGCCGCAGCGACGCTTAGACCGCTGAGATTTCGATAGCCTGTTTTGTCTGCACTCTCGGCGCCACGGTGGGGACCTATTCAGTCGAGTTTGCGGACGACGCCCATTTTGCGGAATTTCTGGTATCGCTGTTCGCGCAGCTCGGCGGGTGACATGCCCAGAAGGGACTCCAACGCGATCTTGAGGCGGGCGTCGAGAAGCTGCGCAGCGGCGGCATGGTCGGTCTGAGCCCCTCCGGGGGGCTCGGGAACGATCTCGTCGATGATCCCGAGGGACAGAAGATCGTTCGCAGTAATTTTCAGATTGGCCGCTGCGGCCGCTACGTGTTCCTGATCCTTCCAGAGGATGGCGGAACATCCCTCCGGCGTGATGACGGTATAAATGGCATTTTCGAGCATGAGCACGTAATTGCCAATGGCGATGCCCAGGGCTCCGCCGCTGCCGCCTTCTCCGATGATGCAAACCACCACGGGGACGGCCAGGCGAGACATTTCCCGCAGATTGTAGGCAATCGCTTCAGCCTGACCCCGCTCCTCTGCGCCGACACTCGGGTAGGCTCCCGGCGTGTCGACAAGGCAGATGATCGGTTTGGAGAACTTCTCCGCCAGCTTCATCACGCGCAGGGCTTTCCTGTAACCTTCCGGCTGTGCGTATCCGAAGTTGCGGTGCTGCCGCTGCTTCAGGTCGCGCCCCTTCTGCTGGCCCACGATCATCACGGCGTGGCTGTGGTATCGGGCCATTCCGGTCACGATGGCCGGGTCATCCGCGAAGCGCCGGTCGCCGTGGATCTCGGAGAACCCCTGGAAGAGTTTTTCGACATAATCCAGCGTATAAGGGCGCTGTTCGTGGCGCGCCATAAGCGTGCGCTTCCAAGCATCATCCTCCTCCCGGCTCACGGCACCCTTCAGCCGCTCAATTTCCGCGCGCAGCGCTTCGATTTCGCTCTGGGGAGCAGGTCTCTCTTCCATGGATTACACCTCATTTGCCGGGATCAGGACCTGACTTCCACCGATCCTGTCCCGCAGATCTGTTCGATCTGCCGGATCAGGTCGGGACTGGATTTGACTTTGACGAAATCTTCGGACTGAATGGTAACACGGAAATCGCTCCGGTGATACAGCTCTACGTTGACGCCGGTCTCGCCCCGGTTTCGCTCGAGGAGCCGGTACAGCTCCGTGGCGCAGTCCGGGGAGAGCCGTTCAATCGCGGCGCGGATGAAGAGGCTTCTGGCATTCCGCTCCGCATAGCCGCTCAATGGTTGAATGTCGGAGCTGATGATTTTGTAGGACAGCTCGTCCTCGAACTCGAATCTCCCGGTGACGATAATGGGGGAATCTGCCTTGAGGTGCGTCTCAAGGCGCGAATAATCCCTTGGAAACACCACCGTTTCGACTGCGCCGGTCATGTCCTCGAGAGAGAATACCGCCATGAGGTCGCCCTTCTTGGTTCGACGCGTGCGCAGATCGGCTACGATGCCTGCGACTTTGCACTCGACGCTGGAGGCGTCGCTGATAAGTTCTGCCAGGCTCTTCTTCGCGTGCCGGGCCAGCTCGGCGGCGAACCGATCCAGCGGGTGGCCGGACACAAAATAGCCCAGAGTTTCCTTCTCCCAGGCCAGCAACTGCTCGGAGCTGAATTCGGGCAGATCGGGCGGGGAGGGTTCCGGCGCCGGCGGTGCACCGGCGGGCAGGCTGGTGAAGAGCCCCTTCTGCCCGCTTTCGCGATCCCGCTGCATACGTTGGCCGTGTTCGATCGCCTGGTCTGCGGTGGCCATCAGCTGTGAGCGCCGCCAGCCCAGCGAATCCAGGGCTCCGCTGCGGATCAGGCTTTCGAGCACGCGACGGTTCACGGCACGGGAATCGACTTCCTCGCAGAACTGATAGAAGCTCCGAAAACGCCCGTGCAGTCTGCGGTGTTCGAGGATGGAACGAATGGCACCTTCGCCGACGTTGCGGATCGCGAGCAGGCCGAAACGGATCTTTCCACCCACCGAGTGGAAATTCAGCTCGCTTTCGTTCACGTCGGGCGGCAGGACCGGAATGCCCATGTCCCTGCACTCGGCGATGTACATCACGATTTTGTCGGTCTTCCCGATTTCACTCGAAAGCAGCGCGGCCATGAATTGAACGGGGAAGTGAACTTTCAGAAATGCGGTCTGGTACGCCAGGAGGGCGTAGGCGGTGCTGTGGGATTTGTTGAAGCCGTACTGCGCGAACTGCTTGATGAGGTCGAAGACCTGGATGGCGGTCCTCTCCGGAATCTTGTTCTTGCGGGCTCCGTCGATGAATTTGTCGCGGCTCGAGGTCATGACCGACTCGAGCTTTTTTCCCATAGCCTTGCGCAGGACATCGGCCTCGCCCAGTGAGAATCCCGCCAGCTTGCTGGCGATCTGCATCACCTGTTCCTGATAGACGATGACGCCGTAAGTTTCGCGCAGGATCTCCTCGAGCACAGGGTGCGGGTAACAAACCTCGACCTGACCCTGCTTGCGCCTCACGAAGTCGGCGATCATTTCCATCGGGCCCGGGCGATAGAGCGCGTTCAACGCGATGAGGTCCTCGAACCTCTCCGGCCTGAGGCGCCTCAACTCCGCTTTCATGCCGCCGCTTTCAAACTGGAAGATCCCGTTGGTCCGGCCCTCGGAGAAGAGAGCGTAGACCTTCGGATCGTTGAGGGGGAGTGACACCAGTTCGATCTCCCGCCCAAGCTCCTCGCGCACCCGTTTGACGGCATTGTCGATCACGGTCAGCGTGGCGAGGGCCAGCAAGTCCATTTTGAGCAGGCCGACGGATTCCAGGTCCTTCATGCTGTACTGGGTGGTGATTTCGTCTTTGCCCGACTTGTAGAGCGGCACCAGCTCCACCAGCGGCCTGGGCGCGATGACCACGCCGGCGGCATGCGTGGAGGCGTGGCGCGCGAGTCCTTCGAGACGCTTCGCAGTTTCAATCAGCTTCGCGATCTGGGGGTTCTTCATCTCCTCGGTCAGTCGCTTTTCCTGCTGGAGCGCTTTGTCGATGGTCGCATTGAGTTCATTCGGGATCAGGCGGGCGATCCGGTCGACATCGGCGAAGGGAATATCCAGGCTGCGGCCGACGTCCCGGATCACGCCCTTCGCGGCCATGGTGCCGAAAGTAATGATCTGACACACGCTGTCGCGCCCGTATTTGCGAGCGACGTACTCGATCATCTCGCCCCGCCGGTGCATGCAGAAGTCCATGTCGATGTCGGGCGGGGCGATTCTCTCCGGGTTGATGAAACGCTCGAAAAACAGGCTGTACTGGAGGGGGTCGATGTCCGTGATCCTGAGGCTGTAGGCCACGAGGCTGCCCACCGCGGAGCCGCGGCCCGGGCCGACGGGGATGTCGTGATCGCGCGCGTATTTGATCAGGTCCCACACGATGAGGAAATAGCTCGAGAACCTCGTCTGCTTGATCATCTCGATCTCGAATCGGAGCCTCTCGTCGTACGCCGTGAGCGGGTTCTTCAAAAGCCTGTCGCGCGCCATCGCCTCGAGGTGCCTGCGGCGCCCGGCGAATCCCTCGCGCACCACCTGCTCGAAATAGGAGTCCGAAGTGTGGCCTTCGGGGACCTCGAACGGCGGCAGCGACTCGGTCGCTTCGATCTGCAGGTCGCAACGCTCTGCCACGCGGAGGGTGTTGAGGATTGCCTCCGGCACGTGCTGCCAGAGCGTGCGCATTTCCTCGGCGGACTTGAAGTAGAACTGATCGCTGGCGTAGCGCAGGCGGTCGGTTTCCTGCACGGTCCTGCCCGTGCCGATGCAGAGCAGGACATCGTGGGCGAAGCTGTCGTCCTGCTTCAGGTAGTGGGTGTCGTTGGTGCAAACGAGCGGGATGGCCGTCAAGTTCGAGATCCTGATGAGACCCTCGTTGGCTTGCTGCTGCAGGGGCAGCCCCTGATCCTGGAGTTCGAGGAAGAAATTGCCCGCCCCGAAAATGTCGCGCAACGTCTGTGCCTCGTCGAGCGCGGCGTCGAACTGGTCCATCGTCAGCTTCTGCGCGACGGCACCCTTGAGGCACGCGGAAAGGGCGATGAGGCCGCTGCTGTGCTCGGCGAGAAGTTCCTTGTCGATGCGGGGCTTGTAGTAGAAGCCCTCGAGGTACCCGCAGGAGACCAGCCGGCTCAGGTTCCGGTAACCGGTCGCGTTTTCCGCAAGGAGAACCAGGTGGTTGGATTGGTCCCCGCCCCCCGCTTTTTTGAGCCGGCTTTCCTTTGCCACGTAAATCTCGCAGCCGATGATCGGTTTCAGCCCCTTCTTGCGCGCCAGGTTGTAAAACTGCACGGCGCCGAAGAGGTTGCCGTGGTCGGTAATGGCCATCGCCGGCATGCCCATCGCCACCGCCAGGTCGACTAGGCGCTCCACCTTTGACGCGCCGTCGAGCAGGCTGTATTCCGAGTGATTGTGAAGATGAACGAAGGTGTCGGCCTGTGCCACTACGCTACTCCCATTCGATGGTGCCGGGCGGTTTCGAAGTGATATCGTAAACTACCCGGTTGATTCCCCGCACTTCATTCACGATTCGGTTGGAAATCCTCTCGAGCACCGCGTGAGGGATCTTCGCCCAGTCTGCCGTCATGCCGTCCTGGCTGGTCACCATGCGTAGTGCGAGCACGTTTTCGTAGGTCCTGTCGTCGCCCATGACTCCCACGCTTCGGATCGGGAGAAGAACCGCAAATGCCTGCCACAAGCTCCGCGACAGTCCCGCACACTCGATTTCCTCCTGCACGACGGCATCGGCCTCGCGCAGGACCGCGAGCCGGCCGGGAGTCACGGCTCCCAGGATCCGGACCGCGAGACCGGGACCCGGAAAGGGCTGACGGTAGACGAACGAAGGATCCATTCCGAGTTCCAGGCCGACCTTGCGGACTTCGTCCTTGAAAAGTTCCCGCAACGGCTCCACCAGTTGCAGTTCCATCTTCTCGGGCAATCCCCCTACGTTGTGATGGGACTTTATGACTGCGGAAGGTCCACGCACGGAGGTCGATTCGATGACGTCGGGATAGAGCGTGCCCTGGACCAGGAAACGGGGCGAGCCGAGCCTGCGTGCCTCTTCCTCGAACACCCGGATAAACTCCTCGCCGATGATCTTCCTCTTCGCTTCGGGTTCTTCCACGCCTGCCAGCCGGTCCAGAAACCTCCCGCTTGCGTCGACGCCGATGACCTTGATGTGGAGTTTCTCGCGGAAGTTGGCCAGCACGCTCCGGAACTCGTTTTTGCGCAGCAGGCCGTTGTCCACCAGGATGCAGGACAAGCGGTCTCCGATGGCTCTGTGCACGAGGAGGGCCGCGACGGAGGAGTCTACGCCCCCGCTAAGCCCGCAAATGGCACTGCCGCCGGCGACCCGCTCCGCGATCGCGGCGACCGACGACTCGACGAATGCGGACATGGTCCAGTCCGAGCGGCAGCCGCAGACACCCACAAGAAAATTCCTGAGGATCTCCTTGCCGTGGCTTGTGTGCACCACCTCGGGATGGAACTGGAGTCCCCAGATCTTGCGCTCCTCGTTGCATGCAGCTGCCACGATTGAGCCGGAGCGGGCAAGCACCTTGAAGCCCGGCGGAAGCGTCTCGACCCGGTCCCCGTGGCTCATCCAGGCCTGAAAACTGCGCGGCAGCCCGGAGAGGATCCGGTTCTCCTCGAGAATCTCCACCGTGGCTTTGCCGAACTCGCGTTGATCACCGGGAACTACTTTTCCCCCGATACTCTGAGTGATGAGCTGGAGTCCATAGCATATTCCGAGGGTGGGAATTCCCAGGGAGTAGAAAGCCGGGGGAAGGGAAGGGCAGCCGTCGCGGCAGACGGAGTCGGGGCCACCGGAGAGAATCACCGCGGCGGGCCTCACCGAGGCGACCGCCTCCAGTGCCGCCGAAAAGGGATGAATTTCGCAGTAGACCGAGAGCTCACGCACGCGGCGAGCGATCAACTGGGTAAACTGCGATCCGAAATCCAGGATTACGATAGTCTGGTGTTGAATTGTCAGCTCCCGCTCTCTGAATGAATTGTCTTGCGGACCTCTTACATTATCTCAGGGATCAGGCTTTTTCAACGTCTGCTCCTTCCAACACTGAAAGGAGGTGCGATTTGAACAGTATCGCGGGCCACTGCTCCGTCGGGCGAACTCGAGGCAGCAGTGAGCACTAATATGCTGAACCGCGAAGGCCTCAAAGACCTCGAAGACAAGATTGAACGAGGTTCTTCTTTGAGGTCTTGGAGGTCTTTGCGGTTCAGCTTT
>Ga0316628_100002292_pt1 | contig 14097 bp, 13 predicted proteins | sample OWC_Aug_M2_C1_D5_FD_207648 | JGI IMG/M metagenome (GOLD analysis project Ga0316628, IMG submission 207648) | Wetland soil microbial communities from Old Woman Creek delta, Ohio, United States - OWC_Aug_M2_C1_D5_C | ecosystem: Environmental > Terrestrial > Soil > Wetlands | place: USA: Ohio... | reverse complement strand
GCTGTCGCGCATCCTGACCTGGGACGATGCGCAAGTCCTTGCAAAGCAACAGGAAGAAGCAACGCTCTACAAGGACATGCGCTCCGATGCCGTGGGGCAGACCATGCGGCGCCTGGGCCGCGCCAAACCGCAATTGTGATGCAATGAGAACGATGTAATGAGAATCTCCAGCGAAGACCTGCCGCAGCATCTGTCCAGGGGGTTAGGCTCGCTGTATGTCATTCACGGCGAAGCCATGCTGCTCGCCATCGAGGCCGCCGATACCATCCGCGCCGCGGCGCGCGCCGCAGGTTACAGCGAGCGTGAAGTGCTGATCGCCGAACAGGGGTTCAAGTGGGCGGAGTTGCGCAACAGTGCACAAAGCATGTCGCTGTTTTCAGCGCGCAAGGTAATCGACCTGCGCATCCCCTCCGGCAAGCCCGGTGTGGAAGGCGCGCAGGCATTGCAGGACCATTGCGAGGCCCTGAGCCCGGACACGCTCACCCTGATCACGCTGCCGCATCTTGACGGCACTGCGACCAAGAGCAAATGGTTTACGGCGCTGGAACAGCATGGCACGGTCATCCATGCCGCTGAAGTTCCGATTGCTGCGCTGCCCGCGTGGATTGCCGGACGATTGAAACAACAGGGCCAGTCCGCCGACGCAGATACGCTGGCGTTTCTCGCACAGCGGGTGGAGGGCAATCTGCTCGCCGCGTTTCAGGAAATACAGAAGCTCGCGCTGTTGTTTCCCGCCGGACCGCTTTCTTTCGAACAGGTAAAGGACTCGGTGATGGATGTGGCACGCTACGACGTCTACAAGCTTTCCGAGGCGATGCTGGGAGGCGATGCGGAACGCTATGTGCGCATTCTCGACGGCCTGCGCGCGGAGGGGACGGCCACGGTGTTGATCCTGTGGGCCATTGCGGAGGACATCCGTACGCTGGCAAAAGTATCGAATGCCATGCAGCAAAGCGGCAACCTCGCCGGAGCATTGCGCGACGCACGAGTGTGGGGCGTTCGCCAGAAACTGGTGGAGCGCGCCGTGCGCCGCTTCACGCCGGCATTCGCGGAACGGGCCTTGCGCCAAGCCGCGCAAATCGACAAGCTGGTGAAAGGCCTGCGCCACGGCGACGTGTGGGATGAGTTGCTGCAGCTCGGCGTGCGCTGCGCACGGGCAGGTGCACCAAAGGCAGGCAATCCGCAACCAGCCAAAGGCTGGGCGGAGTTGACACTCCGATGAGCGAGGCGTTGCTGGTGTTCACCAACCTGCCGGACCGCGCCACGGCAGAACGCATCTCGGAAGCCCTGGTCACGGAAGGCGCCGCCGCCTGCGTGAACCTACTGGCCGAGTGCACATCGGTGTATCGCTGGCAGGGCAAGATTGAACACGCGAGCGAAGTACCAATGCTGATCAAGACCACGCGCGACGCTTATCCGCGATTGGAGAGTGCGTTGCGCAAATTGCATCCTTATGAACTTCCGGAAATCATCGCGTTGCCCGTCAACGCGGGCCTGCCGGAATACTTGAACTGGGTGATACAGGAATGCGAAACAAGGAACCGAGGATGATGCGTCGTTTGCTGACAATTGTGTTGCTGTGCATTGCTCCGCTCGCACAGGCGGATTTTCTGTCTTTCGGCAGCAAGAAGCCTGCCTTCTTGCCCGCCGATCAGGCCTTCGCGCTGAGCGTGCAAGCGCGGGACCAGCGGACGCTGCTCGCCAGCTTCCTGATCACACCGGGCTATTATCTGTACCGCGACAAGGTCAGCTTCAGTGTCACCGGCGGAAAGACAAATATCTCACGAATTGACCTGCCCAAAGGCGAAACCAAGAACGATCCCAATTTCGGGGAAATCGAGGTGTATCACCAATCGTTCCAGGTAGGGATCACGCTGGAGAACGCCGATCCGGCAAAACCGGTAACGGTAAACGCCACCTACCAGGGGTGCAGCGACAAGGGGCTGTGCTACCCGCCCATCGAAAAGACATTCACCGTCGAACTCGCGCAGACCATCAGCGCGGCAGCGACTGCGCCGGCAGCGGCGGCGGGCACGCAAAACGAGAGCCCGCCCGCGAGCGACGGCTCGCGTATCGCCAGGATGTTCAAGGAGGGCAGTTTCTGGCTCATCGTTTCATTCTTTTTCGGCGCCGGCCTGTTGCTCGCGCTCACGCCATGCGTCTTCCCCATGATCCCCATCCTTTCCGGCATCATCGTCGGACGGGGGCACAAAATCACCCACACCCACGCTTTCTTCCTGTCACTTGCCTATGTGCTGGGCATGGCGATCACCTATGCCATCGTCGGTGTGGCCGCCGGATATTCAGGCAATCTGCTCTCCAATGCGCTGCAGACGCCCTGGGTGTTGGGAAGCTTCGGCGCGCTGTTCGTACTGCTGTCGTTGTCCATGTTCGGCCTTTATGAGCTGCAGTTGCCTTCCGCCTTGCAAAGCAAACTCACCGACACCAGCAACAAGCTGCATGGAGGCCATCTCACCGGCGTGTTCGCCATGGGTGCACTGTCTGCCATCATTGTGGGGCCCTGCGTCGCCGCGCCCTTGGCGGGCGCCCTCTTATATATAAGTCAGACGCACGATGCGTTGCTGGGCGGCACCGCGCTGTTTGCGCTGGCGCTTGGCATGGGAGTGCCCTTGCTGTTGATCGGCACTTCGGCCGGCGCCTTGCTGCCCAAGGCGGGCACGTGGATGGAAGCGGTAAAGCGCTTCTTTGGCGTCCTGATGCTGGCGATAGCCATCTGGATCGTATCTCCGGTCATCCCGCTCGGCGTGCAGATGCTGCTTTGGGCAGCTTTGCTGATCTTCGCCGCGATCGGACTGCACGCGCTTGATCCGCTGCCGCATCACGCGGTCGGCTGGCACAAGCTGGGAAAGAGCATTGGCATGCTGGCCCTGCTGCTCGGCGTCGCCTACCTGGTCGGCGCATTGTCCGGCGCGCGCGACATCCTGCGCCCGCTCGGCAACATTGGCCACGCCAGTGCCGAAGCACCCGCGACGCTCAATTTTGCGCGAATCAAGGGCACTGCGGACCTGGATGCACGGATCGCGCAATCCGGCGGCAGGAAAGTGGTGCTCGATTTTTACGCCGACTGGTGCGTCTCCTGCAAGGAAATGGAGCGTTTCACGTTCACTGATCCCGGCGTTCAAGCCAAGCTGAAGAACGCGGTCTTGCTGCAAGCCGACGTCACCGCCAACAGCGAGGACGATAAGGCCTTGCTGCAGCGTTTTCAGCTGTTCGGCCCGCCAGCGACCCTGTTCTTCGATGCACAGGGCGCGGAGCAGGCCGATTTCCGCGTGACCGGCTATCAGGACGCGCCCCAGTTCCTGCAGTCGCTGAAAAACGCCGGTCTTTGACCGGCAATTTGATAAAGGAGCAACGATGTCCGATCTCAACGACCCGCGCGTGTTCTTTGCCGCGGAACGCACCCTGCTCGCCTGGAACCGGACCAGCCTTTCTCTGATGGCTTTCGGGTTCGTGATTGAACGCTTCGGCCTGTTTGTCGCGATCCTGTTGCCTGGGCACAGCGCGCCAGCACAGCGCGGCATATCCTTCTGGACTGGCCTTGCCTTCGTCCTGCTCGGGGTATTCGTGGCCATCTTCTCCACGCTGCAATTCCAGAAAGTGCTGCGCACCCTGAAGCCGATCGAAATCCCCGCGGGCTACCGGACCGAGCCGGGCGTGATCACCAACCTCTTTGTCGCCGCTTTGGGCATCGTTCTGACCGTCTACTTCTTCCACGGCGTCTAAACCGCTGCAAACAAGCCGTTTTTTGCCAATTCCTCCGAAAAGGTGGACAAACACGCTCATTTTCGGCAAACTGCGCGCCCCATGAAAAACATTCTGGTACTGCACGGCCCTAACCTGAACCTGCTCGGCACCCGCGAGCCGGGCGTGTATGGTCGCGTCACGTTGGACGAAATTAATGACAAATTGTCCGCACTAGCGCAAACGAAGGGTGCAAAACTCGCGCACTTCCAGAGCAATGCCGAAGCAGCGCTGGTTGACCGGGTGCAGCAGGCCCGCGCGGACGGCACGGACTTCATCATCATCAACCCCGCCGCCTTTACCCACACCAGCGTCGCCCTGCGCGACGCGTTGGCCGCAGTCGCAATTCCCTTCGTTGAGGTCCACCTTTCCAACGTGCACGCCCGCGAGGCTTTCCGCAAGGAGTCCTATTTCTCCGACATCGCGGTCGGCGTAATAAGCGGGCTGGGCGCAACGGGTTACGAACTCGCACTTCAATACGCACTACAACAACAATCTGCAAGGAGCTAAGAAATGGATCTACGCAAACTGAAGACACTGATCGAGCTGGTCGAGAACTCGGGCATCGCCGAACTGGAACTGACCGAAGGTGAAGAGCATGTGCGCATCTCCCGCGCAAGTTCGGTTGCCGCTCCAATGCAGCACGTATATGCGGCCGCGCCTCTGGCTGCTGCCCCCGCTCCCGCTGCCGCTGCTCCGGCGGCACCTGCCGCACCCGCCGTGCCGGAAGGCCACGTGGTCAAATCGCCGATGGTCGGCAGCTTCTATCGCTCTCCCTCGCCCGGCGCCAAGGCGTTCGTGGACGTTGGCCAGAATGTAAATGCCGGGGATACCTTGTGCATCATCGAAGCGATGAAATTGCTGAACGAGATCGAGGCAGACAAGGCAGGGGTCATCAAGGCCATCCTGGTGGAGAACGGTCAGGCAGTCGAGTTCGGTCAGCCGCTGTTCATCATCGGCTAACGCGCCATGGCAGTGTTCGAACGCAAACCCCGCACCCCAGCACCGCCGGAGAAACCCGTTATGTTTGAAAAGATCCTCATTGCCAATCGAGGCGAGATCGCGCTGCGCATCCAGCGCGCGTGCCGCGAGATGGGCATCAAGACCGTCGCCGTGCATTCGGAGGCGGATGCCGATGCCAAGTACGTGAAGCTGGCTGACGAGTCGGTGTGTATCGGCCCCGCCCCGTCCAGCCATAGTTACCTGCATGTTCCCGCCATCATCAGCGCTGCCGAAGTGACCGATGCGCAGGCCATCCACCCCGGCTACGGCTTTTTGTCCGAGAACGCCGATTTTTCCGAGCGCTGCGAGAAGTCCGGATTCGTCTTCATCGGCCCGCGTGCCGAGACCATCCGCCTGATGGGCGACAAGGTCTCCGCCAAGAACGCCATGAAGAAAGCCGGCGTTCCGGTCGTGCCCGGCGTGGACGGCGCCTTGCCGGACGATCCGGCCGAAATCATGCGTATCGCCAAATTCATCGGCTACCCGGTGATCATCAAGGCATCCGGCGGCGGTGGCGGACGCGGCATGCGCGTGGTGCACACCGAGGCGGCACTGCTCAACGCAGTGACCATGACCAAGACCGAGGCGCAGGCCGCGTTCAACAATCCCATGGTGTACATGGAGAAGTTCCTCGAGAACCCGCGCCACATCGAGATCCAGGTGCTGGCCGACCAGCACGGCAACGCCGTGTTCCTCGGCGAGCGCGACTGCTCCATGCAGCGCCGTCACCAGAAGATCATCGAAGAAGCGCCGGCTCCGCTGCTCAACACCAAGCTGCGCGACAAAATCGGCGAGCGCTGTGCGGAAGCCTGCCGCAAGATCGGTTATCGCGGCGCGGGCACCTTCGAGTTCCTGTACGAGAACGACGAGTTCTACTTCATCGAAATGAACACGCGCGTGCAGGTCGAACACCCGGTCACCGAAATGATCACCGGCGTCGACATCGTGCAGCAGCAGATCCGCATCGCCGCCGGCGAAAAGCTGCCGTTCAAGCAGCGTGACATCGAGTTCCGCGGCCATGCCGTGGAATGCCGTGTCAATGCCGAGCATCCCTATACCTTCGTGCCCTCGCCCGGACGCATCACCAACTGGCACGTGCCCGGCGGCCCCGGCATCCGCGTCGATTCGCACGTGTATAACAACTACTTCATCCCGCCGCATTACGACTCCATGATCGGCAAGATCATCGCGTACGGCGATACACGCGATCAGGCCATCGCCCGCATGCGCACCGCCTTGTCCGAAATGGTGGTGGAAGGCATCAACACCAATATCCCGCTGCATCAGGAATTGATGAATGACGCCGCGTTCATCCGCGGCGGCACCAGCATCCACTATCTGGAACACAAGCTGGCAGAGAAGGGCAAGTAGACTGTGTCCTGGCTCACGTTGTCGGTGCAAGCCTCGGCCGATTACGCCGAAGCACTAAGCGAGGCGCTACTGGCACACGGTGCGCTGTCGGTGGACATGCTGGACGCGGATGCGGACACGCCGGACGAGCAGGCCATCTTCGGCGAGCCCGGCGAACCCACCTCTGCGGTCTGGCAGCACAACCTAGTAAATGCGCTGTTCGAGAGCGATGCCGATGTTGCTGGCATCCTGCAAGTCTGCTGCAACGAGCTCGGACTTGCCGCACTCCCGCAATACAAGATCGAAACGCTGGAAGAGAACGACTGGGTGCGCCTGACCCAGGCCCAGTTCGACCCCATCCGCATCAGCGAACGCCTGTGGATCGTGCCGACCTGGCACACACCCACTGACCCGGCCGCCATCAACATCGCGCTCGACCCCGGCCTCGCGTTCGGCACCGGCAGCCATCCCACCACACGGCTGTGCCTGCGCTGGCTGGATGCGAACATCAGGGGCGGCGAGACGGTGCTCGACTATGGCTGCGGCTCCGGCATCCTCGCCATCGCCGCGATGAAGCTGGGTGCGGGCAGCGCCATAGGTGTGGACGTGGATGCGCAGGCCGTGGTGGCCAGCCGCGACAACGCGGAAGCGAACCGGGTGCACGCCGATTTCTACCTGCCCGATGGCGTCGAACTGACTCAATATGATGTCGTCGTGGCCAACATCCTCACCAATCCGCTGCGTGCGTTGGCGCCGCTGCTGGCAAGCGCGACCAAATCCGGTGGCCGCATCGTGCTTTCGGGCATCCTCGCTGAGCAGGCGGACGACGTCATGCGCATCTATGCGCAATGGTTTGACCTGGCGCCCGCGGTGCTGGAAGATGGGTGGTGTTGTTTGTCCGGCGTAAAGAAATGACCGAGATCACACAATGCCCCCAGTGCGGTACCCGCTTCAAGGTCACCGGCGCGCAGCTGGATGCGCACGACGGCCTGGTGCGTTGCGGGCGTTGTCATGATGTTTTCGATGCGCGCAAACACTTGCATGACAACGAGCCCAGCCCGCAGCTGAGCTTGCCTATCGGCCCCGATTCCAGCGGGCACCCCATCGGGCATTCTCCTGCCCGCAGCATCCCCGAGCTGGCGGCGGAGCCCACCACACTGGCACAACAAGTCCGCTTCGTAGAAGAACTGACCGACGAGGTGGGCGCACCCGCACCGCGGAGCTCCAGCTGGGCGGGCTTGCTGATCGCTGTCTCGCTGGCGGTGATGCTTCTCGCACAGGCCGCCTACCACTTCCGCGTGGAGCTGGCCGCACGCCTGCCCGGAATCAAGCCCTTGCTGGTGGAATACTGCACGCTGCTCGACTGCACCGTTCCCCTGCCGCAAAAGGCAGATCTGTGGATAATCGAGTCATCCGAACTGCAGGCTGACCCCGAGCACAGTAGCATTGTGACGGTGCATGCCCTGCTGCATAACCGCGCTCCCTATGCGCAAGCATTTCCCAGCCTCGAGCTCACGCTCACGAACGTGCAGGACCAGCCGGTCGGCCGCCGCGTGTTCCGGCCGACGGATTATCTGAAGGCCGAAAACGAGAACCTGGGAACCCCTGCAAACCGCGACCTCGACATCAAGCTACGGCTGGATACTGCCGATCTCAAGCCGTCAGGCTACCGCTTGTTCCTTTATTACCCCCGCTAGCCGGCTGCGCCACTCCGTTGGCAGTACCCGCGCGCAACGCCGCGTGGCCCGGACCAAGCAGACATCGCCTGCGTCAAACCGTTCATGCCAAAACGCGTGCCTTTTCCAAGCCACTGCTCGGGCGAGCAACCAATTTCTCGGTGCCCGGTTACCTTCCGCTGCACGGAATGCCGGACAGCGCTCTTCCTGCCGAAGCGTCTTTGGGTATAATCCCCAAGCCGTTCAGGCTGATTGGGAGAGCGTGCTGGCCAAGCTGTAGTGTGGCCGCACCGCCGAAGGCGCAATACCCGTAACCGCTCAGGCTCAAGAACCAATCGGAACAGGCGAATCTGGAGAGCGTCAGGATCAGTTATTAGCCGTTAGACGCTAGTCGTTAGTAAAAGCAGGGAGCCGCGAGGCGGACAGTGCCAACTAACGACTAGAGACTAACTTCTAACGACTCATGGCTGACCACCGAAGGGGCACGCGGATCTTCCGTAATCTCTCAGGTACCAAGGACAGATGGGGCGAAGCAGCACGTTGCTTCGCCTTTTTTATTTGAGTTCCGCCTGGCCTGAAGTTAAGCGTCCACTGAAACCTTGTTTTCGGAGAACAATGATGACGATGCTCAAGCAGACCCCTCTCAATTCAGCACACCGTGCCATGGGCGCCAAGATGGTGGATTTCGGCGGTTGGGACATGCCGGTGAACTATGGCTCGCAGATCGACGAGCACCACAAGGTACGCAACGATTGCGGCATGTTCGACGTGAGTCACATGCGCGTGGTAGATGCGAAAGGCGACGGCGTGCGCGCCTTCCTCCGTTACCTGCTGGCGAACAACGCGGACAAACTCACCGTGCCGGGCAAGGCGCTGTATTCCGCCATGCTGCGCCCGGACGGCCACGTGATCGACGACCTCATCATCTATTTCATGACCGAGCAGTGGTTCCGCATCGTCGTCAACGCGGGCACCGCCGAAAAGGACATCGCGTGGATGAAGCAACAAGCCGCCGCGCACGCGCCGAAACTCACCATCATTTCGCGCGACGATCTGGCGATGGTTGCCATCCAGGGGCCGAACGGCCGCGCCAAAGTGTGGCAGGTGCTTCCGCAAACCAGGGCGGCGACCGAGGGATTGCAGAATTTTCAGGCCGCCGATTGCGGCGAGTATTTCGTGGCACGCACCGGCTATACCGGCGAAGACGGCTTCGAGGTGATGCTACCCAAGGAGAAGGCGGAAGAACTCTGGTACGCGCTGAACCGGGCGGGCGTGCCGCCCATCGGCCTCGGCGCGCGCGATACGCTGCGCCTGGAGGCGGGCATGAATCTATACGGCCAGGACATGGACGAAACGGTCGGCCCGCTGGAATCCGGTCTCGGCTGGACGGTGGACCTGAAGAGTCCGCGCGATTTCATCGGCAAGGCAACGTTGGTAGCGAACCCGCCCGCACGCAAGCTTGCCGGGTTGGTATTGCTGGATCGCGGCGTGTTGCGCGGCCATCAGAAAGTCAGGACAGCGTACGGCGAAGGCGAAATCACCAGCGGCAGCTTTTCCCCCACACTGGAGAAATCCATCGCGCTGGCACGTGTTCCGAACGGCGTGCAGGTCGGCGACACGGTCCAGGTTGAGATACGTGACAAGTTACTGAATGCGAAAGTTGTGAAATATCCATTCGCCAGAAACGGCAAGGGTTTGATCAGTTAACACTCCGATCGCCTGGGCGGTCGAATGGCAAATGTTCACGCCTCGACACGCTCGGCACGAACGGATAAACGATTCTTTTTTAGGAGAACAAAGATGAGCAATCCAGGCAACCTGAAATACACCGCCACCCACGAATGGGTCAAAACCGAGGCCGACGGCACCATCAGCGTCGGTATCACGCAACACGCACAGGAACTGCTGGGCGACATGGTGTTCGTCGAAGCCCCCGAAGCTGGGCGCAAATTGAAGGCGAAGGAAGAATGTTCCGTGGTGGAGTCGGTGAAGGCTGCCGCCGATGTCTACGCGCCGGTGTCGGGCACAGTCACTGCCGCAAACAGTGAGCTGGATTCCGCACCGGAAAATATCAACAGCGATCCTTACGGCGCATGGATCTTCAAGATGAAGCCGGACAACGCGGCGGACGTCGCGGCACTGCTGGACGCCGCGGCCTATCAGGCTGTCGTAGACAGCGAAGCGCACTAATTCAGGAATGAGGATCAGGATCGTGGATTGAGGAAAACCATTTCTTCGATCCAAACCCTGAGTCTTCACCGTCCTTGCTCAATCCCAAATCCTGGTTCCTCGATCCTATGACCGACCAATTCGTGAATCGCCACAACGGTCCGAACGCACAAGACGTTCAGGCCATGCTGAAGAAAGTCGGCGCGCCTTCGCTCGATGCGCTGATCGAGCAGACCGTCCCTGCCGCCATCCGCCTGAAGAAACCGCTGAACCTGCCGGAGGGGATGAGAGAGCACGCCTACCTGCAGCATCTGCGCGGCATCGCGGCGAAGAACAAGCCGTACAGGAGTTACATCGGGCTCGGCTACTACGACACGGTCCTGCCGCCAGTCATCCAGCGCAACGTGCTGGAGAATCCCGGCTGGTATACAGCCTACACGCCTTACCAGGCGGAGATCGCGCAGGGCCGCCTGGAAGCGCTATTGAATTTCCAGACCATGATCACGGACCTGACCGGCATGGAGATCGCCAATGCGTCCCTGCTGGACGAGGCCACGGCAGCGGCGGAAGCGATGACCATGCTGCACGGCCTGCGTTCGCGCGAAGCCGCAGAACAGGGCAAGAACAGTTTCTTCGTGTCGAACGAGTGTTTCCCGCAGACCATCGAAGTGCTGAAGACGCGCGCCAAGCCGCTGGGCATCGAACTGGTGATCGGCGACTTCAAGACCGTGACGCTGAACGAAAAACTGTACGGCGCGCTGCTGCAATACCCGACCGCCGACGGCACGGTGCATGACTATGCCGATTTCGTGAAGCGCGCCAAGGAACACGGCATGACCATCGCGGTGGCCGCCGACATCCTCAGCTTGGTGCTGCTGACGCCGCCCGGCGAATGGGGTGCGGACGTGGTGGTCGGCTCCACCCAACGCTTTGGCGTACCGATGGGCTACGGCGGCCCGCACGCCGCGTATTTCGCCTGCCACGACGCGCACAAGCGCTCGATGCCCGGACGCATCATCGGCGTGTCAATCGATGCCGAAGGCAACCCGGCGCTGCGCATGGCGCTGCAGACACGCGAACAGCACATCCGCCGCGAGAAGGCGACCTCCAACATCTGCACCGCCCAGGCGCTTCTGGCGATCATGGCCAGCATGTACGCGGTATACCATGGCCCCGAAGGCCTGCGCGGCATCGCACGCCACGTGCATCAGTCCACCGTGGCGCTGGCCAGCGAACTGAAAAAGCTCGGTTACACCATCGCCGACGGCGTCTTCTTCGACACGCTGAAACTCACGCACACCGACAACGCGAAGATCCACGCCCTGGCCGACGCGGCGCGCATCAACTTCCGCCACGCCAGCGACGGGCTGGGCATCAGCCTGGACGAGACCACTTCAGTCGATGACCTCAACGCCATCCTCGCCGTGTTCGCGCAGGCCGCGGGCAAATCTGCTCCCGTGCTTACGGAGGCACAGGTGGCAGCACAAACGATGCTCGTGAAGCCGCGCCAGAAGGCCTTTCTGAGCCACCCCGTGTTCAACAGCTACCACTCCGAAACCGAGATGATGCGTTACATCAAGCGGCTGGAGAACAGGGACCTGTCGCTGACGCACTCGATGATCTCGCTGGGTTCGTGCACGATGAAGCTGAATGCGGCCTCCGAGATGCTGGCGATGACTTGGCCGGAGTTCGCCAACCTGCATCCCTTCGTGCCAGTCGAACAGGCCGAAGGCTATCAAGAGATCATCGAAGGACTCAATGCGGCGCTGACCGAGATCACCGGCTTCGCGCAGATGAGCTTCCAGCCGAACAGCGGCGCCTCCGGCGAGTACGCCGGCCTGCTGGTGATCCAGGCCTATCACCGCTCGCGCGGCGAGGAGCAGCGCAACGTGGTGCTGATCCCCTCCTCCGCGCACGGCACCAATCCCGCCAGCGCGGCGATGTGTGGCCTGAGCATCGTGGTGGTGAAGTGCGACAGTAAAGGCAACATCGACGTAGACGATCTGCGCGCAAAGGCGGAAGAGCACAAGGCAAACCTGTCCTGCCTGATGGTGACCTACCCCAGCACGCACGGCGTGTACGAAGAGGCCATCAAGGACATCACCGCGATCATCCACGCCAACGGCGGCCAGGTGTACATGGACGGCGCCAACATGAACGCGCAGGTCGGCCTGACCAATCCGGCCACCATCGGCGCGGACGTGTGCCACCTCAACCTGCACAAGACCTTCGCCATCCCGCACGGCGGCGGCGGACCGGGCGCCGGTCCCATCGGCGTGGCCGAACACCTGACGCCGTTCCTGCCATCGCACCCGCTGGTCAAGGCCGGAAGTGCGCAGGGCATCCACGCGGTAGCCGCTGCGCCGTATGGCAGTGCGTTGATCCTGCTGATCTCCTACGCCTACATAAAGATGATGGGCGGCAAGGGGCTTACCGAAGCAACGAAGATGGCGATCCTCAACGCCAACTACATCAAGGACTCGCTGAAGGACCACTACTCCACGGTGTACGTCGGCGCGAACGGCCGCTGCGCGCACGAGATGATCCTGAACTGCATCCCGTTCAAGCGCGACGCCGGGGTCGAAGTCGCCGATATCGCCAAGCGCCTGATGGACTTCGGTTTCCACGCCCCGACCACATCCTTCCCGGTGGTGGACACGCTGATGGTGGAGCCGACCGAGAGCGAATCAAAGGCCGAGCTGGACCGCTTCTGCGAAGCGATGATCGCCATCCGCGGCGAGATCGATGAGATCATCGCCGGCAAGGCCGACCGCAAGGACAACGTCATCAAACATGCGCCGCATACGGCGAAGGCCGTAGTGACCAGCGACTGGGCACGCAGCTATACTCGCGAGCGAGCGGCATTCCCACTACCGTGGGTGCGCGACAACAAGTTCTGGCCTGCCGTGGCGCGAGTGGATAACGTTTACGGCGACAAGCATCTGGTCTGTTCCTGCCCGCCGGTCCAATCCTGAACCTCATCGAAGGGAAGAATCATGGCGAAAGAAAGCAACGAAAAACCTGCTACCAAACTGGGCGGAGCGCCAGTTACCCTGCACGGCACCTTCCCTTCCGTAGGGCAGGTCGCGCTGGACTTCACGCTGGTGGACAAGGATCTGAAGGACGTGTCATTGAAGGACTTCGCCGGCAAGCGCAAGGTGCTCAACATCGTGCCGAGCCTGGACACCGCCGTGTGCGCGACCTCCACGCGCAAGTTCAACGAAGCGGCAAGCAGCCTGAACAACACCGTGGTGCTGGTGATCTCCGCCGACCTGCCGTTCGCCATGAGCCGTTTCTGCGTGGCGGAAGGATTGCAGAACGTCACCACGTTGTCGGTGATGCGTGGCCGCGACTTCATGCGCAATTACGGCGTCAAGATCGCCGACTCCAAGCTGGCCGGGCTGTGCGCACGCGCCGTGCTGGTGCTGGACGACAAAGACCGCGTAATCCACGCCGAGCTCGTCGACGACATCACGCACGAGCCGAACTACGATGCGGCGCTGGCGGTGTTGCGCTAAGCCGCCGCGATCCGCCGCCTCCGCCTGCACCACCCGGATACCATTACCACTCATTCATCGGAGGCGGAATGGGCAGTCACCACGACTCATCTGCGCAGGCGGCACACCCACCTGATTGGCACAGCGTTTCCGCGCAGGAAGCGTTGACTGCACTTGGCTTGGCGGTGACAGGGCTGTCGTCTGACCACGCGCTTTTTCGGTTGCAGGAATCCGGTCCGAACCGCTTGCCCCCCGCCCGCAAAGAAACGTTGCTGCTGCGCTTCGCCCGGCAGTTCGACAACATCCTCATCTACGTCTTGCTGGTTTCAGCCGTAATCACCGCATTGCTCGCTCATTGGGTGGATTGCAGCGTGATCGTCGGCGTGGTGCTCATCAATGCCATCATTGGCGTGCTCCAGGAGGGCAAGGCAGAACGCGCGCTGGATGCCATCCGCAACATGTTGTCTTCGAGCGCGACGGTGCTGCGCGACGGCCAGCGCCGCGAGATCCCGGCAGAACAGGTGGTGCCCGGCGATATCGTGCTGCTGGCATCGGGCGACAAGGTCCCCGCCGACCTGCGCCTGATCGAGGTGCGCCAGTTGCGTATCGAGGAGGCCGCGCTGACCGGCGAATCCGAGCCC
>Ga0316628_100002291_pt1 | contig 14097 bp, 11 predicted proteins | sample OWC_Aug_M2_C1_D5_FD_207648 | JGI IMG/M metagenome (GOLD analysis project Ga0316628, IMG submission 207648) | Wetland soil microbial communities from Old Woman Creek delta, Ohio, United States - OWC_Aug_M2_C1_D5_C | ecosystem: Environmental > Terrestrial > Soil > Wetlands | place: USA: Ohio... | reverse complement strand
TCTCAAGGGGCTGGGCGGGGATGGCGGCGATGCTGCCCTCGTAGACGTAGCCCTTGGTGCCGTTGAGGGAGAACCAGTCGCCCTCGCGGAAGACGCGGCCGCCGACCTGCACCTGGCGGGCATGAACGTCGACTTCGAGAGCGCCGGCGCCGACGATGCAGCACTTGCCCCAGCCGCGGGCGACCAGGGCGGCGTGCGAGGTCATGCCGCCGCGGGCGGTGAGGATGGCGACCGCCGCGCGCATTCCCTCGACGTCCTCGGGGTTGGTCTCCTCGCGCAGGAGGACGACCTTCTTGCCCTGCCGCGCCCACTCGACGGCGTCGGCGGCGGTAAACACGAGCTGGCCGGAGGCGCCGCCGGGCCCGGCCGGGAGGCCCTTGGCGACCGGCTTGCGGCTCATCTCGATGGCCGGGTCGAGGGTCGGCAGGAGGAGCTCGTTGAGGTGGTCGGCGCTGACCCGCGTCAATGCCGTCCGCTCGTCTATCAGCCCCTCCTGGAGCATCTCGCAGGCCATCCGTGCGGCGGCGAAGCCGCCCCGCTTGCCGACCCGGCACTGCAGCATCCAGAGGCGGCCCTCCTGGATGGTGAACTCGATGTCGAGCATGTCGCGGTAGTGCTCGTCGAGGGTGTTGCGGATGGCGTCGAGCTCGGCGTAGACCGGCGGCATCGCCCTCTCGAGCGACGGCAGGTGCTTGTTCTGCTCGTTCTTGGTGGCGTCGTTTAACGGGTTGGGGGTGCGGATGCCCGCGACCACGTCCTCGCCCTGGGCGTTGGGCAGCCACTCGCCGTAGAAGGTGTTCTCGCCGGTGGCCGGGTTGCGGGTGAAGGCGACACCAGTGGCCGAGGTCGAGCCCATGTTGCCGAAGACCATGGCTTGGACGTTGACCGCCGTGCCCCACTCGTCCGGGATGCCCTCGATGCGGCGGTAGGAGACGGCGCGCTTGCCGTTCCACGACTGGAAGACGGCGCCGATGCCGCCCATCAGCTGCTCGCGCGGGTCGTCCGGAAACTCCCGGCCGAGGACCTCGCGTACCCGCGTCTTGAAGCGCTCGACCAGCTCCTTGAGGTCGTCCTCGGTGAGGTCGGCGTCCGAGGCCCGGCCGCGCGCCTTCTTGGTCTCGGTGAGCATGGCGTCGAGCTGCTGGCGGATGCCCCGACCCTCGGCCGGTTCGAGCCCGGCCGCCTTCTCCATGACCACGTCGGAGTACATCATGATCAGGCGGCGGTAGGCGTCGTAGACGAAGCGCGGATTCGAGGTCTTGGCGATCAGGCCGGGGATGGTGCGCGAGCAGAGACCGACGTTGAGGACGGTCTCCATCATCCCGGGCATCGAGCTGCGGGCGCCGGAGCGGACCGACACCAGGAGGGGGTTGACCGGGTCGCCGAAGATGCTGCCCATGATCTTCTCGACCGCGGCCAGGGCGGCGTCGACCTGACCCTGGAGCTCGGCGGGGTAGGCACGGTTGTGCTGGTAGTAGTGGGTGCAGACCTCGGTGGTGATGGTGAAGCCGGCCGGAACCGGGATGCCCAGCGTGGCCATTTCGGCGAGGTTGGCGCCCTTGCCGCCGAGCAGCTCCTTCATGGTGGCGTCGCCGTCGGCCTCGCCGCCGCCGAACGCGTACACGTGCTTGGTGTCACTCATCTCAGCCTCCCTCGACCTGCAGCTTGGACAGGTCGGCCAGCGTCAGGAAATCGCGTCGTAGCGCGCTGAGCAGCGCGATGCGGTTGTCCCGGACCCGTGCGTCGTCGGTCATGACCAGCACCTCGTCGAAGAAGCGGTCGAGGATGCCGGCGATCGGCTCCATGGCCCGGAAGCCCTCCTCCACCTCGCGCCGGGGAAGGACCTCGTCGAGGCGGGCGCGGAATTCTCCGGCGGCGCGATGGAGCTCGCGCTCCTCGTCCTCGACGAGCAGCGCTGGGTCGACCACGACGACGGGCGCGCCCTCGGTGATGTTGCGCACCCGCTTGAAGGCCAGGGCCAGGGAGCGGAAGGTGGGCAGGGCGCGCACCGCCTCGAGCGCGCGCGCCCGCGCCACCTGGTCGGGGACGGTCGGGCGCCCGGCCACCATCACCGCCTCGGCGGTGTCGCCGCTCGCCTGCTCCACGTCGACCAGGTAGCGCCGCACGCGGTCGGCCAGGAAGGAGGTGACTGCCTCTGCCACCGCGCCGGCATCGGCCCGCAGCTCCTCGTCGAGGAGGGCGACTGCGACCGGCACGGCCTCGCTCAGGTCGACGTCCCAGCCGGCCTCGGCCGCGATCCGGACCACACCCTGCGCGGCCCGGCGCAGGCCGAAGGGGTCGCGCGAGCCGGAGGGCACCTCGCCGACCGCGAACAGACCGACCAGGGTGTCGAGCCGGTCGGCCGCAGCCAGTACGCGACCCAGGTCCGAGGCCGGGATGTCGCCTTCGAAGCCCTGCGGCCGGTAGTGGTCGCGGGCCGCCTGCCAGACCTCGTCGGGCGCCCCTTCGAGCCGCAGGTAGTGGCCACCCATGACGCCCTGGAGCTCGGGGAACTCGCCCACCATGTGGCTCGAGAGGTCGGCCTTGACCAGCGGGGCGGTGCGGCGGAGCAGCTCCGGGTCGATCCCCGTGGCCACGGCCGAGGCCAGCCATGCGCCCAGCTCGCCGACCCGCCACGCCTTGGCCGCGACCGAGCCAAGCCGGCGGTGGAACTCGAGGCGCTCGAGCTTCGGGACGAGGTCCTCGAAGGGATGCTTGCGGTCCGAGGAAAAGAAGAAGCGGGCGTCGGCTAGGCGGGCGCCGATCACCCACTCGTTGCCCTGGCGGATCAGCCCCTGGGGGTCGTCGGCGCGGTCGATCACGGCCAGGAAGTGGGACGCCAGCTTACCCGCCGCGGTCAGGGCCAGGCACTTCTGGTGGTGGCGCAGGGTCGTGACCACGACCTCGCGCGGCAGCTCGAGAAAGCGCGGGTCGATCTCGCCCCGCAGCAGCTCGGGATGCTCGACCAGCTCGACGTGCTCGCCCATCAGCTCCGGGTCGGGGATGACCTCGCACCCGACCTCGGAGGCGAGGGTGGACGCGCGTCCCGCCAGCACCTGTCGGCGCTCGTCCTGGTCCACGGTCACGCCCCGCTCGCTCAGCTGCCCGAGGTAGCTGTCCACGCTCGTCACCTTGAAGGGCTCGGGGGCGTGCACCCGGTGACCGAGCGTGACCCGGTCCGAGGCGACCCCGAACAGCTGGAGCGGGACCACCTCCTCGTCGAGCAGGGCGACGACGCCGTGCACCGGACGCACGAACAGGTGCTGGCCGAGGCCCCAGCGCATCATCTTGGGGAAGCGCAGGGACTCTACGACCGCGGTCACGGCCTCGGCCAGGATCTCGGTCGTGGGCCGGCCCTGGTGGAGGACGGTGGCCGCCAGGTACTCGCCCTTGGCCGTGGTCACCCAGTGCAGCTTGTTGACCGTCAACCCGACCTTGCGGGCAAAGCCCTCGGCGGCCCTGGTCGGCGTGCCGTCGGCGGCAAAGGCCGCCGAGCGCGGAGGACCGGTCACGGTCTCCTCGCGGTCGGCCTGGCGCTCGGGCAGGTCGCGCACCAGGAGCACCAGGCGTCGGCTGGTCGAGTAGGCGCCGACCTGCGCCGAGACGAAGCCGGCTTCAGTGAGCTGGGCTTTCAAGCCCTGCTCGAGCTGGCCGCGGGTGGCGGCCAGGGTCTTGGCCGGGATCTCCTCGGTGCGGATCTCGAGCAGGAACGCGGGCACCTAGGCCACCTCCTGCGGCGCGGCGGCGAGGGCGTTGCCGAGCGGGAAGCCTAGAGCTTCGCGCTGGGCCACATAGGCGGCGGCCACCCGCACCGCGTGCCGGCGGACGCGCGCAATGAGCCCCACTCTCTCGGTGACCGATACGGCGCCCCTGGCGTCCATCAGGTTGAACAGGTGCGAGGTCTTGAGGGTCGCCTCGAGGGCCGGAATGACCAGCGGCGGCTCGTGCTCCAGGCAGCGTCCCGCCTCCCGCTCCCAGTCCTCGAAGTGCCGCCGGAGCATGTCGACGTCGACCACGCTGAAGCCGTAGGTCGACGACTCCCACTCGTCCTGCAGCCGGACCTGGCCGTAGGTCACGTTGCCGCCCCACACGATGTCGTAGATCGAGTCGCGGCGCTGCAGGAACATGGTGATGCGCTCGAGGCCGTAGGTCAGCTCGGCCGAGACCGGGGCCAGGTCGATGCCGCCGGCCTGCTGGAAGTAGGTGAACTGGGTGATCTCCATGCCGTCGAGCAGGACCTGCCAGCCCACGCCCCAGGCGCCGAGGGTGGGGGACTCCCAGTTGTCCTCCTCGAAGCGGATGTCGTGCACGGCCGGGTCGATCCCCAGCGACTGGAGGGACTTCAGGTACAGCTCCTGGATGTTCTGGGGCGAGGGCTTGAGGATCACCTGCAGCTGCAGGTGGCGTCCCAGCCGGAACGGGTTCTCGCCGTAACGCGCGTCGGCCGGGCGGCGCGAGGGCTGCACGTAGGCCACCCGGTAGGGCTCGGGGCCGAGCACGCGCAGGAAGGTCTCGGGGTGCATGGTGCCGGCGCCCACCTCGAGGTCGTACGGCTGCTGCACGACGCAGCCGCAGTCGGCCCAGAAGCGAGACAGAGACAGGATCAAAGACTGGAGATCCAACGCCCACACCCCCTGACGCGAGTGCGAAGAATAGCACGGGATTGCGAGCCGCACGCCCCTGCCCTCGGTGCGATCGGCGCGCCACCGCAGCGCGGCAGGGAAATGCGGCCCGCGCTCTTACGCCTTGAGCTTCTTGAGCTCCTCGATCAGCGGCGGAACGACCTGGAAGAGGTCGCCGACGATGCCGTAGTTGGCGACCTTGAAGATGGGCGCCTCAGGGTCCTTGTTGACGGCCACGATAACCTTGGACGAGCTCATTCCGGCCAGGTGCTGGATGGCGCCGGAGATGCCGCACGCCACGTACAGCGATGGGCTGACCACCTTGCCGGTCTGCCCTACCTGGTGGGAGTGCTCGATCCAGCCCGCGTCGACCACCGCGCGCGAGGCGCCGACCGCGGCGCCGAGGGCTGCCGCCAGCTCGCGGATGAGGGCGAAGTTCTCGGGCCCCTTGATGCCGCGGCCTCCGGACACGATGACGTCGGCCTCGGCCACGTCCAGCTCACCGCCGGCGGCCTTGGTCAGCTCCTTGACCTCGGCCCGGATGCCGAGCTCGAGGCCGCTCAGTGCCACCACCTCGGCGCTGCCACCGACCTCCTCGGCCGCGAACACGTTGGGCCGCAGGCTGATCACCTGGGGCGTCTTGCCGGCGCAGCTGACCGTGGCCATGGCCTTGCCCGAGTAGACCGGGCGGCGGGCCATGAAGCGGTCGCCGTCGAGGCTGAGGCCGATCACGTCGGCCAAGGCGCCGACACCGAGGCGGGCGGCCGCGCGCGGCGCCAGATCTCGCCCGAGAGCGGTGCAGGAGAAGAAGATCGCGCTCGGCGCGGCCAGCTCGACCGCCTTGGTCAGGACCGCGGCGTAGCCCTCGGGGGCGTAGAGCGCAAGCTTGGGGTCGTCGGCGACGAAGACCTTGGTGGCGCCCCAGGCGCTGAGCCCGGCAGCCTTGGCGGTCACGCCCTGGCCGGCGAGCACGGCCGAGACCGGCCAGCCCCTGCCCGCGGCCTGCCGCCGCGCCTCGCTCAGCGCCTGCAGGGAGGTCCTGCGGATTTCACCATCGCGTTGCTCCACGAAAACCAGGATTCCAGCCATCATCGCCTCCCTAGATCGCCTTGGCCTCGTCGCGGAGGAGCTTGACGAGCTGTGCGGCAGCGGCCTGCGGGTCCTCCTCGCCGTGGATGATGGTGCCGGCCGTCTTGGCGGCCGGCAGCTCGAGCTTGTGGATGGTGAAGAAGGGGTCGGCGCCCTCGTTGATGCCCAGGGACGCCACCTCGATCTTCTCCACCGGCTTCTTCTTGGCGGCCATGATGCCCTTGAGCGCGGCGTAGCGCGGCTCGTTGAGGCCCTTCTGGGCGGTGATCAAGGCCGGCAGCGGGCAGTGGACCTGCTCCTGGCCTCCCTCGACGTCGCGTCCGGCCTCGATCGACCCGTCGCCGACCGTGAGCTTGGTGACGTTGGAGACGTGGGGAATGCCGAGCAGCTCGGCGAGCATTTGCCCGACCTGGCTGCAGTCCGTACCCACTCCCTTGTACCCGCACAGGATCAGGTCGTAGCCGCGGCCGGTAAGGGCCGCGGCCAGGACCTTGGCGATGGTCAGGCTGTCGCCCAGGGTGGCCTCGCCGCCGAGGATGTGGATCGCCTGGTGGGCGCCGCGGGCCAGGCAGTCGCGCAGGGTCGCCTCGGCGCGCGTCGGGCCGTAGGTCACGGCCGTGACCTCGCCGCCTCGAGCCTCGGTGATCTTGAGGGCTTCTTCGAGCGCGTACTCGTCGTACGGGGAGATGATCCACTTGATGCCGGTCTCGTCAATGTGGGTGCCGTCACCACTGATCTTGATGACTGACGCGGTGTCCGGGACGCTGGTCACGCAGACGATGCACTTCACGTCCTAACCTCCCTCCGATGGCCTCGACCCTGAGATTTGTGCGGTCACGGCAGGGCAGTGTAACAGAATGAATGGCCGTTCACTAGTGCCGGCCGGTAGCGCTTGAGCTGCGACTCGACGCCGAGCCCGGCGCCGAGGCTGAGCCGGTCATTGGACGAGGACGAGTCGAACGAGCTCGGCATTGTGCATTGCGCAGGGGAGCGGTCAGGAACAGGCGGGCAAGGGTTTCACGGGCAGGCGCAGGCTGGCGCGGGTCTGGACAGGCCCCTGCTCATGCGCCGCCCGGGGCGGGCCGCGGCGAGAGGGCAAGGGTACGCTTCAGCGCAGCTTGCCAACGACCAGACAGGCGTTGGTGCCTCCAAAGCCGAACGAGTTGGTAAGGGCGACCTTGACCGGGATCTCGCGCGCGGTGTGCGGCACGTAGTCGAGGTCGTTCTCCGCGTCCGGGTGGTCGAGGTTGATCGTCGGGGGTACCACGTCCCGGGCGGTGGTCAGAGTCGTGATCCCGAACTCCAGCCCGCCGGCCGCGCCCAAAAGGTGACCGGTCATCGACTTGGTGGACGAGATCGCGACCCGGTGGGCGTGCTCCCCGAAGACTGCCTTGACCGCCGTGGTCTCGACCCGGTCGCCCTGGGGCGTGGAGGTCCCGTGGGCGTTGACGTAGGCCACGTCTCGGGCCTCGACGCCGGCATCCTCGAGCGCCGTCCGCATGACCCGGATCGCGCCGTCCGCGTTCTCGGCTGGCGCCGAGATGTGGTAGGCGTCGCTCGACATACCGAAGCCGAGAACCTCGGCGAAGATGGTGGCGCCGCGGCGGCGGGCGTGCTCCAGCTCCTCGAGGACCGCGATGCCGGCGCCTTCCCCCATGACGAAGCCGTCACGGTCCCTGTCCCAAGGTCGGGAGGCGCGCTCGGGCTCGTGGTTACGCGTCGAGAGGGCGCGCATGGAGGCGAAGCCGGCAACCGCCATCGGCGAGATCACGGCCTCGGCTCCGCCCGCGATGATGGCGTCGGCATAGCCGTGGCGGATGTAGAGGAAGGCGTCGCCGATGGCGTGGGCCGAGGTCGAGCAGGCGGTGCAGGTGGCGCTGTTGGGGCCCTTGGCACCGGTCATGATGCTGACCACGCCCGAGCACATGTTGATGATCGCGCCCGGGATGAAGAACGGCGAGACCCTCCGCGGGCCGCGGTCGGCGAGGATCTCGTGGGTCCGTTCGATGAGGGGCAGGCCGCCGATGCCGGAGCCGATGACGACCCCGACGCGATGGGCGTTGCGCTCGCTGATCTCAAGCCCGGACTGGTCGAGCGCGAGTCTTGAGGCAGCCACGGCGTAGTGCACGAAGAGGTCGAACTTCTTGAGCTCCTTGGCTGGCAGCCACTGCCCAGCGTCGAAGCCCTTGACCTCGGCCGCGATGCGCACCGCGTACTCGGAGGCGTCGAAGTGGGTGATGGTGCCGACACCGCTGCGGCCGGCAAGGAGGCCCTGCCAGGTGTCTTCGGTGCCGACCCCGAGCGGCGAGATCAGGCCGATGCCCGTCACCACCACCCGTCGACTCATCACTTCTCCATGTTCTGCTTGAGGAACTCCACGGCGTCCTTGACCGAGGCGATCTTCTCCGCGGCTTCGTCGGGAATTTCGACCGCGAACTCCTCTTCAAAGGCCATCACAAGCTCGACCACGTCGAGCGAATCGGCACCGAGGTCGTCTACGAACGACGCGTCGAGGGTCACCTTCTCGGCATCGACTCCCAGTTGCTGGACAATGATCTCTATGACTTTTGCTTCCACATCCATTTGGTGTCCTCCCAGTGGGTCCGGCTCTCGCGAGCGCGATACGTGATAACACACAGTACCAGACCATGCAATAGCACCCGTGCCGGCGCAGCCCGGGCTCGGACCGCGCGAGTCGCCTGTCCGGGCCTGGCGGCCGGGCCCGCGCCCCCTGTGGCGCTGCGGGCCGGGAGGCTGCCAGCGGTGAGCGGGCGAGCAGGGTGAACAGGGGGTGCGGTTGGCGGCCGTGCCATGTCGGCATCCTGGGTCTTGACACATGCTCAAGAAAGGAGTATTCAGCCAATAGTGACCATACTCGGTCACGAGCTTGGAGGGAGCCGATGGAAGCCTACATGACCGCCAAGGAGGCCGCAGACTATCTCAAGCTCGCCGAACGGACCCTCGTGCGTCTGGCTCATGAGGGCAAGATCCCGGGCGTCAAGATCGGCGGCCAGTGGCGGTTTCGGCGGGCGTTGCTCGACGAGTACCTGGACACCCTCGCGTCGGAGTCGGTGGCCTCGGCCGGGACCGCGCCCAACCAAGTCATCGACGCGCCCCTCGAGGAGATCCTCACCGTCGCGCACATCATCCCCAACCTCGGCGCCCTCGACCGCAACCAGGTCATCCACGCCATGGTCGCGCACGTGACCAAGCTCGGTCTGGTGAGCGATCAGACGTGGCTGGAGGCGGCTCTGGCGGCCCGCGAACGGCTGGTGCCCACGGCCGTACCCGAAGGAGTGGCGTTCCTGCACGCGCGACGCCGGGCGGCGGACAAGTTCCCACGCCAGTTCGTGGCCATGGGGCGGTCCAAGGAAGGGGTCGAGTTCGGCTCGCCCGACATGGGCAAGACCCACATCTTCTTCCTGCTCGCGCTGCGCAACGACGCGCTCCATATTCGCTGGCTCTCCCGTCTGGCCTGGATCGTGCGCAACCCGGGCCGACTGGCGCGCCTCACCGAGGCGAGCACGGCCAAGGACATCCACGCCGCCCTGCTCGACGCCGCGACCAACCTGCCCGCCTCGCTCCGACCCACGGGCAAGGTCGCCGGGCACTGATCCAGTCCGGCCCTGGCCAGGCTTCCCATCGGCAGCCCCCAGCCCTCTCGCCACCGGGCCGAGTGCCAGGACGCGATTCCTGGAAGCTCCGGTGCGCTCGTCCTACAATAGGTGTTCATGAAAATCGCGCTGATCGGGACCCACGGTGTCGGCAAGACCACGCTCTGCTTCGAGCTGGCGGCGCGGTTGAAGCGTCGCAACCTTGACGTCGAGGTGGTGCGCGAGGTGGCCCGGAGCTGTCCGCTGCCCATCAACCAGCAGACGACGACGGCCGCGCAGGAGTGGATCCTGCACACGCAGTTCACCTGGGAGATCGAGGCTTCCGCCCGTCACGACGTGGTCCTGTGCGACCGTTCCGTCCTCGACAACTACTGCTACCTGGTCCATGCGGCGGGCTCCTCGTCGGCGTGGGAGAAGCTCTTCGACCACTGGCTGCCGAGCTACGACCTGCTCGTCCACGTGCCGTTGTGGACGCGGCCGAGCTATGACGGCGTGCGGGCGGTCGACCCTCGATTCCAGGAGCAGATCGACGTGCTCCTGGAGGGCATGATCACCGCCCGCGGCTTGCGGCCGGTGCGCCTCGACAGGGAGCGGCAGAACCTCTGGGGTCGGGACATCGAGGAGGTCCTGGTGCCGCGGTTGGATCCGACTTTGCCGCTGTTCTCGGCCGAGGACCTCGACGACATCTGCGGCTGAGGGCGCGTTGCGCGAACCGCCGCGGGGGGATACTCTCGTGGCAGGTGCGTTCGCCGAGGTGCCAGGTTTCGCATGGCTGCGTTGGGAACCGGGCCGGGGCTCTCGATGAGCACCTCGCGAGCCTTGCTGATGCCGCGGTGCGGAACGTGGCACCTTGAGGAGGTGGGGGCATGAAGCTCTTTTCCCGCCCGAAGATCGAGAACCTCGACAAGTACGTGTCCGAGAAGGACTACGACAAGGCGTTGATCGCGGTGGCCGAAGAGCTCAAGCGAAACCCGCGACAGTTCAACCTGCTCCTGCGCCAGGCCGAGATCCTGGGCATGGCCGGCAACCGCGACATGGCCATCAGCGTGTACCGCGAGATCGCGGAGCGCTATGCCCAGGACGGCTTCTACGCCAAGGCCATCGCTCTGTACAAGAAGGTGGTCCGCCTCGATCCCGGGCTCGAGGAGGTCCACGCCGAGCTGGCGCGTCTGATCGAGGAGGACGCCAAGAGTCGCGCTCCCATCGAAGAGCGACTCGATCTCAGACCCAAGGTCGTCAAGGTCGAGGCCGAGGAGAATGAGGAGGAGCAGGCGCAGCGCGAGCTGGAAGAAAAGGAGCTCGAGGCCTCCAAGCTGTTTACCTCCTTCAAGCAGGAGGCGCTGGAGAGGATTCTGTCCTCCACCTCCCTGCGCACCTACCACGAGGGGGACATCATCGTCACCGAGGGGGAGGAGGGCTCGAGCCTATTCCTGATCGTCTCCGGGGAGGTCAAGGTCTACACCCGCGGGCAGCGCGGCGAGCACATTCCCCTCGCCGAGCTGGGGCCGGGCGACTTCTTCGGTGAGGTCTCGCTCCTCACCGGGAGACCGCGTACCGCGACCATCACGGCCAAGACCCAGGTGGCGGCCATCGAGCTGACGAAGGACGACGTGGACGGCATCGCGAACGACCATCCGGACGTGCGCTCGGTGCTCGAGGACTTCTACGAGCGGCGGGCCCACGACACCGTCGAGGCCGTGATCCGCCGCATGCGGGACGAGCTGTAGGACCGTCCTGTCGACGTCTGGCACGGGAGCCGGGATGGGGCACGGACTAGAGGCGGGCGAGACCGGGTTGAAAACGGCGATGGCGACGCCACCGATCCTCCGCTACGGCGACTTTCGGTTGGTGGCCAAGAATCTCCCGGTGGAGAGCTTCGGGCCCGAGCTCGAGGAGCTCGTCCGGGTTCTCTTCGAGACCGGCTGGAGGGCGCCCGGGCTGGGGCTTGCGGCGCCCCAGATCGGGGTCAACCTGCGCCTGGCGGTGGTCGACCTATCGGTCGGCAAGGACCCTGGCGCACGCCTGGTGCTGGCCAACCCCGAGATCGTCCACAGCCAGGGTCGGGTTTCGCTTGAGGAGGGCTGTCTGTCCTTCCCCGGGCTGTTCACGACCCTCGTGCGACCGAAGGCGGTGCAGGTGCGGGCGCAGGACGAGGCCGGCAGGTGGCGGGAGCTCGATGGCGAGGGGGTGCTGGCGCAGGCCTTCTGCCACGAGGTCGACCATCTCGACGGAGTCCTCCTCGTTCACCATCTGCGGGGGCTCAAGCGCCGGATGTTCGTGCGCCGGGTGGAGAAGATGAGGTCAGTCGGGCTGTGGCAGGTCGAGGCGTAGCGTCGATTCGCCGCGCTATCCCTCCTGCGGCTCGCAGCTCTCAGCCGTCAGCGATCAGCCCCCCACCCACGCGAGGCATCGTTTCGTCAATCGCAAGTCGCTGGAAGTTGAACCGCGGCACGGCTGGAGAGGGCGATGCAGCTGGGAACGTGGAGCTGACAGCTGATCGCTGAGAGCTGACAGCTACAACCCGGTCGGCAGCCCGTCGCGCGGGTTGCCCTGGTAGAGCTCGGCGACCCGGCGGGCGATCTCCTGGCCGGCCGGCGACATCACCCTCGGCACGACGATCTCGACCGTGTACAGGTGGTCGCCATAGGCCCGGGTCTTGGTGTTGCGAACGCCCTTGCCGCGCAGCCGGAACGTCTGTCCCGAGTTGGTGCCGGGCGGGACCTTGGCCCGCACCGGGCCGTGGATGGTGCCGACTTCAATCTCGGCGCCCCGGTAGGCCTCGGCAAAGCTGATGGGGACGGTGGTCCGAATGTCGTCACGGTCGCGCTGGAAGAAGGCGTGCGGGCGCACCGACACGCGCACGAAGAGGTCTCCAGGCGGCCCGCCGTGGAGGCCGTCGGCACCCTTGGCCGCGACCCGCACCCGGTTGCCGTTGTCGATCCCCTCGGGGATCTTCACCCGCAGCCGCTCGGTGGAGATGACGACGCCGGCGCCGCGGCAGGCCGAGCACGCGCGCCGGCCGCTGCTGGCTTCGCCTCCGCATTCGCTGCAGCGGACCTGGCGCTGCACGGGCAACGTGATGGTGGTGCCCCGGACCGCCTCCCTGAAGTCGATCTCGACTGCGAGCTCCTGGTCGCCTCCGGCGCGCGTCCGCGGACGTGGCTTGGCGCCTCGCCGTTGCCCGCCCATGACCTGGGCAAAGAGGTCGCCGAGATCGCCGAAGCCGCCGAGGTTGCCAAAGTCGACCCCGAAGTCGGCGCCGTCCCGCCATCCGCGCCACTCCTGGGTGCGACGGAAGGGGTCGAAGCCGACGCTGGGATCGCCTTCAACTCGCCCGTAGAGGTCGAACTGCTTGCGCTTCTCCGGGTCAGAGAGCACGGCGTAGGCCTCTTGGATCTCCTTGAACTGCGTCTCGGCGTCGGGGTTGCCGGGGTTGACATCGGGGTGGTGCTTCCGCGCCAGCCTGCGGTACGCCTTCTTGATCTCGGCCGGGCTGGCCGACCGCGCGACGCCCAGCGTCTCGTAGTAGTCCCGTGACACCTCGCCTCCATGCCCGATTGCTGCTCGGACGGCGCCCAGCGGTGGAGCGTCCGCACAAGGAATATGAGCGAGTTCTTGTGACATTTCAAGGTCGGCGCTGCCATGCGTCGGGTCGCGGAGCCCCGCCTTCGCCGGCGAGCGAAGGCGGCCCATCGCGGTACAATGGCGCCGGTGGAGATCCTCTGGCTGTTGGCCCTGGCCGCCGCCTGGTCGCCGGCCCGGGGGCGAAGCTCGGCTGCGCTGATCGCCTGCGGGCTCGTCCTGGCCGGGCTCGCGAACTTCCCCTATCTGTGGAGCCTGCTCCCGGTCGGCTCCGGCGTCCAGCTGCACTGGCCGGCCCTGACCCACCCGGTGGTGGCATATGGGGGCAACGGCGGCGCGGCGCTCCTCATCCTGTGCGGCGTCCTCCGGCTCCTGATCGGGGGCCAGCCCGACCTCAAGCTCGCGCGCCGCCTTGAGCGACGGGGGGACATCGCCGGCGCTGCTGCCATCTACGCGCGCTCCGGCGCACGGCGTCGAGCTCTGAAGCTCCTGCAGCGCGCCCGGGCCTGGACCCAGGCGGCTCAGGTGGCGCTCGAGCTGGGCCAGGAGCACACCGCTGCGACCATGCTGCGGCGGGCGGGCGCCCGCCACCTGGCCGAGGCGGCGCAGCTCTTCCGCCGCACCGAAGACCTCGACGCGGCGCAGCGCTGCGAGCACGACCTCGCCGAGTGGTGTATGCGTGAGGGCTACTACGAGGAGGCGATCGAGGCCTGGCTGAGGGCGGGCGAGGCGTCGCGGGCGGTCAAGGCGGCGCGCATCGCCCTCGACGAGGGCCGCCTGCAGCCCACCCACCCCGCGTTCCGCGCCGCACGCCGGGCCGCGCGCGAGGGGCGCGACCACGAGCTCCTGGCCCGCCTCCAGGAGAGCGAGGGCTCGTGGACCGGCGCGGCCCGCGCCTGGCAGGCCGCCGGCCGCCACGACCGGGCGGCCGAGAACTTTCGGCGGGGCGCCCCGCACGCGGAGGCGGCCGCGGCCGAGGCCGCCGCTGGCCGCCCACGGGAGGCGATCCAGCTGCGCCTGGTACGCCTGATCGGGCTCCAGGAGCGACTGCGCCTGCTTCAGGTCCAGGGCACCAACGGCTCGACCGAGGCGGCCGAGCTCAGGGTCCAGATCAAGCACGAGACCCAGTCCCTGGTCCCGCGGCTCTACGAGTTCGGCATGGAGGCCGAGCTGGTCAACCTCCTCTCCAG
>Ga0316628_100002290_pt1 | contig 14097 bp, 8 predicted proteins | sample OWC_Aug_M2_C1_D5_FD_207648 | JGI IMG/M metagenome (GOLD analysis project Ga0316628, IMG submission 207648) | Wetland soil microbial communities from Old Woman Creek delta, Ohio, United States - OWC_Aug_M2_C1_D5_C | ecosystem: Environmental > Terrestrial > Soil > Wetlands | place: USA: Ohio... | reverse complement strand
CGAGCTGCGGCCATGCGATCTTGCGCGCGCGCGCGCTGGCGCCGAAGATCACACCGCAACCGACCAAGGCCTCATCCAGCGACTCGCAGAGCACCGCCCCGGCCAAGACATCGTCGGCGCCCGCGGCTCGGGCGGTGGCGTCGGCGCTGGGATAATGAAGAGGCTTTACCAGAAACAGCCGCGTCAAACCCATGTTCTTCATGGCACGCGCCGTCGCCCCGATATTCCCCGGATGGGTCGTTTCCACCAACACGATGCGTATATTGTGCAACATTACCTTCATCTCTTCGCCATTTCGAACACTCGTACCTGCCTTCGCGGCGGGTAGTTTGCTATTCTAAGCGCCTTCGCTCGCCCCCCACAGGCATTCAAGGGCAAGCTTTCAATCCGAACTGTGACCTATCCATGCATGCATTATTAAACATCGCCGTCTCCGCCGCGCGTAAGGCCGGCAGTTTTATCGCCCGCGCGGTCGAACGGGTGGACACCTTACAGGTGGACAGCAAGGGCTACAACGATTTCGTCAGCGAGGTGGACCGCCGCGCCGAACAGGAAATCATCCATGTCATCCATAAAGCCTATCCCCACCACGCCATCCTTGCCGAGGAGAGCGGCGAACAAGGCGGCGGCGAAGCGGTGTGGATCATCGACCCCTTGGACGGCACCACCAATTTCTTGCACGGCTTCCCGCAATTCGCCGTGTCCATCGCCATGCAGCACAACGGACGATTGGAGGTGGCCGCGGTGTACGATCCGCTGCGCGACGAGCTGTTCACCGCGATCCGCGGCTCCGGCGCGCAATTGAACGACCGGCGCATCCGAGTGAGCAAGGCCAAAGGGTTGGAGGGAACCCTCATCGGCACCGGCTTTCCGTTCAGGGACCAAAACCACCTCGACGCCTATCTCGGCATGTTCAAGGCCCTGTTGCCGCGCACCGCCGGCATCCGCCGCGCCGGCGCCGCCGCCTTGGATTTGGCCTACGTGGCCGCCGGGCGCCTGGACGGATTCTGGGAGATCGGGCTCAAACCCTGGGACATGGCCGCGGGCATCCTGCTTATCCAAGAGGCGGGCGGCATCATCGGCGATTTCCGCGGCGGCCAGGATTTTTTCGCCACCGGCAATCTGGTCACCGGCAACGCCAAGGTCTATGAGTCACTGGTGGCTGCCATTCAACCTTATGTCACGCCCGCGCTGCAGCCGGGCGTCGCGACATTGCCGGCCCGCTCCGCCAAGACGACAGGCAAATCTTCGGACGCGCCCCGCCAGCGCCTCGGCACCCGCCGCACCGCGCCCAAGGAAGCGCCGTGAGCCGGGACCGCCTGCCTCTCGTTGTCGAACCCGAGGAGTTGCAAGCCGCCCTCGACCGCGATGACATCCTGGTCGTCGATCTCTCCCAAACGCAGTTTTATCGCCAATCCCACCTTCCAGGCGCGGTGCATCTCGATTATGCGCAGATCGTCAGAGCCAAACCGCCGATCATGGGATTGTTGCCCGATCCGCCGCAAATTAGCGCACTCTTCTCGCAGCTGGGCCTCACCGCGGACACCCATGTGGTTGCCTACGACAACGAAGGCGGCGGCCGGGCCTCGCGCTTGTTGTGGACCTTGGAAGCCGCGGGACATAGCGGTTATTCGTTGCTCAACGGCGGTCTCCCTGCCTGGTTGCAGCAACGCCTTCCGACCAGTACTCAAATTGAAGAAGCGAGGGCGGCGTCTTATACAGTGCATGCCAACGACACGGTGATCGCCGATAAAGATTACATCCTCGCCCGCCTGCGCGATCCGGCGACCATTCTGCTCGATTGCCGCAGCCCGGCGGAATACGCCGGAAAAGACCGGCGCGCCCAACGCGGCGGCCACATCCCCGGCGCCGTGAATATCGACTGGAGCCGCGCGCTAGACCCAAAGCGCAATATGCGGCTCAAGTCCGAAGAAGAATTGCAGTCACTTTACCAGGAAGCCGGCGTCACCCCCGACAAGCAAGTCATCGCCTACTGCCAGACTCACCATCGCTCGGCGCTGAGTTACATCGTATTGAAGAGTCTGGGGTATCGCCTTGTCAGAGGATATCCCGGGTCCTGGTCGGAGTGGGGCAACGATCCGCATACGCCCATCGAATCATGAACGACGTCGCCGCCGACACCGCCAGCCACACCCCGATGATGCAGCAGTATCTGCGCATCAAGGCGGAACACCCCGCGATGCTGCTCTTTTACCGCATGGGCGATTTTTACGAACTCTTTTACGACGACGCGCGCAAGGCCGCCGCGCTGTTGGACATCACTCTCACCGCCCGCGGCCAATCCGCCGGCGAACCCATCCCCATGGCCGGCGTGCCTTATCACGCGGTGGACAGTTATCTCGCCAAACTGGTGAAGGCCGGCGAATCGGTGGCGATCTGCGAACAGATCGGCGATCCCGCGAAGGCCAAGGGCCCGGTGGAACGCAAGGTAGTGCGCATCGTCACCCCCGGCACCCTCACCGAGGAGGCTTTGCTCGACGAACGGCGCGACACCCTCCTCGCCGCGCTGCATCATCACGACAAGATTTACGGCCTGGCCTGGCTCGATCTCAGCAGCGGCCGTTTCACACTGATGGAACTGGACAACCGCGCCGCCGTCGGCGATGAACTGGCGCGACTGCAGCCCGCCGAGTTGCTGGTGAGCGAGGCCTTGAGCGACGCCCCTCTGCTCGCGGAACGTTGCGGCGTGCGCCGCCAACCGCCCTGGTATTTCGAGAGCGACAGCGCCGCACGCCTGCTCATCGGCCAATTGGGCACGCGCGACTTGAGCGGCTTCGGCTGCGAGGGACTGAGCGCCGCCATCGGCGCCGCCGGCTGTCTATTGCAATATACGCGCGATACCCAACGCGCCGCCCTGCCCCACATCCGCGCCCTACATGTGGAACGGCGCGACGAGGCCGTGCTGATGGATGCCGCCACCCGTCGCAATCTGGAACTGGAGATGACCCTCGGCGGCGGCGCGGAAAATACCTTGATTTCCTGCATCGATCGCACCGCCACTCCCATGGGCAGCCGCCTGCTCAGCCGCTGGCTGAATCGGCCGCTGCGCGATCATGAGGCGCTGCGCCAACGTTATCACTGCGTGGCGACGCTGCTCGACAACAGCCTCCACGCCTCGATGCATCCGCTGTTGCGGCGCATCGGCGACATGGAACGCATCCTGGCGCGAGTAGCGCTGAAATCGGCGCGGCCCCGCGATCTCGTGCGTCTGCAAGACGCGCTGGCGGCGCTCCCCGATCTTCAGACATTATTGGCGCCGCGGGAATCGCCGCGCTTGCAGACGTTGCGTGCAGCGATCGGCGCGTTTCCGGATCTGCAATCCCTGCTGGCGCGCACCATCGTTGACAATCCGCCCATGATCATCCGCGACGGCGGCGTGATCGCCGCGGGCTACGATGCCGAGTTGGACGAGCTGCGTGATTTAAGCGAAAACGCCGGGCAATTTCTGGTCGATCTCGAAACGCGCGAGCGCGAGCGCACCGGTATCGCCAACCTCAAGGTCAATTACAACCGGGTACACGGTTTTTACATCGAACTCAGCCGCGCCCAAGCGGAAAAGGCGCCGCCCGACTATATCCGCCGTCAAACCCTGAAGGGCGCGGAACGCTACATCACCCCCGAACTCAAAACCTACGAGGACAAAGTGCTGAGCGCCCGCGAACGCGCCCTGGCGCGGGAAAAATTTCTCTACGATGAATTATTTGAGAAGCTGTTGCCGGAGTTGCCATCGTTACAGGCCTGCGCCGCCGCTCTCGCCGAACTCGATGTCCTCAACAATCTCGCGGAACGCGCGGTCACTTTAAGCCTTTGCCGTCCTGAATTGCAGGAACGCCGCGGCTTGCACATCGCGGCGGGACGCCATCCGGTGGTGGAACAAACCTTGGAAACGCCGTTCGTCCCCAATGATGTGGAACTGCACGATGAGCGGCGCATGCTCATCATCACCGGTCCCAACATGGGGGGCAAATCCACCTTCATGCGCCAAACGGCGCTCATCGTCTTGCTCGCCCACATCGGCAGTTTCGTCCCGGCGGAGCGCGCCGTGATCGGCCCGGTCGACCGCATCTTCACCCGCATCGGCGCCTCCGACGACCTTGCCGCCGGCCGCTCGACCTTCATGGTGGAGATGACCGAGACCGCCAACATCCTGCACAACGCCACGCCCTACAGTCTGGTGATCATGGACGAGATCGGGCGCGGCACCAGCACCTTCGACGGTTTATCGCTGGCTTGGGCTTGCGCCGAACACCTGGTCAGAGAAGTGCGCGCCTTCACCCTGTTCGCCACCCATTACTTCGAACTCACCGTGCTGCCCGACACCTTGGCGGGCGCCGCCAACATCCATCTCGACGCCGTGGAACACGGCGACGGCATCGTGTTTCTCCACGCGGTGAAAGAAGGCCCCGCCAATCAAAGCTACGGACTGCAAGTGGCGGCCCTGGCCGGCGTGCCGCGCGCGGTGATCGAACAGGCGAAGCGGCGCTTGGCGCAATTGGAACGCGAGGCCGCGCAAGCGAGCGCGGCGCCGCCGGTCCGGCAAATGAGCCTGTTCTCCCCTCAAGAGGAACACCCGGCGCTCAAGTTCCTGGCGAGCACGGCCGTCGATGATCTTACGCCCCGCCAGGCCTTGGAAACCTTATACCGTCTCAAGGATCTGGCGCAACACAAGATCGGCAATTAACCCGAAATCCCGGCCGGGGTCTCGCCACCAAAGCTAAGAGCGATTACCATAGAGGACCTTTGAGAAACCGGAATTCCCGTCGGACTGAAAACGCGGCATTTCGGAAGCTCCACGAAAGTCTGTTGTCCTAGTCCGTAGTGGGATTTATAAATTTATGCGGAGAGTTCCATGACGTTTGTAGTCGGCGATAATTGTATCAAGTGCAAATACACGGATTGCGTGGAAGTGTGTCCGGTGGATTGTTTCCATGAGGGCCCCAATTTCCTGGTCATCGACCCGGACGAGTGCATCGACTGCACCTTATGCGAACCGGAATGTCCGGCCGAGGCCATCTTCGCCGAAGACGATGTGCCGGAAGATCAACGGGACTTCATCGCACTCAACGCGCAGCTCGCTAAGGATTGGCCGGTCATCACCGAGATGAAGGACGCACCCGGGGACGCCGACGAATGGAATGGCAAGAAGGGTAAACTTCCGTATCTTGAACGCTGAGGACCCGAGTCAAACCGTCCCATCCTCTCCGCGCACGGTCCTGGTGCCTTATCACCAGGACCCGATCGCCGCCCTCGCCCAACTCATCATCGCCCGCTACCGCGCCACGCTGCCGGACTTGAGCCGATGCACGGTGCTGCTGCCGCAATTGCTCGATGCGCCGCGACTGCGGCGCTGCTTGCTCGATGAGGCGCTCGCCCTCGGTCACCGCGCCCTGTTGGGCCCGACTATCCTGACCCTGCGCCGCTGGCTGGACGAGACCGCACCGCTGCCCACGGCATCTCTCTCGCCTCAGGCCCAGGAATTGATCCTGGTGGAGACCTTGAACCGGCATCGCGCCTTGTTCGGCGACTGCGATCCCTGGCTGCTCGCCGGCAATCTCCTCGAACTCTTCGCGCAACTCACCTTGCATCGCATCACCCTGCCCGCCGATCTCGACGCCTTCGTGCAGCGGCTGAGGGCCGCCTATCGATTGGGCGCTCACGCATCCGCGGCCTTGAGCATGGAGGCGAACCTGGTCCACACTCTGTGGCATGCCTGGCATCGCCAGTTGCACGACGAAGGCCGGCTCGATCCCCAAGCCGCATATATCACGCAATTGGACAACAGCCTATCCGCGCTCGATCCGAATGTGCACATCTTTCTGGCGGGACATGCCTCGCTCACGCCGCCTGAACAACGCTGGGTCTCGGTGTTGACAGAGCGCGGTCGGTTGACGACGTTGCTGCAGAGTAATGTCCCTACCGAAACCGCGACGGATCCTTATACCGAATATCTCGATACTGTCTTCGCAACAATCCACGATGATGCCGAGCACGTCCCTTTCAGAGACCGCGCCCAAGGCTTCGCCGCGCGCCATCCCGCGGGCCCGGCCGCGGAGCGTTTGTTTATCTACGCGGCGCCGCACGCCGAAGCGGAAGCACGCGCCGTCGACATCCAGGTGCGGCGCTGGCTGCTGCAAGGCAAACGACGCATCGCCATCGTCACGGAAGACCGGCGTCTGGCGCGGCGGGTGCGCGCCCTGTTGGAACGGGCCGATGTCGCTTTGCACGACGCCGGCGGCTGGGCCTTGTCCACCACCGCCGCGTCCGCCGCCCTGGAGCGTTGGCTGGAGACCTTGGAAGATGATTTCGCCTATCAACCGCTCACCGACCTGCTCAAATCGCCGTTCGTCTTTCCGCGCCGCGACCGTCATGAATTATTGGCGTCGGTTTACCGCTTCGAGCAAGATTTGGTGATCCACGAAAACATCCCGCGCAATCTGCAACGCTATCGCCGCCACCTCGCCTACCGGCGCACGCGCTGGCCGCAGGCGGCGGGGGCCGCGGTGCAAGCCATGTTGGATGATTTAGAGACCGCCGCCAAACCGCTGCTGCCCTTGCTCCGCAGCGAACACGCTCAAGCGCCGCAGCGGTACTTGGATGCGCTGGAGGACGGCCTGCGGCGGCTCGGCCTCGCGGAGACCCTCGCCCGGGATGCGGCGGGCGAGCGGATCCTGCAAGAACTGCAAGTCATGCGTCAGGCCCTCGCCGACCGCCGCATCAAGATGCGCTGGCGTGAATTCCGCACCTGGCTGGGCCGAACCTTGGAGCGTTACAACTTCCAACCCCCCACCGCCGTTTCGCCGGTGCAGCTATTGGGGCTGGAAAAAAGCGCGCTGGCTTGTTATGACGCCTTGATCATCGCCGGCGCCACCGCGCAACACCTGCCGGGTGCGGGAGAGCCTTCGCCTTTTTTCAACGAAGCGGTGCGACGAGAACTGGGCTTGCCCGGCATGCAACAGCGTTACGACACGCGCTTCCATTATTTCCGGCGTCTGCTGCAAGCGGCGCCGCAAGTGCTCATCACCGCGCGCCAAGAGGAAGACGCCGAGCCGGTGCTGGCCAGCCCGTGGCTGGAGGCCTTGCGATCCTTTCACATTTTCGCCTATGGCGCGCCCTTAAGCGACGACGGACTGGCGGATTTGGTCGATCATCCGGGCGCGCAAGTCATCCGCAGCGACACCGTCGCCTTGCCCGCTCCTCAATCCATGCCGGCTCCGCGCATTCCGCCGGCGTTGCTGCCGGATAAGCTGTCCGCCAACGCCTATCAACAACTCATGAATTGCCCGTATCAGTTTTTCGCCGCGCGCGGCTTGCGGCTTGCGGCCCCGGAGACGGTGCGCGAGGCCCTGGAAAAATCCGACTTCGGGCAACGCGTCCATCTGGTCCTGCATGCCTTCCACAGCGGCGCCGACGGTTGTCCCGGGCCTTTTCAAGAAACGGTCACCGCCGCCAACCGCGACGCGGCCATCCGCAGTCTAGAAGATATTTCGCGGACGGTGTTCGCCAAGGATTTGGAAGACAACTTCATGCATCGCGGCTGGCTGCTGCGCTGGCGGCAAGTAATCCCGGAATACATCGACTGGCAGATCGAGCGCGAACAATCCTGGCGTGTGGCCGGCACCGAGATCGCCGTGGAAACCCGGCGCGGGGAACTCACGTTGCGCGGACGCATCGACCGCCTCGATCGCGGCGGCGAGGGTAGCGGTATCGTCGACTACAAAACCGGAATCACGCCTCACCTGGACAAGGTGTTGAGCGGCGAGGAGGTGCAATTACCGTTCTACGCCCTGCTCGCCGACCAGCCGGTGCAGCGGGTGGAATATCTGAGTTTGGACAGTAACCGTTTCGGCAGCCGCGCCGTGATGGAAGGTGAAACCCTGCAAGATATAGTTGCCAAAAATGGCGAGCGCCTGCGCGCCGTCATGAATCAGTTGGCCAACGGCGCGCCCGCACCGGCCTGGGGCGATGATCACACTTGCCGGTTCTGCGCCATGGCGGGATTATGCCGCCGCGCGGTGTGGCTGGAAACCGCATCTCCGCCTAGCTTGCCAAACACCTGAACTTAGCTAAACTCGAAGTGGTCATAATGGCCAGGGCTAAGTGATAAGCAACAAACAGCCGGCCCTGTTACGACTTCAGCCGCGAGGCAGTACAAGACACCCGCGCGGCGGCGCCAGAGAGATAGCGGCAATCGCGCCACCTCATCACGGGGAAATCGCATATGCTCAGGGAAATTCGCAACTGCAGCACCCAATTCGTTCTCTTCGGCGCCGGCGGCGATCTTTCGCGGCGCCTGATCGTGCCGGCCTTGTTCAACCTCTATCTGGACAGGCAACTGCCGGAACGGTTTCTGTTATGGGGCGTCGGCCAGCGCCAGTGGCGCGCCGAGGATCTGACCGCGCATCTGCGCGAAGGCGTGGCGCAGCATTCGCGGCGCGGCACGCCGCCGGAGTCCGAATGGGCGGCCTTCGCGGCCAATGTCCGTTATCATCGCGCCGACCTGAAGGACGACGCAAGTTTCTCGCAACTTCGGGAAGCGCTCGATGCCGCCGAGCAGGCCTGGCCGAACAAGTCCGAACGGGTCTTCTATTTGGCCGTGCCGCCGACCTTGTTCCGGCAGGTCGCCCATGGGTTGGGCGAGGCCGGCCTCAACCAAAATCGCGAATCGGCCCGCATCGTGGCGGAAAAACCGTTAGGCCATGATCTCGAGTCGTTTCGCGCCATCAACGCCACGCTGACCCGGATATTCCAGGAATCGCAGATCTTTCGCATCGATCATTTTCTCGGCAAGGAGACGGTGCAGAACATCCTCGCGATGCGCTTCGCCAATCCTATCTTCGAGCCGATCTGGAATCGCCGCTACATCGATCATATCGCGATCACGGTCGCCGAAACCCTCGGCGTCGAACATCGCGCCGGTTATTACGAGCATGCCGGCGCGCTGCGCGACATGGTGCAAAACCACTTGATGCAGATCTTGTGTCTGATCGCCATGGAACCGCCCGTGGCCTATGATGCCGACGACATCCGCGGCAGGAAGATGGACGTGTTGCACGCCCTGCGCCCGATCGCCAAAGATGCCGTTCATGAATACGCGGCGCGCGGCCAGTACGGCGGCGGTTGGATCAACAGCGTCAAGACCGTCGGTTATCGCGAAGAACCGGGAATCGACCCGCACTCCAACGCCGAGACCTATGCCGCCGTAAAGCTGTTCGTGGATAATTGGCGCTGGCAGGGCGTTCCCTTCTATTTGCGCACCGGCAAACGCATGGCCGCGGCCGTATCCGAAGTCTCGATCCGTTTCCGCGATGTTCCCCACCGCGCCTTCCCCAATAACGTCGTCCTGGATACGCAACCGGTGCGCCTGGTGATCCAGATGAATCCGGACGAAGGCATCGTCCTCAAATTCATGGCCAAGGAGCCCGGCGCGCACTGGCGGCTGCGTCCGGTGGATATGCGCTTCAGTTATCGCGACGCCTTCCAAACACCTTCGCCCGCGGCCTACGAAACCTTGATCCGAGATATCATCCTCGGCGATCCCACCCTGTTTATGCGCGCCGATCAAGTGGAGGCGGCGTGGCAACTCTTGCAACCCATCCTTGAGGCGTGGGACGAAAATCCCGCCCCCGATTTTCCAAATTATTCCGCCGGCACTTGGGGGCCGGAGGCCGCCGAGGCATTGATCGCGCGCGACGGCAGGAATTGGATGACACCGACCCTCATCACCACCGATAACCAAATTGAAATTTAACCGCGCACATCCGGGAGAGATTGGACATGGACAGTAGCGATACCGCGCCGGCCGCCGCTGAAGCACCCGGGGCTCCCGGCATTCCTCCCACTTGGTGCAGCAGCGCCAAGGATATGGTCGGCTGCGCATTGGAATCGTCGCGGCTCTGGCTCACCATGGGTTACGGCATCATCAACGAAGTCTACTATCCGCGCATCGATATCCCGCAGATTCGCGACTTGGGATTCATCATCGCCGATGGCCGCGGGTTTTGGGTCGAGGTGAAACGAATGCAAAAATATGAACTGACCTTGGCCGCGCCAGGCGTGCCCGCGGTCAAGGTCGTGCATCGGCATCCGCGCTTTACCTTCACGCTGCGCGTCACGCCCGATCCGCAGCGTGACGTGCTGCTCATTGAAGCCAACCTCGACGGCGATGCGGAATTGTATCCCTATGCCGTGTTGGCGCCGCACCTCGGCGGCACCGGCCATGACAATCACGCCTGGACGGACCGCTATCGCGGCCGGCGGGTGCTGTGGGCGGAACAGGGTCCTTTTGGTTTGGCCTTGGCGGCGGTCGATACGCGGCAGCGTGACGCCTTCGCGGATACCAGCGCAGGTTACGTCGGCGTAAGCGACGGCTGGCAGGACTTCGCGCACAATGGCGCCATGCAATGGTCATACGGTCACGCCGGCCCCGGCAACGTCGCGTTGATGGGCCGCGTGCCGCGCCGCGCGGTATTGGCGCTGGGTTTCGGCAGCAGCAAGGAGTCCGCCGCCACCTTGGCGCTGTCCGCGCTGCTGTGCTCCTTCGATGAACCTTGGCATCGCCAGATTGAAGCATGGGGCGTGTGGAGCGGTAAATGCCAAACACGATTAGCGGTACATTCCGATTTGCCCGAGGCATTGCATAAGCAATTGTTGACCTCGGCAATGGTGTTGCGCGTCCATCAGGATCATACCTATCCCGGCGCCATGGTGGCCAGTTTGAGCGTCCCCTGGGGGAATACCCGCGATGCGCGCGGCGGTTATCATCTGGTCTGGCCGCGCGATCTGGTGGAATGCGCCGGCGCACTGTTGGCGCTGGGCGCCGAAGACAGGTCCCGCGAAATCCTCCGCTATCTCATCGCCACTCAACATGCCGACGGCCACTGGTATCAAAATCAATGGTTGGGCGGCAAGAGTTTCTGGGAAGGCATTCAACTCGACGAAGCGGCATTTCCTGTCTTGTTGGCGGCAAGTTTGGCCGATCATGACGCGCTCAATGACATAGAAGTCGAGGATATGGTGCGGCGCGCGTTGTCTTTTATCGCCCACAACGGCCCCGCCAGCGATCAGGACCGCTGGGAAGAGAACGCGGGTGTCAACGCCTTCACCCTCGCTGTATGTATTGCCGCTCTGGTGGCGGGCGCGCAATTTTTGACCGACGTTGATCGCGAAACTTCGCTGGCCATCGCCGATTATTGGAATAGCCGTATTGAAGAATGGACCACGGTGCAGGCAACAGCGTTGGCGCGACGATTTGAGATACCGGGCTATTACGTACGAATAAAACCGCCGCAAGCACTAATCGATGAAGAAACCATGCACCGGACATTGCCGATCAAGAATCGTTTGCACGACCCGGGGCTCAAGGCCGAGGAGCAGATCGGTACCGATTTTTTACAGTTAGTGCGTTTCGGCCTGCGTCAGGCCGATGATCCGTTGATCGTAGCGAGCTTAAAGGTTGTCGACGCGTTGTTGCGCGTTGAAACGCCGCACGGTCCCGCGTGGCATCGTTATAACGGAGACGGCTACGGCGAACATGACGATGGATCTCCTTTCGACGGCACAGGTGTGGGCCGCGCTTGGCCCCTGCTCACCGGCGAGCGCGGCCACTATGAACTCGCGGCGGGCAATTCACCGCTACCCTACCTGCAAGCAATGGCTGCAATGAGCGGTCCAGTCGGTATGATTCCGGAACAGATATGGGACAAGGAACCGATCGCAAAACGCGGACTTTATCCCGGCAAGCCGACAGGTTCGGCGATGCCGCTGGTTTGGGCCCACGCCGAATTCATCAAACTCACCTATTCTCGGGCATTAAAGCGCCCCTTTGATCGACCGACATCGGTTTGGGAACGCTACCGCGGCCAACGACCTAATCTCGCCTTCGGCATCTGGTCGACCGGCGCACCGGTATCAACGCTTAAAGCAGGCAAACAACTCCGCATCTGCCTCGCAAAACCCGCCCGGATATGTTGGCACATAGCTGAACAAGGAATTCCCCAACAAGAAACCACGTCTCCTGCCGGACTCGGACTTCATTTTGTCGAATTAGATACTCGCCGCCTAGAGACGCAACGAACTCTTCATTTCAACATTCAATACCAAGGGGAATCGAAAAACAAAGCGAAGAATTCAATCACAATCAAAGCGCGGATGGATGACTAAAGCTGCGTCTAGTTCGTTTTCTCGTTGATCGCCGCCCTGTTTCTCAAGGTTAGGAAGATTATTATGAAGTCTCTGAGAAAATATTTAACCGTTTGAATTTCTATTTTTCTAACCAGGCATCATTCAATGTTATAAATTCTGAGCCGTCCCACTTTAGCTTTTATTGTTCAAAGGTTGCGGGAATCCGCTCTATCCAAAAGTATGCCCGAGGTTTCAATAAACTGCTGGCCTGCGTCTCCGATGATCTGCAATTCATCGAAATTAGCCGCGCAAAGGCCAGTTGCTTGCCACAGGCTCTTATCGATCTTGAGCGGAGAACCCTGTCGTGCTCGTGATTCGAATAATGCCCCAAGCTCGGAGCGATCCGCTAATATATCGGCGATTTTTACAATAGCGGCTTGCTGCTTGGAGCATACGGCATCTAGGGGATTATGGTGGCAACTGATCGCCTCCACCAGGGAGTCCGGGAGTTTCCATAGCGTCGCCAACATCCCCCCCAATTCGGCGTGGTCGAATCCGAACTCTTGCCGTTCCGCATATGCCAGAGTGTTTTCATCGCCCTCGGCCATCAACATCAGATCCCTGGCTTTCTCGGCCGCCCTGGCAAACAACACCAGCGCACCGATATCATGAAGCAATCCCGCAACGAACAAGCGCTCGGGATGCAGCACTCCGCAGCGTTTCGCCAGATAGCGGGCTATAATCCCGCAAAAAAGACTGTGGCGCCAGAATGTGTCCATATTGATGATCTGCGCCGGAATCTTGGAAAACGCGCGAACGGCGGAGACCGATATCGCCAGACTGTACAATTCGCGCGTGCCGACGATGGCGATGGCGCGCGACAGGGTCTCTATCCTGCCGGAGTAGTTGTAAAAAGAACTATTGACAAGTTTGAGCAGTCGCGCTCCAAGGTTGGGATCGCTGCTGATCACCTCACCGATTTCATGAGCGGAAGATTTGGGCGAATCAACTAGGTCAAGAAGCCTAATACAGACTTCCGGCGGCGATACAAGCCCGGCCACATCTCTTGTCCATTGATAGGCGAGATCACTAGAGTATTCGTCGACACGAATTGTTTGTGTGTTCTGCATTTTTCTATAAAACCATAAAAACCATAGTACTCAAACTTTGTTACCCGGTTCACATTCCCGCGACATCCGCATCAATTCTTGATGTTCAGCACATATCATCATGTTTTTCTCGTTCTATCTGCGGAATGAATCACAGAATGGATAGAGCCTTTCTTGCAACAATTCACGCACGAATATTAGCGGCACCCAGCAGAGGCAAGGTTAATCGTATGGGCGACAAAATCTCAGGAAATGTTGTTCAGATCCAGGACTACGCGGGTTTATCAAAAAAACCTAACGCGTCCAATACATCTCATCTCTTGCAGCACTGCAAAAATACCGTTCTTGAGCGCATGGCTCATTCGGTAGCGCGAGCGATGGACAATGTTGACGATGCACTTTTCGCTCTGGCGGATAAAGCCAACAATAACGCCCTCCAAAGCCACTATTTCGACGCCATGCGGGAAATCCGCCTCAAGCGACAAGACATCGAAGCCTCGTTCAAGAAACACTTTTCTAACACTTTCGACGAGCTCATCGAAAATAAACAATCAGCGCCGCTTCTAAACGCGCCGCCCAATGTGACAGATATCGGACTCAGCCTGGTCCAAGATGATGACTTGGAGGAATCCCTCGCCATCAATGTGCTGGTCGATAAACTCAACAATATTTGTCGCAGTGAGCTCTATGCGCTGGACAAAAGAATAGGCTTCCTCCTCGGAATAAAAGAACTGGAAACGGAAATGAACCCGCTGGGCGCTAAGACCATATGTACAGCGTTCCAGTCAGCCTGCAGCAACATCGACTCGGGTGTAGATATAAAATTGATCGTCTTCAAATTATTTGA
>Ga0316628_100002289_pt1 | contig 14098 bp, 12 predicted proteins | sample OWC_Aug_M2_C1_D5_FD_207648 | JGI IMG/M metagenome (GOLD analysis project Ga0316628, IMG submission 207648) | Wetland soil microbial communities from Old Woman Creek delta, Ohio, United States - OWC_Aug_M2_C1_D5_C | ecosystem: Environmental > Terrestrial > Soil > Wetlands | place: USA: Ohio... | reverse complement strand
TGCAAGGCAGTTAGACGGTCTTGCGCTTGTCGCCGGCGCCGCCTGCGAGCGCCGCGCGCTCGACTGGTCGCTGCGCATATTGCCGTGGCTTGATCCGTGGCGGCCTTCGTTGGCGCACCTCGCACCTCCCCAAACGGTGGCCATCGTAAAAACGATATCATTGGAGGAAACTGCAGATTAAGTCGGATGATTAAAACGCGATTGCGGCATCGGCCGGCCGCTGCAACTCAAATTGGGGATAGGCATGCGACCCTTCCGCGAACTGCGGCGCGCGCTGGATCAGCACCTGGGCAGGATCCCGGCGCGGACTGACGAGTCCGGCGAGCCCAATGCGCGATACCGCGCGGAGCTGATCGAGCTCGCCGCGCTGGATACCGAAGTGGTGGCGAAGCGGCTGAACTGCGGCCTGCTCGGGCTCACGGACCGCGACGCCGAGGAGCGCCTGCGGCGCTTCGGCCCGAATGCCATCGCGCAAGAGGTCGAGCGCGGCATCCCGATGCAGGTGCTGCTGAAGCTGCGCAATCCGCTGAACGTCCTGCTCCTGACGCTCGCGGTCGTTTCGCTGGCCACGGGCAATATCGAGTCGGCGACGATCATTTCCTTGATGGTGGTCATCAGCGTCTCGCTCGCGCTCTTTCAGGAGCGCCGATCGAGCCGCGCGGCCGCCGATCTGCGCGCGATGGTGCACACGACGGCGACCGTCATCCGCCCAGGCCCGGACGGCGCCGGCACGGGCCAGGCGCCCGTGTCCCGGGAGATCCCGCTTGCGCAACTCGTGCCCGGCGACGTCATTCATCTGTCGGCCGGCGACATGGTGCCGGCGGATGTCCGGTTGCTCTCGGCGAAGGATCTGTTCGTCAATCAGGCGGCGTTGACCGGCGAAGCCATGCCGGCGTCGAAGTACCCGCTCGTCGAGCCGGCGGGGACCGACTGCCTGCAACTGCGCAATACTTGCTTCATGGGAACGAGCGTGTCCAGCGGGACGGCGACGGCGCTCGTGATTCACACCGGTCCGCGCGCCGTCTTTGGCGCGATCGCCAGCGTCATCGCCGGCGAGCGGGAGTCGACGAGCTTCGATCGGGGCATCGCGCGTTTCACCTGGCTGATGATCCGCTTCATCGCCGTCATGGTGCCGCTCGTCTTCATCATCAACGGCATCACCAAGGGCGACTGGCTCGAGGCCCTGTTCTTCGCGATGGCGGTGGCGGTGGGTTTGGCACCCGAGTTGCTGCCCATGCTCGTGACCGTCAACTTGAGCAAGGGCGCGCTGGCGATGTCGCGCAAGAAGGTGATCGTCAAACGCTTGAACTCGATCCAGAACTTCGGCGCCATGGACGTCCTGTGCACGGACAAGACGGGCACGCTCACACAGGACCGCATCATCCTCGAGAAATACGTCGATCTGGCGGGCAAGGAGAGCGACAAGGTCCTCGACTATGCGTACCTCAACAGTTACTACCAGTCCGGCCTGAAGAACCTGCTGGACGTGGCGGTGCTGAAATACACGGAGGTGCACGAGAAGCTGCATTCGGCCGGCAATTTTCACAAGGTGGACGAGATCCCATTCGACTTCATGCGCCGGCGCATGTCGGTCATCGTGGAGAGGCAGAGCGAGCGGTTCCTCATCTGCAAGGGCGCGGTGGAGGAGGTATTCGGCGTCTGTGCGACCGGCGAGGTCGACGCGACGTCGTTCGCGCTGGACGCGAGCCACCTCGCAGAGCTGCAGGCTCAAACGAAGAGCCTGAACGAAGACGGCTTTCGAGTGATCTCGATCGCCTACAAGCGCATCGCCGCCGGCCAGACGGGTTTCTCGGTGGACGACGAATCCGGCCTGACCCTCCTCGGGTACATCGCGTTCCTGGATCCGCCGAAGGACAGCGTACGCGCGGCGCTGCGCAAGCTCGCCAGGCACGGTATCAGCGTCAAGATTCTCACCGGCGACAACGAGATCGTCACACTCAAGGTTTGCAGGGAAGTCGGGCTGCAGGTGAACCGGGTCGTGCTCGGCCACGAAATGGAGGGGCTGGGACCCGAGGAACTCAGTGCGCTTGCCGAGTCCGGCCAGGTCTTCGCGAAGCTCTCGCCGGCGCAGAAAGCCGAGGTAATCGAGGCGCTGCACAGGCGCGGGCATGTGGTCGGATACATGGGCGACGGCATCAACGATGCCCCCGCGCTCAAGGCGGCCGATGTCGGCATCTCGGTCGACACCGCGGTGGATATCGCGAAGGAGTCGGCGGACATCGTGCTGTTGGAGAAGAGCCTCCTGGTCCTCGATGAGGGCGTGATCGAGGGGCGCAAGGTCTTCGGCAATCTCATCAAGTACATCCGCATGGGCGCGAGCTCGAACTTCGGCAACATGTTCAGTGTGCTCGGCGCGAGTGCGTGGCTGCCGTTCCTGCCGATGGCGCCCATACAGATCCTGACCAACAACCTCTTATACGACTTCTCGCAGACGGCGATTCCCAGCGACAACATCGATCGGGAATACCTGCAAAGGCCGCGGCGGTGGGAGATCAAGAATATCGCCCGCTTCATGCTGTTCATCGGACCGATCAGCTCGATCTTCGACTACGCAACCTATTTCACCATGTACTTCTTCTACGACGCGCGCACGCCCGACAAGGCGGCCCTGTTCCAGACCGGCTGGTTCGTGGAGTCTCTGCTGTCGCAGACACTGATCATCCACGTCATTCGCACGTCGCGAATCCCGTTCGTCCAGAGCCGGGCGAGCACGCCGCTCATTCTGGCCAGCGTCGTGATCTGCCTCGTCGGCGCATACCTGCCGTATTCGCCGCTGGCCGTGCCGCTGGGATTCGTGCCGCTGCCCATGAGCTACTGGCCCATCATCGTGACGATGCTCGCCGTCTACCTGGTCCTCACGCACCTCGTGAGAAAGTGGTTCCAGCGAACCTTCGGCGTCAGCTAGCTCGATCCGGCATCGATCGGTTCATTGGAAAACTATCGAGGTGAAGCGCAGCCCACGTGTTCCGCACGAAACCAGCAGCGGCGCTCGATCTTGCCGCGCACGTCGTGGACGTCGATGTCCCAGCCGCTTGCGGACTTGCGCATCATCAGGAAGCCGAAACCCGGCAGCGACAATCCGTGCCTTACGGAGACGTCGGACGACCCCTGGAAAACCGTTCCGGGCAGAACTCGCGGTGTGCGATCGAGTTTGTCGCCGCCGAAGCCGGCGACGATTTGCGGCGGTACGCGATTCTTGGCGGCGTAGTTGATTGCTTCGAAGCTATGGATGTGTCCGGACAACATCAGTTCGACGGGCTCTGGAATGCCGGCGCTGCCGATCGCGGCGATCAAGGTTCGGTTGCCGCCGACGGGAATACCGAAGGGCCCCGCGATCGCGCCCCAGATCGGACGATGCATCAGCAGCCAACTGGGCGCCGGGGCGTCGGCGAGCGCGGCGATCTCGCTGCGATAGACGGGCACCATGTCGGCGGCGACGCTGGTATCGGGCGCATCGGCGTCGTCCAGCACCACGAGAGTGACTGCTCCGATCGGCACCGAATACGGCGCGAGATGCGTGACGCAGCCCGCGCTCGGATCGAACGCCAGCGGCCCCATCAGGCGCAGCCAACCGCTGCCGGCTCGCACGCAGTCCTCGTGATTGCCGCGTACCACGACCCACGGCGCGGCGGCGAGCAGCGGCGCGGCCGGTGCGAAGAAATCGGCGTTCCAGGTCGGCCAGTTGTCGCCGTGCGGTGTCCCCGCGCATCCCGAGACGCCCGGCGGGCAGGCGTTCTCGCGATAGAGATAGTCGCCGACGTCGATGACCAGATCGGGCTTGAGTTTCGCCTCTTCCTTCGCCATGTCGGGGAATGGCCATCGCCGCGGATCGTTGCAAGATTGTACGTTTCTGCCTTTGATGCGGCAGCCCGTGTCGCCCATCACCAGGATGCGCGTCGGGTTCGCCGCCGGAACCGGCAACACGTGCTCGCCGATCGTCACCGCTTTCGCACCCGCGGGAATCGGTGCGCTGCAGACGGTCGGAAAAGCCGCGTCGCCCACGGCGCGCACCGTCATCGCGGTGTCGACGCCGTCGACGGCCAACGCCCGGCAGGTTTGCCCGGCGACCGTGGCGCGCGCTTCGGCCGCGCCGCCCGGCGCGTATTGCACCCAGGCGGACTCGATCTCTTGCGCCCGTGCGGGCAGCGCGACGAGTGCGACAATGGCGGCAAAGAACAGCGTTCGCATGGCGCCAGTATGAACCGGACTCGTGACAGTTCGATGACGCGGGATCGCGGATCGCCGCAAAATTCGCCGTGCGCTTGCTCAAGACGACCATGCCGGACGAGAGTTGAATCCAGAGTAAACTTGAGACACGCTGCGCTTCTGCGGACGGCGGCGCGGCCAAACGGGATTCATCCATGACCGACGTGACGATCTATCACAACCCTGCGTGCGGCACGTCCCGCAACACGCTCGCGCTCATCCGCAACGCCGGCATCGAGCCGCGCGTGATCGAATATTTGAAGGAGCCGCCGGACCGCGCGACGCTGCGGTCATTGTGAGACGGCATCGGTGCGATATCGCGCATAGGCCAGATCCGCGAAATCCGGCATGAATACGGTTCTATTGGCGCTATTGTGTGGATTCGCCGTGACGGCAACCGCCGCTCCGGGGCGGGAAGCGGGCTGGCCGGCATACGGCGGCAACGCCGGCGGCATGCGCTATTCGCCGCTCGCCCAGATCACGCGGTCGAACGTGACCGACCTGCGGGTGGCGTGGACCTACCGTACCGGCGAGTTGGGCAACGGCGTCAAGGACTGGAAGCGCTCGGCGTTCGAGGCCACTCCCATCCTCTACGACGGCGTACTGTACTTCACGACGCCCGGCACGAATGTGGTCGCCGTGAATGCGGCGAGCGGAACGTTGCGTTGGCGCTTCGATTCCCATACCCGCAAGGACCTGCACTATTCGGACGGGGTGTCCCGCGGCGTATCGCTTTGGGTGGATCGCAACAGCCCCGCCCATGCGGCCTGCGCCGCGCGCATTTTCGCGCCCACCCTCGACGGCCGCTTGCTGGCGCTCGATGCCGCCACCGGCAGGCTCTGCCTGGATTTCGGCGATCATGGCGAGATCAATCTGCTGAGCGACGTGCATTCCATCGACAAACCTGGCGAGGGTTGGCGCAACTACCTCGTGACTTCGCCGCCCGCGATCCTGGACGACAAGGTGATCGTGGGCTCATCCGTCGGTGACAACCGCGCCGTGCAGGAGGAACTCGGCATCGTTCGGGCGTTCGATGCCCGGACCGGCCGGCTCGAGTGGAGCTGGGATCCGATCCCGCGGGATTCCTCCAATCCCGTGTACCAGCAATGGAGCCCCGAGGCGGCGAAGATCACCGGCGCGGCCAATGCCTGGGCGCCGCTGTCCGTCGACCCTGCGCGTCATCTGGTGTTCGTACCCACCGGGTCCGCGAGCCCGGACTTCTTCGGCGGCGAGCGTACCGGCGACGACCGTTGGGCCGATTCCGTGGTGGCACTTCACGGTGACACCGGCCAGTTGGCGTGGGGCCGACAGCTCGTGCACCACGACCTGTGGGATTACGACGTGGCCTCGCAGCCGACGCTCGTGGACTTGATTCACGACGGGACCAGGGTGCCCGCGGTGATCCAGGCCACCAAATCCGGGTTCCTCTATACGTTAAACCGCGAGACCGGCGCGCCGATCTTCCCGATCGTGGAAAAGCCGGTGCCCCAGGATGCCGCGCCCGGCGAAAGCCCGTCGCCGACGCAGCCCTTTCCCACGGCGCCGCCGCCGCTGGTACGGCAATCGCCGGTCACGCCCGCCGATGCCTGGGGCATCGCGTGGTTCGACACCCGCGCGTGCCGGCGGCGCATCGAGGCAGACCGCCCGGCAGGCCTATTCCAGCCGCCCTCGCTCAAGGAATCCATCCAGCTGCCCGGCGACGCCGGCGGTTCCAATTGGGGCGGCATTGCCTTCGATCCCACGCATCAGATCGCCGTGGCGAACACCATGAACCTTCCCTTTCTGGTCGCACTCGTGCCGCGCGCCAAGCTCGAAGCCGAACTCAAGGATCCTCAGTACGACGGCTATGAGTTCGGCCGCATGCGCGGCACGCCCTATGCCATGCGCCGGCGGACGTTCATTTCCTCCCTTGGCATTCCTTGCGTAAAGCCGCCCTGGGGCCTGCTCACGGCGGTGGACATGGTGCGCGGGACCATCAAGTGGCAAGTGCCCTTGGGCGATGCGCCGTATATCCCCATGAACATCGGCATGCCGAATCTGGGCGGACCGATCGTCACCGCCGGCGGTCTCGTGTTCATCGCCGCGAGCCTGGATGACCGCCTGCGCGCGTTCGACGTCGACACGGGCAAAGTGCTCTGGGAAGTGAAGCTTCCGGCCGGCGGCCAGGCGACGCCCATGACCTACACCGCAGGCGGCCGGCAGTACCTGGTGATCGCCGCCGGCGGGTACAAGGACGCGAGTCCGCGCGGCGACTATGTGATCGCTTACGCCCTGCCGCGTTGACGTGAATTGACGCGCCGACGTTCGGCAGATGACTTTCCGGCCTGGATTGCCAAGGGAGACTCGCGCGTCCTATATTGATTGCGAGGAGCGGTCATGCGCAGACGAAGAATCGACGGCGGACGATACGCGGCAGCCGCCCTGTGCGGCTGCGGACTGCTGGCAACGCTGCTTGCGGCGACGGTGAGCGCCGCGCCGGCGGCCGCGTTCGCCGATCCGCAGTCGCCGGGAGTCGGCGCCTGGGAATACCTCCAGCCGCAATTGTACGGCGACCGGCCGATCGGCTACGTCGACGAAAAGTTCATGAGCATGCAGGCGCCGACGAACACGCAGGATCCGGCGATGACGCCGGTGAGCTTGCGCTTCGGCCCCGGCGCGGTCGGCAACATCAAACAGATCCGGGTCATCATCGACAACAACCCGATTCCGCTCGCCGCGACATTCAATCTCGCCCCCGGCGCGCCGATCGCCGCGATCGACCTGCGCGTGCGCATCGACCGCTTCACGTCGGTTCGCGCGATCGCCGAGACCACGACCGGCCGGTTGGAGATGCGCAGCGTCTGGGTGCAGGCGAGCGGCGGCTGCTCGGCGGCATCCGGCGCGGCCTCCGCCGGCAAACCCGGCGAGATCCGCTTCCGGCCTTCGCCCGACGACAAGTCGCTGCAGGTGAGCATCCGTCACCCGAACAACTCCGGTTTTCAGATCGATCCGCGCACCGGCAACCCGATCCGCCAGTTCTACATCACCCACATCGGCTTGCGAGCCGGCGGGCAGCCGCTGCTGGAGGCCGATACCGGCGTCTCGATCGCCGAGAATCCGACGCTGCGCATCGTCGCCGACCGACGACTGCCGACGCCGGTGACGGTCGCGGCGATCGACTCCGACGGCGGGCACTACGCCGCCACATGGGACGGTACTTCGAGTCATGGCGACGTCGCCGCGAACGGCGCGGCGGACGCAGCTCGCGCGCCTTGAACCGGTGTCGGAGCGGCGCATGAGACGCGGCGCTGCCGCGATCGCGTACGGCTTGGCGCTGTCGGTCGGCGGCTTGCTCGCGGGCCGGGCGTTCGGCGCAGACGCGCGTGCTGCGTTCAATTTGCGGCAAGTGGCCCCCGGCGTTTACGTCCACATCGGTCGCGAGGTGTTGCCCGACGCGCCGGGTCACGAGGACATCGCCAACATCGGCTTCATCGTCGGTACCCGCTGCATCGCCGTCATCGACACCGGCGGGTCGGTCGGCACCGGCCGCGCGCTACGCGCCGCGATCCGCCGGCGCTCGCGATTGCCGATCTGCTACGTCATCAACACCCATGTGCATTACGATCACGTGCTCGGCAATGCCGCGTTCGCGAGCGATCGGGCGGTGTTCGTCGGCCACGCCGCGCTCGCCGGCGCCATTGTGCGCAGCCGCGCGTTCTTTTTGCAGCACTTCGCGGCGGACCTGGATGCGCCGGCGACGTCGGGCGAGATCATCGGCCCGAGCCGATTGGTGCAGATCGGGCATCCGCTCTACATCGACCTCGGCGGGCGGCGGCTGCGACTGCGCGCCTGGCCTACGGCGCACACCGATTGCGATCTCACCGTGCTCGATGAGCGCACCCAGACCTTGTGGACCGGCGACCTGCTGTTCCGCGGCCGCGTGCCCGCACTCGATGGCAGCGTTCTCGGCTGGCTCGCGGCGATCGAGCATCTCGCGCAGATGCAAAACGTGGAACTCGCGGTGCCGGGGCATGGGCCGGTCGCGCGCGACATGGCCGCGGCGCTCGTGCCGGAGCGCCGCTACCTTAAGGCGCTCGTCGACGGCGTGCGCCGCGATCTCGGGCAAGGCCGGTCGATGCAGCAGGCGATGCAAGAGGTCGGCGCCGCCGAACGCTCGCGGTGGGTGCTGTTCGGCGACGTCAATCCGCGCAACGTCGAGCGTGCATACGCGGAGCTGGAATGGCAGTGATGCGCGTCGCGTGGATCGCGCTTCTCTGCTGCAGTGTGCTGGCGACCGGCGCCGCGGCCGGCGCCGACGCGGCGCAAGACGAGGCGCTCGCACTCAACTGTTACGTCTGCCATGCGGCGCCTCGACGCAGCGCGATCCCCGACATCCGTGGGTGGACCATGCGCCGGCTGCTACGCAGGCTCATCGCGTACAAGCGCGATCCGGACCGCGCGACCCTGATGAGCCGCATCGCCAAAGGGTACAGCGACGCGGAACTGCGGCGAATCGCGGCGTATATCGCCGCGCGCAACCTGCGCCGCGGCGAGCGCTAGCGCATGCGCCGCCGGCATTTCCTGCAACTTGGGCTGCTCGGAACCTTCGGCAGCGCATCCGCGCCCGCGCGACCGCGGCGCACCGCCGGCCGCGTGCTCGTCGCGGGCGGAGGTTTTGCCGGCGCCACCTGCGCGCGCTATCTGCGGCTGCTCGATCCGGCCATCGATGTGATCCTCGTCGATCCGGACACGCGCTACGTCACCTGCCCGATGAGCAACGAGGCGCTCGCGGGCCTGCGACCCATCGCGTCGCTCGCCGTGTCGCGGGACGGGCTGCGGCGCGCCGGCGTGCAGGTGCTGCGCGATCGCGTGCAAGCCGTGGAGTTCGCGCCGCGGCGCGTGCGGCTCGCGGGCGGAGCTACGCTGACATACGATCGCTTGGTGATTGCGCCCGGCATTCGTTTTCTGTGGGACACGCCGGAGGGCTACGACCGTGCCGCGGCGGCGCGCATGCCGCACGCTTGGAAGGCCGGGACGCAAACCGAACTGCTCGGCGCGCAGCTGCGCGCGATGGCCGACGGCGGCGTGTTCGCGATCAGCGTGCCGCGGGCGCCGTACCGCTGTCCGCACGCGCCGTACGAGCGCGCGAGCCTGCTCGCCTGGTACTTCAAGCGCCACAAGCCGCGGTCGAAAATCTTGATCTTCGACGCGAACAATCAAATGCCATACCAAGAGCTTTTCGCGCCCGCCTGGCAGGAGCTCTACCCTGGCATGATCGAGTGGATTCCGATGACCGAGCAGGGTGCGGTGCTGCGCGTCGACCCGGCGACGCTGACGCTGTACACCGCGTCGGGCGCGCACAGGGTTGCGGTCGCCAATGTCATCCCGCCGCAGGCGCCGGGCGCGCTCGCGCGCGAACTCGGGCTTTCCTCCGGCCGCGGCTGGTGCCCGGTCGATCCGCACACGTTCGAGTCGTCGCTGGCCGGCAAGGTGCACGTGATCGGCGATGCCTGCATCGCCGATCCGATGCCGCGCTCCGCATCCAGCGCGAACAGCCAGGCCAAGCAGTGCGCACTCGCGATCGCCGCCGAACTCGCCGGACGCGCTCCGCCGCTGCCGTCGCTGCACAACACGTGTTATCTCATGATGGCGCCGCGCTACGCCGCCTCGACGAGCGGCATCTATCGCGTCGGCGAGGGCGCCATCGAAGCCGTGCCGGGCGCCGGCGGGCCGAGTCCGGTGCAGGCCCCGGCCGCATTGCGCGCGCAGGAAGCCGCATATGCCGAAGGCTGGTACGAAGGGATAATCGCCGATTCCTTCGGTGCCGGAGGGCGCCGCGACCGCGGCTGATGCCGGCCTGAAGCTGCGAGTCGATGGATCGCGCGCACCGCCTGCGCCGATCAACCGGTCGCCGCGACGGCGATCGGGATCACGGCGAGCCTGTTCAGCACCGCCTTGCGCCGCGCGAGCGGCCACCAATCGTAGAGCAGCACTTCGATCGGCCGCCACATCGCGACCCAGCCGAGAATGAGGAGACCTTCATCGACGATCGCACGGTCTGGCAGCGGCACAATCGACGCGAGCGCGCGCCGCAGCGCGAGGCAGGCGATGAGGAACGCGACGCCTATTCCCAGGCTCACCGCGCCGTAGCGCATTAAGCGAACGAGTTCCGCATGCAGCTGACGCGCGCGATACGCAAAATAATTGTGAACGGCCTCGGGCAGCGTGCGCGCGCCCTCGGCCGCGGCTTCCGCGGCCGGCAAATGCACGAGCAGGCGCAGCGGACGGCGGGTGCCCGCCTCCGTGCAGGCCTCGACGAGGTAGCGCTCCGCCCCTTCGTCGAGGTCCTTTTCGCGGAACGGCGCCGGGTCGAGCGTGTGAAACAACTGACGGACTTCCTTCAGCCGGATCTCGATCAGCGTGTGATCGCCCTCTTTGCGGTAGGCCGAGGATGGTGTTGGCATGCCGCGCTTCTCCCGGGGGATGCAATCAAAACGGCCGTTCTCGCCCGCGCCTACGGCGCGACCATCTCGCGGACGATGTCGAACATCATCCGCGTTCCCATTCGCACGTTCTGGATCGAGATGCGCTCGTCATTGCCGTGAATGCCGGATTCATCGGCATGGGGAATCAGGAACGGCGCATAGCCGTAGGCGGCGATGCCGCGATCGCGGAAGAAATGGCTGTCGGTGAAGCCTGTCGCGACCGCCGGTAGGATCGCGGCTTGCGGATAGTACCGGTGAGTGACGTCGACGATCGCGCGATAGAGCGGCGTATCCGTCGATGAAACCGCGGGTTTGAAACTGAGTAGCTCGTCGATCTTGATGTTTGGATCGTTGAGCGCCGCGCGCAACTCTTGCTTGAACTCGGAGACGTCTTGATCGGGCAGGAGCCGGCAGTCGAGTTGTGCGTCGGCCTCCGGGGGTATCACGTTGATCTTGTCGCTCGCTTTCAGCATCGTGATCGAACAGGTATTGCGCGTCAGCGCCGCCAATCCCGCGTCCTCGGTCTGCAGCCGCAGGAGCTTGTCGGGATCCTGCACGGTCTTCTCCATGTCGGCGAATGCGTCCCGCCATTCGGGCGAGGCTGTGGCCGAAAGGCCTTTGAAATAGCGGTCGACGGCCGGGACGACCCGCGGCGCGAACTCGTAGGTCTGCAAGCGGTACAGCGAACGGATCAGGCGGTTCACGGCCGATGCGACTTGGGGATCCGAGCCGTGGCGCGGCGTGCCGGTCGCGGTCAACTTGAGCCAATACGGCACCTTCTGCGTGACTTCGATGCCGAATTGCTCGCGTCCCTGGTCGACGTCGCCGCCGCCGCCTTCGTTCAGCACGAAGCCGGCGCCCGCGAAGGATTCGGGATGATGCTGCATCATCCAGCCGGCGCCGAACGCGGCACCCGCCTCTTCGTCGGCGGTTGCCATGAAGATCACGTCCCGGTCGAGCGGAATCTTCGAGCGGTGCAGCGCGAGAAAGGCTTCAAGTTCAACGATCCCGAGCGTCTTCGTGTCGAGCGTACCGCGTCCCCAGATGACGCCGTTCTTGACGGTCGCGGCGAAGGGATCGGCATGCCAGTACTTCGGGTCCGCGGGCACGACGTCCATATGGGAGAGCAGTACGAGCGCGGGCTTCGGGCCGCCCTTGAGGCGCGCCCAGATGTTGCCGCGTCCCGGCGCCGACGACGCCGTATGGTATGGGATCCCCTCCGCCTCGAAAATTTGCGCGAAGAACCGCACCGCCTGGTCCTCGTTGCCGGGCGGGTTCGTCGTGTTGATGCGGATGTACTGTTCGATCCGCGTGACGGCTTCGTCCTGCAGCTTCGCGATGTCGACGTTCGGCTCGGCGCACCGCGCGGCAGGTGCGGCGGCGGCGAGCGCGAGCATGAAAGAGGCCAAAAGCAACGGCGGTCGGTTCATCGGCGCATCCCTAGCATCATTGATGCGCCCGATCCTAGCCGATCGAGGTCCGCGAGTCATGGCCCGACGATCGCCCGCGCCGCGGACGCGGACGATTTTGCCTGGATGCTGCCTCTAGAGAGCGGCGGGCATCCCCGGGCGGCACGTGATCCGCTCGACGCGCACATCGACGACGTCGGTCGTATGCGCCCCCTCGGCGGTGTCGAAGCGCGCGCGATCGACCGTGATGGTGCGGTTCGCGCGCGGCTCGGCGATGTAATCGACGCGCTTGATCTCGGAATGCAGCACACCGTCGTCGGTCTTCCAGTCGACCCGATAGCGGATCGCGCCGCTGCAGCCGCCCGCGGTGCAGGTTGCGGCATTGATGCCGAAGGCGATTCGAAATTCATCGGCGCCCAGGCGCATGACGACGGGTCTTTGCGCCAGCGAGACCGAGGCTGCGGAAGCGGCCGGCGCACCGGCGCCGATGGCCGCGGCCACGGCCAGGGACAACGCCGCTTTTCTCAACAATGGCTGGTACATGATCTTCGCTCCAAATCGAGTCACAGGACCCAAATGAGGACACTAGGCGCACCCGTCCGACGAAACAAACGATGAATTGTCCAGGGAGGTGAAATTCCTCTCATGTGGCGCTGCGCTGACAGGTCGCGCCCGCAACCGAGGGCGCGGCGACACCGGCGCCGGCCGCCATTGGGTTCGGATGGCCCAAATCTTCGCGATGGTGCATGATTCCGGGTGCGAGAATCGTACGGAGGGGGAGGCCGACATGGTTGCGGTGACGCTCAATCTGGCGCGGGACAAGGCAGACCGGTTCTACATCTGGATGGCCGCGGCGTGCGCGCTCATCGCCTTCGGCGGGTTCGCGCCGACTTATTGGCTGCAGTTGCCCGCGGGCACGTTCGTCGGGCCGCCGCTCCTGCACATACACGGCATGCTGTTCTCCGCCTGGCCGTTGCTCTTGCTGTGGCAGACCCTGCTGGCGGCCGACGGGCGCCTCAATCGTCACCGCGCCTGGGGCCTGGTCGGCGTATCGCTGGCGACGGCCATGGTCGCGATCGGATTGGCGGCGGCGATCAATACGCTGACCACGGGACTCGCGGCGGGCTATGGCGATCGCTCGCGCGCTTTCCTGCTCATACCCGTCAGCGCCGTCGGCCTGTTCGCCGGCTTCTTCATCGCCGCCGTCGCCAACGTCCGGCGCCCGGACTGGCACAAGCGGTTCATGCTGCTGGCGACGATTTCGCTGCTGCAGGCGGCGATGGCCCGTGTCTTTTTCGTGCTCGCGACCGGCGGCGGTCCGGGCCTGCGGCCGGGGTTGGGTGCGCCGCCCCCCATCGCCATCGCGATCGCGCCGAGCCTGATCCTCGAGTTGTTCATCCTCGCGGGCATCATTCACGACCGGCGGACGCACGGCCGGTCTCACCCGGCCTGGCTCATCGGCGCGGGCGTGATGACCGCCGTGATCCTGCTGCGCGTACCCTTGAGCGGCATGCCGGCCTGGCTCGCGTTCGCGGACAAGGTGGCGCACATCGCCGGGTGATCCGGCGCGCACGCCGAGGCTGTGCGAGAACTTCATAGCCAAGAACAATCGACGATTCATGGGGCTGAAAATCATCGGCGCGGGTTTCGGCAGAACCGGTACGTGGTCGACGTTCGCCGCGCTCAATCGGCTGGGATTTCCCTGTTATCACATGCACGAGGTTCTTCTGAACGAGGAGAACAAGTCGCACGTGGATTTCTGGCGCGACGTCGCGAATTCGCCGCCGGGAACGCAGCACGCATGGAACCAAGTCTTCGCAAAATACACGGCGACCGTCGATAACCCCGGGTGTTGCGTATGGCGCGAACTGGTCGCCGCCTATCCCGGCGCCAAGGTTCTCCTGACCCTCCACCCGCGCGGCGCGGAGGCCTGGTATGAAAGCACGGTCGACACGATCTATTTCACGGAGACCCTCTGGCAATGGAAGGTGTTGGAAT
>Ga0316628_100002288_pt1 | contig 14099 bp, 9 predicted proteins | sample OWC_Aug_M2_C1_D5_FD_207648 | JGI IMG/M metagenome (GOLD analysis project Ga0316628, IMG submission 207648) | Wetland soil microbial communities from Old Woman Creek delta, Ohio, United States - OWC_Aug_M2_C1_D5_C | ecosystem: Environmental > Terrestrial > Soil > Wetlands | place: USA: Ohio... | reverse complement strand
GGACGCGACGCCGAGGCCGAACCACAGGATGACCAGCGGCGCCACCGCGACCAGCGGCGTGGCGTACAGCGCGGAAACATAGGGATCGACGTAGTCGCGCACCGTCTGGTTCACGGCGATCAGGATGCCGAGCACGACGCCGACCACGGTCGCGATCAGCATGCCGTAGCCGAACGCCTGGAAGCTGGCCGCGATGTCGGTCTGCAGCTCCCCGCTTTGCCACAGCTTCACCCCGGCCATGAAGATCGAGGACAGCGGCGCGAAGAACAGGTCGGTGGAGGTGCCGTAGCGGCCGATCAGCTCCCAGGCCGCGATCACGACGACCGCCGCGATCGCCTGGCGCCGCAGCCGGCGCCGCTGCACGGCGCTCATGCCGCGCCGCGGACCGATCCGCTCCAGGATCGGGTCCTTCGCGCGATAGGCCGCCTGTGCCGCGCTCTCGGTCATGCTTCGTCCTTCGACCGTTTTTCGCCCAGTCTTCTTTGTTTTCGCGGCGCCTTACCGTCCGATCGTCCGCCGGCGGACGTCGACGGCGGCGAGACCGGCGAAACGCGGGACGCCGCCATGCGCGCCCAGGAATGCGCATTCAAGTCGAAATGAAATCGATTGTCAAAAATCGCCGAAGTCCCCACGATTCCTGTCGTTAATGTCCATCGGCGCCGCCGGCGCAAATCCCGCCGATACCATCGCCGGTGCGTTTCCGTTTACCCTTCCTGTGCTATTTGTGGCGATGGTCGTCGCCGCCGCCACGGGCGGACGCCCGGACCGACAAGGAGCGGTGGATGGGACGGATATCGATGAGCCGGATGATGGCGGCGCTCGCCGACCTCGGTCGTCAGTATCTCGACCGGTCGCCGCGCCTGCCGCCGCCCGAGGAGGCCCATCGGCTGTGCGATGCGCTGCTCGGCAGCGAAGGCGAGGCGTCGGGTACCGCACTCGCGCGCGAACTGGTCGTACTCCTTGAGCGAATGAGCGAGGCGGACCGCATCGCCTTTATCGATATGCTGGCGAACGATTACGCACCGGATCCGGCCGCCCTCCGCGCCGCGGCCAATGCCTGGCTGGCCGATCCCAGTGAGGATACCTATCTGGTTCTGGCGCGCGCGGTCCAATCGCCCAGGCTCGACCTGCTGCAGCGCATCAATATGGCGCCGGGCGGCACTGCTGCGATGGTTCGGTTGCGCGAGCCGTTGCTCGAGCTGATGCGAAATCGGCCGGAGCTACGGGTGCTCGACGCCGAGATCCGTCACCTGTTCACCTCATGGTTCAATCGCGGCTTCCTTCAGTTCGAGCGGATCGACTGGCATACCCCGGCGGTGGTGCTGGAAAAGCTGATCGCCTACGAGGCGGTGCATGAGATCTATGGTTGGGAGGACCTGCGCCGGCGCCTCGGCCCGGACCGCCGCTGCTTCGCCTTCTTCCATCCCACGCTGCCGGACGAGCCGCTGATCTTCGTCGAGGTGGCGCTGACCCGCGGCATCGCCGCGCAGATCCAGCCGCTGATCGACATCGCGGCGGTTGCCGCGAACGACGCGGCGCCCGACACCGCGATCTTCTATTCGATCAGCAACTGCCAGGCCGGGCTCACCGGCATCTCGTTCGGCAATTTCCTGATCAAGCAGGTGGTGGACGCACTCAAGACCGAACTGCCCAAGATCGGCACCTTCGCCACGCTGTCTCCGATCCCCGGCTTCTGCCACTGGATCGACACGGTGGTCGCCCGCGGGCCCTCGGACTTCCTTTCGGAGGCCGAGCAGGCCGAACTGGTGCGGCCCGGCTGGGCGACCGATGCGGCACGCCGTGCGGCGCTGGAGAAGACGCTGATGCGGCTCTGTGCCGAATATCTGGTGCGGGCGTCCGGCAATGGCCGGCCGCTCGATCCCGTGGCCCGGTTCCATCTCGGCAACGGCGCCTCGATCGCGCGCATCAACTGGGAGGGCGACCTGTCGGACAAGGGGTTGCGCCAGTCGGCCGGGCTGATGGTGAACTACCGCTACGACCCGGACGAGATCGTCGCCAACCACGAGGCGTTCGTGAAGGACGGGCGGGTCGCCGTTTCGGCCCAGGTCCGTTCGCTGCTGCCCCGCCGCCGCTGACCGCGCCGCCCGCCGGAGCGAATTTAGCGCCCCGGCGCGCGGCGTCGATTGTCGAGGTTCCCGCGATCCTGTATGACTGTCAGCCGTTGCCGGGCGAACGGGTAGCGCAAAACATGTCCCCCAATTCTTCCCGCCTGGCCAGGCCGACATTCGAGAAAACGAACCCATGAGTCTGCAACCTGGTCGCGAGCATCGTCTCGCGGGTGCGCCGGGACATACCGGCCGCGCGTCTTCCGGACTGCTCGCGACGTTGAGCCAGCCCGCCGCGTTGCTGGCGGTGTATGTGCCGCTCCTGTTCCTGAGCGCCCTGCTGATGTTCTGGGTGGAGCCGCTGATCGGCAAGCTGATCCTGCCGCTGCTCGGCGGCACGCCGATGGTGTGGACCACCTGCATGGTGTTCTTCCAGGCGATGCTGCTGGCCGGGTACGGCTACGCGCACCTGACGCTGCGGCTCGGGGTGCGCCGTCAGGCGATGCTGCACCTGGTCGTCGTCGCGCTATCGATCGTGGCATTGCCGATCGGCAGCATCGCCGGCTGGGTGCCGCCCACCGGCAGCACCGATCCGCGGCCGTGGCTGCTCGGCTGGCTGATCGTCGCGGTCGGCGCGCCGTTCTTCGTGCTGGCGGCGACGGCGCCCATGCTCCAGGCGTGGTTCGCGCGCACCGACCATCCCGATGCCCGCGACCCCTATTTCCTCTATGCGACGAGCAACGCCGGCAGCCTGATCGGCCTGCTCGGCTTTCCGGCGCTCGCCGAGCCGCTGCTGACCCTGCCCGAGCAGTCCTGGGCGTGGAGCGGCACCTATATCGCGTTCGGCCTGCTGCTCGTGCTGGCGGCGTTGACCCTGCGGCGCAACGGCCGCGCCGCCGACCGGCCCGCGCCGGCGCCGGCCGCCGCGGTGGCGGCCACCGAGACCGCGCCGCCCGCGACCGCCACGCACCTTCCGACGCTGGCGCTGCGGCTGCGCTGGGTGCTGCTTGCCCTGGCGCCGTCGAGCCTGCTCCTCGGCCTCACCACCTTTGTCACCACCGACATCGCGGCGGTGCCGCTGCTCTGGATCATTCCGCTCGCGGCCTATCTGATCACCTTCATGATCGCCTTCGCGAAGCGGCCCCTGATCGGCCATCGCGTCGCGCTGATCGCGCAGCCGGTCGTCGTGGTGCCGGCGTTGCTGCTGTTCTTCTGGGGGCTGAACGAGGCGACATGGTGGGTGATGGCGCTGCATTTCTGCGCCTTCTTCCTGACCGCGCTGGTCTGCCATGGCGAGCTCGCGCGCACCCGTCCCGATTCCCGCCATCTGACCGAGTTCTACCTGCTGCTGTCGCTCGGCGGCGTGCTCGGCGGCCTGTTCAACGCGCTGGTCGCGCCGATGGTGTTCACCACCACCCTGGAATATCCGCTGGCCATGACGGCAGCGCTCCTGTTACGGCCGCTGTCCGGGGCAGACAGCGGCCGCGCCCGCCTGCTCGATCTGATCGTTCCGGCGGGCTGGTTCGTCGCCATGTTGCTGTTTGCCCGGGTGACGCAGAAGGATGTGACCGAGGACGACCTCGCGCTGCTCTCGACCATCAGCCTGGTCCTGGCGCTCGCCTGCTTCGTCACCATCGGCCGGCCGATCCGCTTCGGGCTGATGATGAGCGCGATCGTGGCGGCCGGATGGATCGTGCCGCAGTTCACGGAAAACGTGATCTTCGCCAACCGCAACTTCTACGGCATCCTGCGCGTGGTCGATGACACCGACGATCAGATGCGGACGATCTATCACGGCACCACCCAGCACGGCGCGCAGCTGCTGACGCCGTCGCTGCGGCTCAAGCCGATCACCTATTACGTCGAAGGCAGCCCGATCGCCCAGGTGTTCGAGGACGTCGCGCGGCGCCATCCCGACGGCAACATCGCCGTGCTCGGGCTCGGCGCCGGGACGCTGGCCTGCCTCGCCAAGAAGGGCGAGCATGTCACGTTCTACGAGATCGACCCGGCGGTCGAGACCGTGGCGCGCGATCCGAAGCTGTTCACCTTCCTGAAGGACTGCCCGCCCAAGCTCGACGTGGTGCTGGGCGACGGGCGGCTGACCATGGCCAGGGCGCCGGCCAATGGCTACGATCTGATCGTGCTCGACGCGTTCACCTCGGACGCCGTTCCCATGCACCTGCTGACGTCGGAAGCGGCCCGCCTCTATCGCGCCAAGCTCAAGGACGACGGCGTCATCATCTTCAACGTCTCCAACCGCTATCTGGACCTCGCGCCGGTGCTGGGCGCGGTCGCGCCGACTGCCGGCATGGTCGCGTTCACGCAGGATTTCGATTCCGATCCCAACGACCCGGCCGCCAACGACTCGTCCTGGGTGGTGATGGTGCCGGCGGGCGCGGTCGAGGCGCGGCTCGAAGCCGACAAGCGCTGGAAGCGGGTCACGCCGCCGGCGGGCCTGCGGCCCTGGACCGACGGCTTTTCCAATCTGCTGAGCGCCATCCAGTGGTAGTTCGGCCGGCCGCCGTCATGGCGGCCGGCGGCGTTCAGTCGACGCCCTCGGCGTCGGCGATGGCGTCGAGCGCCTCATGGTCGACGATCGCGATCTTGCCGTGGTCGAGCTCGATATAGCCGGCCGCCGTCCACTCGCGAAGCTGACGATTGACGTTCTCGCGCGACAGCGAGACATAGCCGCCGATGTCGCCCTGGCTGATCGGGAAGTTGAAGCTCACCCGGCCGTCCTTGCGGACGCCGTGTTCCTCGGCGAGCCGCAACAGCCCGCGGGCGAGCTTCGGCCCCATCGCCAGGCCGGCGTGGTCCTCGACCAGCGCATTGGTCCGCCGCAGCTTGCGGCACAGCACCTGGATGATCCGCAGCGCCGCCCCGCGGTGGCGGTCGAGCCACGGCATCAGGAACCGGCGCTGGAGCACCACCACCTCGGCCGGCTCCATCGCGACCACCCGGGCGGTACGGGATTCCCCGTCCAGCAGGGCGATCTCGCCGACCACCCCGCCCGGGCCGATATAGTCGAAGACCACCTCGCGGCCCTGCGCGGTGGTGGCGGCTGCCTTCAGCGTGCCGGTCAGCACCACCATCATGCTGTCGCCCGGGTCGCCGCGCTCGAACAGCACGTCGCCGCGGCCCAGGCGGCGCGTCACCCCGAACGCAAAAAGGCCGTTAAGCTCTTCATCCGAAAGGGATTTTAGCACAGACTGCTCGGGCAGCCTGGCGCGCACGGAATCCGCGACGCCCATCCTTGCTTCCCATCTTTGACCGGCCGCCGGGGGGCCTTCGAGGGCATTCTAATCCGGTTGCGCGAGCCAATCGTAAAAAAATCGTTGCTCTGTGACGTGCATCACTGAGCCGTGAACGCCCCTGGCTTACATCAGTGTCGCCGATGAGGTCGGCTGCCAGATCGACTCCCGGAAGGGAAGGAGGCCGGCACCGAGTCGGAAGAGGCAGGGATGACCCGTATCTACCGTTTCAAGCCGAAAGAGCCGACGCCGCAGCCCGCCGGCTGGCAGGTCGCCGATGTGTTCAGCGGCAACATGCGCCCCGACTTCACGCGCCCGCTCCTGCCGGAAAGCTTCGCGCGGACCGAGGAACTGGACTTCCTCGATGACGAGGAACGTCGCGTCCTCAATCAGATTCGCGGCCGGGGATATGTCCATGTGCTGGGTCTGATCGACGCTTTCATCCTGCCGTTCGTGCTGGGCCACGGACGGCAGCTGCTCAACGGCGACGGCTCGGTCCGCTCCGTGCTGCAGATCGCGGCCGAGGAGGCCAAGCACATCCAGCTGTTCGAGCGCTTCCGCGCCGTGTTCGACCGCAGCTTCGGCAGTCGCTGCGAGGGAATCGACGCGACCGACGAGATCCGGCGCACGGTGCTCGCCGCCGACCCGCTCGCCGCGGCGCTGGTCGTGCTGATGGCGGAGGGCATGATCCAGTCGCATTACAGCGAGAGCGTCGAGAACGATATGGCGATCGACCCGCTGTTCAAGAACCTGCTGCGGCACCACGCCCTGGAAGAGGCGGAGCACGTGCGGTTCCATCTGCAGGTCGTCGATTCGCTGGCCCGCGGGCTCGACGCGGCGGCAATCGACCGCGCGATCGACGACTTCTTCGCCATCGCCGCCAGGCTGGACGCCGCGCTCGCCGAGCAGGTCGTCCACGACATCGCCGCTTTCGAACGTGCGACCGGCCGGGTGCTGACCGGGGCGGAACGCGAGACGTTCCGCCGGGTCCAGCACCAGGCCCAGCGCTGGACCTTCCTGTGGTCCGGCATGCGTCATCCCAGCTTCGTCGCGACCCTCGACCGGCTGGACGAGGAGGCGCGCAACAGAATCACCGAGGCCGCGCCGGCGTTCGGGTAAACGCTGGCAGGTCCCGGCCCCGTCGCGGCCGGGGTCCCGATGGCCAAGGTGCTGTCCGGGGGGGAAGCCGGTACGCTGGTCAAGCGTGCCGGCTTCCTTTTTGTGCGCTACGAAGAGCCCGGCGACCGGCGGGCGCGGGCGGGGCGGCCTACTCGGCCGCTGCGCGCGGTGCGGTCGCGGCTGCGGCTGCGGCTGTCGCCTCCCGGCGCTGGGCGCGGCCGGCGGAGGTCACACGGTCGAGATAGTGATAGATCACCGGCGTGATGTAGAGCGTCAGAATCTGCGACAGCACCAGACCGCCGACCACGGCGAGGCCCAGCGGCCGGCGCGATTCGGCGCCCGCGCCATGGCCGAGCGCGATCGGCAGCGTGCCCATCAGCGCCGCCATGGTGGTCATCATGATCGGCCGGAAGCGGATCAGGCAGGCCTCGTAGATCGCCTCCATCGCCGGCAGGTTCTGGTTGCGCTGCCGCTCGAGCGCGAAGTCGATCATCATGATGGCGTTCTTCTTGACGATGCCGACCAGCATGATGATGCCGACGAAGGCGTAAAGGCTCATCGCCTCGCCGAACAGCATCAGGGTCAGCACCGCGCCGACGCCCGCCGACGGCAGGCCGGACAAGATGGTCAGCGGGTGGATGAAGCTCTCGTACAGGATGCCGAGCACGATGTAGACGACCAGCACCGCCATCACGACCAGGATGCCGAGGCCCTGCAGCGATCGCTCGAAGGCCTGGGCGGTGCCCTGGAAGCTGGTCGTGACCGTGGCCGGCAGCTTGACCTCGCGCTCCGCATCGCGGATCGCATTGACCGCGGTGCCGATGGCGACGCCGGGCGCCAGGTTGAACGAGACCGTCACCGCCGGTAGCTGGCCCTGGTGGTTCACCGTCAGCGGGCCGACCGAACGGCTGAAGGACGTGATCGCGTTCAGCGGCACCAGCTGGCCGGTGGCCGCGCGCAGATAGATGCGCGACAGCGCCGACGGATCGCCCTGGTACTTCGGCAGCACCTCGACGATTACCTGGTACTGGCTGAGCGGGGTGAAGATCGTCGACACCTGCTGCGACCCGAATGCACCGCCCAGCGCGCTCTCGATCTGCGCCGGCGTGATGCCGAGCTTCGCCGTCTTGTCGCGGTCGATGGAGACGACGAGCTGCGGACTGGCGATGTCCGCGTCGGTCGTCACGTCCTGGACACCGTCGATCTCGCCGATCGCGGCCTGCATCTTGTCGGCGGCCTCGTACAGGGTCTTCAGGTCCAGCGCCTGCAGCGTGTACTGATAGGCGCCCTTCGACGGGCGACCGCCGATGTTGATCGGCGGCGGATTGCGCAGGAACGCGCGCATGCCGACGACGTCGGCGAACTTGCGCCGCAGTTCCTGGATCACCTGGTCGGCGGACAGCTCGCGCTCCTCGCGCGGCTTGAGCTTGAGGAACAGCGTTCCGGAATTCGGCGTCGCGCGCGGGCCGCCGGTCCCGACAGTGGACATCATCGCCTCGACGTTCGGGTCCTTTCCGGCGATGGCGGCAAGCTTCTGCTGCGCGCGCGACGTCGCGGTGAACGACGCATCGAGCGCGGCCTCGGTGAAGACCGAGACGCGCCCTGTATCCTCGCTCGGCAGGAAGTCCTTCGGAATGACGGCGTAGAAATAGCCGGTGGCGACCACGGTGAGCAGGAACACCAGCAGCACCAGCGGTCGCATGTTCAGGCACCAGCGGAGGCTGCGGCCATAAGCGTTCAGGACCGAATTGAACGCCGCTTCGGTCATCTGGTACAGCCGGCCGTGCTCGCCGTGGTGCGGCCGGACGAACCGGCTGCACATCATCGGCGTCAGGCTCAGCGACACGAGGCCCGACACCAGGATGGCGGCGACGATGGTGACGGCGAATTCGTGCAGCAGCCGGCCGACGATGCCACCCATGAACAGCACCGGGATGAACACCGCGGCGAGCGACAGCGTCATCGACATGATGGTGAAGCCGATCTCGCGCGATCCCTTGATCGCGGCCTCGCGCGGCTTCTCGCCGTGCTCCATGTGGCGCACGATGTTCTCGAGCATGACGATCGCGTCGTCGACCACGAATCCGACCGACAGCGTGAGCGCCAGCAGCGACAGGTTGTCGAGGCTGTAGCCGAACAGCGCCATGATCCCGAACGTGCCGATCACCGACAGCGGCAGGGCGAGCGAGGGAATGATCGTCGCCGACATATTGCGCAGGAAGATGAAGATCACCATCACCACCAGCGCGCCTGCCAGCAGCAGCGTGAACTGGACTTCGGCTATACCGTCGCGGATCGACAGCGATCGGTCGTACAGCACGTTCATGCTGATCGCGGCCGGCAGCTGCTCGGCGAAGGCCGGCAGCAGCTCCTTCACCGCGTTGACGACCTCGATGGTGTTGGTGCCGGGCTGGCGCTGGACCGCGAGGATGATCGAGCGCTCGTCGTTGAACCAGCTCGCGACCTTGTCGTTCTCGACGCTGTCGACCACGCGGCCGATCTGGTCGAGCCGGACCGGCGCGCCGTTGCGGTAGGCGATGATCTGCGAGCGGTAGGCAGCGGCATCGAGCAGCTGGCCGCTCGCCTGGATGGTCATCGTCCGGTGCGGACCGCTGAGCGAACCGGTCGGGTTATTGACGTTGATCCGGTCGATGGCGGCGTTCACGTCGTCGATGCCGATGCCGCGCGCCGCCAGGGCATCGGGGTCGACCTGCACGCGGACGGCGTATTTCTGCGAGCCGAAGACGTTGACCTGGGCGACGCCGCTCACCGTCGAGATGCGCTGCGCCAGCATCTGCTCGGCATAATCGTCGACCACCGACAGCGGCAAGGTCGACGAGCTCAGCGCCAGGAAGAAGATGGGAAAATCCGACGGATTGACTTTGCGGAAGGATGGCGGCGACCGCATGCTCTGGGGCAGCTTGCGCTGTACGTGGGCGAGCGCCGTCTGGACGTCCTGCGCGGCGGCGTCGATGTTCTTGTCGAGATCGAATTGCAGGGTGATGCGTGTCTGACCGAGCGCACTCGTCGAGGTCATGGTGTCGAGGCCGGCGATGCTCGAAAATTCCCCCTCGAGCGGCGTGGCGATGGCGGAAGCCATCGTCTCGGGGCTTGCACCCGGCAGGTTTGCGGTCACCGAAATCGTCGGGAAGTCGACGTTGGGCAGCTCGCTGACCGGCAGCGACTTGTAGGCGACCGAGCCGAAAATGAGCAACGCCGCCATGAGCAGCGTCGTCATGACGGGGCGGCGGATGCAAAGTTCGGGAAGATTCATGTGGCCGGCTCGCCGTTCTTGCCGCCGTTCTTGCCGCCGGTCTCGCCGATGCTCGTCTTGCCCTCGTCCTGCGGAACCGTCACCCGGATGCCGGGACGGAGCCGAAGCTGGCCTTCGGTGACCACGGTGTCGCCGGCGGCGACGCCCTTCTCGATCACCACGTCGTCGCCGTAGCTGGGTCCCACCGTCACGTTGCGCACCGCGACGGTCCGATTGGGCTGCACGACGTAGACATAGGTACCGTCCTGGCCGTTCTGAACGGCCTGCGACGGGATGACCAGCGCGTTCGCGATCTCGTGCAGCGTGACCTTCGCGCGCACGAACTGGCCGGGTGTCAGCCTCTCCGATTTGTTGGCGATCTCGGCCTTGAGCTGGATGGTGCCGGTCGCGGAATCCACCGCGTTGTTCACGAACACGACCGGACCGTACTCCGGCGTCACGTTGGCGCCGGGCACGACCGCCTCGACCGGCAGACCGCCCGCCGCCATGCGGCTCTTGATCTCCGGCAGGTAGTGCTCGGGCACCGAAAAGGTGACGTAGACCGGCTCGGTCTGGTTGATCACCACTATCGGGTTGGTGTCGTTCGCCTTGACCAGGTTGCCGGGATCGACCAGCACACTGCCGGTCCGCCCATCGATCGGCGATACGATCGACGTGAACGCGAGGTCGAGCTTCGCGCCCTCGATCGCCGCGACATCGGCTTTCATCGCCGCTTCCAGCGCCTCGGCGGCGGCGCGCGCCTGTTCGAGCTTCTGCTGCGACGAAAAGCCGGTCTGCGACAGCTTGGTGTAGCGCGACAGATCCGCCTTGGCGCTCGAGAGCTGCGCCTTGTCGCGCGCGAGGTTCGCCTCGAGCTGGTGGACCTTGGCCTGGTATGTCCGCGGGTCGATGGTGAACAGCCGGTCGCCCTTGTGGACCATCTGTCCTTCCTTGAAGAAGGACTCCATGACCTGGCCGTCGACCCGGGATTTGATCGAAACGGTGGCAAAGGCTTCGACCGAGCCGATGGTCTCCACCTGAATGGGCACGTTCTCGGTTTTGACGGCCGCGACGATCACCGGTACCGGCCGCTCGCCGCCCCGTCGGGCCTGCTTGGCTTTACCTGTGTCGCCGAGGCCGGGTATCAGGCCATTGACATAAAGGTACGTGCCGCCTGCCGCGAGGCATGCGACAAGCGCAAGCAAAACGACTTTTTTCTTCATCATCGGGGCCGGAAGCCGAAACTGATTCCATATAGCCGTCGCTTCCCGGAATTCAAACCAATTCGGGAAACAGTAGTGTAACGCTCCGGCCTGACGAATCCTGCGCTGACGACGGCACAAGTCTTGCGCGCTGCGTCCCCCGCGACCGGGGGAAGCGCCGCCACGCCGTTCTGCAACCGCCGCGACCGCGCCAGGCGGCCTGCCGACGCCCCGGAATTGACAGGCGCAAGCAAACTGGAATAATTTTTTTAACACATTGTAACGCACCACGTGCGTTGGTGCGGGGCGTTAACCATGACGCCTTTTAGGCTGCGAAACGCCTGACGGCCCGAACCCGGACGGCCTTGGCGCGACGGGACGGCGGTCTTCGAGACCGCCGTTTCGTTTTTGGGGTCAGCGGGCGGCGACCGCCGCGAGATCGATCTCGGCGAAGCTCTTTACCGCACGGTGACTGCCCGGCGGCGCGGGCGGCGGGTCGCCGCGATCGAGCCGGATGGCGCAGAAACCCGCGGCCCGTGCGGCATCGAGCTCGCCCGGATGATCGGACAGGAACAGGATGTCGCGCGGCGCGACGCCGATTTCGCCGGCGATCGCGTGATAGGACGCCGCGTCGAGCTTGGAGCCGGTCGAGAGGTCGAACCAGCCGGAGAACAGCGGCGTCAGATCGCCCTGGTCGCTGTGGCCGAACAGCAGCTTCTGCGCCGCGACCGAACCCGACGAATAGACATAGAGCCGGATGCCGGCCTTGTGCCACGCGCGCAGCCGGTCGGCGGCATCCGCATAGACCGGCGCCTTCAGCGCGCCGGCGCCGTAGCCCTCGGCCCAGATCAGCCCCTGCAGCGTCTTGAGCGGCGCCGCCTTGCGGTCCTGGTCGATCCATTCCACCAGCGCCGCGACCACGCCGTCGTCGGACACCGCCTTGCCGCCGGCGAGCGCTCGCGCCTCCTCGAAGGCCGCGGCGATCGGCGCTTCTTTGCGGTGCGCGGCGAGGAACGCGGCCATCCGGGCGCGCGCGAACGGAAACAGCGTCTCCTTGACGAACGCGATCGGGGTCGTGGTGCCTTCGATATCGGTGACGATCGCCTTCGGTACGGTCATGCGCCCGTCACGCCGCCTTGAGCGCGAATTTCGGGAACTTGTCGGCGATGGCGTCGCCGGTGAACTGCGCCACCCAGCCCTCCGGATTGTTGAACAGGCGGATGGCGCAGAAATACGGGTCCGGCCCCATGTCGAACCAGTGCCTGGTTCCCGCCGGCACGCTGATCAGGTCGTCCTTCTCGCACACCACCTGGTGCACCTTGCCGCCGAGACGCAGGTAGAACGCGCCCGATCCCTCGACGAAGAAGCGCACCTCGTCCTCGCCATGGGTGTGCTCGCTCAGGAACTTCTGGCGCATCGGCTCGGTGTTGGGCGTGCCCTTGGCGAGCCGCACCACGTCGGCGGTGACATAGCCGCCTTCCTGCCGCAGCCGGTCCACTTCCCTGGCATAGGCCGCCAGCACCTCGTCCTGGCCGGCGCCGGGGGCGAGCGGCTTCGCCGCCTTCCAGCGCTCGAAGCGCACGCCCACCGCCTTCAGCAGCCGGGCGATCTCGGCGCCGTCGCGGGTCACGATCTCGGGCTTGGCGGGCGCGTCCTCGCGCCAGACGGTCAGCGTGGTCATCGGAACAGCCTCCCTTTCTCGAGCTCGCAGGTGAGCAGGAAGTCGAACGCCTCGACGTGCCGGCGCGCCTCCGCCATGGTGCGGCCCCAGGCATACAGCCCGTGTCCGGCGATCAGATAGCCGACGGCGCCCGGCAGCTTGGCCAGCCGCGCCTCGACGCGCCGCGACAGCGCCGGGACGTCCTGGTCGTTGGCGAAGACAGGCACGATCACGCGCGTCGCGTGGGTGGTGATGCCGGCCAGCGCCTTCAGCATCTCGTAGTCCGCCAGCACGATCTCGCCCGCCGCTTCGTGCGCCTGCGAGGCCAGCGTCGCGGCCAGCGAATGGACGTGCAGCACCGCGCCGATTCCGGGATCGCGGCGATAGAGCGAGACGTGCAGCGGCGCTTCGGCCGAAACGCCGGGCGGCAGCGGCGCATCGAGCGCGATCACCGCGAAATCGCCGGTCTTCAGCGCGCCCTTGTCGCGCCCCGACAGCGTGACCGCGATCCGGCCGGCATCGATCCGGCGCGAGAGATTGCCGCTGGTGGCCGGCACCCAGCCGCGCGCGGCGAAATCGCGCCCGGCGGCGATCAGCTCGCCGGCTGCCTCGGCCGCGCCGGCCGTCGCGGCGGGAGCGCGGCTCTTCGCGCCGGCGCGTGCAATTCGTGTCGCCATGGAAACCGGACCTCACCCTTGCGGGGACGATAGGACCCGCCCGCCGGAGGGTCAAGAATCCCCGCGCGAGGCTGGTTGTGCGGCCGATGACGCGCGTCTAAAGTGCCCGCGCATCGCAATTCCAGCCCGAGAGCCCCAGAGTTCGATATGCCGACCATCGTGATCCAGGACGACCACATCATCCGCGTCACCACCGTGCTGTTCGATCCGTCGACCGTCGAGGAACGCCGGGCGGCCTTCGCCGATTATTTCTCGGTCGACATGCCGAATTTCCTCGAGTGGGTCGAGGGCTTGCGCAAGCGCTTTCCCAACGTGATGCCGTCCAAGGTCGTCCAGACCTTCTCGCAGGAGGAATTCCGCGCCAACCTGAAGGACGCCGACGCGGTGGTGATCGAAGGCTTCAAGGTCGGGCCGGAAGAGCTCGCGGTCGCGCCGAAGCTCAAGATCGTGCAGGTGTTCGGCTCCGACACGCGGGTCGCCGATGCGGAAGCCTGCGCCAGGCGCGGCGTCGTGGTGAAGCCGCTGCACCGCCGCGTCAACCGCCAGGTCGCCGAGCACGCCTTCGCCCTGATGATGGCGCTGGCCAAGCGGATGGCGGAGACCAACAAGCTGCTGTCGATGGAGAAGCTGCACGCCCACGGCTTCCCGGCGCGGATCTACAACCGCAAGCACACCGCCAACTCCAACTGGGCGCGCATCCCCAACGTCAAGGCGCTGACCGGATCGACGCTCGGCATCGTCGGTCTCGGCTCGATCGGGCGCGAGATCGCCGGCTGGGCGCGCGCCTTCGACATGAAGATCCTCTATCACCAGCGCAACCGCCATGCGCCGGAGCTCGAGGCGAAGTACGCCGCGCGCTACGTGCCGCTGG
>Ga0316628_100002287_pt1 | contig 14102 bp, 10 predicted proteins | sample OWC_Aug_M2_C1_D5_FD_207648 | JGI IMG/M metagenome (GOLD analysis project Ga0316628, IMG submission 207648) | Wetland soil microbial communities from Old Woman Creek delta, Ohio, United States - OWC_Aug_M2_C1_D5_C | ecosystem: Environmental > Terrestrial > Soil > Wetlands | place: USA: Ohio... | reverse complement strand
GAGGAGCGAGTGAGCGAGTCCATTCTGCTCACGGATTCCGACCAACCGGCCCTTGGCGCCGCGATGGTCGAGCTCGAAGGCTGGGTGCTCGAGCGAGTGCGCGCGGACGAGCTCGTCGCCACGGTCGATGCGCGGCCGGGCGTTCGCGCGGTCCTCGTGGAGTCCGACGACCCGGTCATTCTCCGCGCGGTGGTCGAGCGGGCGCACGGTTGCGGGGTGCCGGTGGTGGTCGGTTGCGCCGATGACACGTCGCGCCGCCGCGCGGTGGAGCTCAGGGCAGAGGAGTGGTTTCGCTGTCCGGCCGACGGCAACGAGATCGCGCAGCGGGTGCGGGCCGCGTGCGCTCGCGGCGTTCCGGCGGGCGCGGCGAGCGCCGATCGGGTGGAACGGGTGGAGTACGAGCAGATGTTGCACGACTCGCTCACCGGACTGCCGACGCTGCCCGTGATGATCGAGCGGTCGCGCGCCCTGTTCAAGGAGCGCGGTGAGCTGGTGGTGCTGTACCTGAACTTCGTGCGCTACTCCAAGATCGAGGAGGTCTACGGCTGGGAAAAGCTCGACGCCGTCCTCGAGACGACGGCGGCGGCGGTGCGTGAATTTCTCGACGACACGGCGCTCAGCACGTCGCGCGTAATGGTGAGCTTCACCAACGACGACGACTTCATCTTCTTCCACGTGCCGGCGAGCGGCGTCGCGGTGGCGTCCGAGGGCGACATCACCGACATGGTGGCGCGGCTGCAGCGGCACGTCGGCGGGCGCATCGAGGCGCAGCACGGCGAGGAGATCGCGGCGCTGTTCGACATCTACGTCGGCCGCGCGCATGTCTACTACAACCCCAAGATTCGCCTCGAGCGGCTCATCTACCGCGGTATTCGCGAGGCGGCGAACGCGTCGCGCTCGATCGAGGAGCGGGAGCGGGCGCGCCGCGTGTCGGATCTGCGCTCGAGCTTGCGTGACCGTGGAGTGTACATCGACTATCACCCGATCGTGGTCACCGAGACGCGCGAGATCTTCGGCTACGAGGCGCTCGCGCGAGGCGTGATGCGGAGCCTGCGCAGCCCCGAGGTGATGTTCGACGTGGCGGCCGAGGCGGATCTCGTCTGGGAGCTGAGCCGGCTATGCCGCAGCCGGGCGCTCGAGGGGATCGAGACGCGCCTGCGCCCGAACGAGCTGCTGTTTCTCAACGTGGACCCGCACGACTTCAGCGACCCCGCGTTCAACGAGACCGAGGTGAAGTGCCCCGAGCGGGTCGTCATCGAGATCACCGAGCGCACGGCGATCAAGGACTACCCGAAGTTTCGCGAGCGCCTGCGGGCGTTTCGCGAGCGCGGCTTTCGCTTCGCGGTGGACGACGCGGGGAGCGGCTACGCCGGCCTCGGCTCCATCGCCAACCTCGAGCCGGACTTCATCAAGCTCGACATCTCGCTCATCAACGCCATCGATACCAACTTCATCAAGCAGAACCTGGTGGAGACGATGGTGCGATTCGCCAACGACCACGGGGCGATGGTGATCGCCGAAGGGGTCGAGCGGGCCGACGAGTTCAAGGCGGTCGCCGATCTGGGCGTGCACCTGGTGCAGGGGTTCTTCCTGCACCGGCCATCGTACCTGCCGGTGGTGGCGGCGGAGCGGAGAGAGAGGCAGGTGTCCGGCTGACGGACGCATCCAGCGGGGCCGTCGGGCAGGTCAGCGCACCAGCCTCTCCACGAGCTCGAACGACCGCTCCGCGGCGCCGATGCCGCTGCGAACGAGCGCACGCGCGTAGTTGCCGGCTTCGCGGCGTGCCGCGGGGTCGATGCTCCAGACGCGCAGCCGGCGCGCGAGGTCCGACTCGCCGATGACGGCAATGCCCCCGCCCCGCTGCGCCAGCAGCGTCGCGTCGCGGCTCGTCTCGTGTCGCGGGCCGAACAGCACCGGTGTTCCGAACGCCGCCGGCTCGAGCACGGAGTGGAGTCCCGCCGCGTGGAATCCGCCGCCCACGAACGCGATGTCCGCCAGCGCGTAGAGCTCGCCGAGCACGCCGAGGCGATCGATCACCACGACGTCGGCCTCACCCGAGGCCGCGTCGTCGAGCCGCGCCACGGTGGCGCCCGCGCGCTCCGCCGCCTCCACGATCCGGCCGACGTGATCGAGCGTCGGCTCGTGCGGCGCGATGACCAGTCGTGCGTCGATGCCGGCGCGCCGCAGCGCGTCGAACGCGGGGAGCAGCACCGCTTCGTCGGCGGGCCAGGTGGATCCGGCGACGATCGTGGGCCGCGCGGCGCGCAGGCGCGAGAGCATTGGCGTGCCGCGATCGACGCGCTGGGCCCGGAGCCATACCTGATCGTAGCGCGTATCGCCGGTGACGACGATCGCCTGCGGCCGCACGCCGAGCTGCACGAGACGATCCGCGTCCGCCGCGTCGATGGCGCCCACCACCTCGAGCGCCGCGTAGGCGTCGTGCAAGAGCGCGGCGGCGGTGCGCGAGCGCCGCGACGATCCGCGCGACAGCGTCGCGCTGACCAGGCCGAGGCGCACGCCGCGCGCGCGCGCCTCGAGGGTGATCACCGGCCAGACGTCGAGCTTGGAGAAGACGAGCGCCGTGGGACGAAGGGCGTCGAGCACGACGCGCGCGTCACCCGGCGTGTCGAACGGCAGGTAGTCGCGAAAATCGACGTCCAGGTCGCGGGCGAATCCCAGCGCGCTCGGCGAGAAGTGCGTGTAGGCGAGCTGCAGGTCGGGCCGGCGCGCGCGCGCCAGCTCGAGAACGGGGCGCGCCTGAAGACCCTCGCCCACCGACGGGGCGTGCATCCAGAGCAGCGGCCGCGAATGGTCGCGTTGCGTCAGTCCCCAATCGCGGTACCGCCCCCGAATCCCGCGCCGGGCGCGCAACGCGCGGAGGAATTTCGATTCGCTCTCCGGAGCCACGACCGCCGCGCCGCGCGCGAGTTGCGCGAGCGCACGGTAGCCGAGCTGCACCGGAAAGCGCATGTCTCAATTCTCTCTCTTCGCGGCGCCGGCCTTGGCCAGCTCCGCGTCGATCGCGCCGGCGACGTCCGCGTCGGCGCCGGGCAGTGCCAGCGCGTCGACGAAGAACGTGGGCGTGGACCCCACGCCGGCGCGCGACCCGCGGTCGTGATCGGCCTCGATGAGCGGCCGGGTCAGATGCTGGCTGACACACGATCGGTACGACGCCATGTCCGCGCCGACCGACGCCGCCAGCGAGTCGAAGACCGGCGTCGGGTCCTGGAGCGACTCCCACCTGGCCTGTGTCGCGAACAGCCTATCGTGCATGGGCCAGAACTTGTTCTGGGCCGACGTGCACATCGCGGCCTCGGCGGCCGGCATGGCGTTCGGATGCTGATTCAGCGGATAGTTGAGATAGGCGAGTCGCACCCGGCCGGTGGCCACGTAGGCCTTCACGATCTTGGCGAAGCTGGAGTCGTGCCACTGCTTGCAGTACGGGCACTGAAAATCGCTGGCCATGATCAGCCAGACCTTGGCGTTGGTGTCGCCGAGAATCCGCCCTCGGTCGGCGCGTGTGCTGATCGTGTCGCTGGGCGTCGCGGCGACGGCGACGTTGCCGCCCGCGCTCGTCGCGACCGCCGTCGTCTGCGACGTCGCGGCCTGGCGTGGCGTGGCGTCGGTTCCGGAGCAGGCGGCGAGCGCGATGGCGCCGGCGATGACGTGTTGAATTCGAGACATGGTGGGTCGGAGTCGGTTCGGTCGGCGCGGGGTACCGGTACCGTAACCTACGGCGCGGGAGCGACGGTCACAAACCCTTGAGCGGCAACGTACTGCGACGGAGAGCCCCGCGGGCGGCAGGGGGCATACGTCTTGCACCCGTCGCGGCACCTGCCGTACCTGAGGGCGCTCGCGGTCACGGCGATCATGCTCGGCGCGATCGGCACGCTGGCCGGCGCGGCGCTCACCCTCGGCCACGCCTACCTGGTGAGCCAATTCGCATCGATCACCGAGCAGATCGAAGAGTTCTCGGTCCGATTGGTCAACGCGCTCACCGACCGGGCCGATGTTCGCCTGGGCCACCGCTGAATTAGCTTCTATTCATGCACCTTCGCGCGTCGGCGCTGCTGACCTATGCCCTGGCGGCGTTCCAGGGGTTTCAGGTCCCGGCGCCGCAGGGATACGTCAACGACTTCGCCAACGTCATTCCGCCGGCGAACCGCGCGACCATCGAGCGGATCATCGACGACGTCCGCGCCAAGTCCGGCGGCGAGATCGTGGTCGTCACCTTGCCGGATCTCCAGGGCCGCCCGATCGAGGATGTGAGCCTGGCGATCGGCCGCGAATGGAAGGTCGGCAAGAAGGGCAACCCGGGCGATCCCGCGCGCAACACCGGCGTGATCATCCTCGTGGTGCCCAAGGAAACGAGCGCCGATGGCAGCGGCCACGTGCGGATCGAAGTGGGCTACGGCGCTGAAGGGTTCATCACCGACGGCACCGCGGGCGCGATCCGCGACGAGGCCATTCCGTTCTTCCAGAGGCGCGACTACGGCGGTGGCATCGAGCGGATGACGGCCCGCGTCGCCGAGCGCTACGCGGGCGAGTACAACTTTCAGATCGACAGCAGTCTGGCGCAGCAGCCGGCCTTCCAGCAGCCGGTGCGCCAGCGAAGCAGCGGTGGCGGCATTCCGCCCATCGTCTATCTCATCATTCTGTTCGTGATCCTGTCGGCGCTCGGCCGTGGGGGGCGCTCCGGGTGCCTTCCGTTGCTCCTTCTGATGAACGCCGGTGGACGCGGACGCGGAGGGTGGGGCGGCGGCGGGTTCGGTGGCGGTGGCGGCTTCGGCGGTGGCGGCGGCTTCGGCGGGTTCGGTGGTGGCGGAGGTTTCGGCGGCGGCGGATCCAGCGGGAGGTGGTGACCGATGGCGCGAATGACACTCGAGGACCTCGTCACGCAGCTCCGCGCCGCGTATGGCTCGGCGTTGAGCGCGGTGGTGCTGTACGGCTCGGCCGCCACGGCCGAGCACTTCAAGCGCTCCGATTACAACGTCCTCGTGCTCGTGGAATCGCTCGATTCCGCGGCGCTGGCGGCGGCGTCGGCGGCGTCGCGGGCCTGGTCGGACGCCGGCAACCCCGCGCCGCTCACGCTCACCCTGTCCGAGTGGCGCGGCTCGTCGGACATCTTTCCGATGGAGTACGCGGACATTCTCGAGCGCCACCGCGTGTTGTTCGGGAATCCTCCATTCGACGGGATCCGCGTCGATCTGAAGGACCTGCGCCTCCAGCTGGAGCAGGAGGCGATGGGCAAGCTGATCAGACTCCGGCAGGGCTTGCTGGCTTCGGGCAACGATGCGCAGCGGCAACTCGAGCTGCTTGTGGCGAGCATGAGCGCGATCATGGTGATCTTCCGCGCGTTCCTTCGCCTCCACGGCGAGGTGCCGTCGAAGGACAGCGCGGCCGTCGCGCAGACGGTCGCGCGAAAGGCGGGGTTCGACGAGGCGCCGTTCGTCGCCGTCGTCCGCCACACCCGCGGCGAGGCCAAGCTCGACGCCGCGGCGGCGGCGGGGGTGCTCGACGGCTACCTGCGCGGCATGGAAAAGCTGGTGGCGTACCTCGACCAGTACCACGCCTTTGCATCGTGAATGGAACCGACCGACGTGAACATTCGTAGTTGACAGTGGTCCCACACCTCATTGAGGAGTGACTATCCATGAGACGCCGGCTCGCACTCGCGCTCCTGTTGCCGTTGAGCGCATGCGGCTACAACAGCATTCAGCGGCTCGACGAACAAGCGTCGACCGCGCAGAGCCAGATCGGCGTGCAGTTGCAGCGCCGCAACGATCTGATCGGCAACCTCGTGAACACCGTGAAGGGCTACGCGCAGCACGAGGAGGCGGTCTTCACGCAGGTCGCGCAGGCGCGCTCCGGCCTGTCGAGCGCGATCCAGTCGAACGATCCGGAGGCGATGGCCAACGCGAACGCGCAGATGACGACCGCGTTTCGCAGTCTCATGGTCCAGGTGGAAGCGTATCCGCAGCTCAAGGCGGACCAGGGATTCCTGCGCCTCCAGGACGAGCTCACCGGCACCGAGAACCGGATCGCCGTGGCGCGCAACGACTACAATCAGGCGGTGAACCAGTACAACGCGTACATCCGCCAGTTCCCGGAAGCCATCACCGCGAAGGTGATCGGGTCCAAGCCGCGCAAGTATTTCTCGGCGACGACCGTCGCCGAGGAAGGTCCGCCGACCGTGGATTTCTCGCGCCCCCCCGCGCCGACGCCCGCGACGCCCGCGACGCCCGCGGTGCCCAAGAAGCCGTGATGCCACTCCGTCCATTTTCGTGGACGGTAATCCGGTCCCGCGGCTAGATCAGTGGCCGCGCGGACCGGGGCGCGGGCAGGCCGCGGAATGCACGGAACAACGGCATACTGGCCTGAACAACGCTAGGTCGTGGCTGCCAGCGGTTTCGGGAACAGCGACGCCCCTTTCGCCACGCGCCACCCGGTGACGTCCAACGTCGCCACGTCCGCGAACCGCTGATCGGCCACGCGCCCTCGCCCGCCGATCTGCTCCCACAACTCCTGCGACTTGGCCGGCATGAACGGCGCGAGATGGATCGCGTGCCGCGCGAGCTGCCGCACGATCGTCGCGAGCACCGTCTCGAGCTGGCCGCGCGTGGCCTGGTTCTTCGCGAGCGCCCACGGCTGGCTCGCCTGCACGAACTCGTTGCCGCGCGCCGCGCACGCCATCACGCGCTTGAGGCCTTCGTGCAGGAGGAATCCGGCGCCGCCGTCCAGCGCGGCGTGATACTCGGCGAGATCGGCCTCGTCGGCGCGGTCCAGCTCACCTCGCGCGCCCGCGGGCACGACGCTGTCGCAGTACTTCTCCACCATCGAGATCGCACGGCTCGCGAGGTTCCCGAGCGAATTGGCGAGGTCCGCCACGTACCGCTCGTCGAAGCGCTCGTACGAGAAGCTGCCGTCCGCGTCGAACGGAACCTCGCGCAGCAGGAAGTACCGGAACGCGTCCGCGCCGAATCGCTCGATCGCTTCGCCGACGTCGAGCCGCACGCCGGCCGACTTGCTGAACCGCTCGCCCGACAGCAGCACGAATCCGTGCGCCCACACGCGCTCCGGTAGCGCGATGCCGGCCGAGTGAAGCATGGCCGGCCAGATCACGCTGTGCAGCCGCGTGATGTCCTTGCCGATCACGTGGAGCTGCGCCGGCCAGCGCATCTCGTAGCCCGCGTCCGGAAAGCCGGTCGCGGTGAGGTAGTTGGGCAGCGCGTCGAACCACACCCAGGTGCCCTGGATCTCGCCGGTGGACAAGGGGATGGGAAACGGAATGGCCCACGACAGCCGCGAGCGCGTGACCGAGATGTCCTCGAGGCCCTGGTCGAGCAGCGAGAGGATCTCGTTGCGCCGCGTGTCCGGGGCCAGGAAGTCGGGCCGCCGGCTGAAGAGCTCGCGGAGAAACGGGGCGTAGCGCGAGAGTCGGAAGAACCAGTTGCGCTCGGTCGTCCATTGCAGCTCGCGCGTCGGATGCAGCACGCACTTGCCGTCCACGATCTCGTTGTCGCGCTTGAACAGCTCGCACCCGACGCAGTACCAGCCCTCGTACGATTGCTCGTAGAAATCGTCGGGGTTGCGCTGGTGAATGCGTTCGATGAGCGCGCGCACGCCGCGCTTGTGCGCGGCGCCGGTCGTCCGCATGAAGACGTCGTGCGAGATCGACAAGCGCCGCCACATCGCCTCGAAGCGGCTGGAGATGTCGTCCACGAATTCCTGCGGCGATACGCCGCGTTCGGCGGCGGCCTGCGCGACCTTCTGTCCGTGCTCGTCCACGCCGGTCAGGAACCACACGTCGTCACCGCGCATGCGCCGGTACCGCGCGATGGCGTCGGCGCCGATCTTCTCGTACGCGTGTCCGATGTGGGGTTCGCCGTTCGCGTAGTCGATCGCCGTGGTGAGGTAGTACCGCGGCACCTAACCCTCGCTTGGCGGTGGAGGCGAGCTCGGCGGTTCGCCGCCGCCGGCCCGGCCACCCGGACGGTTTCGCCGGCCGCCGCGACGTCCACGCCGCCGGTGTGGCCGGCCCTGTCGCTCGTCGCCCCCCGCAGCCGGCGGGGCCGACGCGTCGCCCGCCGCGGCGGTCTCGGTCTCCTCGTCCAGCTCGGCGTCGGCGAGGTCCGCGTCGTCCGCGTCGTCCGCGTCCGTCGCGGATGGCGCCGGGGCTGGCGCGGCGGCGGCCACCGCCAGCGGCGCACCCACCGCGTCGGCCTCGTCGCGAAGTTCGGCGAGCGACAGCGTGCGCACCTCGCCGTCCTCGCCGCGCAGCGTCACGCGCTCGCGGAAGATGTCGTTCGCGACGATCTTCTCCTCGCCGCGCTTGGTCCTGATCGCCTTGCCCTCCTTGGGAAAACGCTTGCGGCTCTGCGCGTAGAACTCGTGCTCGTAGCGCAGGCAGCACATCAGCCGCCCGCACGCGCCGGAGATCTGCGACGGGTTGAGCGACAGCCGCTGATCCTTGGCCACGCCCAGGTTCACGGGACGCAGCTCGGGCAGCCACGAGCTCGAGCAGTACTGGCGACCGCAACGGCCGATGCCGTCGAGCCGCTTGGCTTCGTCGCGCACGCCGATCTGCTTCAGCTCGATCCGCGTGCGGAACATCGACGCCAGCTCGCGCACCAGCGTGCGGAAATCGACACGCTTCTCCGCGGTGAAGTAGAGCGTGAGCTTCTTGCGATCCCACTGCCACTCGGCGTCGGACACCTTCATGACCAGATCGTTCGCCTGCACCCGCTCCATGGCGCGGCGACGCGCGTCCTCGTCCTGCGCGCGCAGGTCCCTGGCGCGGCTCACCTCGTCGGCCGTCGCGAGCCGGCGCGCCTTCTTGGACGTGCCGGCCGCGCCGTATCCATGCGGCGTGCCGGCGTTCCGCTTCTCGGCGAGGTCGCCGAGCGAGTGGACGAAGCCCAGGTCCTCCCCCCGGTCCGCGTCGACGATGACCCCCGCCTTGAGCGGCGGCGGATCGTCCTGCTCCCAGAGGAAGAAGTCCTTTCGGTTGCCCTTGAAGGCGACTTCGATGAGGTGGGACATCTACTCGAGAAACTGGCCCATGCGCAGAAATTTGTCCCGCCGCCGCCGCACCAGCTTGTCGGGCTTGTACCGGCGCAAGTCCTCGAGCTGGCGAACCAGCGTGTCGTGCACTGCCTGCGCGGTCGCCTCGTAGCTGGCGTGCGCGCCGCCCGGCGGCTCCGGGATGATCTCGTCGATCACGCGCAGCTCGATGAGATCCTGCGCCGTGATGCGGAGCGCCGATGCCGCCTTCTCCCGCATCTCCTGGCTCTTGCCGTCCTTCCAGAGAATCGCGGCGCAGCCTTCCACCGTGATCACCGAATAGACGGCGTTCTCGAGCATGTTCGTGCGGTCGGCGACGCCGAGCGCGAGCGCGCCGCCCGAGCCGCCCTCGCCGATCACCGTGGCGATGATCGGCACCTCGAGCCGGCTCATCTCGAACAGGTTGCGCGCGATCGCTTCCGATTGGCCGCGCTCCTCGGCGCCGAGCCCCGCCCAGGCGCCCATCGTGTCGATGAACGTGATCACCGGCACGTGGAACTTCTCGGCCAGCTTCATCAGGCGCAGCGCCTTCCGGTAGCCCTCGGGGTGCGGCATGCCGAAGTTGCGCCGCAGGATCTCCTTGGTGTCGCGGCCGCGCTGGTGGCCGATCACCATCACCGTCTCCCCCTCGAGACGCGCCCAGCCGCCCACGATCGCGGCGTCCTCTCGAAAGGCGCGATCACCGTGCAATTCTATGAAGTCGGTGAAGGCCAACTGGATGTAGTCCAGCGTGAACGGACGCTTGGTGCTGCGCGCCACCTGCACGCGCTGCCACGGGGAGAGGTTCTTGTAGATCTCCTCGCGCAGGTCCGCGAGCTTCTTCTCGAGCGGCGCGATCTCCTCGACCACGTCGAGCTGCTGCCCGCCGGCGAGGCGCTTCAGCTCATCGATCTGCTTCTCCAGCTCGACGATCGGCTTCTCGAACTCCAGCGTTACGGAAGTCCCCACGTCAGCTCCCGCGCACAAGATGAACGCGTTCCGCCCCCAGTACCGCACGCAGATCGGACAGCGCGGCCGGCGAGGCCGCGATCCGCAAGGACCGCGACCGCAGCCGGGCGCGTGTCCCGTTGCCGTCGTTCCACTGCACCTCGAGCGGCGGCGTCGACGCGTGCGCCGTCGCGTGATTGTCCACCACGGCGCGTACGTCCCGAATGACCTCGGGGGTCAGATGGTCCCCCGACGTCAGCTCGATGGCCACCGCCACCTGTCCGTTCAGGCGCATCTCGACGAACGGCGTCAGCGACTCGACGATGAACGTCGGGTTCTCCACGTCCTGATCGCGCCGCGAGTAGCTGCCCTTCAGCAAGACAGGTACATCGGTCTTCACCCGGTCCCCGAGCATCGTCCAGGCCTCGGGAAAGACCAGGACCTCGGAAGATCCAGAAAAATCCTCCACTGTCAACCGCGCGAACTCGGCCCCCGACCGTTTGCTGATCTGCCGCTTGACGGCCGTCACCACCACGCCGAGCGCCACGGGCTGACCCGTCCACTTCCCCAGTTGAGACACGGAATGCGTCGCGAACAGTTCGCACTCCACGCGGAACGGCTCGAGCGGGTGGCCGGAGATGTAGAAGCCAAGGATCTCCTTCTCCTTGGTCAGCCGTTCCGAATCGGTGAGGCGCGGCAAGTTCGGCAGCGTGCGCGGCGCGGTCACCGCGCCCGCGTCGTCGGTGCCGCCGAGCAGTGAGAACTGCCCCACCGCGGCCTCCTGCTGCTTGAGCGACGCTTCCTGGAGCGCCGAGTCGAGCACGGCCCAATACTGCGCGCGGTGGCCGCCCAGGCTGTCGAGCGCGCCCGACGCGATCAGCGCCTCGAACACGCGGCGGTTGCACAGGCGCAGGTCCACCCGATCGCAGAAGTCGTGGAATGACGTGAACGCCCGCTCGCGCCGGGCGACGAGGATCGAATCGATCGCCGAGCGCCCCACGTTGCGGATCGCGCCCAGGCCGAAGCGGATGCGCTTGTCGCCCACCACCGTGAACTTGTAGCCCGACTCGTTGACGTCGGGCGCGATGACCTCGATGCCGAGCTCGCGCGCCTCGTTGATGAACTTCACCACCGTGTCCGTGTCGCCGATGGACGACGACAGGATCGCGGCCATGAAGTCGGCCGGATAGTGCGCCTTGAGCCACGCGGTCTGGTACGAAATGACCGAATACGCGACGGAATGCGACTTGTTGAAGCCGTAGCGGCCGAACGTCTCGATCTGCCCCGACAACTCCTCGATCACGCGGCGGTCGTATCCGCGCGCGACGGCCTTCTCCACGAACTTGCCGAGCTCCTGCTTGATGAGGTCGGCGTCCTTCTTGCCAACGGCCTTGCGCAGGACGTCGGCTTCGGCGAGTGACAGCCCCGCGAGCACCTGCGCGATGCGCATCACCTGCTCCTGATAGGTGATCACGCCCTGCGTCTCGCGCAGGATCGGCTCGAGCTCGGGCAGCGCGTAGGTCACCGCCTCCTCGCCGCGCTTGCGCCGCTGGTAGACGCGGTGCATGCCGGCGTCGAGCGGACCCGGGCGCATCAGCGCGGTGGACGCCACCAGATCGTCGAACCGGTCGCAGCGCATGCTGCGCAGCATGTCCGTGGCCAGCGGCGACTCGAACTGGAACACGCCGGTGGTGCGGCCCGCGCGCAGCATCTGATAGACCTTCTCGGTCTTCTCGTCCTGTGTGTCGAGCAGCGCGTCCACGTCGATCGTCTCGCCGGTGCGGCTCGCGATGCCGGCGACCGCGTCGTGGATGACCGTGAGCGTGGTGAGGCCCAGAAAGTCCATCTTGAGCATGCCCGCCTTCTCGAGGCAGGTCATGTCGTACTGGCTCACCACCACCGATTCGTCGTCGCCCGATCCCGCTCCCTTGGACGATTGCGTGCACACCGGCACGTACTCGTCTACCGGCCCCGGCGCGATGACCACGCCGGCGGCATGCACACCGGTGTGGCGCGACAGGCCTTCCAGCGCCATCGCGTAGTCGAGCAGTTGGCGGTAGCGCTCGTCGGTCCGATACAGCTTGCCGACGTCGGCGACCTGCTCGATCGCTTCGCGTACGCTCAGCGAGTAGTTCGGCTGGTTCGGGATCAGCTTGGCCAGCGCGTCGGTCTCGGCGGGCGTGAAGCCGAGCGTGCGCCCCACGTCCTTGATGGCGGCGCGCGACTTGAGCGTCCCGAACGTCACGATCTGGCAGACGGACTCCCTGCCGTACTTCTGCCGCACGTAGTCGATCACCTCGCCCCGCCGCTCGAAGCAGAAGTCGACGTCCACGTCGGGCATCGAGACGCGCTCGGGGTTCAGGAAGCGCTCGAACAGCAGGTCGTACTTGAGCGGGCAGACGTTGGTGATTCTGAGCGAGTACGCCACGAGCGAGCCCGCGGCAGATCCGCGTCCGGGGCCCACTGGTATGCCGCGGTCGCGCGCCGCCTTGATGAAGTCGGCGACGATCAGGAAGTAGCCGGCGTAGCCCGTGGTCGTGATCACCTGCAGCTCGTACTCGAGCCGCTCGCGCACGTGCTCGGGCAGCGGGTCGCCGTACCGCTCCCTGGCGCCGGCCGTCGCCAGCGTCGTGAGCAGCTCGTTCTCGCTGCTCACACCCTGGGGCAGCGGGAACGCCGGCACGTGGTACTTCTTGGCGAACTCGACGTTCACCTCGTCGGCGATCCTGAGCGTGTTCTCGAGAACGTCGGGGCGAGTGGCGAAGTGCTTGGCGATCTCGGGCGCGCTCTTGAAGTAGAGGCCCCGGTCGTAGCGCATGCGGTCGGCGTCGCTGCGGTCCTTGCCAAGGCCGATGCAGAGGAGCACGTCGTGCGCGTCGTGGTCTTCGCTTCGCAGGAAATGCGCGTCGTTGGTCGCGATGACCGGCAAGCCGAGCTCGTTGGCGAGGGCAAAGACGCGCTCGTTGAGCTTTGCCTGTCCCTCGGATTCGTGCGCCTGCACCTCGAGGTAGTAGCGTCCCGCGAAGAGCTCCGCGTACCAGGCCGCGACCTCGCGCGCCGCGGCGAGGTTGTCGTCCATCAGATGCTGCGCGACCTCGCCCGCGAGGCAGGCCGAGGAAACGATGATCCCCTCGTTGTACTTGGCGAGGAGCTCGCGGTCCACCCGAGGTTTGGTGTAGAAGCCCTCGGTGTAGGCCAGCGACGACAGCTTGACCAGGTTCCGGTAGCCGGCCAGATCGCGGGCCAGGAGCACGAGATGGTAATACGGCTTGGCTCCCGGGGTGGGGCGGCCGCGGGTGCGCCGGTCCCCCGGCGCGACGTACGCCTCCATCCCGATGATCGGCTTGACCTTTGCTTTCTTCGCCTTCTCCTGGAACTCCCAGGCGGCGTGCAGGTTACCGTGATCGGTGATCGCCAGCGCCGGCTGCTCGAACTCCTGCGCGCGACGGATCAGGTCGTCGATCCGGTTGGCGCCATCAAGGAGTGAGTATTCCGAGTGGCAGTGGAGGTGGACGAAGGACATCTTGGTGAAGATAGCGGCCGCGCCGTTGGTGTCAAAGCGGAATCCGACCCGTCGATCTCTTGTAAGTGTTTTTGCATCAACGGATTACCTGGAACTGGATCCGGCGCGGCATCGCGTCGTTGCTCGTGGTCGTCGTCGCGTACCTGCTCGTCGCGCCGACGGGACGCTATCTCGTGTACGCCGCCATTGCCGAGGGGCGCATCCTGGCGCGACGCCGCTCGATCGTGGAGATGGTGGCCGATTCCAGCACCTCGCCGGCAGTGGTGCGCAAGCTCGAGCTCGTGCTCGACGCTCGCCGGTTCGCCGCTGATTCCATCCGGCTCGCGGCGAAGCAGAGCTTTACGGCCTACAGCCGGCTCGACCGCGATACGCTCGTCCTCGTGCTCTCCGGCGCCTACCGGGACCGGCTCGTGTCCAAGACCTGGTGGTTCCCGATCGTCGGCCGGGTTCCGTACAAGGGCTTCTTCGACTTCGGCGCGGCGCGGGATGCGGCGCGCGCGCTCGAGGCCGGGGGCTTCGACGTCTACCTCCGGCCGTCGCCCGCGTTCAGCACCCTGGGCTGGTTCAACGACCCGCTCCTCTCGACGTC
>Ga0316628_100002286_pt1 | contig 14107 bp, 11 predicted proteins | sample OWC_Aug_M2_C1_D5_FD_207648 | JGI IMG/M metagenome (GOLD analysis project Ga0316628, IMG submission 207648) | Wetland soil microbial communities from Old Woman Creek delta, Ohio, United States - OWC_Aug_M2_C1_D5_C | ecosystem: Environmental > Terrestrial > Soil > Wetlands | place: USA: Ohio... | reverse complement strand
CTTCTGTTATTCTGGGATAGGGCCCTTAATAGCTTGTATAGCCTTCAAAGAGTCTCCGATTTTATGGTCGAAGGGGAGCAGTTTCTGATCCAATCGCCGTCTCCCGATTGGGTCAGAAGAAAAATCCTCCTCAGCGCCCTCCGCGGCTCTGCGGTGAAAATCTTATCTTGGACAAGAGTGAAAGAAGGCATTGTAACCTTATCCTCCTGTCTTGATACAAGAAGAGGCTGTGATTTCTAATCCTATGCCGATATTGCACCCCATCAAAGCTGTCATTTTCGATTTTGACGGGACCCTGGCAGTTCTGAATATCGATTTTTCTCTGATGAGAGAGCGGGTATACGATTTGACGAGGCGTTATGGTATTAAAGAAGAGATGATTCAGGAAAAGTATTTACTCGAGGTCATTGATGAAGTCTATCAAATCTTGTGGGAGAAAAACCCTCCGGATGCGGAGGCATTTTATCAGGCGTCGCATTCCATTCTTCATGTGGTAGAAATGAGCGCAGCCCAGGAAGGGAAGCTCATTCCGGGTGCAAAGGCCACCCTCAAGAATCTAAGGGAGAAAGGGGTCAAGGTTGGAATCATTACAAGGAACTGTGAGGATGCTGTACGGAAGGTTTTCCCCGATATTGATCATTTTTGTGACGTATTAGTTTCGAGAAATTCGGTAAGGAGGGTTAAACCCCATCCGGAGCATCTGACTCAGGTGGTGGAATCATTAAAAACTTCTGTGAAAGATTCAGTGGTGGTCGGGGATCATGTCATTGACGTTCAGGCGGGTAAAAGGGTAGGGATGAGGACGGTTGGTGTTTTGACCGGAAGGACAAAGAAGGAAGAATTTGAAAAGGCGGGAGCCGACTATATTTTGAGAGAAGCCTCAGAGGTTAACAAATTATTGGAGGAATGAAGACATGAAGAAACAGGTGATCCAAACGGAAAAAGCGCCCAAGGCCATTGGTCCTTATTCCCAGGCGATTCAAGCGGGGCATTTTCTCTTTCTGTCCGGGCAAATACCTCTTAACCCCAAAACGGGAGAATTGGTAAAAGGAGACATCCAACAACAGACCCGGCAGGTTTTGGAGAATATAAAAGGGATATTGGAATCTCAAAAGTTGGGGATGGAGGACGTGGTCAAGGTGACAATTTTTCTAAAAGACATTGGGAATTTCAGTCAGGTGAATGAGGTATATGCTACCTATTTTCCGTCCTCTCCACCTTCAAGGTCAACCGTGGAAGTAGCCAAACTTCCCATGGATGCCGAAATAGAAATCGAAGCCATTGCATCGATGCTTGCCGGCTAAGAGCGGTGTTTCACATTTTTAGCTATTTTGGGTAAAAACAATATAAAGATTCCGGCGCCGATACGAAATAAGAGTCTTTCAGTCATCCTGCCTTTTTCCAGAGCTGAAACAGGAAAAAGGCCACCACGATCACGACGAGGATGATGACGATGACAAGGATATTCTTCTCTACCAGGGCCTTACCCTCTTTTCCCTTAAAGGGCTTATAGCCCATATTCTGGACGATAGAAGAAACCTGGACAGATAAGGCGGGCTGATTGAACCAGTTGTCAACACGTATCAGTTTTGCAATATCATAACTCGCCTCTTCAACCGTCGGGCTTCCCCAGAAGAGCCGGTATTCCTGATAATCGTCGAGCCCGATGAAGAAAAGCTGTTTTTGCGCCCATCGCAGTGTGATCGCCCCGATCTTTAGCGGCGGATTCCCCTCGTTTTCTATCACAACATTGTAAGATTGGTATCCCTGCGGCATCGGAATCTCGATACGTCTCTTGATCTCCGTCTGGTTTGAGATTGGGAAGCTGTAGATGAAATCCTTCTTGATCATGGCATGGTCTTCTTTGCGGCCTGTTTTAGCGCTGTAAACCTTCAGTGTCCGGTAGTAGTAAGGATTATCAATGGTGAACTCGATAGTTGAAAAAGGAAGGGAGGTACGAAAGGCAATCTCGGTGACCTGCCTTTCCACATCTGTTGAGACAGAAGGCATCAGCTTCCATTCATCATAAACCACCTCTTCCTGGCTCTCGGTATCATCGAAGACAACAAAGCGGGTGACCTGAAGCTTTTTCTTCGTATAAGCTGAAGCGCTGAAGTCCATTCCGTCATATTTCAGGCGGATGGTCTGGAAATTCTTGTTCTCTTTCCCCTCGTCGATGACGAGTTGGAAGTAAGGATAGGTATTCTTTCCCACTGTGAGATGCATTTTCCTCAGGTTTACCCGAGAGGAGAAGTCGTATATGGCCTCGTGCCCGAGTGTTTTCCAGTTTTTCATATCGGTACTCCCCGATACGGTTACAGCCTTATTGAAATCGCGATCAAGCGAATCCATCTCCAACCTGGTTACAGGGTCGATGGGCTTTGGGCGCTTTAATACGATTTTCGTTCTTGTGGCCTGGTCGTCATAAGAGATGACCTCGAGAGGATACCGTATGGTCTTCTTGGGTGGTATACGGTTGTCCAGAATGACGAATGGAATTTCACGGTTTTCTTTGTCAAACATGCGGATATCCAGGCAGGATTTTTCGCAGCGTTCAAGGATCTCTGCCGGGAGTATGATCCGGTAGTACCCTCCCTTTTTTATTTCCTCATTCAGGTTTGCAGAGTAGCGGAAATTCGATGGTTCCATCTTCCCGGCCCAGAGCACCGCGGGGCTGCAAGCCAATGTGCCTAATAGAAATAGAAAAAAAGAAGTGGTTTTCCTTTTCATTCATCTACCCCCTTTTCTCTTCTTCGATCGTAAGGAGGCGACCCTTGGCCTGATTGTAAAGATACGAGATTAATATGAGGATCAACCCTAACACGATGAAAGAAAGGATCCGGTATGGGGTACGGATGTTCCTGATATCGAAGAGGAAGACTTTGAAGGTGGTAAGAAAGAGAAGCCCAAGGGCGATTTTTCGCATTCGGTCGCTGTTCTTGCGGAAGCCAAAAATCATCAGGGCAATGGAAAACATCGCCCAGATAACCGATATGGAAGCGAACCGTGCCTGAGGGAGGCTCTCGTAAAAGAAGGCGGATGTTTCGAGCGTGAGTATGACAAAGAGAAGGGTCCCGAATATGCCCAGCAGCGCGGGTGGCAATTGTGCAATAGAGGGCAGGGAGAAGGCAGGCGCGGTGCGTGCAATTTCGTTTGCAGCGATGCGCCGCATGAAATAGGGTGCTGCAAGAATAAGGGCCATCGTCACCCACCGTTCGAAAATGAGATATCCGTATGGTCGCTTCATATAGAGCGCGATCGGCTCCATATTGTATTGGAACACAAACGAAAGGTCGTAGAAGAGGAATTTAATGAGGACGACAACGTAGAGGCCCATGGCACAGAAGACAAAATTCTTGTCCCCCAGCTTCTTCCCGCCGACGAGTAGAAGGGCTGAAAGCAGGGTCCAGAAAATGGTGATCCAGTGTTGGGAGAAGAGTAAAGGGATGGTGAGGATCAAAAAGAGAGTGGATTTAATCAGCATCACGACAAGCGCACGGCGACCACTCTCCCCCTGCCGCGAAAGCCGGTACGCAAAAAAGAGAAAGATGATGGCGTAGAAGACGGTTACAAGGCTCATCCACTCCAGCGGGTATTTTCCCTTAATCATGGCGAAGTTAAACGCGAGGGCAACGACCGAATTTAGGATCAGGATATAAAAACCCGATAACTGTTGTGCTTCTTTCCGGAGGAAATAATACGCAAAGGGTGCGAGGCTGTAAATGATATAGAAGCCGTTCAGAAAGAGAATGGCAGCCCAGAATTTTTGGGGTTCGTATCTTTCTACGTACCATAAGGTATAGATGAGGTAGGTGACCACAAATCCAAGCCCTTGCAGGGCTGCCCAGCGCTTACGGAAAGATACGGCGAGGATACCGACATTGAGTATGGCCATGTACGCGAAGAGGACAACATATTTATCTTGACCGGTGCTCATCAGAATCGGAGTTAAGAACCCTCCTATGAGGCCCATGATCGCAAGGGCCTGCGTTTCATAGACCAGGGCTGTTGCACATGCAAGGACGGTAATCAGGACCATGATGAAGAAGGAGAAGCCCTGAGGGAAGAGGTGGTAGATTTGAAAGGCGGCATAACTGGCGAAATAGAGGATGGCGATGCCCCCACCGTAGATCGATAGCCCGAACCAGGGGAGCTGCTTTTTCCTGATGAAGTGGCCGGCCATTAAGAAGACAAGACCCCAGAGATACGCAAGCGACACCCTGCCCGCAGGGCCGATCCAGCCCTTTTCGAAGGAGTACTTTAAGAAGAAGGCCACACCGAAGACCACCGTGACGATCCCAATAATCAGGAGCCATTTCTGCCCGAAACGAAATTCCGAATCGACGACGTCGCGGTATGATTTATGCGGAGAAACCGTCTCTCGGACTTTTTCCGAGCCCTCGAGCGTTAATGCTATTTCTTCCATGGTGGGAGGTGCCTTGACGGGTGTCTCTTCCCTTTGCTTCGCCTTCTCAACCAGTGGAGTTGTCTCCATCTCCTTTCGGGATGCCAGGGCCAATTTTTCGATTTGCGACTGGATCTCTTTCTGGTATTCGGTGATCTTCCCTCTGAGGCTATGGATCTGGAGATCGAGGTGCCTACTGCTGGAGGTCAGATTCTCAAGCTCTTTTTCCAGAATAAAATAGAGGCGCAGTCTTTGCTGTATATCGTTACCGAATGGCAGGCCGCAGCCGCTGCATGCGGACATCGCTTCTGCAACCGTTTTTTTGCATATCGGGCAGAACATATAGGTGCCTCCTTTTTGTTATATATTTTTTGAGGGATTTGATAGCATCCCTCGTAGTTGAGGCTACGTCCTTATCTATCAAACGCACTATTTTAACTGCATTTTTCCGTGGTTTTTCGGATTTAATTGCAAAATAGATACCAAGTTTGAATTTGAGGGTCTCGGCTAAGTAACTAGTTAATATCTTATATTATTTTGAATTTTGACGGGGTCGTAGATCGAAGAATTTCCAATGTCAGGAATGTCATTTTGTCGAAACCAGTAAGAAATTTGTCAGGGAGCACATTTCATCCGGCTACGAAAAAGCCCCCTGCCCACTGAAACAATCCGAGGAGCAAGCGCGGCTATGGTTTGGACGAAAGGTTGAAAACGAGTGTGCCCCAGTCCCAAAGTGAGCCGTTTCTGAAATTGATGGGAAATGGCAAGAATAGATTTCAACTGGCAAGAGCTGAGGGGAAATGCCGAAACCGTTGATGCTCAGGAGATTTCTATGAATTGGGGAGTGAATGGCCCAGGGTTGAAGTGGGGAAACTTTCAAGAAATGTGGATTTTGAGATAGAAAGCTTTGCCCTCATTCACGACTCCATGTTACCGTCTTCTTTTCTCCATCCGGGGGATTCACTTGAATTTCGAAGGTGATGGATTCAGGTTTTCTCTCCGGAAGCGAGAAGCCAACGAATAATATACGTCCTGTAGTAGGGGGCAGGGGAAGGTCGAGGGTTAGCTCCTTTGGGCTTGGAGCAAATTCAGTCTCGGAGGTCCCTCCGGAGAATTTCGTCTCTTTAGGGGTGACAACCACCTTTATGGAATTGGGCGGCGCAGTAGAGGAGCCGCTGCGGTTAAGAACCTCGACATGAATCTCAAGAATTCTGAGTTGCGAGGGAGTGGGTTGAAATTCCTTGAGTGAGAAGGTTATCTCCCCCAGCCTGATTTTTGGCGGCGTTTCTTCTTCTTCAGCCCAGGCTCGGGATAAAATTAGCCCTGTTGTCAGAAATAGCAAAAAAATAAGAACGGACGAGTAAATAATAGTTTTTCTAATCCGTTTAACCATTTTGTCCCCCGTTAGAGTTTGTCCTCACCCATCCCAAAGGTGAGCTTCAAAAGCCCTAATACCATGAAAAGATTCCATTCAAGCACCATGGGCACTTACCGATTCCCTCCGAGAAAACTCCCCATTCTAAAGCTTCGGAATACGTTTATCTGTTCCATCCTCGCCCTTCACCCATTGCGAAACAATCTCCAAGGAGGAGGTGAGGGTGGAATTAGAATTAATTTACCACATTTGTGCTCAAATGAGAAGTTTTTTAAGAACGAAGAAAATTATAGACTTTCCGGGCATTTTATAATATTTTTTATCAACCATTCGCCATGAAACCCATTATCGCTATCGTCGGAAGACCTAATGTTGGAAAATCTACCCTCTTTAATCGAGTCGCCGGGGGGAAGAAAGCCATTGTCTGGGATGAGCCCGGCGTGACACGGGATCGGAATTATTCCGATGTCGAATGGGAAGAAAGCGCTTTCACTTTAATTGATACTGGGGGGTTCGAGCCCGTTTCAAGAGATCGCATCTTTATCCAGATGCGTGAGCAATGCCAGTTGGCCATGGATGAAGCCGATGTGATCCTTTTCATGATGGACGGGAAGGAGGGTCTTACCCCCTCGGACAAAGAAATCGCCGATATTCTTAGGAAATTGAATAAAACGGTGTTTTATATCGTCAATAAAATTGACGGGCCAAAGCACGAAGGAAAGGTGCTTGAATTTTATGGGTTAGGTGTAGAGCCCATCTATTCCATTTCGGCAGAACACGGATACGGTGTGAATGGGCTGATGGATGACGTGATCAAGGCTTTTCCAAGGGTGATCGAGAAAAAATGGGACCAGGATGTAACCAAGGTGGCTGTGGTAGGACGGCCCAATGTCGGGAAGTCCTCATTGATTAACCGCTTATTAGGATATAAGAGGGTGCTTGTGGATGAGGTTCCGGGTACCACCCGGGATGCGATTGATTCCTTTTTCAAGAGGGACGATAGGGGATACGTCCTGATTGATACCGCAGGTATCCGAAGAAAGAGCCGGATCAGCCTGCGGCTTGAAAAGTATAGTATTGTGGAAGCACTTCGAACCATTGATCGGGCGGATGTCGCCCTTTTGTTATTAGATTCCAAAGAAGGAGTGACCGATCAGGATGCCCGAATCGGGGGGTTCATCCACGAAAAGGGAAAAGGATGTATTCTGGTCGTGAATAAATGGGATCTTGTTGAAAAGGATTCTCTAACGATGGCCCAGTATGAAAGGGACCTGCGAGAGCATCTCAAGTATCTTTCTTATGCTCCCATCGTCTTTATTTCCGCCCTCACGGGTCAAAGAGTCAGGAAAATCCTGGAGGTCGTAGATCGTATATTCGATCAGACGAAGAAGCGAATTCCAACCTCCCAGGTAAACAAATATTTTGGGAAATGGATTGAAAAATTTCCTCCCCCACTTTATAAAGGTCGAGGCGTGAAGCTGAATTATATCACTCAGGTCTCCACAGCCCCTCCGACTTTTGTGATATATACCAACTTTCCAGAGGGCATTCATTTTTCTTATGAACGATATATACTCAACCAGATGAGGGAAACCTTCAGTTTTGAGGGGGTTCCCGTTCGTCTCTTGTTTAGAAAGAAAGGGAAGGAAAGGTGAGATGGGAGGCAGGGCGAAAAAATATTTGATAGTGATTGGGATCATCCTCATTATTTTTGTAGCGGGATTTTCAATCTTTCGGGTGACTGGCAAGAATGGATCAAGCCAAAAGTTTCGTTTGGCGAAGGTCGAGAAGGGAGAGGTCAATTTGGTTGTAACGGCCACCGGGACGATCAACCCGGTCATTAACGTCTTAGTAGGAAGTCAAGTTTCCGGGACGATCAAAGCTCTTTACGCCGATTATAATTCCCAGGTCAAGGAAGGGCAGGTCATCGCCCAGATCGATCCAGCCATCTTTGATGCCCAGGTAGAACAGGGAAAGGCCAATGTATTGAACGCTCAGGCCAATGTTGAGAATGCAAAGGCCAATCTTGTCAAGGCGGAGGTGGCTGTCCTGGATGCAAAAAGGAATCTCGACCGAAACAAGCCGCTTTTGGAAAGGCAGGTCATTGCTCAGGCTACCCTTGACACGGCCCAGGCAAATTATGATACCGCTGTAGCTCAGAGAGAGGTGGCCAAAGCCCAGGTGGAATCTTCAAAGGCTCAGTTGGAACAAGCAAAGGCTGCCCTGAAGGTGTCGGAGACCAACCTGAGGTATACCACCATTCGGTCCCCGGTCAATGGGACGGTCATTTCGCGCAATGTGGATGTGGGTCAAACCGTTGCAGCCAGTCTGCAAGCTCCCACTCTTTTTACCATTGCGAAAAACTTGGCCGAGATGCAGGTGGATTCCAACGTGAGCGAAGCGGATGTCGGCCGCATTATGGTGGGGCAGGAGGCGACCTTTACCGTCGATGCCTATCCCGAAAGGATTTTTCGCGGAACAGTTTCGGAGATTCGAAATGCTCCCATCATCGTTCAGAATGTGGTCACGTATGATGTTGTGATTCAGGTGGACAATAAAGACCTGAAGTTAAAGCCGGGGATGACTGCCAACGTCTCCGTGATGATTGCTCATAGAGAGGGGGTTTTGAAAATACCCAATGCGGCTCTCAGGTTTCGACCTGAGACTGCGAAGCAGGGGAGCCTTCCTGAAAAAAAGAGCGAAACCTCTGCATCGGCGGGTCGTCTTTTGATCGAGCGATTGACAAAAGAATTGAACCTGACCTCGGATCAGCAATCGAAGCTTGAAATGGTTCTGAGGTCAGCAAAGCCGGAAATTCAGGAGATTAGCGAAAAGATGAAGCCAGAGGAGGCGAGGGTCCGCATTCAAGGCCTCATTCGGCAGAAAATCGGCGCGATTCTTACAGACGAACAAAAAAAGAAGCTGAAGGAGCAATCTCAGTCTTCTCAGGCGGAACAAAGAAAGCCAGCGAAGGTATGGATTTTGTCCCCGGCGGGGAAGCCAACTCCGTTGTCTGTCGTCCTTGGAATTACCGATGGTACTTTCAGCGAGGTGGTGGCAGGGGATCTTCAAGAGGGGACGGAGGTCATTGTCGAAGAGACTTCGACTAAAAAAAGTCAGAGCAGTTCTCCGTCGCCTTTCGGGAGGGTGGGCAGATAAAAAACTTTAAGAAAATGTCAAATGTCAAAGCTCAAATGAGAGAAGGAAGAATGGAATCATGGAACATTGGAACAATGGCTTTATGAAAAAAAGACGCTTGTTTTCTACCACTATTCCAGCATTCCATTATTCCAAATGACGTCTGGATTTGGAATATGGATTCATTGATTCAGGTTCAAGATTTAGTGAAAGTCTATAGTTTAGGGGAGGTCGAGGTTCGTGCCCTTCAAGGCGTTTCTCTCTCCATCGATCAGGGTGAATTTGTCGCCATTATGGGAGCGTCAGGCTCCGGGAAATCCACTTTCATGAATATTTTGGGCTTCTTAGATCAGCCAACGAGCGGTCAATACCTTTTAGAAAACATCAATGGCGAAAACCTTTCGAGGGATGAGCTGGCGGAGATCCGAAACCGGAAGATTGGGTTTGTTTTCCAAGGGTTTAATCTTTTGTCCAGAACGGCGGCTTTAGAAAATGTTGAACTCCCCCTCGTTTATGCTGGGACTTCAGCTTCAAAGCGGAAGGAGATGGCTGAGAAAGCCCTTTCTGCCGTGGGCTTGAAAGGAAGGGAACATCATCACCCGAACCAACTCTCAGGAGGGGAGCAACAAAGAGTTGCCATTGCACGGGCCCTGGTCAACCAGCCCTCTATTCTTTTGGCCGATGAACCCACGGGCAATCTCGACTCAAAAACAAGTGAAGAGATCATGGGCATTTTTCAACGGCTCAATCGAGAGATGGGAATTACCATCATTATGATCACCCATGAGCCGGATATTGCCTCCTTTGCGAAAAGGGTGATCCACTTCAGGGATGGAAAGATCGTTGATGATCATCGGAATTCGGCCCAGAGTTTGGCAGGAGGGGGGAAATGACACGCCTTCTCGCAAGTCTCCTGATTGCCTTGAGGGCGCTGATGGTCAATAAAATGCGCTCAACCCTGACGATGTTGGGAATCATCATCGGCGTGGGTGCAGTTATTGCCATGATCGCCGTGGGCTCAGGGGCAAAGAAGCGAATTGCAGAGCAGATTGCCAGTATGGGATCGAACTTGCTCATCGTTCTCTCGGGGAGTTCAACCAGCGGGGGGCTCCGTTTTGGATCAGGGACAGTCCCGACATTAACGGTAGACGATGCGGAGGCGATATCCGCTGAACTTCCGGCCGTCAAGTACGTGGCTCCAAGCCAGAGGGGTGGAGTACAGATTGTCTTTGGAAATCAGAACTGGTCCACGATAGCGGAGGGATCCACTCCGGAAATTCTTTCTATTCGGGAATGGCCGTTGCAATCAGGCCGTAACTTCACGCAACAGGATTTGGATGGTGCCACTAAGGTCTGCCTGCTCGGAGAAACCGTGGTGGAAAATCTCTTTGGAGGAATCGATCCGATTGGCCAAATCGTCCGTATCAAGAAGGTTCCGTTTACGGTTATCGGTGTGCTTGCGTCCAAGGGACAGTCGACATGGGGACAGGATCAGGATGATATGATCTTCGTTCCTCTGACCACGGGACAGAAAAGACTTTTTGGGATGCAATTTCCAGGCATGGTAAGGAGCATTGCGGTACAGGCAAGGTCGCCTGAAGTGATGAAAGAGGTGGAGGATCAAATCAATGGTCTTCTCCGACAGAGGCACCGTATTCCATCGAATCAGGAAAATGACTTCACCGTGAGAAATCTGACAGAGATTATGTCGACCGCCGAACAATCAGCCAGTGTCATGTCTCTCCTTTTGGGGGCCATCGCCTCCATTTCTCTGATCGTTGGGGGAATTGGTATCATGAACATCATGCTCGTCTCGGTGACGGAGAGGACGAGGGAAATTGGCATTCGAATCGCTGTGGGCGCCAAGGGAAGGGATATTCTCCTCCAGTTTCTCATCGAATCTATGGTTCTCAGTCTGATTGGAGGGACAATAGGAATCGGGTTAGGAGTCGTGGGAACGCTTATCCTCGCTAAGTTTACCCAATGGCCGACACTTTTCTCAATTGAAGCGATCCTTTTGGCTTTTCTTTTTTCTAGCCTTGTAGGAATATTCTTTGGATTCTACCCGGCCCGTAAGGCCTCCCTGCTCAATCCCATCGAAGCCCTGAGATATGAATAACACCTTTATTTCGGATTTTGGAATGCGGATTTCGGAATTTATACTCCAGGGATTAAATACTTTTTCTTACTCCGCAATTCGCAATCTGCATTCCGCAATTGTTGGTAATCTTGGACTTTAAAAAATGACGCCGATCGATTTTTTGCTTTTTGTTGGAGTTGGGTGCGCAGTAGGTTTCCTCGCCGGGCTTTTCGGTATTGGCGGTGGATTACTGATCGTTCCTCTCCTTGTCTTCAGTTACGGCTATTCCGGAATCTCCCCCTCCATTCAGACCCATTTAGCAATGGGTACCAGCCTCTTTATCATCATCTTCACATCGCTGATGAGCGCATTTCAGCATAACAAACAGCGTAATATTTATTGGCCCGCTGTCTTTACGATCGGCCTTTCGAGCGCCCTGACAGCCGTCGCTACAGCGAGATGGGCAGTGGGCCTAACCGGCAGGCACCTGCGAGTTGTTTTCGCTCTTGTAGTTATTGCAACCGGGATCCTCATGCTTACTGAAAGCGAAGAAGCGTCTCAAAAGAGACTGACCTTGTCATCAAAGCCAAGTATGCTTAGTTTCACAGTTATTGGGCTTGGCTCGGGTATTGTCTCGGCCCTGGCGGGTGTCGGGGGAGGAGTGATAACCATACCGATGCTGTATTACTTTCTGAAAATGCCTCTGAAATTGACGATCGGAACATCAAGTGCCACGGTCATCATTACTGCCTTTTTTTCCATGCTTGGCTATATCTTGAGCGGGATGGGTCGACCTGGCTTGCCGAAGTGGAGTTTAGGTTTTGTGGACCTTCAACGTGGAATAGCGATTATCATTGGCACATTACTTCTGGCAAGAATTGGAGCCTATGTCTCTTTTAGAACTCCTCCATACCATCTGAGGATTTTGTTTGCCCTCTTTATTATCTCCCTCTCCATTTATATGCTTGTGAGGTGAAGTGACGGAATCATTTTCTAATTGAGCGAACCTGCTCCGATTTCTTATAAGCGGACGCCAACAGCGAGATGGGATGCACAGCCTCCTGATGAGTCCCTTGAAAGATTTGGAGCTTGCAGGCTCCGCAGCTGGTTGAGATCTGATCGACCTTCGAATCCAGGATCTCTTTAAAGAGCCTCTGGCCAATCGCCATGGAGCACTCAAAGTTCTTTCTCTTCATTCCAAAGGTTCCCACTAAACCGCAACAGCCATCGGAGAAAGCCTGAACCTTGACTCCCGGGATCAATCGAAGCAATTCAACAGGCTCATCCACCACGCCAAGGGCTCGGAGATGACAGGGGTTATGGTAGCCGAGGTTTAGATCAATCCTTCGAAAATTGACGTTGAGTTCGCCCTTTCGATGGAGCATCATCAGGAACTGATGAATGTCATGACATTTTTCTGCAACTCTGGTAGCTTCTTCAGAATGAACGAATTTAGGATACTCCATCTTGACGGCCAGAGCGCAGCTCGGTTCGCTGAAGACGATACTGAAACCCTGGTCAACAAGTTTGGCCATCTCTCTGATATTGGTGCGTATATCCTCCATCACAGGCTGAATCGCTCCTGAGTTCACTCGGGCGATTCCACAGCATTCGAAATCGGGGATCAGGACATGGAACCCATTCCGTTCAAGAACCTCTAATGTGGCCAGGCCATCTCCCTCCGGATCATTGAAATTGGAATAACAACCAATAAAATAGACGATCTTCTTCTTCCCCGAAGGCTGGGGGCGGTCCTCCAAGATTTTTCTTAAGGTGCGCCTCTGAAAACGAGGGAGGTGCCGACGCCGGTCAAGGCCGATGGCCCATTCCAAGCACCTTCTCCCAGGGGTAAAGGAATTGGCCAGGTTTACGAGAGGGGCGAGAGAACTTCCAGTCTTGCAGAGGAATCTGGTGTTGCTGAAGAATCGTTGTGCGATAGGTTCTCCGTGTTTCTCGATATAGGTGGCACGCCCGCCTATGGCAAGCCACGGGATATCCACCCCTGAGGGGCATTCGGTAAGACATCTCTTGCAGTTGACGCAAGAATCCATCACTTCCTTAAATTGAGAGGAATAAAGAATCTCCGGATCTAACTTCCCGGAGAAGAACTCCCTCATAACCGTTGCCTTGGCCCTTCCGCTGGTCCACTCCTCGTTCATTTGCCGGGCAATGGCGCAATAGGAGCGGCATTTCCCGCAGCCTGAGCAGGTCTCTATGGCCGTCCTGATGGATTCGGTGTCAAAGAAACCTGAGAATGGGATCGCCTCTTCTTTTCCGATATATTTCAGATGCTGGCTGAGGGGATTCTGGTCACCTCCGATAATGCAACCTGGATTGAGAATGTTTTGCGGATCGAAAATATTCTTTACCTCCACCATAGCCGGATAAAGTTGAGGATACTGTTCCCTGAGATAGTACGTGCGCAACCTGCCATCACCATGCTCTCCGCTGATCGTTCCTTTGAAAGAGAGAACGAGATCATAGCAGGCCTCGGCAAGGGAGACCATTTTCTTCACCTCATCGTCCCTGGTCAGATCGAGAAAAACCATGAGATGAAGATTTCCATCCCCTGCATGGCCGTACGTGCTGGCCTCCACATCAAACCTTTTGAAGAGTTCTCTCAGCCCCCTCATGTATTGGGAAAGCCGGCTTGGGTGGACGGCTGCATCTTCGATGAAGGCAACCGGTTTTTTAGGCCCCTTGACCTTATTGAGAATGGGACCGGAAATGCTTCTGACCTTTTCGAACATGGACCTATCTCGATCATCCCTGGCCACCTTCAGATCAGAAGCCAATTTTTCCTGGAGGATCACTTTTCTCTCCACCTCCAAAAATTTTTCACGAAGTTGATCTTCGTTTTCACCCTCAAACTCAACGAAAAGGAGCGCTTCGATCCCCTCGGGGAGGAAAGGCTTCATCTCCGCTTTCTGGTGACGGGCGAGATCGAGGATCTGTCGCTCGATGATCTCGATCATAGTCGGGGAAAGCTCCAGGATCTCTTGCACGGCCGCACCCACAGGATCGAGGTCATTGAAATAGATCAAACCACTTAATGACCTTGGTGGAAGAGAGATGAGGCGAAGCGTTGCCCCTGTGATCACGCCGATCG
>Ga0316628_100002285_pt1 | contig 14112 bp, 14 predicted proteins | sample OWC_Aug_M2_C1_D5_FD_207648 | JGI IMG/M metagenome (GOLD analysis project Ga0316628, IMG submission 207648) | Wetland soil microbial communities from Old Woman Creek delta, Ohio, United States - OWC_Aug_M2_C1_D5_C | ecosystem: Environmental > Terrestrial > Soil > Wetlands | place: USA: Ohio... | reverse complement strand
GCGGTTGATCTGATGCGCGGCAAGCCCGGCACCGATATCGTTCTCACCGTAATCCGCGAGGGCGAGGAGAAGCCCCTGAAATTCACCCTCACCCGCGCGGTAATCCAGGTCAAGAGCGTAAAGAGCAAGACCCTAGAGAAGGGCTATGCCTACGTACGCATCACCCAATTTCAGACCCATACCGCCGAAAACCTATTGGATGCCATCAGCGCCCTCAAGAAGGAAAATGGCGGGAGCTTGAAGGGCGTCGTGCTGGATCTGCGCAATAATCCGGGCGGCGTGTTGAACGCCGCGGTATCGGTGAGCGACGACTTCATCGATAGCGGCCTGATCGTTTATACCGAAGGAAGGGTCAAAGATTCCGAACTGAAGTTCAAGGCCACCCCCGGCGATATCTTGAACGGCGCCCCTATGGTGGTCCTGATCAACGCCGGTTCCGCCTCCGCGTCGGAGATCGTCGCGGGCGCCCTGCAAGATCACCACCGCGCGGTGATCATGGGTGAAAAATCCTTCGGCAAGGGCTCGGTGCAGACCATCGTGCCGATTAGCTCGGACACCGCGCTGAAACTCACGACCGCCCGCTATTTCACACCCTCGGGCCGCTCCATCCAAGCCGAGGGCATCGTTCCGGATATTTCCCTGAGCGACATCAAACTCAGCGCGGCGGACAAACCCGAGTTCGATCCGGTGAAAGAAGCCAATCTGACCGGCCACCTGTCCAACCCCACGGAAAAGGGCGACACGGCGACCGGCGCCAAGGCCAAGCCGGATAGCAAGGACAAGTCATCGACCAACACCAAGCAACAGGACAAATCCGACAGCGCGAAACCGGAAGAACCGACGGTCGCCAATGATTATCAACTGTACGAGGCCTTGAACCTGCTCAAGGGCCTGAGCTTTTTCAAAGAGGAACAAAAGAACTAGGAAAGGAAGACCGCTGAACGTCGCTATGGGTTTGGCAGCATCGCCATAGGCGGCTTGAAGCGCCGGCATGAAAAAATCGTCGCTGATATGGCTGCTGCTGAGCCTGTTGCCTCTCACCGGCGGGGCGGCGGAACCGTCCCAGTCCGCCGCGCATCCCGTGGCGCACATCGCGCTCATCATCGACGACATCGGGGATAACCTCAAATTGGGTACGCGCGCCGTCCGCTTGCCCGGCGCCGTGACCTGCTCCATCCTGCCGCACACCGCCTATGCCCGCCAATTGGCGGCCGCGGCGCACCGGAACGATAAAGAGGTGATGCTGCACCTCCCCATGGAGTCCGAGGAAGAGAAGGCCCCCGGCCCCGGCGCCTTGACCTTGGACATGACTCAACCGGAATTCCTTAGCACCTTTGAGTCGGACCTGGATGCCGTGCCCTACGCGGCGGGCGTCAACAATCACATGGGCAGCCTCATCACCCGACACCCGGGACACATGCGTTGGCTGATGCAGGAGATCAATCGCCGCGGCGATCTGTACTTCGTGGACAGCCGCACCACCGACCTCACCGTCGCGCAACAGGTCGCCCAGGAGACCGGCGTCCCCAACCTGCGCCGCGACGTGTTCCTCGACGACGATCAACACGCTTCGGCCATCGCCGCGCAATTCGCCCGGCTGATCGCCCTGGCCAAACACCGCGGCAGCGCCGTGGCCATCGGCCATCCCCACCCCGCCACCCTGCGTTTTCTCAAAGAGCAGTTGCCCCTCCTGAACGACGCGGGCATCCAACTGGTCTCGGTGTCGCAATTGATCAAGATCAAACAGCAACCCAAAACCCTCTATGCCGCCAACCCGCTGCTCATGGGCGCGGCCAAAACCGACATCGCGGCCGCCCGCCACGCCGCCGTGGTCACCCCGTAAAAAAACCCGGTGCCGAGTTTTCAAAGCCGCCCCCGGCGGCTATTCTTAATTAATCAGCGACTGAGTTTTTAAGGAGGGCTCAATGGCCAAGGTTCTCATTCCCCTCGCCGCCGGCTGCGAAGAATTGGAAGCGGTCACCGTCATCGACCTGCTGCGGCGCGCCGACATCGAGGTGGTCACGGCGGGATTGGAGGCGACGCCGCAGCCGGTGCGCGCCCGGCGCGGCACGGTGTTGATCCCCGATACCGCATTGGAACAAGCGCTGCAGCAAGATTTCGACATGGTGGTGCTGCCGGGCGGCCTACCCGGCGCCGATCACCTCAACGCCGATCGCCGCATCCATGTGCTGCTGCAGCGCATGGCGCAACAAGAAAAGTACCTCGCCGCGATCTGCGCCGCGCCCCGGGTGCTGGCCGACGCCGGTCTCTTGAAAGGCCGGCGCGCCACCAGCTTCCCCGGCTCACTGACCCAAGCGCAACTGGCGGGCGTACACTATCAAGAAACCGCGGTGGTGCAGGACGGCCACATCATCACCTCGCGCGGCCCCGGCACGGCGATGGACTTTGCTTTGACCTTGATCGAAGCGCTGGCAGGCAAGGGAAAACGCGACGAGGTGGAGCGCGCCTTGGTGCGAACGAGTTGATTGCCGTATCCGTCCGACGGCCGCGAATGAATGCAATATTTCCAACATTCGCGAGGAATACGATTTATCACCCTCCCCTTCAAGGGCAGGGCCGGGGTGGGGATGGGTTACAGTGTGCGTCCGTTCGGCGGAAAACAAGGTCCATTTCCGTTTTCCGCCTGCCCCCCGAAAAGATGGGGAACGAATTCTGCAGAGCTTCGATATTTCGTTATCAGAATATTATTCTGATCCAAGGAGGAAGGTCATGAACAAAAACATCGGTTCGCTAGACCGGGCAGTACGCATCATCGCGGGCTTGGGCCTGATCAGCCTGGTGTTCGTCGGTCCGCAAACCCCGTGGGGATGGATAGGCGTGATCCCGCTCGCCACCGCCCTCATCAACTGGTGCCCGCTCTACTCACTGTTGGGCATCAACACCGGCGCGGCCGGAAAGGGCGGGGGCAAGTCCTCGGCCCGCTGATAGCGACGAGAATGTTGCAAGGGCTGGAACCCCGTTCGTGTTGTTGCGAACTAGAGGGCGAATGTGTTGAGGAAAGAGTGCGCGGGCGGCTCGGCCCTCAATTGAACCGGCGTCGAGGTTTCAACGTTATCGGCGGGTTCTTCACTATTCGGGCCGACGATCCACAGGAAGACGATCAATTGCAGAAAGCCCAATGCAATGAGAACCAGAGACGCCCGCATCCCGGCGCGCGTGGCGGCCAAGTAGCGGCTTGATCGTTTGAAGTAACGAGCTTGCTGCCGTTCATCCTCCGTAACAAGGCCTTTTACATCCCAAAGCTTGTATTGATGCTTCCAGTAAACCGCTAGCACCGCAGCAACCAAGGCAAGGCCCATCGCGCTCAAGAACACGAGAAACGAAAAGATACCGGCCAGATCGATCAGCGTATCCGCTTGCGACAATCCCCCGATCATCGCGGCGCCCGATACCGCCTGCAATATCTTTACGACCAGGGTTTCGTTCGCAAACAGCACTTCCCTTTCTTTTTGGTGGCGGTCTTCGGCGCGCTCGGACTGCCGCTGCCGGTTATCGAATTCATCGTTCATACATTATCGTTATCCAAAAATGGTCGAGATTGCCACGCTGCTTGGTTTGGAAAGTATTAGATTCAAGTGGTCAGCACTTTTAATCGATTTAGCTGGGAATTGGCGTTGCCTCATCCCAAATGAGCATGCAGCGAAAATTTTCAATCGAGTCTGAACCTTTTGATCGTGCACTACTGAGCTACTGGCTAACCAGGTCGAATCTATGCCACTGCTGTTCTGTAATAAAAACCGGGATAACTAACAAGATCAATGCGAGATCTGATGTAGAACTCTCCACAATTAATGAGCCATCTTCACCACGAGAAAGAATCACGGCTTTTGAAGCATAAACACGCACGCCAATTGAACTATCGTCTGATGATGGGCCTGCAGGTACCTTTAGTTTAAGCCCCTTTGGGGAGCAAATATATTTATCTGCTGTAAAAGCTAAATGAGCATTCTCCACAGGTTTTCCACCTTTTACGGCTATAATGTCCAATGTTCGCGATTTCCACGTTAATAGAACGCTGTCAGCATTAATACTAAACTTCCCGAAGAGCAATGAAGTGAGGGGAATGTGCCAATTTGGCGAGTTTGCACCAATGTTCCGGTACAAACCGGCCACGCCAGTACACGCAGTATCAACAACATCTTTAGGCTGGGGCCAACCTATCGGGTACTCCCGATGAACAGCGCATCCCGCTATGAGGGCGAACAACAATTGTAATATAACAAGGATAAAAGGGGTCGGTGACGAACGCATCTTATTTTCTCATCAGCATTGTAGTCTGGGATTCGGCAACGCCGAATCCCAGCAAAACACTCACTCCCAATAACATTCCACAATCTCCTACGCAGCCGACCAATCGACGGGATATATACACAAAAAACTTCTTTGCGCCCTTCGCGTCTTTGCGGTGAATGTTTCTCAATCCCGCCCACCCGGCCAGGAGGCGACCAGCAGGTAAGCGCCCACACCGCCCAACAGCCATGTGATGATCGGCGCATTGCCGAACATGCTGGGCGAATACCCGTCCAGGCCGAGGACGAGCGCGGCGCTGATCACCAAGGCTGCGCCGGTGATGGCGAGGTAGATGCGCTGCTGGCCGCGCTGCAGGGTCTGGCGCATCTCCTCCCATTCCGCGGGGCTCACCACCACCTTGAGCTCGCCCTGTTCGGCGCGGCGCAATACCTCATAGAGCAAGGCCGGCACTTGCGGCAGGCGCTCCGCCCAGCGCGGCGCCTCTTCCTTCAGTCCCTTGAAAAAGGCGCGCACGCCCACCTGTTCGCTCATCCAGCGTTCCAGGAACGGTTTGGCGGTCTGCCAGAGATCGAGATCGGGATAGAGCTCGCGGCCCAAGCCTTCGATGTTGAGCAGGGTCTTTTGCAGCAAGACCAATTGCGGCTGGACCTCCATGTGAAAGCGGCGCGCGGTCTGAAACAGGCGCAACAATAATTGGCCGAAGGAGATGTCCTTGAGCGGCCGCTCGAAGATCGGTTCGCACACGGTGCGGATCGCGGACTCGAATTCCTCGACGCGCGTGCCGGCCGGCACCCAGCCGGATTGCACGTGCAGCTCGGCGACGCGCCGGTAATCGCGCTTGAAAAAGGCCACGAAGTTTTCCGCGAGATAACGCTGATCGGTGGGGCTCAAGGTGCCCATGATCCCGAAATCCACCGCGATATAGCGGCCCGTCGGCGACACGAAGATATTGCCGGGGTGCATGTCGGCGTGAAAGAAGCTGTGGCGGAACACCTGGGTGAAGAAGATCTCCACGCCGCGCGCGGACAACTTCTTGAGATCGACGCCTTGCCGCCGCAGCTCCGCCACATCGCTGATGGGCGTGCCGTAAATACGCTCCATCACCATCACCTGGCGGCGGCAGAACGGCCAGTACACCTCGGGCACGTAGAGGAGTTCCGAATCCTGGAAGTTGCGGCGCAGCTGCGAGGCGTTGGCCGCCTCGCGCAGCAGATCGAGTTCGTCGGTGATGGTCTTTTCGTATTCCGTCACCACTTCCCGCGGCCGCAGCCGCCGCCCTTCGCGCCAGTAACGCTCCGCCAGGTCCGCTACCACATAAAGGAGACCGATGTCGCGCGCGATGGTTTTTTGAATGCCGGGGCGCACCACCTTGACCACCACGTCCTGACCGCTTTGCAACCGCGCCAGGTGTACCTGCGCGATGGAGGCCGAGGCGTGCGGCTGTTCGTTGAAGGTTTCAAAGAGCTCCGCCACCGGCTTGCCCAGGGATTTTTCGACGATGGCGCGCGCCTCCTCGCCCGGGAAGGGCGGCACGCGATCCTGCAGTTTGGCCAACTCCTGGGCGACATCGTCGGGCAGCAGATCGCGCCGCGTGGACAGCATCTGCCCGAACTTGACGAAGATGGGGCCCAGCTCCTCCAGGGTGCGGCGGATGCGCTCGGCGCGCGGCGGCAAGTCGCGGCGGACCCAATGCCAGGGCAGGATATACAGCAAAAATCGAAAAGGACGGAACAGGTGCGTCGCGAGAACGATCTCATCCAGCCCGTTGCGCACCAGCACCCAATTGATATACAGCAGCCGCAGCACTTGGCCGGGACGCAGCATCAGCATGTGATCGCCCCGTTATGATTGTGCCGATTTCGTTGCGTGCCGGCGACGAAGACAAGCGCGCGCTGGTTATTCATGCGACTCGATCCGCTCCCGGAGCCGTTTGACCCGCGCCGCTAGGCGCTCCGCATCGTCGCGCAGCTTGTCCACGGCGGCGAGAAAGGCGTTGACTTCGTCGCGCTGCGGCAGGTGGCGGCTCTCCTCCTGGAGATATTCCGTCACGTCGCGGCCCAAGGTCTCCGCGCTCTTGGCGCCCCACTTCAAGGTGTCCCGCACCAAGTTGCCGACTTGATGGGCCGCTACGTCGCCGACCAGACGGGAAAGCTGTTCCTCCCAATCGATGTCGATCTCGCGCAGTATCGCCTCGAAGCGCTGGCCCAGCGTGACGTCGCCGCGAATCTCCACCTCGCCCGCGAACAAGGCGCCGCGATCGCCGCCGTAACCGGCGCGCGCCAGCGACCAGGGCGTGCCGCTGATCACGGTGTCGGGCGTGCCGCGGTAATCGCCCAGCAGTTGGATGCCGCCGCCGTGCGGCGCCATATATAAAGTAATGCCCAGACCGCGCAGCTCCACGGCGATCACCTTGCCGCTCAAGGCGGCCAAACGCGACAAGGTCTCCGCATCGAGACTGAGATAACGATTGATCGCGATCTCCAGACCGGCCAAGACGATCGCGGGCAGGTTCACAGCTTGTATCCCCGATGCAGGGCCACGATGCCGCCGCTCAAGTTGTAATAGTCGCAGTGGCCGAAACCGGCGTCGCTCATCATCTGTTTCAGCGTCTCCTGATCCGGGTGCATTCGGATGGATTCCACCAGATAGCGGTAGCTCTCCGCGTCGCCCGCCACCGCCTTGCCCAGCCACGGCAAGAATTTCGAGTAGGCATCATAGAGCGGGCGCAGCGGCGCCAGCGGTTTGGAAAATTCCAGCACCAGCAAGCGCCCGCCGGGTTTCAACACCCTCCGCATGGCGGCGAGGGCCGCGGCGATATGCGTGACATTGCGCAGACCGAAGGCGATGGATACGCAATCGAAATAATTATCGGGGAAGGGCAGGCGCTCGGCATTGGCCAACGCGTAACTCATCGTGCCGCTGATGCCGCGATCCAGCAGGGCATCGCGGCCGCGCGCCAGCATGGCGTTGTTGATATCGGTGGCCACCACCCAACCGCCGCCGCCCACCCGCGCGGCGAAGGCCGCGGCCAGGTCGCCGGTGCCGGAGGCCACGTCCAAGACCTTCTGCCCCGCGCCCACGCCGCTCATCTCGATAGTGAAGCGTTTCCACAGACGGTGCACGCCCAAGGACATCAGGTCGTTCATGACGTCGTACTTGTTCGCCACCGAATTGAAGACGTCCGCCACCAGGCGCGCCTTTTCCCCGGCGGCGACCTTGCGGAAGCCGAAATGCGTGGATTGATCGGATGAGTCGTTGTTGTTCATAGGATCACGAAATTCGCGGTTACGATGCCGGCGCTGTCCGCTGATATCCGGCCTTCGCCAGTTGCGCCAGATAGTCGCGCCATCGGGCGTCCTGCTCCGTCCCCAGCTTATACAGCCAATCCCAGGAATAGAGGCCGGTGTTGTGGCCGTCGTCGAAATATAATTTCACGGCGTAATTACCCACCGGCTCAATGGCGGTGATGTTGACGTTCTCCTTACCCACCTGCAGCACCTCCTGGCCGGGCCCGTGGCCGCGCACCTCGGCGGACGGGGAATACACGCGCAGGTATTCGCAGGGCAGCTTGAAACGCGACCCGTCGTCGAACACCACCTCCAGCATGCGAGAGGCGCGGTGTAATCGAATGTCGGTGGGATGCGGCATTGTTTTCCTTTGTTCGAGCGATCCGCTTGAAGCTGATGGCTGATAGCTGATAGCTTAAAGTATATACCGGCTCATATCCTCATCCTGCGCCAGGCGGGCGAGTTGCTTATCCACATACGCGCCGTCGATGGCGACGATCTGCCCCTGATGATCGGACGCCTCGAAGGAAACACCTTCCAACAAGCGCTCCATCACCGTATGCAGACGCCGGGCGCCGATATTCTCGGTGCGCTCGTTCACGGTCCAGGCGATCTCGGCGATGCGGCGGATGCCTTCGCCGTTAAAACTCAGCTCCACGCCTTCGGTGGCGAGCAGCGCGATGTATTGCTCGGTGAGCGAGGCGTCGGGTTCGGTGAGGATGCGCACGAAATCATCCACCGACAGGGCACTGAGCTCCACGCGGATCGGCAAGCGCCCCTGCAGCTCCGGGATCAAATCGGAGGGCTTGGACAAGTGAAAGGCGCCCGAGGCGATGAACAGGATGTGATCGGTGCGCACCGCCCCGTACTTGGTGGTGACCGTGCTGCCCTCCACTAACGGCAGGAGATCGCGCTGCACCCCTTCGCGCGACACGTCGGGTCCGCTGTGTTCGCCGCGCTTGGCGATCTTGTCGATCTCGTCGAGAAATACGATGCCGTTTTGCTCCACGGCCTGCAGGGCGCGGCTCTTAAGATCGTCTTCGTTGATGAGCTTGCCCGCCTCTTCGTCGGTCAACATCTTCATGGCGTCCTTGACCCGCAGCCGCCGGCGCCGGGTGCGCGACCCGGCCATGTTCTGAAACATGCTCTGCAACTGGCTGCTCATCTCTTCCATGCCGGGCGGCGCCATGATCTCCACGCCCACCGGCGCAACGCTGGTTTCGACCTCGATCTCCTTGTCGTCCAGATCGCCCTGGCGGAGTTTCTTGCGAAACACCTGGCGGGTGGTGGACTCTTCCGCCGATTCGGGGGAAGTACCGAAGCCGCCGCGCGGCCGCGGCAGCAATGCCTCCAGCACCCGCTCCTCCGCGGCATCCTGAGCGCGATCGCGCACCTTTTTCATCTCCTCTTCGCGGGTCATCTTGATGGCCATATCCACCAGGTCGCGGACGATGGAATCCACGTCCCGTCCCACATACCCCACCTCGGTGAACTTGGTGGCCTCCACCTTGATGAAAGGCGCGTTGGCCAGCTTGGCCAGGCGCCGCGCGATCTCGGTCTTGCCCACGCCGGTGGGTCCGATCATCAGGATGTTCTTGGGCGTGATCTCGTTGCGCAACTGCTCGCTCACCTGGGCGCGCCGCCATCGGTTGCGCAAGGCGATCGCCACCGCCCGCTTGGCGTCCCCTTGGCCGACGATGTGCTTGTCCAATTCCTGGACGATCTCTCTGGGGGTCATGGTCGACATAATATAAAGACTCGATCTCAAAAAAAGACTGCTCGGCACGAACTCAACGCGACGACCGCTCAAACCGCCGCATCCAGCTCCTCGAGGGTCAGATGATGATTGGTAAAGACGCAGATGTCCGCGGCGATGGTCAGAGCCCTCTCGACGATGGTGCGGGCATCCAGGTCGGTATTCTCCATCAGGGCCAGCGCCGCCGCCTGGGCATAGGGACCGCCGGAACCGATGGCCGCCACATTATGCTCCGGCTCGATCACGTCGCCGTTGCCGGAGATCAGCAGCGAACTTTGCTTGTCCGCCACCAACAGCATGGCCTCCAGGCGCCGCAACACCCGGTCGGTGCGCCAGTCCTTGGCCATCTCCACCGCGGCGCGCACCAGATTGCCGGAATGCTTCTCGAGCTTGCCCTCGAAGCGCTCGAACAAGGTGAAGGCATCCGCGGTGCCGCCGGCGAAACCGGCGATGACCTTGTCGCTGAACAGGCGCCGCACCTTGCGGGCATTGCCCTTCATCACGGTGTTGCCCATCGAAACCTGGCCGTCGCCGCCGATGACAACCCGATTGCCACGGCGAACCAGCAGTATCGTCGTACCTCGAAATTGCTCCACGGGATGTTCCTTGCCGAAAACCGTAATATACACGCTAGCGCGGAGGCGAAAAAGCAAACGGCTTGCGTCCTTTGACATTAAATGGGAGCGGTTTACGCCTTTTCAATGCGTCTTTGCCTTCGACCCGCTTTTGGCGCTGCCGGCCGCGCGCTGCTAAACTAGCGGACTTTCCCCCGCCGCAACGACCGGGCGCGGCGGCAATAACGATAAACCAGGAGTCCATAGCATCATGTCCAAACTCGTCAAGCCCCATGGGGCCGAGCAGCTCAAACCGCTGTTGTTGAAAGGCTCGGCGCTCACCGCCGAGCGCAAGCGGGCCGAAACCCTGCCCAAGGTCCACATCAGTTCCCGCGAGAGCGGCGACCTCATCATGCTGGGCATCGGCGGCTTCACCCCGCTGGAAGGCTTCATGACCCGCGCCGATTGGCAAGGCGTGTGCGACGGCATGAAGCTGGCCAACGGCCTGTTCTGGCCCATCCCCATCACCCTGTCCGCCGACAAGCACAGCGCCGACGGCATCAAGACCGGCGGCGAGGTGGCCTTGGTGGACCGGGAAAGCGACGAGATCATGGCCACCATGAAGGTCACGGAAAAATTCACCATCGACAAGGAACACGAGTGCGCCATGGTGTTCAAGACCACCGACCGCGAGCATCCCGGCGTGAAGATGGTGATGGAACAGGGCGAGGTGAATCTGGCCGGCCCGGTGAAGGTGCTGTCGCAGGGCCGCTTCCCCACCGACTTCGCCGACATCTATATGACCCCGGCCGAGACCCGCAAGCTATTCGAGAAAAAGGGCTGGTCCACGGTGGTCGCCTTCCAGACCCGCAACCCGCTGCACCGCTCCCATGAATATCTGGTGAAGATCGCCATCGAGATCTGCGACGGCGTGATGATCCATTCGCTGCTGGGTAAACTCAAACCCGGCGACATCCCCTCCGAGGTGCGCGTCAAGGCCATCAACGCCCTGGTGGAAAATTACTTCGTCAAGGATACCGTGGTGCAATCCGGTTATCCCCTGGACATGCGCTACGCCGGGCCGCGCGAGGCCTTGCTGCACGCCCTGTTCCGCCAGAACTACGGTTGCTCCCATTTGATCGTGGGCCGCGACCACGCCGGGGTCGGCGAATACTACGGCCCCTTCGACGCGCAACATATCTTCGATGAAATCCCCGCCGGCGCTCTGGAAACCAAGCCCCTCAAGATCGATTGGACCTTCTACTGCTACAAGTGCAAAGGCATGGCCTCCATGCGCACCTGTCCCCACGAGGGCGCGGACCGCTTGCTGCTGTCCGGCAGCAAGCTGCGCAAGGCCCTCTCGGAGGGCGGCGATGTGCCCGCCGAGTTCTCCCGTCCCGAGGTGCTGGCGATCTTGCGCGAGTACTACGCCAATCTCGCGGAGCATGAGAAGGTGGAGGTCAAACTCAGCGGCCATTCCGCGCGTTGAGAGACTGTTACGCAACGAAGCGAAACGGGGCGAAACGCCCCGTTTTCTTTGTCCATGTTAAAAATAAACCCGAAACGGCATCGACCGCATGAAACAAAAATTTTTAGCTAGCCTGCTGTTGGCGGTTGGCATCGTTGCTGCGCCGGCGGTCACGGCGCAGGAATCCCTGGCGGACTGGGGAGAGGAATTGTTTCACGATGGGCAAGCGGTCGTGACCGCGCCGCTGCATTGGCAGGAGCCGCAGTGGGAGAAAGCGGCGGGGCTGATGGCGATCACCGGGGCATTGATGGCGACGACCGACCAAAACGTCGCGGACTATTACGACGGCCATCGCCGCACGCACGTGAACGATGTCATGCAAGGCGTGGGCGACGTCTTGTCGCCGCCGGCATTGCTGGGATACTCCGCGGCCCTGTGGGGCGCCGGGCAATGGCTGCCGAACGATGAACTTGCCCGCACCGGCTTCAAGGTGGGGGAAGCAGTGGTGTATTCCTCGGTGATCGCGGGCGGCATCAAGGTCGTCGTCGGCCGCGCCCGCCCCTATACCGGCGCCGATGCCAATGATTTTTCCGGGTGGTCATGGCGGGACGACCATCAATCTTTCCCCTCCGATCATGTGGTGGCGGCCTTCGCCGCGGCGCGAGTGTTATCGCCGCAATTGACGCCGGCGCAACGCTTCGGGGTCTACGGCGCCGCCACCCTTCTGAGCTATTCGCGGGTCTATCAAGGCGACCATTGGTTGTCCGATGTGGTGTTCGGCGCGGGCTTGGGCTACAGCGTCGGAGCGGTGTTGGCGGATGACGCGGGGAAAGACGATAAGGCGCAGGCGAGATGGTTGATCCTACCCGCCCCGTCCGGCATAACGCTCACCTGGCTCCAGACTTGGTGAGCCGTTTGACCGGAATCGTCGCATAAGGGATGGCCCGCATCGCACTATGTCGAGTGCTCAGGCCAAATCTCGGCGCCATGAACGTAAGGCCCCTCACCGGAGTGAGAGGCCCTTTACGCTTATTGGATCAAGATAAACAAAGCCCCATCGCCGCGGCGGATATTCAACAGCAAACCTCGGCCATTGCTTTGGGCGGCTTTGCGGAACTCGTCCAAATTGGTCACGGGACGGCGATTGACTGACACGATGACGTCGCCCTTATGCAATCCCGCGGCCCAGGCCGGGCTGCCCGGCGTCACATCCAATACGGCGACGCCTTGCAGATGGCCATAATCGGGATTGTCCTCATCGATCGCGCCGAAGGTCGCACCGCGCAACCGGGGACTGATCTGTTTCCCTTCCGACTTAGCCCGAACCGGCTCCGCAATAGTCACCTTGATGGTGCGGCTCTTGCCGTCGCGCAGCACGTCCAGGGTCACGGTATCCCCTACCCGTAACAAACCGATGCTGGTACGCAACTCGCTGGCGGTCACCACCGGCTTGCCGTTGACCCGCACCACCACGTCGCCCGACTTCAATCCTCCCCGTTCCGCGGGAGAATCTTTCACCACCTTGGACACGACCGCGCCTCGAGTTTCCTGGATGTCGAAGGCCTTGGCGAGATCAGGCGTCAAATCCTGCACCACTACGCCGACGCTGCCGCGATTCACCTCGCCATGCTCCACCAATTGGGTCATGACCTGTTGCGCCATATTGATGGGAATAGCGAAACCGATACCGACATTGCCGCCGCCCGGGGCGATGATCGCGGTGTTAATGCCCGCCAATTCCCCGCGCAGATTCACCAGCGCGCCGCCGGAATTACCCGGGTTGATGGAGGCGTCGGTCTGTATGAAATCTTCGTATCCTTCTATCCCCAAGCCGGTGCGGCCCAGCGCGCTGACAATGCCCGAGGTCACCGTTTGCCCCAGACCGAACGGGTTGCCGATCGCCACCACAAAATCGCCGACGCGCAGATCATCGGAGTCGGCCAGTTGCACGGCGGCGAGATTCTCGGCGGGGATCTGCACCACCGCCACATCGGTCTCCGGATCTTTTCCCACCAACTTGGCGTTCAAGCTGCGGCCGTCTTTGAGGGTCACCGTAATCTTATCCGCCTTGTCCACCACGTGATTGTTGGTCAACACGTAGCCGTGCTTGGCGTCGACGATGACGCCCGATCCCAAGCTTTGCGTCTCCCGCTCCCGCGGCATATCGGGGACGCCGAAGAAACGGCGGAAAAAAGGGTCTTGGAAAAGCGGGTTGTCTTCCACCCGGACCCGGCTGCGGCTGGCGATGTTCACCACGGAAGGGAGCACCCGTTCCAACATGGGAGCCAGGCTGGGAAGCGCCGCGCCTTGACTATCAACCGGCGGCAATGCGGCCTGCGCCTCCGGAACCAATCCCACGGCGTTGACCGCCAATATCAAAACCGCTGCCTTTACCAGAGATGTCATTTTCGTTTTCATGTCAGTTTGCGATCCCTTCGTGAATTCACCCATCGTTGATATTCATAACCGTTACACCGGGTCACGCCCTGTATAACGAACGAGCAATGCTACTGGTGGGTTAGATGGTCACTCCTCCCTTGGGTTCAGCTTTTCAAAACGGAACTTCCGATTCACAACCGTGTACATGCCTTGATTAAGACGGATGTTACTTAATTGTGCGAGCCCGGTTCCTCTTCTCTATTTTTATAGTTATCACCACAATATCTTGTGGTAACGATCTTGCGGGTTCTGTTGTATCAAAACGCGTCCGGGGATAGTTTCAAAAACATCATAAAACTTTATGGAGAAATTAACTATTTAAATTATATAAAAATT
>Ga0316628_100002284_pt1 | contig 14114 bp, 11 predicted proteins | sample OWC_Aug_M2_C1_D5_FD_207648 | JGI IMG/M metagenome (GOLD analysis project Ga0316628, IMG submission 207648) | Wetland soil microbial communities from Old Woman Creek delta, Ohio, United States - OWC_Aug_M2_C1_D5_C | ecosystem: Environmental > Terrestrial > Soil > Wetlands | place: USA: Ohio... | reverse complement strand
CAATTCCGGCGCCAAGCTTCGACTGAAGGGCCGGGGCCTCGCCGATGCGCAGGGCCGGCGGGGCGACCTTTTCGCACGGCTGATCGTCACTCTGCCGGACCAGCCCGACGCCGAGCTGGAGCGCTTCGCCGAGGCCTGGAAGGCGAAGCGGCCCTATGCGCCGCGGCGGCGACAGTGAGCGGGCCTCTAACGACCTATTCAGCCGGGGTTCAGTCCCGCGCGTTACATTGGGCAGGCATGAAGTCCTGGCCCGCCCTCGCAGCGCTTCTCCTGGCGCTCGCCGCTCCCCTGGCCGCGTCCGCCCAGGACGACAACCGCCCCGTGCTCGGCGCCGGGCGCTCCGACCAGGACGAGGCCCGCGCCGCGGTCCGCGCCGGACGCCAGATCCCGCTGTCGCGGGTGCTCGCCACGATTGCGGCCCGGACGCCCGGGCGCCACCTCAACACCACCATGGGCGACGCCGGCGGCCGGCCGGCCTATTACGTCCAGTGGCAGATGCCGAGCGGCCGGGTGAAGGTCTTTATCGTCGACGCCGAGACCGGCGCGATGATCGGCGAACAGGGCGGCTAGGGCGAAAGGAGGTCGCAAGCGTGCGCATCCTGCTTGTGGAAGACGATCCCGACCTGTCGCGGCAGCTGAAGCTGGCGCTGGCCGACGCCGGCTACGCCGTCGACCACGCACCCGACGGCGAGGAAGCGCAGTTCCTGGGCGAGACCGAGCCTTACGACGCCATCATCCTCGACCTCGGCCTGCCGAAGGTCGACGGCGTCTCGGTGCTCGAGCGCTGGCGGCGGGACAACATGGCGACGCCTGTGCTGATCCTCACCGCCCGCGGAGCCTGGAGCGAGAAGGTGGCGGGCTTCGACGCCGGCGCGGACGACTACCTGACCAAGCCCTTCCACACCGAGGAGCTGCTGGCGAGGCTGCGCGCGCTGCTTCGCCGCTCCGCCGGCCACGCCGCCCCGCACCTGTCGTGCGGCGGCCTGCGGCTCGATCCCCGCGCGGCGCGCGCCAGCGTCAACGGCGAGCCGCTCCGGCTCACCTCGCTGGAGTACCGGCTGCTGCACTACCTGATGATGCACCAGGGACGGGTGATCAGCCGCACGGAGCTCGTGGAGCACCTCTACGACCAGGACTTCGACCGGGATTCCAACACCATCGAGGTGTTCATCGGTCGCGTGCGCAAGAAGATCGGGCCCGAGCGTATCGAGACGGTCCGCGGCCTCGGATACCGCCTGACCTGCCCGGAGGACGAATTGGGCGGGTCCGACGAGCCCTGACGACCGGCCCGTGATCGGCAAGGCCCTGCGCCGCCCCTCGCTCGCCCGGCGGCTCGTGCTTCTGGCGCTGGGCTGGAGCCTTGCGGCCCTGATCGTCTCGGCCGTGCTGTTCGCCGTCCTCTTCCAGCAGGCGGCGCTGCGCCGCTTCGACATGGGCCTCGCCGACCTCATCGACAATCTCACCGCCGGCACCACCGTCGACCAGGGGCAGGTGATCGCTCCGGCGCTCACCGACGAACGGGCCCTGCGCGCCTATTCCGGGCGGTACTGGGAGATCGCCGAGTTCGCGCCCGGCGGAAAGATCCACGCCGACGTGCGTTCCCGCTCGCTTTGGGATTCCGAGCTGCATCCGCCCGCCGACCTCTCCCGGCAGCTCGGCGCCCATCCGGGGCAGCCGGTCTCGTTCAACACGCGCGGCCCGCTGGGGGAGCCGCTCCGGGCCATGGCCTCGAGCCGGACCGTCTTCGGCCGGCCGGTGGTCTTCCTCGCCGCCGAGGACCGATCGCCGATCGACTCCGACATCCGCGCCTTCGTCTATTCGACCGCCGGCGTGTTCCTGCTGCTGGGCGGGGGATTGATCGCGGCGGTCGTCATCCAGGTGCGAGTGGGGCTGCGTCCGCTGTTCGACCTCCAGCGTCAGGTGGCGGCCGTGCGCCGTGGGGCCGCGGAGCGGGTGGCCGGGGAGTACCCGACCGAGCTGCGCCCGCTCGCCGACGAGCTCAACGCGCTCATGGCGCACAACCAGGAGGTCGTGGAGCGCCAGCGGACCCACGTTGGAAACCTGGCCCACGCGCTGAAGACGCCGATCTCGGTGATGATCACCGAGGCCGCGCAGCGGCCGGGGCCGCTCGCCGAGGTGGTGACACGCCAGGCTGACGTCATGCGGCAGCAGGTCGACCATCACCTGCGCCGCGCGCGCGCCGCGGCCCGGACCCAGGGTCAGGGCGAACGCACCTCGGTCGCCGAGGTGCTCGACGAGCTCGCCCGGACGCTGGAGCGCATTTTCCGCGACAAGGGCGTTGCGATCGACTGGGACGCGGACGAGGACCTCTACTTCCTCGGCGAACGGCAGGACCTGCTCGAGATCGCCGGCAACGCCATGGAGAACGCCGGCAAGTGGTGCCGCGGCAAGGTCAGGGTCCGAGCCGATCCGCTCGGCGCCGAGCGGTTGCGCCTCGTGATCGAGGATGACGGTCCGGGGCTGCCCAGCGGGCAGCGCGAGGAAGTGCTCAGGCGAGGCTCGCGGCTGGACGAGAACGCGCCCGGATCGGGCCTCGGGCTCTCGATCATCGACGAGCTCGCCCGCGCCTATCGTGGTTCGCTGCGCCTCGGCGACTCGCCGCTCGGGGGCCTGAGGCTGACCATCGACCTGCCGCGCTCGTACAGCTAAGCCCCTTGTTAGTATTCGGAAAACCTTAACCGGCCCCGGCGCATCTTCGCGGGCTGCGGAGCCGCGTCCGCTTGGAGTCCGGCATGGTCGCTCTCTCCGAGCGCAAGATCGAGATCGTCCGCCGGCTGGTCGAGGCGGCGCCCGACAAGGTCGTGGGCGGGCTGCGGGCCGCGTTGGCCGAAACCGCCGACGACTCCGCGCTCGCCGGCGTCCGCCGCCTCGTCGAGTCCGAGGCCCGCGACCGTGCGCTGCGCAACGCGGTGCTGCTGCCGATCGTACCGATGTGCGTCGGCGACGGCTCCGACTCCGGCCGTCTGACCTTCCCCTCGCGGGTCGTCGCGCTGATCTGGCGGGGCCTGAAGGCGATCGATCCCGACGGCGTCGACGACGCCGCGGCCGCGCTCGGCGACTATCACCCCGGCGAAAGCTCCAACGAGCCGTTTGACGCCCTGGTGCAGGCGGCCGCCGGCGCGCTCCGCGGGCGACAGACCCACGAATTCGTATTGGCCGCGGAGGCCTGCGAGGCCGCTCGCCCCGGCGGCGTCGATCGGCTGGCCCAGTGCCTCGACATCGCCCCGGTGGTCCGCACGGCGATCCCCAAGCTCGCCGAGTGGAGCGCCCACCTCGGCGAGGAGACCACCGCATCCACGCGGCTCGCCTACAAGGACGCCGTCGCCATCGCCGAAGACGCCGGCCAGCGCTTCTTCGAGATGATCGCCGCCCACATGCCCTATCCCTGGATGGTGCTTCGGATCATCTCGTCGGTCATGGACAAGCCCAACGAGCGCTATCTCGCGGACTCCGAGATGGCGATGTTCGGCGAACGGGTCATGGCCGAGATCGAGGCCACGCTGGCGTCGGTGGCGCGGCTAGACCCCGACGCCGGGGCTGCGGCGGGGCGCGCCGCGGCCAAGAGCGTCGAACTGATCACCTTCCAGATCAGCGAGATGGAAACCTGCGTCGACCTCTCGCGCGACCACGGCTGGGGCCACGAGATCGGAAACAAGCGCAGGGCCCTGGCCGCCGTCGTGGAGGCGCACCTCAGGACCGCCGAGAAGCTCGCCCTCGCCGTGCTTCCGACGCAGGTCGTGAAGATGGCGCGCATCCGCAAGACGGTTCCCAGGCTGAACGCGATGCCTGATCCGATCGCGATCCGGCGTGCGATCACCCTCCTCACGTTCGCCAACGAGGTCCGCACGAGCGCGAACTACGGCGGCTTCGCCGCGGCGCGGGGGAAGATGTTGGAGAGCCTGGGCGACATGCTCGACAACTACGTCGAGGAGGTCCTCGACCACTTGCGGACGGGCGACGTGGAGGACGAGGGCGTCGCCTACGCCTTCCTCGAGGTGGCCGCCGAAGTGAGCCTGCTGGTCCGCGGCGAGCGGGCCGCCGAACTCGTCCGTCGCCGCGCCGCCGCCTCGCGGCACAACGATCCGCCGCGCGCCGAGGCGGAAGCCTCATGACGCACTCGCGCCCTTAGCGCGTTTCGGCTAAACGGCGCGCATGATCTTGTTCTGGGTCGCAGCCGGCGTGCTTTCGGCCGCCGCGGCCTTTCTCATCCTGCGACGTGCCGCCAGCGCCGCCACGGAAGGCGGCTCGGCCGATCCCGCTTCCGTGCTCTACCGCCGCCAGCTCGCCGAGATCGACGAGCTGGCCGAGCGCGGCCTCATCGGCGACACGGAACGTCGGAGCGCACACGCCGAGGCCGCGCGACGTCTGCTGACCGCATCGGAGGCGCCGCAGGAGCCCTGGCGCGCCGATCCCGCAGGCCGTCGAGGAGCTCTTGTTGCCGCGATTGCTGCGCCGCTGCTGGCGCTCGGCGTCTACCTCGCCCTGGGGTCGCCCGGAATGCCGGACCAGCCCTTCGCGGCGCGCATGAAGGCCTGGATGGCGTCGAACCCCGCCACCCTCGATTCGTCGGAGCTCGCCGCGGTGCTGAAGAAGCTCACGGCCGAGCGGCCTACGGACCCGGAAGGCTTCAAGTACCTGGCCATCGCGGAGGGCGCGTCGCAGAACGCGCCGGAAGCGGTGCGGGCGCTGCGACACGCCGTCGAGCTCGCCCCGCAAAGGTCCGATCTTTGGGAGATGCTCGGCGAGGCGCTGATCGTCGAAGCCGGCGGACAGCTGACCGACGAGGCGAAGAACGCGTTCCAGGAGACCCTCAAGCGCGATCCCAAAGCCGTCGTCGCCCGCTTCCAGCTGGCCCGCGCGCGCATCGAGGCGGGCGACAAGGCGGGCGGACTGGCGGAGTGGAAGACCCTATTGAGCGAGCTTCAGCCGGGCGACCAGCGCCGCGAAGCGCTCGCCTCGGCGATCGCCGAGCAGGAGGGGACGGCGCCCGCCCAGCCCGCTTTCTCGCAAGGCCAGATGACCGCGATCCGCGGGATGGTCGAGGGACTCGCCCAGAAGCTGAAGGCGAAACCCGACGACCCGGACGGGTGGGTGCGGCTGGTCCGCGCCTATTCGGTGCTTGGCGAGACCGCCAAGCGTGACGCCGCGCTCACGGAAGCGCGGACGCGCTACCGCGCTCGGCCCGACGTGCTGAACGCCTTGGACGCGGCTGCAAAGACGGAGCCGATGAAGTGAGCCTGCTGCCCAAATCCCGGAAGGCGCGCCGCCGCCTGACCCTGGTCGCCGCGATCGCGCCGGTGCTGGCGCTCGCGGTGGGGCTGACCCTGTGGGGACTGCGGGGCTCGATCTCCTTCTTCTACACGCCGTCGCAGGCGGCCGCGGCCAAGCCTGCGCCGGGCCGCCCGGTGCAGCTGGGTGGGCTCGTGAAGCCCGGCTCGGTCGTGAAGCGCCCGGACGGCGAGGTGGAATTCACGGTCGCGGACCAGACGGCGGCCGACTCGGTGGTGTTCCGCGGCGACCTTCCCGACCTGTTCCGGGAAGGGCAGGGCATCGTGGCCGTCGGCGCGTTCCGGCCCGACGGGGTCTTCGAGGCCACGACCGTGCTCGCCAAGCACGACGAGCGCTACATGCCGAAGGAGCTCGCCGACCAGCTCAAGAAGCAGGGCGAGTGGCGGGGCGACGGCGCCACCCCGTCCTACGAGAAGCGACCCTGATGGCCGAGCTCGGCGACTTTGCCCTGATCCTGGGCCTGGCGTTCTCCATCGCGCAGCTCGCGTTGTCCGCCTCCGCGCGCCTGCGCCGGTCCACGGTGCTCGCGGCGGCGGGCGAAGGGGCCGCCTTCGCGGCCTTCGTCACCGTCGCGACCGCCTTCGGTCTGCTCATGCATGCTTTCGTGGTGTCCGACTTTTCGGTGGCCAACGTCGCCGCCAATTCCCACACCGAGAAGCCGCTGCTCTACAAGGTGGCCGGAACCTGGGGCAGCCACGAAGGCTCGATGCTGCTCTGGGACCTGGCGCTGACCACCTACGGCGCCGCGATGGCGTTCTTCGGCCGCAGCCTGCCGCGCGGGCTGAAGGCGACGGCGGTGGCCGTGCAGGGCGGTCTGGGCGCGGTGTTTCTGGCCTACACCGTCTTCGCCTCGAACCCCTTCGTGCGCCTGCTGAATCCGCCCGTCGAAGGCCGCTCGCTCAATCCCCTGCTGCAGGACCCGGCGCTCGCCGTGCATCCGCCCTTCCTCTACTCGGGCTACGTCGGGATGTCGGTGGTCTTTTCGCTGGCTGTCGCCGCCCTCATCGAGGGCCGCGTCGACGCCGCCTGGGCCCGCTGGGTGCGGCCGTGGGCGCTGGCCGCCTGGAGCCTGCTCACCGTCGGCATCACCCTGGGCTCCTTCTGGGCCTACTACGAGCTCGGCTGGGGCGGCTGGTGGTTCTGGGATCCGGTCGAGAACGCGAGCTTCATGCCGTGGCTCGTCGCGGCGGCCCTGCTGCATTCCGCCGTCGTCACCGAGAAGCGGGGCGCGCTCTCGGGGTGGACGGTGTTCCTGGGCCTCGCCGCCTTCTCCTTCTCGATGCTGGGCGCCTTCCTGGTCCGCTCGGGGGTGCTCACCTCGGTGCACGCCTTCGCGGTCGACCCGAAACGCGGCGTGCTGCTCCTGATCATCCTCGGCGTCACCACGGGCCTAGGTTTCGCGCTTTTCGCATGGCGCGCGCCGACGCTGAGCCAGGGCGGGGTGTTCGCGCCGGTCAGCCGCGAAAGCGCGCTGGTGCTGAACAACATCCTGCTCGCCGCCGCCACGGCGACCGTGCTGCTGGGGACGCTCTACCCGCTGATCCGCGAGGCCGTGACCGGCGAGGCGATCTCGGTGGGACCGCCGTATTTCAACCTGACGTTCATGCCGCTGATGGCCGCGCTGGTCCTGCTCCTGCCGACCGGCCCCCTGCTCGCGTGGAAACGTGGCGATGCGGCCGGCGTCACCCAACGGCTCTGGGCCGCTGCGCTCATCGCCCTCGCGGCGGGCCTGGCGGTCTACGCGATCCAGGACCCGCGCAAGGCGTTCGGCGCCCTGGGACTGGCGCTGGGCGCATGGCTGATCTGCGGCGCGATCGCCGAGCTGGTCGAACGGACCCGAGCCCTCAGGGTCCCGGCGGTGGAGAGCTGGCGGCGGCTCGTCGGGCTCCCGCGGGGCGCATGGGGGATGACGCTCGCCCACCTCGGCCTCGGCGTCTTCGTGCTGGGCGCGACCTTCGAGACCGCGTGGCGGGCGGAAGCCGCCGAGACGTTGCCGATCGGCGGCGCCCTGAACGTCGGGGCCTATCACCTGGTGCTGAAGGACGTGGGCCCCATCGAAGGCCCGAACTACGACGCCGAGCGCGCGATCGTGGTGGCGACGCGAGACGGTCGGCCCGTGTGCACGGGCGAGCCGGAGCGCCGGCTCTATCTCGCGGGCGGCCAGACGACCTCGGAGGTCGCCATCTGCAACCGCGGCTTCAGCCATCTCTACATGGTGCTGGGCGAGCGGCGCGACGGCGCGAGCGGCCCGGTCTGGCTGATCCGGGCGTACTGGAACCCGCTCGCGACCCTGATCTTCCTCGGCCCGGTGATCATGGCGCTGGGCGGGGTGATCTCCTTGTCCGACCGCCGCCTGAGGATCGGGGTCCCGCGCCGGCGGGAGCAGGCGGCATGAGATTTCGCGCCGCCCTGGCCGCGCTCGCAGGCGTGCTCTGCATCGCGGCAGCCTCGGATCCGTCCGAACGGCTGCCCGACCCGGCCCAGGAGGCGCGCGCCCGGGCTATCTTTAAGGACGTTCGATGCCTCGTCTGCCAGAACGAGTCGATCGACGATTCCGAGGCTGAGCTCGCGCACGACCTGCGCCAGGTCGTCCGTCAGCAGGTCAGGGCCGGAAAGAGCGACGCCCAGATCAAGCAGTTCCTCACCGACCGCTACGGCCAGTTCGTGCTACTGAGGCCCTCGTTCGACGTCGGCAACGTGGCGCTTTGGGCGGGCCCCTTCCTCGTGGTCGGATTCGGCCTCGTGCTGCTGCTCTTCAAGCTGCGGAACCGGGAGCCGGAGACCGAGCTTTCGCAGGCGGAGCGGGAGCGGCTGCGGCGGCTTTCGCAGGACGGCCTGAACTGACATCTTTGCGCCCAAGAACCGACGGAATGCCGAACGTAGGGTGACCTAACCGTAACTTGAGGGCTGTTGCGCTCTCGTGCATCGAACCTAGGTTTGTGTGGCGCGGTCCGGGTCTCCATATCCTCCGCGCCGAAGGAAAGAAGGCTTATGACTTCCAAGAAGACCGGGTACCTCCTGGGCGCCGTCGCCGGCGCCGGCGTGATGGTCGCCGCGGTGGCCGGCGCGGGCATGCAGCTTCCGTCGGCCCACGCCGACCAGGCTCAGGTAATCAAGGCCTCGACCGCTCCGATCTTCGCGCCGCCGCCCGGCGCGCCGATGTCCTTCGCGGACATCTTCGAGAAGGTTTCCCCGGCCGTCGTGTCGATCAACGTGACCAGCCGGGTCGATCCGAACCTCCTTCGGCGGATCCCCGGGCTCGAGGGCCTGCCGTTCGATATCGTCCCGCGCGGTGGCGGCGGCGACGACGACGAGGGCGGGACGCCGCCCCAGGGCGGCCGAACCGAGAAGGGCCAGCCCAAGCTTCCGACACAGCAGTCGTCCGGCTCCGGCTTCTTCGTCTCGCCCGACGGCTACATCGTCACCAACAACCACGTCGTCGAGAACGCCGAGAGCATCAAGGTCGTCATGAAGGACGAGCGGGAGCTCGACGCGAAGGTCGTGGGTCGCGACGAGGCGACCGACCTGGCGGTGATCAAGGTCACCGGCGGCCCCTATCCCTTCGTCAATTTCGAGAACTCCGCCCGGCCCCGGGTCGGTGACTGGGTGATCGCCGTGGGCAACCCCTTCGGCCTCGGCGGCACCGCGACGGCCGGGATCGTCTCGGCCTACGGACGTAATATCGGCGAGACCTTCGTCGACTACATCCAGATCGACGCCCCGATAAACCGGGGCAACTCCGGCGGTCCGACGTTCGACATCTACGGCCGCGTCATCGGGGTGAACACGGCGATCTTCTCGCCGACCGGCGGTTCGGTCGGCATCGGTTTCGCCATTCCGGCGGACGTGGCCGAAAAGGTCACGTCGCAATTGGTGCACGGCGGCAGCATCCAGCGCGGCTACATCGGCGCGACGATCCAGGACTTCACGTCCGAAATGGCCCAGGCCCAGGGCCTCGGCGACCAGAAGGGCGCGATCGTTTCCGACCTCGTGCCCGGCGGACCCTCGCAGCGGGCCGGCTTGCTGCCGGGCGACGTGGTCGTGTCCATCAACGGCCACACGGTGAAGAGCTCGTCGGAGCTGACCCGCGAGGTGGCCGGCACCCATCCGGGCGAGCTGCTGCACCTCGACGTGATCCGCGACGGGCGGCATCGGACGGTCGACGTCCACTCGGGGGTCCGGCCCTCCGAGAAGGAGCTCGCGGCCAACGACAACGGCTCGGGCCAGCAGGGCGGCGGCGGCCAGACGACGCCCGCGCCTTCGGCGCCGGCGGTGCTCGGGATGCGCCTTGCGCCGCTCGACGAGACGCTGAGGCGGCAACTCGGCCTCGGGCCGAACGTGCACGGCGCCGTCGTTACCTCGGTGGATGATTCCTCCGACGCGGGCGACAAGGGCCTGCGGCGCGGGGACGTGATCGTGCGCGCGGGCGACCGTCAGGTGGCCACGGCGGCCGACGTCGCGGCGGTCGTGGAGCAGGCGCGGAAGGCTGGTCGCCAGAGCGTGCTGGTCGGCGTGTACCGCAGCGGGCGGACGGCTTTCCTGGCGCTCAAGATCGGCAAATAGGTCCGCGCGGGGGGCGCGTGCGATGAGGATCCTGATCGTCGAAGACGACCGCGAGGCGGCCGAGGCCATGGCCCGGGGACTGACCGAGGCGGGCAACGAGTGCGTCCAGGCGGCCGACGGCGAGGAGGGGCTCAAGGCCGCGCAGGCCGGCTCCTTCGACGTGATGATCGTCGACCGCATGATGCCCAAGATGGACGGCGTGAAGCTCGTCGAGACGCTGCGCCGACAGGGCGACGGCACGCCGGTCCTGTTCCTGTCGGCCTTGGGCGAGGTCGGCGACCGGGTCACGGGCCTGCAGGCCGGCGGCGACGACTACCTCGTCAAGCCCTATGCCTTCGCCGAGCTGATCGCCCGGGTGGAGGCGTTGGCCAGGCGGCGCGAGACGGGCTCCGTGGCGACGGTCCTGCGCGTCGGCGACCTGGAGATGGACCTCATCGGGCGCACCGTGCACCGCCAGGGCAAGGAGATCGACCTGCAGCCGCGGGAGTTCCAGCTGCTCGAGTTCATGATGCGCCACGCCGGCCAATCGGTGACCCGCACGATGCTGCTGGAGAAGGTCTGGGAATACCATTTCGACCCCCAGACCAACGTCATCGACGTGCACATCTCCCGCCTGCGCTCGAAGATCGACAAGGGGTTTGACCGGCCCATGCTGCAGACCGTGCGCGGCGCCGGGTACCGGCTGGACGCCTGAGGCCGAGCGGGCCCGCCAGACCCATGCGCCTGCCGCGCATCTTCCGAACCGCGCCGTTCCGGCTGACGCTGCTGTTCCTGGCGCTGTTCGCCTCAGTCGCCTTTGCGCTGCTGGCCTACATCTATGTGGCGACGGCGGGCGAGGCGACACGCCGAACGGACCGCGAGATCCAGCAGGAAATGCGCTCCCTCGTGGCCGCCTACGACCGCGCGGGGCTCGACGCCGTCAACCAGTCGCTCATCGAACGGGCGGCGAGCGAGCGGCCGTTCCTTTACCTGCTCATGGACCCGTCGGGAAAACGGATCTCGGGCTCGATCGAGGAAAGCCCGGTCGAGAAGTTCGTGGGCAAGCCGACGTGGACCAGCTTCGCCATCACCGACCAGACGCCGCAAGGCCGAACCGTGAAGCATCCCGCGCGCGGCCTGCAGGAAAGGCTGAGCGGCGGCGAGATCCTCTTCGTCGGCGCCGACGTGGGCGAGGACGAGGCCTACGTGTTCAGCGTGGTCCGGGCGCTCTGGGGCGCGGGCCTGCTGGTCATCATCCTGGGCCTCTGCGGCGGCGTGCTGATGAGCCGCAACGTCAGCCGCAGCATGGCGGGGCTGACGGAGGTGCTCGAGGCCGTGCGCGGCGGCGACCTCGCGGCGCGGGCGCCGGTGCGCGGCGCGCGCGACGAATTCGACGAACTGGCGCAGGCGCTCAACGAGATGCTCGACCGCCTCGAGCGCTCCATGGCCGGGCACAGGCACGCGGGCGACGCCATCGCCCACGACCTCCGCTCGCCGCTCACGCGGCTGCGCGCCAGGCTGGAGGCAGCCTACCTCGACGTGGAGGCCGGGAAGGGCGATCCGACCCACGCCCTCGCCCAGGCGCTGGAGGACACGGACGGGGTGCTGAAGACATTCTCGACCGTGCTCGCGATCGCCCGCCTGCAGGCGGCGGGGGCCGCGCCCGATCCTGTGCTGTTCGATCCCGGCGAGCTCGCCGCGGACATCTGCGAGCTCTACGAGCCGCTTTGCGAGGAGAAGGGCATCGACTTCGACGCCGAGCTCGCAAAGGGCCTGCAGGCGCGCGGCAACCGCGAGTTCCTCGCCCAGGCGATCGCCAACGTCCTCGACAATGCAGTCAAGTACACGCCCCGGGGCGGGGCCATCATGCTGCGCGTCCGCAGGCGATCCTCCGGCGAGGTGGAGTTCTCCGTCACCGACACGGGCCCCGGTGTCCCCGAGGCGGATCGCAGCCGAGTGGTGGAGCGGTTCGTCCGTCTGGAGAACAGCCGCAACCAGCCGGGCGCCGGCCTGGGACTGTCGCTCGTCGCCGCGGTCGCCGAGGCGCACCGGGGACGGCTCGAGCTCGACGAAGGGCCGGGCAAGGTGGGCGAAAGCGGGCCAGGACTGCGGGTGGCCCTCATCCTGCCTCGCGCGGCCTAGAGCCGAGGCTGGCCCGGCGCGTCGTCCGCTGGCAAGGAAGGGCGATGGCCTCACTCGGCGAACAGATCCGACCCTGCGGCCCCGTGGCGGACACCCAGGCCGCCGAGCGGGCGCGGGAGATCATCGCCGACACCGTATGGGACGAGCGCCTGGAGGCCGCCTGGGGCGCGCTTGCGCCGGTGTTCGGCGCCTCGCCCTACCTGGCGAGCCTCGCGCGGCGGGATCCCGAGCGGCTCGCGGGACTCTTGGCCGATGATCCCGATCTGCGGCTCGCCGACATCCTGGGGAGGACGGGGGCCGCTGCGGCCCTGGAGTCGGAGGAGGCGGGCGGCGAACTTCGCCGGCTCAAGGCCGAGCTCCATCTCCTGACCGCACTCGCCGACCTGGGCGGCGTCTGGGACCTTGACCACGTCACGGGGGCGCTGACCCGGTTCGCCGACGCGGCGGTGTCTTCGGCCCTGCAATCGGCGGCCCGCGGGGAGCTGGAGGCAGGACGCCTTTCCCGGCTCGGCGAAGGCGCGGAGGGGCCGGTCCCCGGCTGGTTCTGCATCGCCATGGGCAAGCAGGGCGCCTACGAGCTGAACTACTCCAGCGATATCGACGTCTCGGTCTTCTACGATCCTGAGCGCTTGCCGCTGGCGGACGGCGTCGAGGCGCAGGCGTTCGCGGTCCGCCTGACGCACCGCCTGGCCGATCTCATGCAGGCGCGGACGTCGGACGGCTACGTCTTCCGAATGGATCTGCGGCTGCGGCCCGACCCGTCGTCGACGCCGCCGGCGGTGCCGGTGCCCGCTGCGCTCGACTACTACGAGAGCGTCGGCCAGAACTGGGAGCGCGCGGCCTTCATCAAGGCGCGACCGTGCGCCGGAGACCTGCGCGCCGCGCAGGCTTTCCTGCAGGAGCTGTCGGCTTTCGTCTGGCGCAAGAACCTCGACTTCGCCGCGATCGCCGACATCCACTCGATCAAGCGTCAGATCCACGCCTACAAGGTGGACGAACGCGTCACGGCCGCCGGCGTCGACCTCAAGCTCGGGCGCGGGGGCATCCGCGAGATCGAGTTCTACGTCCAGACCCAGCAACTGATCCTCGGCGGCCGCCATCCGGAGCTCCGCAGCCCGCGCACGCTCGACGCGTTGCAGGCCCTGGCGGACGCGGGGCACGTGCAGCCCCAGGCCGCGAGCGAGCTGACCGCGGCCTACCGCACGCTGCGGGCGCTGGAACACCGGGTCCAGATGATCGGCGACGAGCAGAGCCACCGACTGCCGGAGGCCGAGCCGGATCGGAAGCGGGTCGCCGCCCTCGCCGGCTACGATCGGCTGCGCAGCTTCGACGCCGACGTGAGCCGAATGCTGAAGGGCGTCAACGCTCGCTACGCCGAACTCTTCCCGGAGGAGGAATCGCTTTCCTCACGGTTCGGCAGCCTGGTCTTCACCGGCGTCGACGACGATCCGGAAACCCTCGCGACCCTGGCGCGGATGGGTTTCTCCAACCCGCCGCGGGTCTCGCAGACCATCCGCGGCTGGCACCATGGCCACATCGCCGCGACGCGGACGGAACGGGGTCGGGAGCTGTTCACCCGCCTCGCGCCGCGGCTGCTCGAGGCCTGCCACGCGACCGGCGCGCCGGACGTCGCGTTCAACCGTTTCGGCGACTTCTTCTCGGGCCTCTCAACGGGCGTGCAGCTTCAGTCGCTGTTCCTCGCCGTCCCGCGGCTGTTCGAGCTCGTGGTCGAGGTCATGGCCTTCGCGCCGCGCCTGGCGAACACGCTCGCACGAAGGCCCGCGGCGATCGACGCCATGCTGGACCCGGCCTTCTTCGATCCGATCGACATCGCGGAGGACCGGGCTGCGGTGCGGGCCGCAGTGGCTCGGGCCGAGGGCTTCGAGGGCGCGATGGATGCCGTGCGCCGGGTGCATCGCGAACAGGCGTTCCGCGTCGGCGTCCAGGTGATGAGCGGCGCCGCCAGCGCCGAGATCGCCGGCAAGGCCTTCGCCGACCTTGCGGACGTCTGCATCGAGGCGCTCGCGCCGGCAGCGCTCGCCGAGACGGAGCGGCTGGGCGGCGCCATCGAGGGCGAAGTCGCCGTGGTCGCGCTCGGCAAGTGCGGCTCGCGCGAGATG
>Ga0316628_100002283_pt1 | contig 14120 bp, 12 predicted proteins | sample OWC_Aug_M2_C1_D5_FD_207648 | JGI IMG/M metagenome (GOLD analysis project Ga0316628, IMG submission 207648) | Wetland soil microbial communities from Old Woman Creek delta, Ohio, United States - OWC_Aug_M2_C1_D5_C | ecosystem: Environmental > Terrestrial > Soil > Wetlands | place: USA: Ohio... | reverse complement strand
GTGGACTGGCCGGTCTCGGCCTCGAGCTTGGTGTAGAGATCGCGCGTGTACTTGCGCATCTCCGTCGACGTCTCGCTCGTCGAGCCGAACGTGACGATCAGGCCGGCCGCGTGCCACGTGGTGCCGGAGGTCAGCCGGTCTCGCTCGAGCAGCACGACGTCCTTTTCGCCCATGTGGGCGAGGTGGTAGGCGACCGACGAACCGATCACGCCTCCGCCGACGACAACCACGCGGGCACGGCTCGGCTGCATCACTTCCCCTGGAGCGAAGCGCACATCTTCTCGACGAGCGGCACGAGCTTGCCCTTGACGTCCTCGCCCTTGACCATCGGGAACACGCGCGCGTGGCACGAGAACGCGCCGTCTCCGACGTACCGCTGCGCGCTGATGATGTAGTCGCTCGAGCCCTTGTACGCGGAGTTCTCGGTCAGGTAGACCCAGCCGCCGGCGTCCGAGCTCTTGTCGATCACCGGATCGTGCTCGCTGGCGATCGCCTGATCGAGCGTGTCCTTCTTGTCGGTCCAGCTGACCGACACGCTCGGCGCGTAGGTGCGTCCACCGGTGTGATAGTCGTAGTCGTCGCTGTACTTGCTCTCGACCTTGCTCTTCTCGGTGCCCTTCGGCAGATCGATCGAGTAGGCGTGGCCGCCGGTCGTTCCGGAGAACGTCTGCAGCGGTTGATCTTTCCAGTGCGGCGGGCCGCTGTTGCCGCACGCTGCCAACAAAATCACGAGCGCTGAGGTGCGAAGCATCGTGAGACTCTATATCTCAAGTGACCCAGCTCCAGCGCACTCTCGGTCCTTACATGATCTGGGGGCTCGGCGTCGGCTACGTCATTTCCGGAATGTATTTCGGCTGGAACCTCGGGCTGCCCGAGGGCGGGCCGTACGGGCTCCTGGTGGCTACTGGAGTGGTCACCATCCTCTACATCGCGTTCGTGCTGGGTTACGCGGAGCTGGCGTGCGCGCTGCCCAAGGCGGGCGGCGTGTTCGTCTACACGACGCGAGCGTTCGGCCGCCACGTCGGGTTCCTCGGAGGCGTGACGCAGGTCGTCGAGTACGCGCTGGCGCCGCCCGCGGTCGCGTTCGCGATCGGCAGCTACATCAACCAGGTCTCGGGTGCGCCGGTGATCGTCGTCGCGATGGCGGCCTACGTCATCTTCACGGCGGTCAACATCGTCGGCGTGAAGCTGTCGGCGAGCTTCGAGCTCGTGCTGACGGTGATCGCGGTGATCGAGCTCGCGGTGTTCGGCGCGGTCGTGCTGCCGCACTTCTCGTGGGCGAGGTTCTCGGCCGACCCGCTGCCGCACGGGTGGGGTGGGGCGTTCGCCGCGCTGCCGTTCGCGATCTGGTTCTACCTGGCGATCGAGGGCATCGCGAACGTCGCGGAAGAAGCGCGCGATCCGCAGCGCGACCTGCCGCGCGGGTTCTTCGGCTCGATGGCGACGCTCGTCGTGCTGACCTGCGTGACCCTGTTCGGCGCGGTCGGCGCGGCCGGGTGGCGCGGCGTCGTCTATGTCGGCAACCAGACCAGCGACTCGCCGCTGCCGCTCGCGATCGCGCACGTCGTGTCGCGCGACAGCCCGCTGTTCGTGCTGCTCACCGGCATCGGGCTCGTCGGCCTGGTCGCGAGCTTCCACGGCATCCTGATCGCATCGAGCCGTGCGCTGCTCGAGATGGGGCGCGCGAAGATGGCGCCGGCGGCGCTCGGCGAGATCCATCCGGTGACGAAGACGCCGATCGTCGCGCTGCTCGTCAACATGGGCATCGGGTTCGTCGCGCTGCTCACCGGCCACACCGGCGACATCATCCTGATCGCGGTGTTCGGCGCGCTCGCGCTCTACATCCTGTCGTCGGCGGCGGTGATCGCGCTGCGTCGGCGCGAGCCGACGCTCGAGCGGCCGTATCACGCGCCGCTGTATCCGCTGACGCCGATCGTCGCGCTCGTGCTCGCGGCGGTGTGCATGATCTCGATGGCGGTGAGCCACCCCGGGCACGCGGCGATCTTCGCGGCCATCCTCGGGGGAAGCTGGCTCGGATACGCCACGCTCGTGCGACAATAGCGTCACATGAGATTCGCGTGGCTTTTCGTCCTGGTAGGGGCGTGTGGATCGTCGTCGCGCAAGGCCGGTGACTGCGACGGGCCGTGCCCGCAATCGAAGATCAACCACCTGGTCGTGATCGTCCAGGAGAACCACACGTTCGACAATTACTTCGGCAAGTACTGCCAGGCGGCGACCGGCTCCGGTCCGACATGCACCGACGGCCCGGCGTGCTGCGAGGCCGGTCCGACCCACGAGCCCGGCGGCGCCGAGGCGGTGGTGCTCGACGACACCCAGAACGGTGCGTACGACCCCGACCACACGCAGGCGTGCGAGCTGATGGAGACCAACGGCGGCGCGATGGATCAGTACGTGACGGGCAACTCGTGCTCCAAGCCGGGCAACTTCGCGTACGCCGATGGCGACGTCATCGGGCAGTACTGGCAGTACGCCGCGCAGGGCGCGCTCGCCGATCACTACTTCCAGCCGATCGCCGGGCAGTCGTCGTCCAACGACATGTACCTGTTCCGCGCGCAGTACGTCTTCACCGACAACGCGTACAAGGCGCCTGCGATCGGTCAGGAGTGCAGCATCGAGCCGGAGGCGATGAGCTTCACGGACCCGACGATCGGGGACGTCCTCGACACCGCCGGCGTGAGCTGGGCGTTCTACGGCGAGGGCTACAAGGCGATGGTCGATTCTCGCAAGAAGGGGCTGTGCCCGAGGGCGCCGATGGACTGCGACTTCGGCGTGAGCCTGTACCCGTGCGTGTTCGACACCGGCGACTTCCCGCTCGACTACTACCCGAGCTTCACCGACAACCCGAAGTACCTGCGCGACTACGCGCAGCTCAAGTCCGACCTCGACAACAGCGAGCTGCCGCAGGTCGTGTTCGTGCGCGGGCTCGGCTACCACAGCGAGCACCCGGGAGTCGGCGTCAGGATCTCCGACGGCGTGACCTTCGTGAAGCAGACGATCGACCTGATCCACAAGTCGGCGTATGCCGAGGACACGCTCGTGCTCGTCACGTGGGACGAGGGCGGCGGCTACTTCGATCACATCGCGCCGCCCGGTAACGGCGCCGACGGCAAGCCCTACGGCACGCGCATCCCGCTGCTCGCGCTCGGGCCGATGGCGAAACCCAACGCGATCTCGCACGCGCAGCTCGAGCACTCGTCGATCGTGAAGTTCATCGAGTGGAACTGGACCGGCCAGACGGGGCAGCTTGCCGGCCGCGATGCCGTGGTCGGCGACCTCGGAACCCTGCTCGATCCGGCCGCCACGGGCACCATGGTGCCGGAATAGCGCTATGTTCCGCGCGTGAAACGAACAAGCTTCCTTTTGGTGCTGGCGCTCGCCGGCTGTCAGCGCAACCCGAGCAAGCTCGACCAGGCAGCCGGCTCGGCCGCGGTCGCGACGAAGACGACGACGACCACGACGGGCTCGGCGACCGCCGCGCCGGCGCAGGACATCGACTCGCACGACATCCTCAACCGCACCGAGACCGCCGACGAGGTCACGGTCAAGCACGTCCTCCTCGCGTGGAAGGACCTGGCGCCGATCTACCGCGGCAACATCGACCCGCGCGCGAAGGATCGCAGCAACGCCGACGCCGCCAAGCTGGCGCAGGACGTCTACAACCAGCTCAAGGCGAACCCCGACAAGATCGACGACCTGGTCAAGCAGTACTCCGAGGATCCGGGCGGCAAGACCGGCGAGCCGTACACGGTCAACAAGGACACGCCGTTCGTCCCCGAGTTCAAGCAGCTCGCCCTCCGGCTCAAGGAGAAGGAGGTCGGCATCGTCAAGACGCAGTTCGGCTACCACGTGATCGAGCGCATCCCGCCGCCGCCGCCGGATCCGATCGAGAGCGCCGACATCCTCGCGCGCCCGGCCGAGAAGGGCCCGGTCCAGGTCCAGCACGTGCTGATCGGCTTCAAGGACGCGCCGGCCGCGCGCGACCCCAAGGCGAAGGCGCGGAGCAAGGAAGACGCCGCGAAGCTCGTCACCGAGGTCCTCACCAAGGCGAAGTCGGGCACCGACTTCAAGCAGCTGATGAAGGACTACTCCGAGGATCCGGGTAGCAAGGACACCGGCCGCCCGTACGACGTGACGGCGGATGCGCCGATGGTCGAGCCGTTCAAGAAGCTGTCGCTGCGCCTGCACGAGAACGAGATCGGCGTCGTCAAGTCGCCGTTCGGCTACCACGTCATCAAGCGCGTGCCGCCGCCGCCGCCCGATCCGCTCGACTCCGCCGACATCCTCAAGCGCGACCCTGTCACCACGAAGGCGAAGGTCAAGCACATCCTGCTCGGGTGGACCGAGAACCACACCGACGATCCGCGCGGCACCAAGCGCACGCGGCCCGAGCTCGAGAAGCTGGTCAAGGACACGGTCGCCAAGCTCCAGAAGGGCGCCAAGATCGAGCCGCTGATGGCGGAGCTCTCCGAAGATCCGGGCTCGGCGAAGAGCGGCCAGAGCTACGACGTGACGCCGGACGCCGGCCTCGTCGAGCCGTTCAAGAACCTGTCGCTGCGGCTCAAGGTCAACGAGGTCGGCGTCGTCAAGACGCAGTTCGGCATCCACATCATCCAGCGCGTGGAATAATCTGTTGGCATGAGGCGCGGGCTCGTCTTCGTCGCGCTCGTCGCGGCGGGATGCCGGGACCACCCGTCCGCACCGCCGCCGCCACCGCCGGCCGCCGCGGCCGACCCGCTCGACACGATCCGCTGGGACCCGCGCCCGCTCGACTGGTCGAGGCCGGTCGCGGTGAAGACGCGGGACCTGTCGGGGTACGCCGGCTCGCTCGCGTGCAAGCCCTGTCACGAGCCGCTGTTCGCGACGTTCGCGAAGCACTCGATGGCGCGCACCGGGATGCGGCCCGTCGAGACCGCAGGGGTCGCCGCGCTGTTCGATGCGGCGAACGACGTCGATCACGTGAAGAGCGGGTTTCGCTACCGGCCGATCCGGCGCGGCGCGAAGTACTTCGTCAGCGAGACCCTGCTCGGAACCGACGGCGCGCCGATCGCGACGTGGGAGGAGCCGGTCACCCACGTGTTCTCGGCGGGCAGCTACGGGCTCGCGCTGTACTCGCGGCGCGCGGGGCGGCTGATCCACCTCCCGATCGACTACTACGCGCAGGCGAAGAGGTGGGATCTCGATCCGATGGCGTTCGGAGGGAACCCGCGGATGAACGTGCAGCTCGACACGTTCTGCATCTCCTGCCACAGCGACGAGCCGGCGAAGCGCTACGACGATCCGCTGCCGGGCGGGATCGGCTGCGAGCGGTGCCACGGCCCGAGCAAGCAGCACGTCGTGACGCAGAAGCCCGAGGACACGGTCGGGCCGTCGCGGCTGGCGGGGCGGCGCGAGGTCGAGCTGTGCACGCAGTGTCATCAGTCGACGTTCGAGGTGCAGCGGCCCGGCCGCGATCACTTCGACTACCACCCGGGCGAGCCGCTCGATGCGTTCCGCGTCAACTTCATCGAGGAACCGGCGCAGCCCGATCGCGTGAAGCTGCTCGCGCATTCCGAGCGCATGGTGCGCAGCGCGTGCTGGCGCGGCGCGAAGGACAAGCTGACGTGCACCACCTGCCACGATCCCCACGTCAGCTCGCTGAGCGAGCCGGACGCGTGGTGGGACGGCAAGTGTCTCGGTTGTCATGACAAGGCTGCGTGCACGGACACGCCGGCGCACCGCAAGACCGAAGGCGACCACTGCTGGCACTGCCACATGCAGCGGGGGCCGACGTCGAAGCTGCCGCTGGTCACGATCACCGATCACTGGATCCAGAAGCGGCCGGCGCCGCTCTTGCCGGCGTCTCCCGAGCCGCCGCGTGCGTTGACGGCGTGGTCGGCGTTCATCGGCGAGCCGATCGCCGATGCCGGAGCCTCGGCACGCGGCTACGCCGACGCTGGCCTGACGAAGCAGGCGGAGCAGCGCGCGGTCGCCGCGATCGCGCAGACGCCGAGCGCACCGCTCTACGATCTGCTCGCGAGCGCGTACCTCGCGCGCCACCGCGTCCCCGATGCAGGGCTCGCGTACGAGGCGGCGCTGCGGCTCGATCCCGACGACGAAGCCGCGCTGCTCGGCTACGCGCGCGTGATGCTCGACCGCGGTCGCGCCATGGAGGCGGCACACGCGTTCGAGCGCATGCTCGCGATCGATCCCGAGGACGTCGCGGCGCTCGAGACCTGGGGCATCTACCTCGAGCGCGCCGGCGATCACGCGCGCGCGGTCGCGCTGTTCTCGCGCGCAGCGGCGACCGGACGCGCGAGCGGCATCGCGTACGTCGGGCTCGCGAACGCGACCACCGGAGCCGAGCGCGAGGGCTGGCTCGAGAAGGCGTGGCGGGCCGAGCCCCGGGATCGCTGGGTCGTGGAGCAGCTGCACCCACATGGCGCCGACCGTCTGGGGCCGCTCGTGCAAACGGCGGCAACTGCGTGGCTTCCGCGCCGGTGAGCGGTGTGTTGTTCAAGATCTGGACAACAGATCGTACAAAACTTGTACTTGCGCCTACACGAATTCCCCAGGCAGTTTTGATGCTGGGGGATTCACATGAAGCAGCTCATCGTCGCTATCCCGTGTTTCGTCGCCATCGGATGCACTTCAAGTGCAACCAGCTCGCGGCCGACGATCGACGAGCTCAAGCCCGGCCTCAACATGATCGACACCGAGGACCCGACCTGGGGTGTCGAGGCGGCCTACGTCAAGGACGGGCACGTCGTGTACCTCGAGCAACGCATGGGCGCGCTCAAGCCGCAGGTCTATCGCGACTCGGCGCCGAACGAGCCGGCCAACGAGATCGACATGCGGTTCGTGGACGAGAACGGCGAGACGTTCTTCGTCCAGCGCGGTGGCGACCAGTACGTCGACGCGACGTGGGCCGACGACATCAACGTCTCGCTGAAGAACCCGGCGCCCGATGATCAGCGCGTGCGCGACTTCCAGATGGCGCGCGAGGCCGCGTCGCTGTTCGCGCAAGGCGCTCCGCCGACGCTGAAGGCGTACTCGTATCACGCGGAGCAGTACGCGGCGCGACCGGCGCCCTCGGACGATCCGGTGATGATCAAGAAGGCCCAGGACATCGAGGCGAGCCGTCCGACCGAGACGGGCTACGGCAACGTCTCGCTCGGCGGTTCGTGGTGGCTCGAGGGTGACCTCTACAGCAAGAGCACGTCCTGCGTGTTCTGGTACTGCCCGGCCAAGCACTCCGGTGTCGCGATGTGGGCCTACCAGACGTCGTGGCAGCTCGCGATCCTCGCGTGCAACCACGGTACGTGCCCGGGCGGCAGCGGCATGGGCTACAACTGCTACTCGACGAGCGGCGTGTGGCGCGACAACGTCACGCTGTCGGGCGAGTCGAACTCGAGCACGTCGATCGGCGCGGGCTGCCTCACGAGCTACAGCTGGAACAGCGGCGGCTACAACCACCTCTGCAACGACGACTCGGCGTACGAGCTGTGGCAGATCAAGAACGGCAACAGCGGTGGCTGGTCGTACGACACGAACGGCAACGGCTACGACTTCGTGTACAACGGCCCCGGCACCGGCGGCGATGGCTCGTGGGTGAACTACGCGTGTACGTGCGCGTACAACAACTCGTGCAACAACGACTGGTCGCGCCCGATCTGCCCGTAAGCTAGCAGCATGAACCGAAAGCTCGTCGTGGCCGCCGCGCTCGTGGCGGCCGGAGCCATCACCGCGATCGTCGTCGTGCGTGGGCGGGGAGGGGGCAAGCACCACGTCCACGCCGACACGAAGACCGTCCACGCGGGCGGCTTCGATCAGAGCGACACGGCGGTGTCGCTCGAGGCGATGATGAACGCCCCCGAGGCCGGCACGCCGTGCGAGACCGCGTACGCGGAGATCGAGGCCGAGCAGCGGGCGGTGAAGCTGCGCGGCACGAAGTCGATCTTCGAGTGGGTCGCCCCCAAGCCGGACTTCCTCGCGAACTGCCAGGCGCTGACCCCGGGCCAGCAGAAGTGCATGCCGGTGCACTACCGCCGCGAGCACGACGACGAGTGCCAGCGCGAGCGCCCGAGCCCCGACACGCTCGCGAAGCTCATCCGCGGCGTACCCGTGCCCGAACCCACTGTCTCGCCGTAGCGAGCTGCGCGTCGGGCAGCGCGAGCACGGGGACCGCCGCGAAGATGAAGTAGAACAGCGGGGGCACCTCGAGCATCGCGATGATGCCGAGAAAGAACGCCTGCCAGGCGACGAACGCGACGAGCCGGGTGCGCGGGTGGAGCAGCGCGAGCGGAGCGCCGAGCTCGACGACGAGCGTGCCGTAGGTGAGCAGGTGGGAGACGACCGGACCGTGCAGGACCGGCAGGGCGGCGACCCAGTCGCGGACGAGGAACCCGCGCGGATAGCCGAGCACGACCGCCATGTCGTTGGTGCCCGGCCAGCCGGCGAGCACCTTCTCGACGCCCGAGAAGACCACCGCGAGCAGCACCTGGAACAGGATCAGCCCGCCGAGCAGCTTGTTCTGGCGCTCGCCGCACACCGCCCACAGGATCAGGATCGCCCACGCGGGGATCAGCGCGAGCGTCTGGAGGTGGATGCTGTTGAAGCTCGCGAACGCGAAGCAGCCGGCGAACGCGACGGCCGCCGCATACCGCGTGCGAACGCCCGCGATCCCGGCGACACACGCGGCCAGCGTGACGACGGCCATCGCGCGCAGCACGCCGGGCGGGATCCGCCACAGGTGAGCGAACAGCCAGTGGTTCCACGCGTCGGTGCGCACCGCGCCGTGGCCGTAGCCGATGTCGAGCCAGAGCAGCGACGGCGCGAAGTGCAGGAGCAGGCCGGCGAAGAACGCGACGCGCACGATGGCGAGCGCGAACGGATCGCGGCTGCCCTCGAATGGAGCGAACAGCTTATCGAGCATTGCACTCGACCTTCTGGCTGACGACGAGCCGGCCGTCCTCGTAGCCGTCGGCGAAGATCGTGATCGCGTCGTCCTTGTCGCGGAGGGCGCGGTTGCACAGGTCGCGCAGGTACACCGGCGTGAACATCGCGTCGAGCGCGACACGAGCGCGCGCGTAGCCGAACGCCGGGCGCGGCTCGAGCTCGGCGAGGTCGTGGCGGACACCGTCGGCGCGCGCGTACGTGAACACCGGCACGCGCCGCGGGTTGGCGTTGAACATCACGTAGCCGTACTGCAGGTGCGGGAGCACGAGGTCGTACGAGCGGCCGAGCAGGCGGGGCGCGATCGTGTGGTCGAGGGCGCCGGCGAGCGCGAGCGCGATCCACGTGACGATGAACGCGCGCTTGAGCGTCATCGCTTCACCGCCTCGACGAACGCCGGATCGAGGCCGGGGGCCTGGAGCATGCGCGGCGCGGTGGCCTGCACGTAGGCGGGGTCGGCGCGGCGCGCGGCGTCGAAGTGCTCGAGTGCGCGGTGCGTATCGTGCTGCTCGGCGAGCATGAACGCGAGGTTCAGGTGATCGGGGGCGTAGTGGGCGTCGTCGCGCGCGTGTGCGGCGATCGAGGCCTCGAGCACGGCGATCGCGCCGGTGAGGTCGCCGCGGTGGACGAGCAGCTGCGCGAGCCGGCGCGACGCGCGCGTATCCCACGGATCGTCCGCGGCGGCGTGGCGGAGGGCGGCGATCGCGTCCTCACCGTCTGCGAGGTTCGCGAGCTCGAACCACGCGCGGGCATCGTGCGGGTCGGCCTCGGTCGCCGCGGTGAACCAGCCACGCGCGGCGCCGGGGTCGCGGTCGTGGAGCGCGGCGAGCCCGCGGTAGAAATCGGCCTCGCCGGGGTACGAGAGCGAGGTCTCCTTCGTCGGGATCGCCAGCGCGACGACGAGCACCACGGCGACCGCGACCATCGCGGGCCGGCGGCGCATCCACGCCGCGAGCGGCGCGGCACCGGCGGCTGCGAACAGCGCGAACAGCGGCACCGCGGGCGCCCGGTGGCGCGAGGCGACGAAGAACACGACGCCCGACGCCGCGTTCGTCGCGAGCAACAGGAGCGGGGCGGCGAGCCGGCGGCGATCGCGCCACAGCGCGGCGATGCCGAGGAGCGCCGCCGGGATCAACAGGCCGTCGGGCAGGTCGAGCGGGCGCGGTGACACCAGCACGAACGGCGTGCGCGCGTCGTAGATGCTGGTGTCGCGCGGGACCTCGGCGCCGTGGCAGAACAGGTACAGCTTGCGCGCGAGCAGCGCGAGCTCGCGCAGCGGGTGCGCGACCGCGAAGGCCGCGGCCTCGCGCGTGAAGTAACGCGAGGCGGCGCCCGGCTCGTGGATGCCGTGGCGGTCGGGCTCGGTGGTGAGCTCTTCCCAGTGGCGGCCCGGGCGCATCGCGAACGTCTCGTCGTAGTCGGCGTTGTTGCCGAGGTAGAGGTTGAGGCCGCCGTTCGTCGAGACCGCGACCAGCTCGTGGCCGTGCTGGTAGTTGCGGACCGTCACCGGAACGACCGGCACGAGCGCGGCCACGACGAGCGCGGCGGCGGCGGCGGGGCGGCGCACCAGGATCGCCGCGATCACGACGAACGGTGCGATCGTCGGCGCGAAGATCGCCGACACGCCGAGCACGAGGCCGGCCGCTGCTGCATCGAGCGTGCGCCGGCTCTCGGCTGCCCGCAGCACGAGCCACAGCGCGAGCAGATCGAACAGCACGATCCAGGTCGCCGGCAACAGCTCGCTGCACTCGAACACGAGCACGCCATGGAGCGCCGCGATCGCCGCCGCCGCGAGCGCCACGCGCACGTCGAACAGCCGCCGCCCGATCGCGAACAGCAGCAGACAGCTGGCGACCGAGATCGCGACCTGGACGAGGCGCGGAGCGAGCAGCCCGGGGCCGGCCACCTTCATCGTCGCGGCCATCGCGTAGACGAGCCCGGGCGGCTGCCAGTACGCGCGGTCCTCGCCGTGGCCGGTCGCGAGCGCGCGAGCGTTCTGGACGTACTCGGCCTCGTCGAGCGCAGGGTGATCGAACAGCACGTCGCCGCGCTGCGCCAGCACGTGCCCGAGCCGCAGGGCCAGCGCGAGGGCGAGGATCGCCCCGATGATCAGCGCGACCCTGCTGCGCTCCATCGAGGCCAGTGTATCCTGGACCGACGAAGCGGACGCAGATCTGGTGGGTCGTCGCGGTGCTCGGGGGCGCCGTGGGCTTTGTCTGCCTGCAGGTCGTCCGCGCCGGCGAGCCGCTCGGCCTCGACCAGGGGCTGTTCGCGACGTTCGGCCGGTGGCTGCGCGAGGGCTGGGTCCCGTACCGCGACATCTTCGACAGCAAGCCGCCGCTGCACCTCTACACGTGGGTGGCGGCATGGGCGGCCGGGCCGTGGTGGTTCGAGGCATTCTGGCTCGCGGCGACGATGGTCGTCGCGGCGCTCGCGGTGCGGCGCTGGGCATCGCCGGCGGCCGGGCTCGTCGCCGCGGTGCTCGTGTTCGCGGGGCTGTGGGCGCCGGGGCTGGGCGGCTACTGGTCGCGGCTCCAGGCCGAGGAGCTGCTCGCGCTGCCGGTGCTCGGCGCCGCGTGGCTCGCGCTGGTCGCGGTCGACCGGCCGCGCTTCGCGCTGTGGTGCGGCGTGCTCGCCGGAGCCGCCGGCCTGTACAAGGTGCCGGCGCTGATCACGGGCGTCGCGTGGCTCGTGCTGTGGCGCGATCGCCGGCGCACGGCTCTGTTCGCGGCCGGCGTGGTCGCGCCCTGGCTCGTCGCGAGCGCGTGGTTCGCCGCGCACGGGGCGTTCGGCGACTTCGTCGATGCGGTGTTCTTCTACCAGCGCCACTGGATCGCGATGATCGACCCGCCGTGGAGCGACGTCGCGCACGGGTTCGTCGCGACCGCGGTGCCCGCCCTGGCGCCGCTGTGGGTCGCCGCGATCGCGGGTGTCGTCGTCACGTGGCGCACCGATCGGCGGCGCGCGGCGTGCCTGATCGCGTGGATCGCGTCGGCGATCGCGGCCGTCGTGCTGCAGCGCCAGCTCGCCGGCTATCACTTCCTGCTGCTCGTCCCGCCGCTCGCGTTCGCCGGCGGGCTCGCGATCGCCGATCGCGGCGGCCGCTACGCGCTGATCGCGGTGGCGCTGCTGCTCGCGCTGGCGGCGCGCGACTGGGCCCGCACGTACGGCGGCGGCAGCTACGTCCAGGGCACCTACGATCCGCGCCCGCAGGCCGAGGTCGCGCAGTTCATCGCGGCGCACACGCGGCCGGATGACGGCATCCTGGTGTGGGCGCTCGCGCCGGCGATCTACGCGCTCGCCGATCGCCACCCGGTGACGCGGTTCCCGTTCCACCGGCTCTTGCTCACCGACTCGCCGCTGGCGCTGAGCGTCCCCGGCCGCGACGAGCGGCGTGCCGCGTTTCTCGCGCGGCTGCGCGCCGATCCGCCGGCGATGATCGTCATCGGCCTCCGCGACGCGAACCCGTTCGAGCCGCAGGACTCGGTCTCCAGCCTGGTCGCGTTCCGCGAGCTCGACGCGATCGTGTCGCGCGACTACCACGAGGTCAGACGCGACGACCGGTTCGTCGTGCTCGCGCGAGGACCAGCAGCGCGATGATCGCGCCCGGCGCGCCGCCGCTCGCGCACCCGCCGCACCCCGCATCGCTCACCGCGGTGCAGTCGTTGTTCTTGCAGGCGAACCCCGTCGGGCACGTCCCCGTGCACATCTGCGTGCAGGTGCCCTGCCGGCAGATCCCGGTGATGCACTGCGAGTCCGCGGTGCACGCGGCGCCGAGCGCGGTGGGTGACGGCGGCGGATACCGGCACTCGCCGCCGGCACAGTCCATCGCCGCGGGGCAATCGCCGGCGTGCGCACAGGTCTTGCTGCAGTACGCGATCCGAGGATCGTCGTCGGCGACGACGCACGGGCCATCGGCGCACTGGCCGTCGTAGCACGCCGCGCCGGTGGTCGCGGTCCCGGGCGCCGTCGCCGCCAGGTACCCGTTGACGAAGTCGAGCGCGACGTCGACGCGCGAGTACACCGCGTGGTCGGTGCACGCGGTGTCGCCGTGGCTGACGACGCCGCCGATCGTCCCGGCCGGCGTCAGGGCAGGGCCGCCGGAGTCGCCGCGGCACGGCTGCGACGGTGCCGGCAGCGCGGTGAAGTCCGCCGCGGTGACGGCGGAGATCGTCGCCGAGCCGGCGCGCTTGTCGCCGCTGTCGTCGACGGCCGCCGAGGTCCTGCCCCATCCGACGACGCGGATCGTGGTCGCGACCGCCGGCGCTGCGGTGTCGAGCGCTAGCGGTGGTGCCTGCGCCGGATCGCGGAACGACAGCGCGGCGATGTCGTTCGCGAACGTCGTCGGGTCGAACATCGGGTGCGCGTTCGCGCCGGTGACCTGCGAGTACGCGTCGCCGCCGTACCACACGCGGAGTGTCCGCGGATCGAGGCCCGCGACGCAGTGTGCCGCGGTGACCGCGGTGTGCGCTTCGATCACCGCCGCCGTGCAATCGACGTGGCCGGTGTCGTCGACGAGCGCGACGACCGCGGGATCGCCGGGATCGCCCGAGCCGCTCGTGATCGCCTGCGCGACGGTGGCATCCGGCGCGGCACAGCCGGCCAGCACGAGCCATGCGATCCCCCGCATGCGTCCATCGTACCGTTGAACGCAAACGGGAAACGGTAAAGCGCCCGCGATCAAGCTCGCGGGATCATTCGCGGGCGCAGGTTGAAGAACGGTTAGACGTCCTCAACATGCAAACGGCCGCGGGGCTGCCGCGGCTGTCATCGTCGCGCGAGCGCGGCGGTTACTTCTTCGGCTCTTCGGTCGCCGGGGCGGCCGGGGCGGCCGGCGGCGTCGTCGCCGGGGCCGGCGTGGTCTCCGCCGGGGCGGCCTCGGGCAGCTTGAGCTCGACGCGCGCGTTCTTCTTGCGCGCGGCGGCGAGGGCGGCGCCCTTGAGGGCGGACGGCTCCTCGAGCGGCTTGGTCGAGCCGTAGCCGGTCGCCGTCAGCTGGGTGTCGGCGACGCCCTTCTTGACCAGGTAGGCCTTGATGGCGTCGGCGCGGGCCTGCGAGAGCACGGTGTTGTCGGTGAACTTGCCCTTCGGGGCGACGTCGTCGGTGTGCGCGGCGATCTCGAGCTTGACGTCCTTCGCGTCGGCGAGCGCCTTGGCGATCTTGTCGAG
>Ga0316628_100002282_pt1 | contig 14120 bp, 8 predicted proteins | sample OWC_Aug_M2_C1_D5_FD_207648 | JGI IMG/M metagenome (GOLD analysis project Ga0316628, IMG submission 207648) | Wetland soil microbial communities from Old Woman Creek delta, Ohio, United States - OWC_Aug_M2_C1_D5_C | ecosystem: Environmental > Terrestrial > Soil > Wetlands | place: USA: Ohio... | reverse complement strand
CCAAGTCGATACTCTGCTTGCGTCGGCGGTCTAGTTGGCAAAAACCCCGCAAGTCCCACGCAGCAGTTATTCAAGCTCGGGTTGGGTCAACAGAAGGAGGTACATACACGTGAGGATACGTGTGCAGAGAACGTTGCTGCTCGTGTTCTTCTCTCTCCCGGTGGCATTGTTTCTGACCGGGCCGGCAGCGTTGGCACAATCGATGTTTGCCACCCTCTCAGGAACTGTCATCGATTCCAGCGGCGCAGTTATCCCGGGCGCAGATGTCTCGATCACGAACGCCCACTCCGGTGTCGCTCGTAAGGCAGTCAGTAACGCCGAGGGATTCTTCAACGTCTCATCGTTGCCCGCTGGCAGTTATGACGTGGAAGCAGCGATGAAGGGATTTACGAACTGGAAGGGGACCGGCATCGTCCTGAACGGTGGGGACAGTAGGACGATGACGATCACCCTGAGCGTGGCGATGGCCACCACCACCGTGGAAGTTGTTGAGACGGCCTCCCAAGTGGCCCTGCAAAATACGGGTGAGAAGGCCGCGTTGATCTCTTCCAAAGAGCTGCAGGATTTGTCCTTGATCAGCCGGAACGCCACCGAATTCGTCAAGATTCTCCCCGGGGCGATCATGCAGGCCAACGGAGGTGTCAACCGGGCGGCCTACGTCGGCGAGACGATCGGAATTAACGGCAGCTCCATTGCCGGGAATACCGGTGGACTCAGCTCCGTCACGATCAATGGCCAACAGGTTGACATCACCCAAGATGGACAGCATGTCTTTGACCCCGGCGCTTCGGGTGCCGCCACTCCCGTCAACCCGAACCCGGACATGATTTCGGAAGTAAAGGTCACGACCGCAAACTTTACGGCCGAAAACGCCAAGGGGCCGATCATCGTCAACACCATTAGCAAGTCGGGTGGCAGTGGCTTCCACGGCTCCGCATACATGTACCTGCGCAACTCGAAGCTAAATTCCAATGACGCATACAACAACATGGTTGGAGCCGGGAAACCGCCCAGCTCCTATTACTACCCGGGTGGCAACATCGGCGGCCCGGTCATCATTCCCGGAACCGGCTTTAACAAAAGCCGGCAGAAACTATTCTTTTTCGAGGGCTATGAGAACTACCATCAGACGCTCGATGGCGGCGTGGCTCGCTCCTTCGTGATGACCCCCGAAATGCTCAACGGCGACTTCAGCGCCCTTTCGACATACGGCGACAGCGTCGGGCGGCCGACCCTGGGGGTCGTCCCCACCGCGCCCTCGGTCGGCAGTTCGCATGGATTCGACCAGAGGGCCGGGGCGGGCTGCACCATCACGGGAGGCGTTCTGTCGCCGGAGTGCATTAGTCCCAGCGCGCAGGCCTTGTTGAAATCATACATGCCTGCACCCAATATCAGCAATCCGGAAGCCCACGACGGCTTCAATTACGTCCAATCCTTCTCGGTGCCGCAGAATTCTTATCAGAACTTGCTTCGGGTCGATTGGAACGTTAGCGATAACACGAAAGTATATGTCAGCTGGAGTCGCCAGCGCGAGACTCAGAACCAGCCTCTGGGTCTGTGGGCAGGGACGGCTTCGGATTGGGTGGTCCCGTCCCCGACCAACATCATCGGCGCCAACGGTTCGGACTTTACCTCGGCCAGCCTGGTGCACGTGTTCTCACCGACCATGACCAGCGAGACCCGGTTCGGGTATACCAAAATCAACTTCCCGAACGCGCCCGAGGATCCCACCAGAGTGCTCCGCGCATCTCTCCCCGATTTCAGCTTGACGGGGATCTATGGCAACCCCGCGGTACCGGACATCACGAGCTGGAGCAACACGATCCCCAATTTCGGCGGAGCGAATCTGGGGGCGGACTACCACCCCACGATGATTTGCTATAAGGGCATCCCCAGCGTGGCGGAGAACCTCACCAAGGTCATCGGCACGCACACCACGAAATACGGCTTCTACTTCGAGCACGTGTATAACAGGCAGGACAACTGGGGGCAATACATGGGGGTGCTGTATTACAACCAGTGGAGCGCCATCTCGGGCAACAACTATGCCGACATGCTCATGGGCATCGGCATGAGCAGCTACTATGAGCAGGCCCTTCCGCCTCCCTCCCAGATCGCGCAGAACGTGGCTGCCTTCTACGTCCAGGACGACTGGAAGGTGAGCCGCCGGTTGACGGTCCAATACGGCCTGAGGTTCGAGCACTATGCGAAGCCGTATGACGCGACCGGGTTCGGCTTGGCCATCTTCGATCCTGCACGGTACAGCAACGACCCCGCCGACATTGATAAGAATACGGGAGTCCTCTGGAACAAGATTGATCCGAGTATTCCCCTCTCCGGTTCCGATAGCCGGTTCTTGTTCTTCTCCCCGCGCCTGGGCGCTTCCTGGGACATCTTCGGGACCGGTAAAACAGTAATCCGCGGCGGCTGGGGCAAATACCGTGCGTACGACTCGGTACAGAGCAACAACTACACCGCTCCGACCAATACGGCCATGGGTTCCGTGGGTTGGAGTTGCGGTCAAAACGATCCCCTGTGTCCTACCTGGGAAGGGATCGACGCCAACGCCTTGCCCGCGCCCGTCTTCGGTCAAGGGCTGGGACCAGGCTACAAGAGCATCGCCGTCGCGGATCCCAACGATGACGAGCAGCCGCTGGTGACAACCTGGGTCTTCTCAATCGACCAAAGGTTGCCTGGCAAATTCCTGTTGGAACTCTCCTACGTTGGCAACCGTACGAAGTTCCTTCAGGGCAATCCGAACATCAACGCTGTCCCGCTGGGCGCGCTGTTCGAGGCGACTTGCGATATCACAACCAGCGGCTGTCAGAACGCTAACCGTCCGTATCTGAATTACAGCAATATGAGTGAGAGTCTTACAGCGGGAAGGGCGGCCTTCGACTCTCTCCAGGCGAGCCTGACCCGCAATGTCGGCTTCCTCACCTTGCAGGCCAACTACACGTGGTCCAAGGCGCTGGGCGTGGGGGGCAACCTGGCCATCAACAACGGCGGGCTGTCAGGAGCGCTTCCTAACTATGGTCAAGACTATTACTATGGTGTTTTGCCGAACAACCGCGCGCACGTGCTGAACCTCGCTTACGTCTTCAACCTGCCAAGCACCAAGTACACAAACCCCGTTGTTCGCGGTTTCGTGAACGGCTGGCAGATTTCAGGTATTACCACGATCGAAAGCGGAGCGAACCTTACGTCCCAGACCAATGGGTGGAATCTGAACTACAGCAGAGATAACGGAACAGCCGGCGACGGGAGTACGATCTATTATGACAACATCCACACCTTGGGGACGCCCGACGTCACGCTTCAGCCGCTGGTCACCTGCAACCCAAAGAATGGCGTATCGGGACAGCGGTACCTCAATGCGAGTTGCTTTTCACCCGCCCCTACTGACGGCACGCTCGGAACCGGCGGGATGCCTTATCTGCCCGGTCCGATGTTCTGGAACAGCGACATATCCCTGATGAAGAACTTCAGGATTACTGAACGTCAGAACTTGCAGTTCCGGTTCGCCGCGTTCAACTTCATGAACCATCCCCTGTGGTCCTTCAGCCAAAACGACAGCAACCTCTTCCTCCAATACGATGCGGACGGGGGCCTCAAAAACAAGGACTTCGGCGTCGCCCGGTATAAGTTTGGGCACCGGATCCTGGAATTTGGCTTGAAGTACACTTTCTGAGTGTTCTCTTCGGCACGGGGTGGCCCGCGCGGGTCACCCCGTGTATCATAGCCTGTATGCGCGTCGTGTCTGCCGCGCTGGCTTTCCTGTTGGCCGGCGCGTTCTGCAACCCTTCCTCCGCCGCTCAAGAGAGCTTCAAGCAAGTTGCGCAGCAGGCTGAGGCGGCACGAGCAGGGGACCGGATTCCTGAAGCAATCCGCCTCTATCGCGCAGGTGTGCGCCTGCGCCCGTCTTGGAATGACGGGTGGTCGTGGCTGGGCAGCCTCTACTACGACCAAGACCGTTTCGCGGAGGCAGATGCGGCTTTTCGGCGCTTTGTGACGATGACGCCGAAACCGGGGCCCGCCTACGCGTTCCTAGGCCTTTGTGAGTACGAAACGCATGAGTACGGGCCCGCCATCGAGCACTTTCAGAAGTGGGCGGGCGAGGGATCGCCGGGCACCGACGCGCTGATCGACGTCGCGGGTTTTCACTGGGCCCTCCTGCTGACGCGGAACGGACGGTTCTTGCACGCGCTCTATTTGCTGGCCGCCAAGGCGCAAAAGCGCGGCTACAGTCCGGCGCTGGCCGAGGCCATGGGCCTGGCATCGCTGCGCCTGGCGAAGCTTCCCGAGGAATATCCGCCGCAGAAACGCGAGAGTGTCTGGCTGGCAGGCGAAGCGGCGTTTTACGCCTCGCTGCGGCCGCAGGCATTCGACCGCTGCGACGATTACGCGCGCAGACTGCTGCTCCACGACGGCCAGGAACCCAACGTCCACTTCTTCCGAGGCAGCTTATTGGATTTTCAGAAGAAGCGCGAGGCAGCGAAGAAAGAATTCGAGCAGGAATTGCGCGTATCCCCGGGGCACGTCCCGGCTCTGGTCGAGCTCGCGCGGCTGTCTTTAGAAGACCGCGACTTTGTTGAGGCTGAAGCTTTCGCCCGGCGCGCCATGCAAATTGACTCGAAGGATCCTGTGGCGCACTACGTCCTTGGCCGGGCCTTGCTCACCCAGGGGCGTCTCCAGGAAAGCGCCCAGGAGCTGGGAACCGCCAGCCAGCTTGCCCCCGACAGCGCCGCGATTCGTTTCCAGCTCGCCACGGCATACAGAAAGTTAGGCCGCAACCAGGAGGCCCAGCGCGAATTCGCGATGTTTGCTTCTCTGAAGAACAGGCCCGAGGTCCTGATCTCGCCGGAAGAGATGGAGGAGATGCTGCGCGACCAGCCGGGACAGCCGAAATGATGACGCGCTTCACATTGTTGGTGCTGACTTGCGCTGCCCTCTCGCCGCTGGCGGCGGCCCCCGTGCCCCCGCAAGTTCGATCTACCCTGCCTCAAGCCGCCCGTTTCGAGAAACTGTCCCAGGCCGCAGAGCAGGCGCGCCAAGCCAACCGTGACGATGATGCGGTCCGCCTGTACCGGCAAGCCCTCAAACTGCAGCCCGAGTGGGATGAGGGACTCTGGTACCTGAGCGGCTTGCTGTACGAGAAGGAGCAGTATGCGGAGGCGCGCGACCTGCTGCGCCGCTTCGTCTCTCTACAGCCCAAGGGCGGCCCCGGCTGGGCCTTGCTCGGCCTGAGCGAGTTCCAGACTCGCGAGTACGCGCGGGCACTGGATCACCTCCGTCTAGGAATGACCCTTGGGGTAGGCGGAAGCAAAGGCCTGGCTCAATCGCTCTTCTATCATGCCGCGGTCCTGCTGACACGATTTGAGATGTATGACGAGAGTCTGCGTCTGCAATTTGAAATGGCGCGCGCCGGCCAGGCGGAATCCTTCCTGGTGGAGCCCGCCGGCTTGGCAGCCCTGCGCTTGCCGCTGCTACCTGCGGAAATACCCTCCGACCGGCGGGAGATGATCCGTCTGGCGGGCGAGGCCGCTCTGGCGGTGAACAATCAGCGGAACGACGAGGCCGAGAAGCTCTTCCGCACCATGACGGCGAACTGGCCGAATGAACCTGGGGTACACTTCCTGCTCGGAGTGTTTCTCCTGAATGTCCGCCCAGAGGAGGGCATTCGCGAAATCCAGCGCGAGCTGGAAATCTCGCCGTTCCACGTGCCGGCAAGAACCCGGCTTGCCGAAGAGTATGTGAAGGAAGGGAAACTCGATGAGGGGCTGCGCCTAGCGGAAGAAGCCGTCAAGCTCGAACCCCAAGATCCCTCAGCCCATCTTGCTTACGGAGAGGTGCTCAGCGCCCAAGGGGATCTCAACGAAGCCATTCACGAACTCGAGACGGCACGGGACCAGGCACCGGAGACTATGAAGATTCGCTGGGCTCTATTTCGAGCTTATACTTCGGCCGGCCGGAATGAGCAGGCGAGCCAGGAGAAAGCTGCCATCGAGAAGCTCACCCAGCCGCCGGCCCAGCCATGACTTCGCCTGCGCCGAGGGTTCTGTGTATAGCCGATTACTAACCAGGACGATGCGGTTGGCTCTGCTCTCGGGGGCGGCAGCGGCCATGCTCCCGGGGGTGCTTTTTCGAGGCGCGGCGCCCGACCTTGCACCGATTCACTTCGCCTTCAGACCCATCTCCTTTTCCCTGGACAGTTGTGAAACTCCGGAAAGACACGCGCCCGAAACTATGGCCGGCGGCGTCGCCGTCTTCGATTATGACCGTGACAGCTACCTGGACATCTTCTTCACAAACGGCGCCGATATAACGCACCTGCAAAAATCTTCACCCCAATACTGGGACCGGCTTTTCCGTAACAACGGAGATGGCTCGTTTACCGACGTGACGGAGAAGGCGGGACTCGTTGGAACGGGCTACGACACCGGCGTGGCGATTGGGGATTACGACAACGACGGATACGAGGACATCTTCGTCGGCGGCGTGCACCGCAACACGCTGTACCACAATAACGGCGACGGAACCTTTACCGACCTCACCGAAAAGGCCGGGCTGGCCCATCCGGACAAGGAATACGGCCCTCTCTGGTCGATTACGGGGGCCTGGGTGGATGTGAACAACGACGGGTTGCTCGATCTCTTCGTCGCGAACTACCTGAGCTGGGACGTTACCAAGGAACCGGACTGCCGTTTCAAAGGTAAGCCGGAATATTGCCATCCGAAGTTTTACAGGGAACTGCCCAACCAGTTGTTTTTGAATAAGGGGGACGGGACGTTTGTGGATGTTTCCGCTGAAGTGGGCATCCGATCCCATTCGGGAAAAGCGATGAGCGTTAGCGTTGCCGATTACGATGGCGATGGCCTTCCCGACATCTTTGTCACCAACGATAAGCTCTTCAACTTCCTGTTTCATAACAAGGGGAACCTCCGGTTTGAAGAGGTGGCTTTTGAGGCGGGCGTGGCCCTGCCCGAACACGGGAACCTGATATCCAACATGGGTGCCGATTTTCGCGACATCAACAACGATGGCTGGCCCGACATTGCCATCGTGGCCTTGGCGAATGAGACCTTTCCGCTTTACCAGAACACCGGCAAAGGAGGGTTTGAGGAAATCACGGGTGAAAGTGGAATGATCTGGCTCTGTCACCCGATGTCCGGATACAGTCCGAATGTGGCCGATTTCGATAACGATGGTTGGAAAGACCTCTTCGCCAGTCGCGGCGATGTGCAATCACCTGCCATGATGGGTCGCGCCCAGATCCATCAGCCCAACACGGTCTTCCGCAATACCGGCAATGGCCGATGGGCGGCGCTGACGGAGGAGGCGGGCTTTGCCTCACAGCCCCCGAAGCGTCACCGCGGCGCCGCCGTCGGAGATTTCAACCACGACGGGAGGCTCGACCTCGTGGTGACGGCGCTCAGCGCGCCTGCGGAAATCTGGATGAATGACAGCCCGGGAGCCCATCACTGGCTGGAGCTTGCCCTCGAAGGCACCAAAAGCAATCGCGACGCCATCGGCGCAAAGATCCGACTTACGGCCGGAGGGAAGAAACAGTTCAATCACGTGACCACTGCCTGCGGTTACGCCTCTTCCAGCGCCGGACCGGTCCACTTTGGCTTGGGGGCAGCGCAGGCCGCGGAAGAGATCGAGATCTGGTGGCCGTCTGGAACCAGGCAGATGCTCAAGGATGTTGCTGCAGATCAAGTTCTGAGGATTAAGGAGCCGGAGTGAGGGTCAAGGAGCGGGGCGGGGCTTCGTCGTGCGGGCCTTTTCGTTGAGTTTGAGCACGATCTCGCGCTCGCGTCTGCTGTCCTCCGGACGGTTCATTCGGGAATACAGTGCCGCGAGCTGTACATGCACTTCTTGAAAATCGGGCCATTCCCGTGCCACCTGTTCGAGTTCCTTCTTTGCTTCTTCCAGGTGCCCGAGGGCAAGATCCAGGGCGCCGACTTGAAAACGCGCCTCCGGAGACTGGGGCCGAAGCTGGAGGGCCCGCCGCAAATGCGGGCCGGCTTCTTGATGACTGCCTTCGTTCCGGAGCATGCCGCCTAGGTATAGATGGGCATCGAAGTCATTCGGGTCATTTGCGAGCGCCCGCCGAAAAGCCCTTTTCGCCCTTTCGTTGTCTCCGTTATCCAGTAAAGCTTGCCCATACAGGGTCCAGGCACCGGGCAAGTGCGGCTTCAAACCGACGGCTTCGTGTAACATCGAGACGGCGCTTCTGTAATTTCCGGCCGCGTATTGGGCAGCCCCCATCAGGAGTTTTGCTTCGGCTGTGTTGCCTTGTTTCAGAATCCGATCGATGACCACCTCTCCCTTCTGAATCTGTCCCTCCCGGATCAGCGCTATACCCAGCGCGTAATCGACGGCGCGATCGTCAGGGTTGGCCTCGTAAGCGGGCTCGAGCAGTGCTGCCACCTCCCGGTTTCTTCCCTGGCGCAAATAGCAGTCGGCCAGGAGATAGAGCGATTGCGGGTTTTCGGGGTGCTGCTTGCGCAGGCTCTCCAGCTCGACGGCAGCCTTGGCGAACTCAGCCTGTTTATACCAGGCTAGGGCAAGATTGAGCCGGACGATGGGGTTCGCAGGCTCGCGCTTTAGCGCCTCACGGTACTGTGTCGCCGCTTCGTCGAAACGCCCGACGCTCGCCAGCGCCACGCCCAGGTTCGTTCGCGCAGGCACCGAGTCCGGCTGCAGCTTCAGCAGCTCTTCGTACAGCGCAATGGCCTGCTGCACATTTCCCTGTTGATCGGCGGTCACGGCCTGCCTGTAGATTTCCTCAGGGGTGTGATTTTGAGCCGTCGCCAAAGGTGGGACAGACAGCACGCCCCCGAGGAGATAGAAACACAGCGTGCCTCGTCCTGTGCGGAGGAGTTTTCTCATGGCGCGAGATGCTTCCATCAACGCGGCAGGGGCGGTCTGGCGGGATCTCACGGATAGTCGACTCGCTCCCTATGCCGTTTGGAATTATACCAACATCTGCCGAAAGCTCAGGCGTCTGCTTCGAACGCTTCGCCTCGCGCCGATGCGGGCATAATGGTCACGGTTCGGGCTACCCAAGATAACGGCACCGGTGTACTGAGCGACTATTACGCACCAATCGAAACGAGCTGTGCGCAGAGCCTTCCTGCTGGGATTTGTGATAGACTCCGCTGCACTGGGGTCCCGTGATTCCCTCGCCGCTTCCCGGAACATTCCGGGGGAGCTCAGCATGTGAAAATCCTCCTGGCGCGATAGGCACTGGGCTGCGGAGAGAAGCATCCAGGAGACTCCTTGGCGCGATCGCCAGACGCGGCGTGATTTCCTCAAACGCCCGTCGGCTGCCGCGCGCGGAGTCCGAAACTCTGACGGCTCGAGGAGCTTGCGGCTGGCGATTGCTCACGTCCTGCCGATCGCCGCCGCGCCATAGGTTCTGCCATGGGCAGCAAATCGCCCACCTGCACGCGTCGAGCGTTCCTTCGCCTGGGTCTGGGGCTTGCCACCGGCTCCCCTCTGGCGCTCTCCTCCGGGTGCGGGGGAGGAAGTCCACCGGTCCCGTATTCCCCTCCCCCGAGCGAGTCTCGCGCCGACGCAAAGGTAGCCATTGTTTCCTGTGGAACCTACGGACCGGAGTTGCATGATGCCCTGGGGCAGGCGTTTGATCTCTTGGGAGGCATCCATACGTTGGTCAGCGGAAGAACCGTCACGGTGAAGGTCAACCTCACATGCGCTGGCTATTTTGAAAGGCAATTCGGCCTCGCTCCCGGCGAGACCTATATCACCCACGGCTCCACGGCAGAGGCCCTCGCGTCGTTGCTGTTGTCGGAAGGCGCGAGGAGCGTTCGGTTTGTGGATTCGGCGCCTTTCCATGATTCCATGGGGCAGGTTCTCTCCCAGGCGGAATGGGATGTGCCGAGCCTGCTCGCCGTTGGACATGTGGAACTCGAGAACACCCGAAATCTGGGGACCGGGCAGCAGTATGCGCGCTTGAGCGTTCCGGGCGGGGGCTACCTTTTTTCCTATTTCGAGCTCAACCATTCCTATCAGGACACCGATTTCTTTATCTCGGTCGCGAAGTTGAAGCAGCACGTCACGGCTGGGATCACGCTCTCCATGAAGAACCTTTTCGGGATAACCCCGAACTCTCTCTATGGAAGTGAAGCGGGGAGCGAAGACGCTTTGGGCTGGCGCTCGCCCCTACACGGTGACGAAACAGGCGGGTGGGGAAGCATCCCACTCCCAGGAGCGAGGACCGAACTCGATCCGGACGGTGCGGGGTACCGCATTCCACGGATTATTGCCGATCTCTGCGCGGCGCGCCCGGTGGATCTAGCGATCATTGACGGCATTACTTCCATGAGTGGCGGCGAGGGGCCGTGGGCGCCGAACCCGGCCCTGACCACGCCCGGCGTGTTGATTGTGGGACTGAATCCGGTTTCCACCGATGCCGTGGGCGAGGCCGTGATGGGTTACTCCAATCCGCGTGCCACACGGGGCACGCCACCCTATGACACGTGCGATAATCACCTGCTGCTTGCGGAGCAGACAGGCATCGGCTCGGCGGATCTCTCTCGGATCGATGTGCGCGGGATGACGATTGCCCAGGCCCGATACCCTTACCCGCCGCTGTGACTCATTCGTGGCGCGTTCGAATCTGCGTTACAAATTGGCGCATCCCGAAAGGGGCGCGGCGGGCGGCCCCATCTGCGACACTGTTCCGCGCCTCGCTCTCGACTCAATCGCCAAACACGAATCGCCCGAATAAGAAGCCCTCTACGACGAGCCGGAAATCGACCGCTCGAAGGTGCGCATTTCGAGACCGTTCACTGTCGAGGCCCTTCGGGTGCCCGTCGCCGAAACCGCGGGGGCAATTCATGCGCGCGCATGTCCGCGTTCTTGCCCATAGGGGGAGCCAAGCGTGAAAAAGTCCGTTAAGTGCTCCGCGCCCCGGCGCTAACTGCCGTGCTTTTCCCGATGGACCCCACTTTCAGCCCCCTTTTCTCGCAGGCACGGCGAGGTGGGCACACAATGGATTGGCAATGAAAAATCGGCTTTTCGTCCGGAATCGGCTGACTTGCCCTACTTGGGGCAGAGCTTGTTTCCCAGGAGCAATCCGGCTTGGCTGGTGGACGCGACGCTACCCAATACCCTCGGGCACCCGAGGTAATCCAAGGCCCCTGGGCACCACGTATGTCGCAGCGAATGTGCGCGTGCTATGATACCGCCCCGCAACCGAGCCGCACCTGAAGTTACGGAACAGAACACCATTCTCGAGGTCAACATGGCACTCATCGAAATACCGATCAACAGCTTGGACCCCCAGCAGTTCATCACAGAGCAGGTTAAGAGGATCTCCTCTATCGTCGGGGATGGGTATGCGATCAACGCCCTTTCTGGCGGAGTGGATTCATCGACTGTTACATTGATCGCCCATAGAGCGCTGGGCGACAGACTAAAGACCTACTTTATTGACACGGCTCTCATGAGACAGGACGAGCCCCAGCAAGTTGTCTCCGTGTTTGCCCGCCTGGGTGTGCACGTGGAACTGGTTGACGCGCGCGAGGAGTTCCTCAAGGCGCTCAAGGGGATCACGGATCCCGAGGAAAAGCGCGAGGCAGTCACGCAGACCTTTTACAGGCATGTCTTCGGCCGCCTGGTGCGGGAGAGCGGGGCAAAGTTCCTCTTGCAGGGCACCATCCTTACCGATGTGGATGAGACCGTGGGGGGGATAAAAAGGCAACACAATGTGTTCGAGCAGTTAGGTATCGATCCCCAGCAAGCCTTTGGCTACCAGATTATCGAGCCTCTAATTCAGCTGCGCAAGGACGGGGTGAGAAGGATCGCGCAGGCCGTCGGCCTGCCGGCTTCGATCTACGACCGAATGCCTTTCCCAGGCCCGGGCCTTGCGGCTCGCGTCATCGGTGAGGCTACGGCAGAGCGATTGGAGCTGGTACGGCAGGCGACAGCAATCACGGAAGCTTCGCTTGCCTCAACCAGGGCGTTCCAGTCTATGGCCATCCTGCATGAGGACCGAGTAACCGGAATGCGGGAAGGGCGAAGGCAGTTCGGCTGCCAGATAGAGATCCGGTGCTGGGAGAGCGTTGACGCCCGCACAGCCCGCCCCCTGCGAGTTCCTTGGGACACTCTGGAAGCTCTTGCCGGCAGGATTCTTGCCGAGATACCCCTCGTTGTGAGCGTCACCTATAACATCGCCCCCAAGCCTCCCTCGACTATGGAGGCTGTGTAGCCGCATCGCGGTGGACAAGGATGCACGTTGGGTAGCCGCCGCAAGCTTTCCGTGAAGCCCGGCACCGACGGCGCTATTCATGGTGCTAATATGGTTGTGAGTGTCGTGGGCTGATTTGGCTGTGGGGTAAAGCGGAGCAGAGGAAGCGCAATATGCATCGGGTGCCGCGTCCACGTTGGCGATGCGCTTCAAGCCCAGCCGGATGAGCTTGAGTTCCGCCCGCGACAACCTAAAGGATTTTGTTGGGCCACTGGTTTTGCCCATTTGAGCCTCCTGGAACCAGACTCGTCCTTGCGTTTACTCCAGGAGCTCAGAGCTACGATCAGCTGGGGCCCCCAAAAAGAAGAGGTCTTGCGGTCACTACCTAGTCCCGGCTGGCCGATTCAATGCCATCAGCCGAACTAGCACATCAAGGTAATCCAAGATTCAAGCGCTCCATTATGTTTGCACACCGTCTGGAAACACCGGCCGCCGCGCACAAAGAATCCGAGGGTCGTGTTTGTGCCAACATTGCGCCAACATAAGGATACCAAAGGGGCCCAAAAGGGCCTAAAATGTCGGGAAATTGGAGATGGCAACGCTCGTGGAATCAGTGATTTAGCCACACCTGCGGAGGGCCGCCCCGATTTTCTAATCCGAGGGTCGGGGATTCGAGTCCCTCCACGCCTGCCATTCTCATGTGGAGTCCCAGCCCAAAGCGTTGCGTCCTGCAGCGATGCTCCCGTCCAACACCTTGCGGAGTGAGTCATCGTCTCGCTCATCGGGGCCCTCAAGCGTACAGGGGCAGGCCGCCGGTTTCGACGTCAAACATCTCGATCCGCCCGAACTCGAACTCCGTGACGTAGAGTTTCTTCTGCCCGGGCAGTCCGAAGGCGCAGTTGGTCGTCATCCTACCCTGGGCAGCAATCCGGCGCACCACGGCGCCATCGGGGCCGAGCACCGTCACATCCCGCTGGTTGAAGACCGCGACGTAGAGCTTGCCATCCGCTCCGAAGGCCATGCCATCCGGTCCGCGCCAGCCCGGCGGGCCGCTCGGGTCGTTCACGTTTCCGAAGTCCTCGCGTGGCCCGAGGTGATCACTGTCCTTCCAGGCGTAGCGGAAGACCCTTCCCGTGAGAGTTTCGTTGACGTAGAGATATCCGTCCGGGCCGAAGGCAATGCCGTTCGTGAACGTGAGGCCGGAGTCGAGCTTCCGCACACCGCGCGTCTGCGGATCGATACGGTAGACCCGGCCGTCGTAGCTGAGGTCCAGGTAGTCAGCGCGGATCTTTCCGCCCGGCGCGAAGCGATCGATGTGGACTCCCGAGTCGGTCATGTAGATCGCGCCGTCCGGACCGAAGCACAGATCGTTGGGAAACAAAAACGGCTCGCCCTCGCAGCCGGTGGCGACGATTTCCACCTTTCCGTCCAGCGTGACGCGAAGCAACGAAGGCGTCTTCGACTCCGCAGCCCAGATGAACCCTTCCCGATCGACCGCCAGCCCGTTGGGGCGCCCCGTTTTGGCGACGGCACGCAGGCTCAGCCCGTCGGGACTGATCTGCGTGATGCAGCCCCGCTCGGCACCGCTCTCCACACACAGCCAGCTTCCATCCGAGAGCGCCACGGGGCCTTCGGGAAAACTCAGCCCTTCCGCGAAAACCATAGCGAGACACCTCCTTGCAGTTTTCCGAGCACCCACCATCATCCCCCACGGCGGCATTCCACACCACGCCTCAGACGTCCCCGTCCGCTCGCCATCCACGCCGAGAATCGCGCCCGTGACAAACGACGCTTCGTCCGGAGCCGGGAACAACGCGGCGGCGGAAGCGCTCCTTCGAGGCCGCGCCGCGGCACGTCGAGGCGCAGCGGGCACGGACGAGGCGGTGATCTCCCCCGGCTTTCC
>Ga0316628_100002281_pt1 | contig 14120 bp, 8 predicted proteins | sample OWC_Aug_M2_C1_D5_FD_207648 | JGI IMG/M metagenome (GOLD analysis project Ga0316628, IMG submission 207648) | Wetland soil microbial communities from Old Woman Creek delta, Ohio, United States - OWC_Aug_M2_C1_D5_C | ecosystem: Environmental > Terrestrial > Soil > Wetlands | place: USA: Ohio... | reverse complement strand
TCAAGGACGGCTGGGTCTTCATCGGCTCCGACGACGGGGGGCTCCATTGCCTCAACGCGACGACCGGCGCCGAGAGGTGGAACGCCTCCACCGGCGGGGAGATCAAGAGCTCGCCGTCCGTCGTGGAGGGCCGGGTCTACTTCGGCTCGAACGACTTCAAGGTCTACTGCGTCGACGCCCTCTCGGGCGCGCAAGTGTGGAACTTCTCGACCCGAGGATGGGTTTACAGCTCCCCCGGCGTACGCGGAGACAGGCTCTGCATAGGCTCCTGCGACGGCCGGCTCTACTGCCTCAACAGGACGACGGGCGGACAGCTGTGGAACAGGACCGCCCAGTACATGCCCGCTTCGCCCGCGATGACCGAGACGACCGCCATCGTGGGCTCCTACGATAATCACCTCCGTGCATACAACCTGTCCGATGGGGAGGAGGTATGGAACGTCTCCGGGGCGAGCTCGGGTATCTACAGCTCGCCCGCGGTCTACGAGGGGAGCGTGGCGGGCGAGCAAGTCTTCTTCGGGGACAATAACGGGACCTTCTTCGCGGTCGACCGGGACCATAATGTCTGGCCCCTGGCCCTTGGTGCCGGAGTAAGGTCGTCATCGATGTTCCTCTACCCTCCCAATAGTGACTTGTACGAGGGGGGCGCCCTGGTCGTCGGCACGGAGGCGGGGGTCCTGTGCTCCGTCGGCGAGCAATGGCGACATGAGATGTTCTTTCCCGTGGTCGGGTGGAAGCTGAAGCTCGGGACGTCAATCACCTCGTCTCCCACGATCTACCACAACCGCATCTACGTGGGCGCGGCCGACGGGGAGGTGGGCGTCGTCGCCTGCGTTGGCGCCCTCGACCCACGATACAACGAGACCGTCATCACCGTGGAGGGCCCCCCCGCAGGAGCCTACGTCCTGACGGGGTCCAACATAACTTTCAACACGAGCATCCCCGTCCCCTCCGCCGAGATCGTGGTGGGCTCGGCCCACTACGCCGCTGTCAAGACAGGTCAGAGATGGACCGCGACGATAGGGCCCACAGCGCCCCTGGGCCGGTCCCTCCTCACGATTAACGCCCTCGGAGCGGGGGGCGAGAACCTCGGCACCACCACGCTCGAGCTGTTCATCCGCTCCCCTGGGGAGGTGCCCCCGACCGTCTTCATCGACAGCCCCACGAATGACCGGAGGGTGAGCGGCGTCGTGCTGGTGGAGGGGAGGGCGCAGGGGCGCTGGCCCGTCCTCAAGGTCGAGGCTAGATGGGACGACACGGGTGAGTGGACGAACGCGACAGGGACATCCGATTGGACGGTCGCGCTCGAGACATCGGTGCTGCCCGATGGCTCCCACGTCATCCATGTGCGTGCCTGGGACGGCCTGCTCACAGGGGAATCCTCCGTAGAGGTCCGCATTGGGCCCATGGAGAGCGGGCATCCCCCTCTGGGTCTAGCGGACATCATCGCAATCCTCGTCGTGCTCTTCGTCCTCATCGCGTTGCTCGCGACCAAGCCTCGTGGACCAAGGGAAGCTGATTCTCCCTCCCCTTGAACCACGGGCAAAGTTAAAATAGCCAGCATCGGCATCGCTGGGCCGGTCCCAGCCGGAAGGATGGAATGCACGCAAGCCAGTTGGTCCCGTTGGCCGGAGCCCGCGCCATAGGCGGCCGACCCGCGCGCCTCCTCCTCTTGGGACCCGTGATTCTCGGCATGCTCGCCGGCCCGGTCCTCTCGCTCGAGCCCACTCAGACCTCGTGGCCGCAGTTCCGCGGCGACGACCTCCGCCTCGGCGTAGCCATCAGCCCCATCCCGTCCACCAACGAGACCTTGTGGTCCGTGGACCTGCCCGAGCAGGTCCAGAGCTCGTTCGCGGTGGCGCAGGGCCGGGCCCTCATCGGCTGCGACGACGGCAACCTCTACTGCTTCGACGCGGGCAACGGCACACTCATCTGGAACTTCACGACCGAGAACGCCGTGCAGTCCTCCCCGACCGTGTCCGGCGACTCGGTCTACTTCGGCGCGCTCGACGGCCACCTCTACTGCCTGCGGCTCGCCGACGGCTCCGTCTCGTGGGGCTTCACGTGCGGCATGGTCGTCTCCTCGCCCGCGCTCGCCGGGGGATTGGTCTACTTCGGCGACCAGTCCGGCCGGTTCTGGGCGCTCAACGCCACGACCGGGGCGGAGGCGTGGAACCGCAGCTACGATTCGGGCATCTGGGGCAGCCCCACCGTCGCGGACGGCCGCGTCTACTTCGGCGATATAACGGGCGGGTTCCACTGTCTCGATGCCTCCAATGGCACCCTGGTCTGGCAGGCCCAGTGGGACGGCTCGGACGTCTACTCGAGCGCCTGCGTGCAGGGCGGGCGCGTGCTCATCGGCAGGGGCCTAGGCGACGTGCTGATGTGCCTCGACGCCGTGACAGGTGCGGAGATATGGCACTTCTCGCCCGCGAACCACGTCTACGCCTCCGTGGCGGTCCGCTCGGGCGTCGTCTACTGCCACTCCTGGAAGTACCTATGGGCCATCCCCTGGGACGACCCCGACGCCTCGGGCGAGATCACCCCCGGTGAGGCCATCTGGTCGTTCCTCACGAACGACACCCAGGGCGGCTCGTCGCCGACGGTGTCGGGCGACCGGGTCGTCGTGGGCTCCGACGCCGGTCGGGTCTTCTGCCTCGACGCTGTCACCGGCACCCTGGTGTGGGAGGCTCCCATGCCAGGGTTCGTCTACGCCTCGCCCGCCGTTGCCCTGGGCCGGGTCTACATCGGCTCGACATCCGGCAAGGTCGCGTGCCTCGGCTCCCCGACGACGCCCCGGGTCTACACCAAGCTCACCCCGGCCAAGACCACCGTGTCCGGGGGGCAGAGCGTCACCATCGACGTCATGGTCACGGACGCGACCGGCGCGCCCGCGGGCGACGCCTTCATGGCCTACTCGGCCACGGGCGGCAAGCTCTCCGCCACGTTCGGGACCGTGGTGCAGGGGGCCTTCCGCATCTTCTGGACCGCGCCCGCCGTCGCGACTACCACGATCGTCCGCATCTCGGCGACTGGCAGCCTGCAGGGGTTCGAGGTGATGGGCGACGAGGTCGCCATCACCGTCACGCCCGCTGCCAAGGTCGTCCCGCCCAAGCCCCCGAGGGTCGCGCACCCGGCCGTGCTCGCCGGGCTGGTGGCCTTCGTGGCCATCGACTCGGCCCTAGCCGTCGTGCTCATCAGGAGGCGCAAGGAGATGGGGGTGGGGAGGCCCTGAGGCGCATGGGTGCGGCCCTCGCCGTGGCCTCGGTCGTGCTCCTGCTCGCCGCCGCGGCCGCGCCCACGGTGCCCGCTGGCAACGGCCGGTTCGACCCGCAGACCCTCGGCGAGCTGTGGCGCTACGCGCGCAACCCCCTCAACGGCACGCTGTGGTCCATGTGCTGGTCGCCCAATGGCGGCCATGTCGCGGCCATCTTCTTCGACGCCCACGTCGTCGTGCTCAACGCCACCACGGGCGCGCTCGAGCACGAGCTCATCGCGCACCCCTCGTCCGAGAGCCGGTGCGATGGCTACGCGCCGCCGGGCGACCTGCCCGGCCGGGCGGTGGCCTGGTCCCCCGACGGGAGGTGGCTCGCCGCCTCCGGCGACGACCGCGTCATCTTCGTGTTCGACACGACCACTTGGGAGGCCTACCGCCACCTCACGGGACACTCGGGCTCGGTCCTGAGCCTGGCCTGGTCGCACACGGGCGAGAGGCTGGCCTCGGGCTCGGGCCGCGACAAGGTCCTGCCGAACGGGCCCGGCGAGAACACTGTCTTCGTCTGGGACGTGCCGGCCAGCTCCGTCGTGGCGAGGTTCGAGGGGCACTCGGACGGCGTGCTGGGCCTGGAGTGGTCGCCCGACGACGCGCTCATCGCGACCGCCTCCGACGACAGGACCGCCCGCATCTGGGACGTGGCGTCCGGGACCGAGGTCGCACGGCTCGAGGGCCACACCTCGGGGGTGCTCGACTGCTCCTGGTCGCCCAACGGCACGCGGCTCGTCACGGGCTCCCGCGACTACAAATCGCGCCTGTGGGACGTGCCGGGGAACAGGTCGCTGGGCAAGTGGGCGGACAACAACTGCGTGCGGTCGGTGGACTTCCATCCCTCCGGGGCCCTGGTCGCCACGTCGGGCGTGGACAAGACCCTCAAGCTCCGGAACGCGACGACCGGGACCGTCCTCGTCACCATCGACGACGGCATCAAGCTCGACTCCTGCGTCATGAAGAGCCGGTGGGACCCCGCGGGCGCGCACCTCGCCGCCGGCTACGGCAAGTCCGCCACCGTCATCGTCTACGGGGAGGGCCTCGCCCCCGCCAAGGGCATCGGGAGGGGGACCGTCGCCCTCACGGGCGTGATCGCCGTATCCATCGTGGGCACGGCCATCCTGCTCTACCCCGCCCTCCGCAAGGCCAGGAGGAGGCGAGGGTGATGCGGGCGACCCTCATGACGATCCTCGTGACCGCACTACTTCTCGGTCCCCTCATCTCGATCGTGCCGTCGGTCCAGGCGGCCGTCGACCCGTCCGTGTTCGGCTCGGGCGTGGGCCGGTTCCAGTCGCTCTACTCGGGCGACCTCGACGGCGATGGCGCGCACGAGGTCCTCTTCGGCAGCTACGAGGGGCGCGTCGTCCAGCTCCAGTACCGCGCGGGCGACTTCTTCGTCGAGTGGCAGTCGCCCAAGATGGGCGACCGGTGCTGGGGGCTGCGGGTCGGGGATTGCGACGACGACGGCAGGAACGAGATCGTCGTCGGTGACGGCAACGGCGACCTCTACGTCTACGACGCCAAGGGCCACAGGCTGGAGTGGAAGGCCCAGGACGAGATGCTCCGCGACGCGCACGGCATCGCCATAGCGGACCTCGAGGGCGACGGCTCGACCGAGATCGTCGTCGGCACGGGCTACAAGACGGACCAGGACTACGGCACCATCTACGTCTGGCCCGGCAAGGGGACGGGCGGGAAGCCGCTCCGGACGTTCGGCCCCTACGACTCGCGGCTGCGGGGGCTCGAGGTCGCGGACCTCGACGGCGACAGCGCCATGGAGATCGCGGTCGGCTCTGGCGCCAACCTCGGCGACATCGAGGGCCGCGGCTACGTCCGGGTGCTCGACGCTGTCACGGGGTCCATCGAGTGGGAGAGCCCCGACATGGGCGGGGACTGCGAGGGCCTCGTCCTCTTTGACATCGACCTGGACGGGCGGCCCAACCTCATCGTGGGCGAGGGCTACCGGTATCGGACGGGGCACGTCCACGTCCTCCAGTACGACGACGACGCGAAGGGCTACCCGGAGCAGTGGAGGTCCGACGACATCGGCCCCAAGGCCTGGGGGGTGGCGGTCGGGGACTGCGACTCGGACGGCACGCCCGAGATCGTCGTCGGGAACCAGCCCGGCTACGTCCGCATCTTCGACGCGTCCTCGCACGCGCTCGAGTGGCAGAGCCAGCTGCTCGGGACCGATATCTTCGGCGCGTGCATCGACGACGTGGACGGCGACGGCCGCGAGGAGGTCGTGCTCGCCCAGGGCGGCTACCAGGGCAAGGGCGACTTCACCTCGGGCTACACGACCCCCCACATATACGTCCTCGACGGGTCCACGCACCAGTTCGAGTACGTTCTGGGCGAGCGCAACATCTGGGGCATGGTGCTGCTGGTAGCGCTCCTCGTCCTCATCATCGTCGCCCTCCTCGAGGTCGGCCTGCTCACCAAGCGCTACCGCCTCCGCAGGGCGGAGCGGGCCAAGGCCGCCGCGGCCGGCGAGAGGGCCGCGCGGGCGGCCGGGGCGCCAGGCGGGCCCGCGACCGAGTGCGGCGTCCCGGGCTGGAAGGTGGACATGGGCGAGGGGCCAGGCGACGGGACAGGGCCGAAGGGGCCCGCCGGGGGTGGGGGGAAGTGACCGCGCCGGCCACGCCAGCCCCGTCCGCCAAGCCCGCCCCCCCCAGGGGGGCCAGGCCCTGGTTCAGGAGGACGTTCAGGAGGCCCATCACCGCGTGGCGGCTCGTCTCGCTCACCACCGCGTTCGTGCTCCTCAACTCGATGCTGCTCGGCGTCCCGAGCTTCGGAACGCTCGGCAGCATGCGGTGGTTGCTGCTCCCCAACGCGAGCTGCCGATACCTCGCCAACGCGCCCACCAACTGCTGGTTCTACAACCTGCAGTCCGGCCTGACCGACGGGTGGAACGACGCCTACGTCCCCGTGCTGATGTTCGTGCTCGTGGTCGTCCTCCTAGTGCTGGCGCTCGGCCGCGGCTGGTGCGGCTGGGGCTGCCCCCTCGGGTACTCGCAGTACCTAATCGGGCGGGCCCGCGCCAGGCTGGGCGTCCGGTACCACGAGCTGCCCTACTGGGCCGTCGCGCTGCTGGACCACGGCAAGTACGCCATCATGTTCGTGATGGTCGTCGTCGCCATATCGGTCGGCATGCCCGCGCTTGGCCTGGGGGCGTTCGACGAGAGGCTCGCGCTGCCCTTCTGCCAGGTGTGCCCCGGCAAGCCCCTCTTCACGGGTCTGCAGCTGGTCGTGGGGCTCCAGCCCTTCACGACGTCCATCCCGTTCGTCGCAATCCTTATGCTCGTCATTCTGCTGGTGGGGGCGTTCATGGTGCGGATGTTCTGGTGCCGCCTCTGCCCGATAGGCGCGTTCATGGCGCTGTTCAACCGGCGGTCGCTGCTGTGGCTGCGCAAGGACACGACCAAGTGCACCAAGTGCCGCGTGTGCCTGAGGGTCTGCCCGATGGACATAGAGGAGATCTTCGTGGAGATGGACCACGAGAACGTCACCGCCCCCGAGTGCATCATGTGCGGGCGGTGCGTGGAGTCGTGCCCGGAGGAGGGCTGCCTCAGCTTCAACCTCCTCGGGCAGGAGCTCGCCCGGTCGCGCTCCCTCGCCACCAGGACGGCGGAGTGCGCGCGGCCCCCGGAGACCGAGGAGGCGGAGATGTGACGCAGGACCATCCCCTGGGGTGGATTCCCAAGGGCCGGTACGCCCGAGAGCAGGACGACACGAGCGAGCGCGAGCTCAAGGCGCGCGTCAAGGAGGCCTACGCGAAGCAGTCGGAGGAGGCGCGCGCGCACCTCATGGCCATCAGGGGCCGGCCCGAGGGGATGCGCTACTTCGACGACGTCGCGCGCTACGACGGCCCCCGCGTGCGGGAGCTGGAGGCGGCCAAGGCCAAGGGCAAGCGCATCGTCGGGACGCTGTGTGTCTTCGCCCCCGCCGAGGTCGTCCGCGCGTGCGGCGCGGAGTCGGTGCGGCTGTGCTCGGGCATGCACTACGGCGTCCACCCCGCCAACGAGCTGCTCGGCGACGCGGGGCTGTGCCCATGCGTCAAGTCCACCCTCGGGGGGAGGCTCGGGGACGCGGACCTGTTCATGTCTCTCGCGGACATCATCGTCGCGCCCGCCAGCTGCGACGGCAAGGTCAAGCTGGGCGAGATCCTCGAGGACTGGCTGCCCGTGATCATGATGAACCTCCCACGCGTCAAGACCGGGGACACGACCGCGCAGCTGTGGGTCGAGGAGGTGCTCTACATGGGCTCGCAGCTCGGGCGCCTCACGGGCACCGGGATGACGACAAGGAGCCTCCGGGAGGCGATCGACGTCTACAACAGGGCCCACCTGGCCCTGTCGCGCCTCACCGCGCTGCGGTGGGCCGACCGGTCCCCCATCTGGGGCCGGGACGCGCTGCTCGCGGCGCAGATGGCGCTCGTGGACGACATCGAGCGGTGGACCTCTAAGATGGGGAGGCTCTGCGACGAGCTCGAGGCGAGGGCGGCCGCGGGCAAGTGGGTGGGGACGGGCGAGGAGGCCCGGCTCCTGCTGGCGGGCTCGCCGGTCATCTGGCCGAACTGGAAGGTCCCGACCCTCGTGGAGGAGTCGGGCGGGCTCATCGTCGTGGACGAGCTGTGCACAGGCGCTCGGGTGCTCGGCGACCCCGTCGTCGCGGACGAGGGCACGCTGCGGGACATGGTGCGCGCGGTCGCGGAGAGGTACTTCTTCCCCTGCACGTGCCCGTGCTTCTCCCCCAACGACGAGCGCGAGAGCCGCATGCTGCGGCTGGTCAGGGAGCACCGCGTCGAGGGCGTCGTGTACCATGCCCTGCGCGGCTGCCACCTGGGCATGCTGGAGGCCACGCGGCTCGAGCTCGCGCTCCGCAGGGAGGGCGTGCCGATGCTCAAGGTCGAGTCGGAGTACGACGAGGGGGACGTCGAGCAGATCCGCACCAGGGTCGAGGCCTTCGTCGAGATGATCCAGGCGAGGAGGGAGTTCAGGGGTGGCTAGGGTCGGCATCGACGTCGGGTCGCTCCACACCAAGGTGGTGCTCATCGCAGAGGACCGGAGGCTCCTGGCGCACGCGGTCGAGCCCACCACGAACGACGTGCCGGGGCTGACGGCAACGCTGCTGGAGCGCGTGTGCAGGGAGGCGGGCGTGAGGAGCGCCGACCTCGAGGGCGTGGGCGCCACCGGCACCGGCCGCCGGAGGGTGCGGGTCGCGGACGGCACCAAGACCGAGATCTCCGCGTTCGCCTGGGGCGCCAAGTTCCTCCACCCTCCCGTGCGGCTGGTCATCGACGCGGGCGGCCAGGGCGTGCGCGCCATCGAGATGGACGCGTGGGGCATGATGACCAACTTCCGCACCAACGACAAGTGCTCCTCGGGCACGGGCTGCTTCCTGGACACGATGTCGTTCGCCCTCGGGGTGGACCTGCCCGAGTTCGGCACCATCGGCCGCGGCTCCGCGTGCGCCGCCTCCATCAACAACACCTGCACGGTCTTCGCCGAGTCAGAGGTCGTCTCCGCGGTCGCCCGCGGGGGCTCCAAGGCGGACATCGTCGCGGGCCTCAACTCGATGGTGGCCAAGAGGATGGCCTCGCTGGCCAAGACGCTGACGATCAGGGGCGACGTCGTCTTCGCGGGCGGCATGGCCCGCAACGGGCAGGTCGTCGAGCTCCTCAGGGCGCAGATAGCCCACCGCGTCGTGGTGCCCGAGAACCCCCACCTGGTGGGCGCGCTCGGCGCGGCCATCCTGGCGCCAAGGCGCAGGGGGAGGGCGGTCGCGCCCGAGGGCGGGGCTCCTCGCGCCATCGACGGGGGGGCGAGGGCATGACCGTCGTCACCGCGGGGCTGGACCTCGGCTCGACCTATGTCAAGTGCGTCGTGATGCGCGACGGTGTCGTCGTGGGCCACGCGATATTCCCGACGGGCCCCGACCACGACGCGACGGCCGCCAAGGCGCTCACGAAGGCGCTCCTCATGGCCGACCTGGACCGCGACCAGGTCGAGTACACCGTCTCGACCGGCTACGGCCGCCGCGTGGCGTCGGCCGCGGACAGCACGGTCTCCGAGATATCGGCCAACGCCGCGGGCACGAGGTGGGTGGCCAGCAAGCTCAACGTGCGCACCATCATCGACATCGGCGGCCAGGACACCAAGGTCATCGCGCTCGACGACGACCTCCAGATCACGAACTTCCAGATGAACGACAAGTGCGCCGCTGGAACGGGCCGGTTCCTCGAGGCCCTCGCCCGCGTGCTCGAGATCCCCCTCGACGAGCTGGGCCCGGTCTCGCTCACGTCGAGGAGGCCCGTGGAGATAACGACCACATGCCTCGTGTTCGCCAAGTCCGAGGTCGCGAGCCTCGTGACCGAGGGGAACGCCAGGGAGGACATCGTCGCGGGCATCCACCGCGCGGTGGCGCGCAGGCTGGCCTCGATGGCCAAGAAGGTCGGCGTGAGGGAGGTCGTGTTCTTCGACGGCGGGCCCGCGCGCAACATCGGGATGCGGCAGGCGCTGGAGGAGGAGCTGGGGGTGAGGCTCGCGGTGCCGGAGCTGCCGCAGACGGTGACCGCGACCGGCGCGGCCCTGCTCGCGGTGGAGCGGATGGAGAAGGCAAGGGCCGAGGGCAGGGCGAAGCCCGCATCCCAGAGGCCGGTGCCGGCGCCCGGCACCCGTTGCCCCCCTTGAGGCCGGATGGTCCTGGTCCCGGCATGTCCTCTCCATCTCACCTGCGACGCCTGGACGCCCGACCGACCGCCAGGGCCGCGAGGACGACGCCCGCCGCTGCGAGCATGGCGCCGAAACCCGGCGTGGGCTCGTTCTCCTTCTTCGTGACGACCTTGAAGGAGACCTCGGTCTGGTTCTGGACCTGCCCGTCGTTGACCGTGAGCCGGACCTCGTAGTTGCCGGCCTTCTCGAACTTCCGCTGCGCGACCTTCTCCGTGGAGAACGGCACCCACAGGCCCTCGCCGTAGCGGACCTCCCACGCGAACGTGAGCTTGTCGCCCTCGGGGTCCGTGGAGCCCTCCGAGAGGAACGCCACCTCGACGCCCGTGTAGAGCGTCTCGCCGTCGAGCGGGGCGGAGATGCGTGCGTTGGGGCCCCTGTTGAGGATGGTCACGCTGACGGACGTGGAGACGTTGTGACCGTGGTCATCGTTGACGAAGAGCGTGATGTGGTGCACGCCCCTGTGGAGCCTCGCCTCTACGACGGAGTCCGTGCCGATCACGCCCTCGCGGTCTGAGACCCAGAAGTAGGTGAGCAGGTCCTCCGGGTCCGAGGAGGCCGAGCCGTTGAGCTCGACGGTCTGGTCCGAGTAGTACTTGGCCTCGTTCTCGGGGCTCGTGATGACGGCCGTGGGCTCGTGGTTCTCGACGACGTTGATGTGGACCTGCTTGGAGATGTTGTAGTTGCCATCGTTGACGGCGAGGGTGATGGTGTGGTGCCCCACGCTCAGGATGGAGAGGAACGAGACCCGCTCGCTGAGCAACCCGTCGATGTTCGAGGTCCAGTAGTACTCCAGGAAGTCGGAGTCCGTGTCGTTGGTCTGCGTGCCGTCGAACCTCACGCGCGTCGTGACCACGTACTCGGCGCCCTCCAGCGGCACCGTGATCACCACGGTCGGGGGGTAGGTGCGCTGGACGATGACCCGGACCGACTTGGAGACGTTCGCCCAGCCGTCGTAGGCCCACACGGTGATGGCATGCGGGCCCGCCGTGAGCCGCCTCGAGATCGACGGCCCCTGGCCGAGGAGGCCGTCCACGTCGGACGTCCAGGTGAACGTCAGCTCCTGCCCCTCGGGGTCGGAGGTCGCGGAGGCGTCGAACGGGACGGGCTGGTAGTCGAAGTACCTTGAGCCGTCCGCGGGCGTGGAGATGCGCACCGTGGGCGGGAGGTTCCCGCGCACCGAGAAGTTGACCATGTAGCTCGAGCCCGGGCCGTTGCCGTCGAGGAGCCGCACGGTGACCGAGTGCTCCCCTGGCGGGAGGATGCGCGCGAAGCCGGGCTGGTCGGAGAGCGGGCCAGTGACGTTGTCCGTCCACTCGAACGTGACAGGGTCCGAGTCGGCGTCCTTGACGTCGCCGACGGCGAAGTTGATGACCGCCTGGAAGCCGTAGAGGTCGGCCTCCTTCGGCAGCGCGATGACGCCCGTCGGGTCGCGGTTGAGGTTGACATGGATGCTCGCTGCGTTGTCCTGGGTGCGGAACTCGCCGCCGGGGGGGTAGGTCACGGTCACGTAGACGTCGTGGGGGCCGCGCGCCGCGGGCCGGAACGAGAGCACGGCGGACGCGCCCCCGAGCGAGGGGACGTCCACGGTGCTCTCGTCCATGAGCCTCCCGCCGGACCTTGGGTCGCCGTCGTAGGCGCGCACCCGGACCCCCTCGAGCGATGCGAGGCCCTGGTTGTTGACGGAGGCGCTGACGTCGAAGCCCACGACGCGGGGGGGCGTGCCCTCCCAGACGGCCTCGGAGGAGAGCATGGAGGCGTTGATCTGGAGGTTGTAGTTGATCAGGCCCTCGCTGACCGCGATGGCCGCCCACTCGGTGGAGTAGAGGCGGCTCGTCCACGGCGGGTGGTCGGGCAGGTTCGGCCAGGCGCCGTCGGGGCGCTGCTGGGATATGAGCCAGTTGATGCCGTCGCCCCCGGCCGCGATCTCCCCCATGGGGAGCAGGCCGATGACCGCGTAGGACGTGTCGCCGTAGTCGTCCATGTCGTGCGGGCACTCGAACGAGCCGTTGGCGACCTGGTTCCCCATGACCCAGTCGGCGAGCTCGCGCGCCCGCTGGGGCACGCCGAGCTCCCACATCGCGGGGACCATGATGGCGTGCTGGACCTCGCTGCTGCTGGTCTGGCCGGGGTAGGAGGTCCTGTCGTCGTAGGAGCCGTCCGCCTTCAGCAGCCCCGCCAGGTAGGAGAAGATGCTGATGCGGTCGTTCCAGAGGAACGCCAGGTCCTCCTTCCCGAGCCGGATGGCCCACAGGAGGACGGCATGCTCCACCGTGGACTCGGACTTGCCCACGGTCCACGTGCCGCCCGCCGAGAGCGTCGTCTGGACCACCAGGCCCAGGGTCGGGTCGTTGGTGTCCAGGAAGAGCTGCTTGTGGATGAACCTGTCGAGCACGCCCGCGTCGTTGAGGTACGTGTTGTTGCTGGTGGCGCGGTACATGGACATGAGGAACAGCAGCCCGCTCGTGGCCTGCCACAGGTCGTAGACGACGCCACCGGTGTAGCTGGCCTGGTAGGCGTCGTCGATCTTGCCCGGCACGACGTTGACGAAGCCGCCCGCGGCCTCGCCTGGCAGCGCGCCCGTGCGGGCGATGACGTAGGACTTGCCCGCCTGGATGTTCTTGCTGGCGAGCGCGGCACAGGCCTTGGCGCGGTCCATGTAGGCCTGGACGCCGGTGGCCTGGTAGGCCCGGAGGAGCACCAGTCCGTTGAGGCACAGGCGCCCGGCGCTCTCCTTCTCCCACGAGGGGGCCCCTGGGGGCGGGCTGAGCTGCCCGTCGGGGCCCGTGACCGTGAGCATCCAGTCGGCCGCCTTGACCAGCGACGCGCTCATCGCCTCCTCCGTGGGAGCGGCCATCGGCGCGGGCGTTCCTGCCACGGGGGAGGGCAGCGCCGCGACGAGGGAGAGGCAGCATAGCGCGAGGGCGATGATGACCCTCTTGTCTGGAGATGCCGACATACCGACCCAACCTATGGTGCCCAATCTGCCACGCCAGGATAAATAGGTTCGCCTGGATGACCGATGGATCCGATGCGAGGGTCCCGGTCGCCGGGGCCTTGGCCGCTCCCCAGGCTCGGGTCCGCCATTGGCGGCGCCACCTCGCCGCGACGGACGGGGGTCCCCGCTCGCCCCATCCCCTAAGTACTACTCGTGCGTGATATGGCCGAGCAGGACCTGCAGCCCGCCATCCGCATCGGTGCCCCACTGCCCGCCCGCGACGTCGAGCGCGCCGTCCCCGTTTATGTCGCCGAGCGCGGCCCCGCTGTAGGAGCCCTCGGGGAGGTGCAGCCCCACGCGGCTCCATTGCCACCCGCCCGCGGGGGCGATGCCCCCGAGGTAGAGCTCCAGTCCCCTGTCGATGCAGGCGGCCAGTATGTCGAGGTCGCCGTCCCCGTCCAGGTCGCCGACGGCGACCTGGTAGTAGCCGCCCCTCGTGGGGAGCCCCGCAGGGGCGGCCGCGAAACTGAGCGCGTCGCCTTGGCCCGATCCGAGGAAGCACGCGAGCCCGTCGTCGCGCAGCGAGACCACCAGGTCCGGCCGCGAGTCCGCGTTGACGTCCTCGATGGCGACCATGATGGGGACGTGGCTCGTCCGTGGCATCGCACCGTTGCGGGCGGCCCACCTGCCCGCGCCGTCGCCGATGTAGATGCGCACCTCCGGCGACGCGGACGAGTAGGGCGTCGTGGCGATGTCGACCCTGCCGTCGCCGTCGAGGTCCGCGGCCGCGACGGAGACCCACTGGCCGTGCGAGGGCAGCCCCTCGCTGGCCTCGGTCCACGTGAGCGTGCCCCCCTGGCCGCGACCGCCCAGCCAGGCCCTCACGCCGTCGTCCCTGCCCGCGGCCACGACGTCAGCGAGCCCGTCGCCGTTCAGGTCGGCGACGATGGCCTGGTGGTAGTACCCGGCGCCCACCGGGGCGGGCCCGTCCACCCACTGGATGCCGCCCGAGGCGCCCCGCCTGTTGAGGTGGACGGTCACCCCCAGGTCGCCGTATCCTGACCAGCCCTCGGTCGGGGCGATGATGTCCGCCCGCCCGTCGCCGTCGACGTCCGCGACCGCGACGCCGCCGAAGGTGTGGTCCGTGGGGAGGCCCTCGGAGGCCTCCTGCCAGCCCCCCGCCGCC
>Ga0316628_100002280_pt1 | contig 14121 bp, 21 predicted proteins | sample OWC_Aug_M2_C1_D5_FD_207648 | JGI IMG/M metagenome (GOLD analysis project Ga0316628, IMG submission 207648) | Wetland soil microbial communities from Old Woman Creek delta, Ohio, United States - OWC_Aug_M2_C1_D5_C | ecosystem: Environmental > Terrestrial > Soil > Wetlands | place: USA: Ohio... | reverse complement strand
CCACTTACGGGATCATTGGCGTGAAGGTTTGGATCTTCAAGGGAGAAGTCTTCCCGACAAAAGAAGGAGAAGAAAAGGTCGCTTAAAGCTGATGGAGCAATGACAAATGTCAATGCTCGCACGAAGTGATGAACCGAAGGTGAATCAAGTTCAAATTAAATCCAAAGCTCAAATGACAAAATTTATTTAATGAAAAGCTTTGACATTTAGCCATTTGACATTCATTTGATATTTGCCTGCCTGCGCGAAGCCGCTTCGGCGAAGGCAGGGATTTTGACATTTGAAGTTTTATTTAGGTGATTGAATTATGTTGATGCCAAAGAAAACAAAATATCGAAAGCAACAAACGGGCAAGAGAAGAGGGGTTGCTTCCCGTGGAAATACTCTCAATTTTGGCGACTTCGGACTCCAGGCGGCAGAGTGTGGTTGGTTGACCGCCCGTCAGATTGAGGCCGCACGAATTGCGATGACACGGTTTATCAAGCGGACCGGCCGGATCTGGATCCGCATCTTCCCGGATAAGCCGATTACTAAAAAACCTGCAGAAACCCGGATGGGAAAAGGAAAAGGCCCCCCTGAAGACTGGGTGGCCGTCATCCGGCCTGGCCGAATTCTTTATGAAATGGAAGGGGTTCCAGAAGAAAGGGCCAGGGAGGCATTTCTTTTGGCTTCCCATAAATTGCCGCTTCACACAAAGTTCATCATGAGGGGGAGCCATCTATGAAAGCAAAGGAGCTTCGCCAACTGAGCGAAGGGGAGTTGCTCGTAAAGGAAAAGGAGCTGAACGAGGAACTCTTCAATCTTCGCTTTCAGCATGCCACGGGACAGTTGGAGAATGTCATGCGAATCCCTCACCTCAAACGGGATATCGCACGGGTGAAGACGATCCTGAAGGAGAAGGCTCCGGACAGAGGGAAATAAAGCCAATGGGAGAGAGAGGCAAGCGAAAAACGTTAACGGGCGTAGTATCCAGCGATAAAATGGATAAGACTATCATCGTCATGGTGAATCGTCTCGTCCTACACCCTGTTTATAAGAAATATATCCGGAAGAGGACGAAGGTAAAGGCCCACGACGAAAAGAATGAATGTCATACGGGAGACAAGGTTCTATTAGTCGAAACCCGCCCGCTGAGCAAAGATAAAAGGTGGCGTGTCAAGGAGGTCCTTGAAAGGGTCGCCTGATGAATTGGAAAGTTGAATGGGGGAGGTAGAAGGTGGTATTAAGAAATCATTTTCTACTCACCCCTCTCCACTTTCTACTCTCGAAGGGGAGTGAATCATGATTCAGATGCGGACTATTCTCGAAGTCGCCGATAATTCAGGCGCCAAAAAATTGGGGTGCATTAAAGTCCTTGGCGGCACCCGTCGGAAATATGCCACCTTGGGAGATATCATCGTTGTCTCCGTCAAAGATGCCCTTCCCAATTCCAAGATTAAAAAAGGGGATGTGGCGCGTGCTGTCATTGTTCGGACGAGGAAAGAAGTGAAACGTCTTGACGGTTCTTACATCAAATTTGATGACAACTCTGCTGTCATTATAAATCCGCAGGGGGAGCCTGTTGGGACCCGAATTTTCGGTCCGGTTGCCAGGGAACTTCGGGCCAAACGATTTATGAAGATCATCTCCTTGGCTCCGGAGGTCCTCTAAAGGCAGTATCCCTACACTGCCTACCGTTCAGGAGGCGTTGGGAAAAAGGAATTTAAAATGATCGTCCCAAAATATCACATCAAAAAGAATGACCTGGTCATGGTCATCAACGGAAAGGAAAAAGGCAAGAGTGGTCGAGTTCTGAGAGTCCTCCCCGAGAAGGAGAAGGTGCTGGTTGAAAAGATCAATTTCGTCAAGAGGCATTCTCGCCCCCACGGGAAACAGAGACAGGGAGGAATCTTGGAAAAAGAATCACCCCTCCATCTTTCTAATGTGATGCTCCTCTGTGAGAAATGCAATAAACCCATTCGGATCGGGCACCGCGTCATGGAAGACGGAAAGAAGGCGCGGTTCTGTCGAAAATGTGGGGAACTCTTAGATAAGTAGGTGATCGAATGGCCAAATTTAAAGAAGTTTACCAGGAAAAAGCAGTGCCTGCGTTGATGAAGCGGTTCAACTATAAGAATCGGATGGAAGTCCCTAAGCTGGAGAAAATCGTGATCAATATGGGATTGGGAGAGGCCATCCAGAACATAAAGATTCTCGACTCCGCGGTTCAAGAACTCAGTCAGATCACGGGGCAGAAGCCCGTTATTAGGAAGGCCAAAAAGTCGATTGCCCAATTCAAATTGAGAACGGGGATGCCCATCGGATGCATGGTCACCCTTCGGAAGGAGAGGATGTACGAGTTCTTCAACCGTTTGGTCAATGTCACCCTCCCGAGGGTGAGAGATTTCAAGGGGGTCTCTGGAAAGTCTTTCGACGGAAGGGGAAATTTTGCCCTGGGAATTCGCGAACAATTGATCTTTCCAGAAATTCATTACGACAAAATTGACAAGGTAAAAGGGATGAACATTGTCATTGTGACGACAGCCAAAACCGATGAGGAAGGAAAGGAGCTGTTGAAGTTACTGGGAATGCCCTTTAGGAATTAAATGCCCCTCCCCCTTTGCTAAAGGGGGTTGCGGGGGATGAGCAGGAGGAAAAATTGGCGAAGCTTTCGTTGATGAACAAGGCGAAAAGGCCACAGAAATTTAAGGTCCGCGAATACCATCGATGCCCTCTCTGTGGAAGGCCGAGGGCATATTATCGAAAATTTAACATGTGCCGGCTCTGTTTAAGAAAATATGCCTCCCGAGGTGAAATCCCCGGGATGGTCAAATCCAGTTGGTGAAAGAGACGGGGGTTTGTATGTCCATGACCGATCCGATAGCCGATATGTTTACAAGAATTCGTAACGGGTCTAAAGCGAAATTCGAAAAGGTGGATGTTCCATCTTCCAAAATGAAACAACAGATCGCAAGGATTTTAAAGGAGGAAGGGTTCATCAAAAACTTCAAAGTGGTCACAGATGATCAGCAACATGAGGTCATCCGAATATCTCTCAAATATGATGCTGCCCGGAAGGAAGTCGTTCATCTCCGACGGATCAGTAAACCCGGACGGAGGGTTTATGTGCGAAAGGACGGCATTCCTTCCGTGATGAGTGGTTTAGGGTTTTCAATCCTCTCCACTTCAAAAGGAATCTTGACGGATAAATCTGCCCGAAAGGCCGATGTCGGGGGAGAGGTTCTGTGTTATGTCTGGTAAGAATTAGAAGGTGGAAGCGGAATGTGGTCAGTGGTACAAACCACTCTCTACTCTCCCCTCTCCACTGTCGGAGTAATCGATGTCTCGTATTGGAAGGATGCCCATCATCATGCCGAAGGAAGTGAAGGTTCTCTCTGATCCTTCAAAGGTGGAGGTGAAAGGACCCAAAGGTCTTCTCACTCACCCCCTTCCTCAAGGAATTTCAGTTTCTGTGGATGGAGGAAAGATTCTCGTCCACCGCGCCAATGATCAACGAACCTCGAGGGCGCTCCAAGGGTTGACGCGAAGTCTCATCGCCAACATGGTCACTGGGGTCACTCAGGGGTTTGAAAAAAAGCTTGAGATCGTGGGGGTAGGTTTCCGGGCAGATCTTCAGGGCAGCGCCCTCAAGCTGACCCTGGGGTATTCTCACCCCATCCTCTTTCCGGTTCCTAAGGAAATCAAAGTTGAGATAGAAAAACAAACTCTCCTCACAGTGAGAGGAATCGACAGACAGCAGGTGGGAATCGTTGCCGCCCAACTCCGCTCGATCAAACCACCCGAACCTTACAAAGGAAAGGGGATAAGATACCTCGGGGAACATATCCGCAAGAAGGTCGGGAAGACCAAAGCCTAACAACGAAACCCGCCCCGCAAAGCGGGTCAGACCTGCCTAGCGGTGCAGGGAGGAATACCTTGAAAGATAGAAAGAAGTTAGCCAGGATAAAAAGAAAGAGAAGAGTGAGGAGCCAAGTACAAGGAACGACCGAGCGTCCTCGACTCAATGTCTTCCGAAGTCTAAAACATATTTATGCCCAAGCCATCGAAGATACAACAGGGAAAACCCTGGTGAGTGCCTCCACGATGAGCCCTGAGCTGAAAGGAAGTCTTCGTTCTCCCGGAAACGTGGAGGCGGCGAAGAAAGTTGGGGACCTGATTGCGAAGAAATGTCTTGAAAAGGGAATTCAAAAAGTGGTCTTTGATCGAAGTGGGTATCTTTATCACGGCAGGATTAAGGCATTAGCCGAGGCTGCCAGAGCAGCTGGTTTGGCCTTTTAGCGGAGGGAAAGACATTGCCGAAAATTGATCCAGGTGCATTGGAACTAACTGATCGGGTAGTTCATATCAACCGGGTAGCCAAAGTGGTGAAGGGAGGGAGACGATTCAGCTTCAGCGCGTTGGTCGTTGTCGGAGACGGAAACGGCCATGTGGGAAGCGGGTTGGGGAAGGCCAATGAGGTCCCCGAAGCCATCCGAAAAGGCATTGAACATGCGAAACGGAACCTTATCAAGGTTCCCATCATCAATAAAACGATCCCCTATGAGGTGATGGGGAGATTTGGGGCAGCGAAAGTGCTGCTCAAACCGGCCTCCGAAGGAACCGGCGTGATTGCAGGTGCGTCCGTCAGGGCAGTTGCTGAATCTGCAGGGATCCAAAACATTTTGACAAAATCTATCGGATCGAACAACCCTTACAATCTGATCAAAGCCACCCTGCAGGCCATCAACCAATTGAAGACTCCTGAAGAGGTTGTCGATAAGCGCCATGAAGCAGCAACGGAGAACGAAGGGGTCCGACATGGATAAAACGATTACCGTCAAATGGGTCAGGAGCTCGATCGGACGAATCGACGACCAGAAGAAGACCATCCGTGGCCTTGGGTTTAAACGACTCCACCAAACCCTTACGTTGCCGGATCGACCCGAGATCCGGGGAATGATTAATCGCGTCCATCATCTGGTAGAAATCAACCCTTCGACTCCCCGGCCTTCTAAAAAGGGACTTGGCGGAGCCGAACGGGTCAAGGAGTAATGTGAAGGAGCGCGGATGAGATTAAACGAGTTGAAACCTCCGAGAGGATCGAGAAGGAAGGAAAAACGGGTGGGGAGAGGCATTGGATCCGGCCATGGCAAAACTGCCTGCAAGGGATCGAAGGGTCAGAATTCCCGTTCCGGAAGAGGAACGAAAGCGGGCTTTGAGGGAGGTCAGATGCCCCTCCAGCGACGCCTCCCTAAAAGAGGGTTTCGTTCCCCGTTTAGAAAGCACTTTGCTATCATTCATTTAAGAGACCTCAATCGTTTTCCGAAGGATACAGTGGTGGAACCTCTTCTCCTGATTCAATCTGGCCTCCTAAAAAAGGAGGAACCGGTCAAGCTTCTCTCAGATGGTGAACTGGAGCATCCTTTGACCATACGTGTCCATCAGGTCAGCAAGGCTGCCCTTAAAAAAGTTGAAAGTGCCTCAGGGAGGGTGGAGGTCATCGGCTCATGATTTCAGGGGCCCAGAATATCTTTAAGATACCGGAACTGAAGAGAAGGATCCTGTGGACTCTCGTTTTCTTAGCGATTTACCGCGTCGGGGTCTACATTCCTACGCCCGGAATTAACGGAGATGCTTTAGCCTCCTTCTTTGCCCAAGCAAAGAATACGCTTCTGGGTTTCTTTGATATGTTTTCGGGGGGGGGATTGGAAAGGCTTTCGGTTTTTGCCCTGGGCATCATGCCCTATATCAGCGCTTCGATCATCCTTCAGCTCCTTACCGTGGTCATTCCCTATCTTGCACAGCTCCAAAAAGAGGGAGAAATTGGCAGAAAAAAGATCATCCAATATACTCGTTATGGAACGGTCGTTCTCAGCATGATCCAGGGGTTTGGGATCGCCGTCGGTTTGGAGAAGATGACAGGGGCAGCAGGTGAGATGATCGTCATCACTCCAGGGTGGTCTTTCCGAATCATGACCGTCATCACGTTGACCGCCGGTACTGCCTTCATCATGTGGCTGGGCGAACAAATTACCGAAAGAGGAATTGGGAACGGCATCTCTCTGATCATCTTTGCGGGCATTGTCGCCAGAATGCCCAATGCCGTGGCCAGCACTTACGAATACTTCAGATTGGGACAGATGGGGATTGTGACCATCCTTTTTTTGATTATCCTCATGATATTTGTGGTGGCCGTGATTATCTTCGTGGAAACCGGCCAGCGGAGGCTTCCTGTCCAATACGCAAAGCGAATTGTGGGGAGAAGGGTCTATGGCGGCCAGAGCACTCATCTCCCCCTCAAATTGAACACGGCGGGTGTCATCCCTCCTATTTTTGCATCTTCGATCCTGTTGTTTCCCGCAACGATCGCCGGTTTTCTGCCGAAGCAATGGGTGGAAATCCATCCTTGGGTTAATGCGTTCTTAGAAAACTTGAGTCGCGGTGGGTATATTTACAATCTCCTCTATGTGGGGTTCATTTTCTTCTTCTGCTATTTTTATACGGCCGTCACCTTCAACCCAAATGATGTTGCCGATAATATGAAAAAATTTGGCGGTTACATCCCCGGCATCCGTCCTGGACAGAAGACCGCTGAATATATCGATAAGGTGCTCACTCGGATCACGCTCGGAGGAGCGATTTATGTTTCGGCCATCTGTGTCTTGCCAACGATCCTCTACAGGAAATTTAATGTCTCCTTTTATTTTGGGGGGACATCTCTTCTGATCGTGGTCGGCGTGGCCCTGGACACCGTCCAGCAGATTGAAGCCCACATGCTCTCAAGGCACTATGAAGGGTTGATGAGAAAAGGCAGATTAAAAGGGAGAAGAGGGTAAGAGTTTAGATAGAGTTTAGAGTTCAGAGTTTAGGAGATTGACTTGAATTTGATTCTATTAGGCCCTCCCGGGGCAGGAAAAGGGACACAGGCCCAAAGGATGGTGGCACGATACCACATTCCGCAGATTTCTACCGGAGATATTTTGAGGGCAGCGGTCAAAGGGAGCACCCCTTTGGGAGTGAAGGCAAAGGGATTTATGGATCGGGGGCAACTTGTTCCGGACGAAATTGTCATTGGGATCATTGAGGAACGCCTGAAGGCAAAGGATTGTCATCCGGGTTTTATCCTCGATGGATTCCCGAGGACGATTCCCCAAGCCGAGGCGCTTCAGCCCATCCTTACTAAAATCGGAAAGAAGATTGACCACGTCATCAACATTGAAGTGGAATCCGAAGAATTGGTGCGCCGGCTGACGGGAAGGAGGACCTGTAAAAACTGCGGGGCGATGTTTCACCTCCTTTTCCAACCCCCCAAGAAGGAAGGGGTTTGCGATCGGTGTGGGGGGCCGCTTTACCAACGTGCAGACGACAATGAAGAAACCATCCGAACACGGTTGAAGGAATATGAGAAGCAGACCGCCCCTCTTGTCGAGTATTATCGGGGTCAAAAAGCGCTTCGCTCAATTCAAGGAATGGGCGGGCCCGATCAGATTTTTGATCAAATTGCCCGTCTGCTAGACGCCACACCCGTTTAAGGGTGAGGATGGAGAGGCTATGCCAAAGGAGGATGCCATCCAGGTGGAGGGGAAGGTTTTGGAAACCCTTCCCAATGCGATGTTCCGAGTAGAATTGGAGAACGGCCACAAGGTGTTGGCCCATATTTCTGGAAAGATGAGAATGCACTTCATCAAAATCCTCCCTGGAGATAAGGTGACCGTGGAACTCTCCCCTTATGATCTCTCGCGGGGGAGAATTATTTTTCGGGAGAAATAGACCCTGAACCATGTGAGGTTCAGGGCAAAGTTTTCGGGTTGCCGTATTGATTAACAAATTGAGGTAGAAGCTGTGAAAGTCAGGGCATCGGTCAAAAAAATCTGCGACAAGTGTAAAATTGTAAAACGGAAAGGGGTAATCCGAGTGATCTGCGAAAACCCCAAACACAAACAACGACAAGGATAAATTTGGAGGGTGGAAGGTTGAAAGTGGGATGTGGAAAAGAAAACCACTTTCTACTCCCCACTCTCTTGTCAAAGGGGTGAATTATGGCACGTATTGCAGGAGTCGATCTTCCAAAGGATAAACGGGTGGAGATTGCCCTCACGTATATCTATGGAATTGCAAGACCCTCCTCCAATAAAATTCTCGAAAAGGCGAACATCAATAAGGACACCAAGGTGAACAAGCTTACCGAAACAGAGGTCGTTCGCATCCGAGATATTATTGACCAGGAATACAAAGTGGAGGGAGATCTCAGACGGGATGTTGCCACCAACGTCAAACGATTGATGGATATCGGTTCCTACCGGGGGCTTCGCCATCGGAAATCCCTGCCCGTGCACGGCCAAAGGACTCATACCAACGCCAGAACTCGAAAAGGACCACGCCGGGCCATCATCGGAAAGAAAAAGGAGAAGGAAACTGCATGAGTTAAGATTTGTTTAGAATTTAGAGGTTAGTGTTTAGAGTTTAAACCATTAAGGAGGCGTCATGCCCAAAGCGCAGGGGATAAAGAAAAAGAAGGTTAAGAAGAATATTCAGACTGGAATTGCTCACATCCAGGCGACATTCAACAATACGATCATCACCATCACCGATCCGGAGGGGAATGTGGTCACCTGGTCCAGCGCCGGCACACAGGGTTTCAAGGGCTCCCGGAAGAGCACCCCTTTTGCCGCGCAAATGGCCGCGGAGGATGCCGCCAAAAAGGCCATGGAGCATGGTGTTCGATCGATTGATGTTTATGTGAAGGGCCCGGGAGCTGGGAGGGAATCGGCACTGCGATCGCTTCAGGCAGCCGGCTTAAGAGTCCACCTGATTAAGGACGTCACGCCCATTCCCCACAACGGGTGCCGCCCGCCTAAACGAAGGCGCGTCTAAGACCGCGTCTGATTACACAGATTTTTGAAGGAGATTGCGTTGTATCAGCCTTAGGGCAGGAGGTTAGCGTTGGCAAGATATACGAAAACGAATTGTCGGCTTTGTCGGAGGGAAAATCTCAAGCTCTTTCTCAAAGGGGAAAGGTGCTACACGGAGAAGTGTGGGTACGACCGGAGGAATTACCCTCCCGGACAACACGGTCAGGATCGGAAAAAGTTCTCAGCTTACGGAACTCAGCTTCGGGAAAAACAGAAAGTGAAGCGGATGTATGGGATTTTAGAAAACCAGTTCCGCAACATTTTTAAGGAAGCGGATCGACAAAAAGGGATTACCGGAGAAACCCTCCTCGCCCTTTTAGAAAGGAGATTAGATAACATCGTCTACCGACTCGGTTTTGCCAATTCAAGGGACGAAGCCCGTCAGCTTGTTCGACATAACCATTTCCTCGTCAACCGGTCCAAAGTAAACATTCCTTCCTATCTCGTCAAGCCGGGAGATGTCGTTGAGCTCCGGGAGAAGAGCAAGAAAGTAGTCCGCATCTTAGAGGCCTTAGAAGGGGTGGCTCGGCGAGGTGTGCCTCAATGGCTGGAATTGGAGAAAGATCAGATGAAGGGGAGTGTGAAGGGGCTGCCCACACGCGAGGATATCACCATCCCCATCCAAGAGAAGTTGATCGTCGAGCTGTACTCAAAGTAATTTGGAGGCGATATGCAAAAAAGTTGGAAAGACCTGATTCGACCCAAACGGTTGGAAGTAGAAAAAGAGACACTCACACCCTATTACGGAAAATTTACGGCGGAGCCCTTTGAAAGGGGTTTCGGCATCACCATCGGAAATTCTCTTCGACGAATCCTTCTTTCTTCCCTGCAGGGGGCGGCCATCACCTCGGTTAAAATTGACGGCGTGCTCCATGAGTTTTCGGCCATCCCCGGGACCAAAGAGGATGTCACCGAGATCATCCTCAATCTGAAAGAGGTAAGGTTAAAGCTTCATACCGAAGGCTCAAAAACCATCCGGGTGAAGGCAGAAGGTCCGAAAGTGCTTAAGGCAGGGGATATCCTGACAGGCGATGCGGTGGAAATCCTGAACCCAGACCATTACATTGCCACGCTTTCTCGAGATGGCAAACTCTCGATGGAGATTACGGTAAAGGTGGGGAGGGGTTATGTTCCTGCAGAGCGAAACAAAGAGGAGAGCCAACCCATCGGGACTATTCCCATAGATGCCATTTTTTCTCCGATCAAAAAGGTGAATTACACCGTGACCAATGCCCGGGTGGGACAAATCACCGATTATGATAAGTTGACCATGGAGGTCTGGACCGATGGAAGCATCAATCCGGAAGAAGCCGTCGCTCACACGGCAAAAATTTTGAAAGATCAACTCTCCATCTTCATCACCTTTGAAGAAGAGGAAGAGGCGGAGATGTCCTATCCCGAGGATGAGGAGGAAAAGGAAGCCCTTAACGAAAACCTCCTCCGAAGCGTGGATGAATTGGAACTTTCCGTTCGGTCCGCCAACTGTCTGAAGCATGCGAATATCAAGCTGATCGGGGACCTGGTTCAAAAAACCGAGGCAGAAATTTTGGCCACCAAAAACTTCGGCCGAAAATCCCTCAACGAAATCAAGGACATTTTATCCGAAATGGGGCTTAGTCTGGGAATGAGATTAGACAACTGGCCTCCCAAGAAATCTGAAGAGGAAATGGAATCAGGAGCCATTGGATAGGAGTCAGGAATGAGGCATCGTGTTGCAGGGAGAAAATTAAGTCGCCACACTCAGCATCGGGAGCTGATGTTTCGTAATATGTTGGTCTCGTTGCTTCAACATGAACGAATCAGAACCACTTTAGCCAAAGGGAAAGAGCTTCGAGGTTGGGCGGACAGGATCATCAGCTTAGGGAAACAGGGAACGCTTCATGCCAGGAGAAGAGCTTTTGCCCTTCTTCGCAACGAAGGAGTCGTTAAGAGACTGTTTGACGAAATTGCACCCAAACTTAAAGACCGCGAGGGAGGTTACACTCGAGTTTTTAAACTGGGATGGCGGCACGGAGACGCAGCCCCTCTTTCCCTCGTTGAACTGGTCACCTTTGCCCACCCCGAAGAGAAAAAGAAATCGACCATCACAAAAGCCAGACAGGTTCTTGAAAAGGTGACTCCCAAAAAGAAAGAAAAGGTAGAAACGAAAGAAAAAGAAAAGGGAAAAGAGAAAGAAAAGGGCAAAGAGAAAAAAGAAAAGAAAGTCAAGAAAGAAGAGAAAGAAGCTCCCAAGGCAAAGAAAGAAAAACCGAAGAAGAAAGCTTCAGCAGAAAAGAATAAAGAAAAAACAAAAAGCAAATAAGAAATCTGTTCTTCGGGTTTAACGACGGGCCACAGGGGTTGCAGAAACTGCAGCCCCTGTTTTTTATGTATCCGTTCCAACTTAACTTAATCGGCGCCTGAGTGTTGAAATGTTGCTCTTTATGGTTTATCAATAGTCTCATGACTCACTGATATATTTTAATTTTAAGCAGACAAACGGGAGGATAACATGATCACACTGATTGCGAAGGTGAAGGTAAAGGAAGGAAAAATGGAAGAGGCTGTTAAAGCTCTAAAAGAGATTGTTCCAAAAATCAAAGAGGCAGAGCCGGGTTGTCTTGCCTATATTCCCCATACCATCCGTGGTGAAGACAATACCATTATCTTCTACGAAAAATACCGGGATAAGGAAGCGTTAAAAGTGCATTCCGGCAATCTTCAGAAAACCCTGGAGAAATTTATTCCGCTGCTGGAACCGGGCTCGGATGTAAAGACCTGTTACGAAATCATATAGAGATAAGGTTTCTGTATTTAGTGTAGTGCGTCCAACACCTCTTTACATTAGTTACCAAGCCGTCATTCCCGCCCCGTGTCTAGTACGGGGTAGACTCCAGCGGGAACCAGTTCAGAAATCCTGGATTCCGGGGCAAGCCCGGAATGACAATCAAAGTAAAGCAACTTTTGACGCACTACTAGGATGCGAAGGTTCTGGGAAACCGGTGAACCACCGGTTCTCGGTTAGCCTCAAGAAAATCTTGTCGAGCCACCTGAAGAACCACAGGAAGACGAAGATTCCGATCCTTTGGAAGAAGAAAAGCCAGAAAGAATCTTCTCAGGCTTCTTTGCTCCACAGGCAGGGCAGGTCAAAGACTTCCCACCTTCATTGGCCTTCTGAAATCTCTCAAAAATGACCTCACACTTACGACATCGATACTCGTAGATAGGCATAAATATCTCCTTTTCAAAGTCTGATTAAATGTCAAATCAAATCCTAAATTCAAATGTCAAAAGGTAAAGTCCACGCAAATTGAAGTTTCTGAAGTTGGAGCTTTGACATTCCTTTGGAATTGATTCACCTTCAGTTCATCACTGCGTGCGAACTTTGTCATTTGAGCTTATTCAGTTAACAACTTCATACCCTGCATCGCTGATGGCTTTTTCAATCCGGTTCGAAGCGACCTCTTTCGTATTATCAAATCGAACCTCTCCTTTGGCAAGGTCCACCTGTACGTTCTTAACCCCCTCCAATTGACCCAGCGCCTTGGTGACGGACATCACGCAATGCTGACAGCTCATTCCTTTCACTCTTATCGTTGATGCCATTTTATTCCCATCCTTTCTCTGTATTAATAGACGTGCATAATATAGTTTACGTCTTATTATGATCCTCTCTCAGCATTTATTCTGAACCGTTGTGTCAAGATTCCAGAACCAACGAATTTGCAACCATGTTGCTCAGGAAGTCCACCTTCACCCCCACATTGTATTTTTCATTCAGAAACCCTAACTGTGTGTGGCAGTTCTCACAACCCGTGGCCACGATGGCTGCTCCTGTCTCTTTGATCTGGTTGACCTTTGCCTTGCCTGTCTTTTCCCTAAATTCCTCATTTTCCAGAGCCACCAGTCCCCCGCCCCCTCCACAACATAAGCCGTATTCCCTGTTAGGGGTCAGCTCTATGAATCTGGAAGTCAATTGTTGAAGAACATACCGGGGCTCTTCAATCACCCCGCCATTGCGGGTAGACTGACAGGGATCGTGATAAGTGATCGTCTCCTTGATTCGATCTTTCTCCACCCTGATCCTTCCCTGCTTGAGATATCTCGCTATGATCTCGGCGATGTGAGAGACTTTAAAAGGTTGCTTCCCAACCAGATGCTTCATCACCCGAAAGGCTGTTCCGCATTCGCAGATCACCATTTCCTTCACCTCAAGCCGGATGGCTTCGTCGATGATTCGCTTCGCAATGAGTTGGGTTTTTCTCGGATCGCCGACAAAGGCGCCGAAGTTGACCGCCTCAAAGAAGCTCAAGCTCCAGTTCTCCCTGGCCGCATTCAAGATCGAGGCAGCGGGAATAATCGAATGCGCGCCGGCCAGGGCTACGTAAAGGATATTGGCTCCTTTCACGTCTAACGGAATGATCTGGTCGGATTCCCCTTTCCATCTGGCAATGACCTCGCTTTCGAGATTCTTAATCCCTTGAATGAAAGATTCTTTGTAAAGGTCAAGACTTTTCCCTTTCTCGATGGAAGCATCCGCCAGCATAGAAAGGATCTCAGGCTCGCTCTCATTGCCGATCAGGAGCAATTTGGCAATCGATTGAATCGCCTGGGTATCGATGCCAAAAGGACAGTACATCATGCACCTCCGGCATCCAGTGCAGGTATAGGCGGCCTCGTTAAGCTGCTTCATTGTCTCATCGTCAATCTCTGCACTGTTACCCCAAAATGGGAAGAGCCTCCGGCTCAACTTGAAATAGCGCTTGTATATCTTTCTCACCACTTCAGCCCGCCACACCGGCGTATATTCGACCTTCGGAACCGAAGCATAGGCAAAACAGGCATCTTTACACAGGCCGCATCGCGTACAGACATCCAAGTAGTAGCGCATAGGCCTGTCGAGCTTGGTTTGAAATAGATCAAGCAGTTTCTTCCTCTTCTCCTTATCCACAACGATCATCCTCTCAGAAGTTTTTACACGAAAGTTGAAGCCTATTTAGCCCGTTTGATCCAGAAGGTGATCAGACCGGCTCCTTGCTCCGTCTTCAAGATCTCATTGCCACTGGTGCGTGCCCAGGCAGGGAAGTCGGCCAGAGCTCCCGGATCAGTGGTAACGGCCTGTAAGACCTGCCCCACCTGAATCTCCTTGATCCCTTTGCTCACCTTGATCACCGGTTGGGGACAGGGCAATCCTTTTAAATCCATTGTCTTATCCACTTTGATCTCGTCACTCATGATTCCCTCCTTTTAA
>Ga0316628_100002279_pt1 | contig 14122 bp, 11 predicted proteins | sample OWC_Aug_M2_C1_D5_FD_207648 | JGI IMG/M metagenome (GOLD analysis project Ga0316628, IMG submission 207648) | Wetland soil microbial communities from Old Woman Creek delta, Ohio, United States - OWC_Aug_M2_C1_D5_C | ecosystem: Environmental > Terrestrial > Soil > Wetlands | place: USA: Ohio... | reverse complement strand
GCCGACACGAAGGGGATGGCGTTGGTGACGAGGATGTTGCGGCCGTTCCCCTGCAGACTGTCGCTGACCGTGTATCGGTTCGAGCCGGCTGGCTGCGACCACAGGATGTTGTTGCCGCCCGTCAACGACGCGGTCACGTCGTACCGGTACGTGGTCGGAATCGCCGTGACCAGCGCGGCCGCGGCGGCGGCGTTGCTCAGGCCGACGCCCAGCAGCGCCCGCGCCTTGCCGATGCGCGCCGCCCGGTTGATGGCCACGCTCGCGTTGTCGGTGCCCGCCGTCATGGTCAGCGCCGTGTCGAACGACGCGATGGCCACGGTGAAGACGTCCTTCACCGGCAGCGGCTGCCCGAAGACCGGCGGATCGGCTGTCCCCTCGCTCAGCGGAATGCCGTTGCAGAAGTCCGACGCGAGCTGCAGCTCGGCGAATCCGCGCGCGAAGTACATCTCGGCGATGTCGCTTGCCGGATCGGGCTTGTACTGCTTGAGCAGGGCGATCGCCTGATCGGCCGCCGTGCGCACACGGTACAGCGCGCGCAACTCGCCCTGAACGGTCGCGTTGTTGAGCTGGGTCGATCGCTGATCCGTCTCGTCGTTCTGTACGAATGTCGAGCTGGTCGCCCATTCGTCCACCAGCAGCCCGCCGAACAGCCAGGTGCTCTCGCCGTCGGCCGTCGCCGTGCGGAGCCTCGACAGCGCGCCGTTGCGGACCGCGGTGGCGCCGGCGGCGGATTGGACCGACGACGGATTGATGATGTCCGGATCGGTCGCTTCGAGCAGGTTCGTCTTGATCGTATCGCAGGCCGACAGCGCCGCTGCCGCCGCGAGCGCGAGCGTCGTGGTGACCGCCCGGCCACTTCTCATCGTGCATCTCATAGTAGTGGTGGTCGAAGGGTCAGAAGCCAAGGTTGAGCCGGAGCTGGAAGAGCGTCGGCGCGGCGAACGTCTGGAACTCGGCCGGCGTGTCGCCGCCGCCGGTGGCGGTGAAGTCGCTCTCCGGATCGGAGCCACGATAGTTGGTCCAGGTTCTCAGGTTGCGCGCCGAGAACACGAGGCTGGCGTTGCGGGCGCGCGTCCGCGACAGCAGCCGGTTCGGCAACTGTAGCGTCACCGTCGCTTCGCGCCATTTGATGTACGCGCCGGGCTGGAAGTAGCCGTCGAGTGTCTTTTCCGGGGCGTAGACCGCGGCAACGTCCATCGCCTGCTCCTCGAAGCTGGAGGCCGGGTTGAACAACCCGTTGCAGTTCGGGCGCGTGCAGCGGATGCGCTCGGTGTTGTTGTAGTACTTGTTGCCACCGCGCCAGTCGAAGAGGTTCTGGATGCGCAGCGCGTGGTTGAACAGCTCGATGCCCTGAGTGAGCGTCGTCAGATAGCGAGGCTCGGCGTAACCGCGGAAGGTGCCGAGGCCGATGATCCTGCCGCTGCCATCGCGCACGGTATCGGTCACGATCGTGACTTCGTCCACCGTCAGGATGCCGTCGCCGTTCTTGTCGTTCCACCCCGTGATTGGCTTGGCCCAGATGCCGCCGATCGGGTATCCGGCGACCGTCCAGTTGGAGACACCGATCTGCGCCGGCGTGGAGCCGAGGCTCACCACCTTGTTCCCGTTCAGCGACGTGTTGAAGTGGAAGTCGAGCCCGAGCGCTTTGCGGTCGATGATCTGGCCGCCCAGCGTGACCTCGAACCCGGCGTTCTTGATCGAACCGAGGTTCGTGGCCTGCGTGGTCGCCCCCGCGCCGAGCGACGGCGCGATGATCGCATTGATCAGGGCGTCGTGCGTCAGGCGCGAGTAGTACGTCACGTCGAACTGAACGCGGTTGCCGAACAGTCTGGAGTCGAACCCGCCCTCCCATTCGGTGGACCGCTCCGGCTTGAGGTTCGGGTTGCCGATGGCTTGCGACGTCTCGATCGGCGTGTCCGTGTTCTTGATGCTCGCCGAGCCCGCCGAAAACGTCTGGAGCGCATCGTTCGGTCCGGGCTGTACGCCCGACGCCCCATTGGCAAGGCGGATCCGCAGGTTGCTGATCGCGCTGAAGATGTTCGAGCGCGGGAAGAAGTCCTCATCGGAGATCACCCACGACAGACTCGCCTTGGGATAGAACACCCGCTGGAACTTGGTGCCGAACGCGCTGTTCTGGTCCGACCGAACGGCCGCCGTGAGGAACAGCCGGTCGCGCAGCGCCGCTGCCTCTTCCACGAAGACGCCCCAGGTCTTGGTCAGCGAGTAGCCCTCGCTTGCGCCCGCCGTCGCGCCGGCGCTCGCGGTGACGGCGCCCGGCGGGAGCGTGGTTCCGCTCGCGGTGTTCTGATCCAGGCGCGAGTTGTTGTACTGCGTGCCCACCGTGGTCTTCAGGTTGAGCCAGGTGAGGCGGGACGGATTGTAGTTGGCCGTGGCGCCGATGTCCGCGGACAGGTTCGTGATGTTCGTGCGGCCGTTCCCCGCGAACCCGTCGCGGTAGGTGCTGGTGAGCGGCCACCCTTCCTGGTTCATGTGCAGGCGGTTGTCCACGCGGTCGGCGAAGTCGGCGCCAAAGTTGGCGCGACTGGACAGCCAGCTCGACGGACGCCAATTCAGGTTGGAGGCGAGGACCATGCGGTTGACGTTTTGCTGCAGTTTCTCCGCCCACACCAGGCCGGGTGTGCCGGCGCGATAGCCGAGCAGCGAATCCGTGAGGCCACTCACCAATCCGTTGTTCCGGTAGCCCGGGCCGCCGAACGCCTGCGATCCGATGCCGACGGTGTTGTTCGACTCGTTGCTGGTGAGCGCGTCGACCGTGCTGTAGCCGAAGTTCACCGCCGCGTCGAACTGCGGCGTCACCTGCGCGCTGACGTTCGCGCGGAAGGCGTTGAGCAGCCGGGTGTTCGGGCGCTGCTGCCACGGGTGAATCGTCTGCCCGCGCGCCTTGTAGAGGCTGTCCTCGTACGGGTCGAGCTTGAACACGCCGATCTCGTCGTCGCGGCTGGCCGACAGGAAGTAGCGAATGGCGTCGGTGCCGGCCGACACTTGCGCGCCCATCGCGTTGCGATAGCCGAGACCGAGCGGGGTCAGGTCCGGATTGGTGATGGGGTTGAAGACGCGAAGGCTGTCATAGCCCTTTGTGCCGTCGCTCTTCAGGCAGGTGCCCAGTGAGACCATGATCAGCCGGCACTGGCCGGCCAGGAGCAGCGGCTTGCCGGCGGGGCTCATGCCGGCGAGCGTGTAGTTGTCCGAGTACCAGTTGCGGTCGTCGAGGATGCCGCCCTCGATGTACGTGTTCCAGCGTGCGTTGCCGGCGCGGCCTTTCTTGGTCGTGATCACCACGACGCCGTTCGCCGCATCGGTGCCGTACAGCGTCGCGGCCGAGGGGCCCTTCACGATCTCGATGTTCTCGATGTCTTCGGGGCTGATGTCGCCCAGGCGGCTGAAGTTGTTTCCGCCATTGCCGAACGAGGTCGAGCCGTTGTTGGCGCTCATGCGCACGCCGTCGATCACGAAGATCGGCTCGTTGGAGAGGCTCAGGCTGCTGATGCCGCGCACGCGAATGCGTTGGCCGGAGCCCGTCTGCGTGCCCTGCTGCACCATGACGCCCGGCACACGCGCGGTGAGCACGTCCGCGAGCGTGCGCACCGGCGCGGTCTGGGTGAGCTGCGAGACCGCCACGTTTTCGACCGCGTTGCCCACCTCCACGCGACGCTGCTCACCCGTGGCCGTCGTCACCACCTCCGAGAGCTGTACGACCGTCTGCGTCATCGCGTAATCGAGCGTCGCCGTTTGGCCGTCCAACACGCGGACGGATTTCTTCTGCTCCTGATAGCCCACGCGGATCACGCGCACCTCCGCCGTGCCGGCGGGCACGCGGCGGAGCGTGTACTTGCCATCCGGCGCCGTCGTGGTGATCAGGCTCGTGCCGACGACGGTCACTCGAGCGTCCTGCAGCGGAGTGCCAGCCTGCGCGGTCACCGTTCCGGTGATCGTCCCTTGGGCCGCGGCTGCGCTGGCAGCGGTCGCCAGCAGCGCGCTCGTCATCGCGCCGACAGCGAGGCTTCTTAGCCTCATTGATTTCATCGTACCTGCCTCCGTGAGCTGGTGGTGGGAGCTCTTGGGGCAACCCGGTCCGCGAAGAATGTCGCGAACGGTTGCGGTCTGGTCGAACGACTCGCTGCGGAAGAGAACCAACGACCGGCCGCGAGCTCCACACCAGGGCGCAAACCCCGAAAGTGGCGACCGGTTCACAGCCTAAACTGTGTTAGCGTCTGCCTCGGTCACGTCGAGCCACGAATGCAATGTGAACAAGACTTGTGCGCCCCGCGTACCGACGTCAAGCGGTGTGTTACCGGGTTCGAAGGGACCCGATCGGGGTTCGACGAATGAGCGTACGCTGATTCATCCCGAATCGCTGTGACGACCCGGGGGACGTCGACGTCGTAGGCTCGAATGCGGCTACCGCGAATGCCGCCGCGGTCGTCGCATGTCGTCGAGACGACACGGACCGACATCGGGATCATGTACAAGCCAACGTTGTTCGACCGCTACGGCCCGGACGCCGGAAACATCATGCGCGCGCTGTCCTACGCCGGTGTCGTCTTTGGTCTCACGGTACCGCTGTTTTCGGCCGCATCGCTCAAGCTCGAGCCACCGCTGCCGTTCGGGTGGACGATCGTTTGGATCCTATGCGGAAGCACGGGCTCGTCCGCGCTCGCCTGCCTGGCCGGGTTGGCGGTGTCAAGCACGAGCGGCGCGCTCGTGAAGCGAGTCGCCCTCGACGGCGCCAGCACCCCCTACAGGGAGCAGTACTCGTATCAGCAGACTCTCGTCATGCAGGGTCGCATCGATGACGCACTCGCATCGTTCGAGGCGGTGATCGCGGAGAGACCCGACGCGATCGATCCACGCATCAAGGCGGCCGAGCTCTACAGTCGCGAAAAGGGCGATCACCACCGCGCCGCGCAGCTGTTCCGTGAGGCGCAACGCATTCCGTCGATCAGCGCCGGTGAGGACATCTACGTCACCAACCGATTGACCGATCTCCTGACCGGCCCGCTGAACGACGCCGGACGGGCCGTCTCGGAGCTGCGCCGCCTCGTTGACCGCTACCCGCGCTTGCCGGCGGCCGACCACGCGCGCGCGGCGCTCGCGACGCTCAAAGCGAAGCTCCACGCCGACGCGTGAGTCGCGAGCGGCCTCTAGTCGAGCTCCGGCCGGCGATCCCGCTTCTTCTCTGACGTGCGCTTCTTCTCGGCGAGCCGGCGCTCCTTGGCGGCCTTCGTCGGCTTGGTCGCGCGCCGAACTTTGGGAACATGCAGGGCGTGACGCACCAGCGCGGCCAGCCGTACCTCGGCGGCCTGCCGGTTCTGCTGTTGGCTGCGCCGGTCACTCGCCACGACGCGCAGCTTACCGTTCGAGTCGAGGCGCGCCGCGAGCTTCTCACGGAGTCGCGCTCGCTCCTCGTCGGTCACGGCGCGCGAGCCGGGAAGATCCCATAACAGCTCGATCCGCGTCGAGGAGGTGTTCACGTGCTGGCCACCGGGTCCTCCGGCGCGCGTCGCGCGATACTCGAGCTCCGCGCGCGGAATGGCCAGTCGAGGCGTGACGTTCAGGCAGGCGTCGTTGACCATTGGGCGATGAATCGGGTCCGCGGGCAAGTTCTCAACGGTACTGCGACCCGGCCGAAAGTCATAGCCCGCTGGCGATTAGCCAGGCTCGACGGCCTTGCGCCAAGCGACCGATGTGCGGCGCGCCCACTATTACCAGGCACCCCGGCCAGTCGTCACACACTAGCAGTTTGCGATGATTTCGGTGCCCGCTCCACCCTCGCAGTTTGCAACCCGACTCTCGGCGAACGTTTGCGCCGGGCGCGCCGCCTTGACCTCCACGTGCAATTCGCGTCTCGCGGTTCCGAGCCTGCGCTCAAGCTGATCCTCGACCCACGGCGGCTCACCCGCTGGGTCTTCATCGGACGCATATGCTTGGCGAGCGCGATCTTCATCGCCGCGGTCTCCAATTGGTCCGAGAGCGACTCCAGCCGCACGCTCGTCGCGTCGCTCGCGTTCGCCATCTCGACCGGCTTCACGGTCGTCTCGGTCGGCTACTCCGAGATCTACCGAAAGGCCATCGGCCCCACGTTCCTCTACGTGCAGGCCGTATTCGACATCCTGTTGGTCACCGCGGTCGTGCACGTCACGAACGGGAGCGCCTCCCCGTTCTCGGCGTTGTACATCCTGGTCATTGCCACGGCGTCGCTGCTCGTGCCGGCGGGGGGCGGGTTGCTGGTGGCGGCGCTCGGGATCGTGGCCTATTTCGCGGACGTCGTCGTGCCGCGCGGTCCGGCGGCCATCGATCCCGGAGTCTGGTTGCAGCTCGGGGTCATCGCCCTCGTCGCGCTGGTCATTCGCTATCTGAGCGCCGAGCTGCGTGAGAGCGGGGAAGGCACCGGCCAGCTCGTCGCGGCGCTCCAGCAGTCGCAGCTCCAAGCGGACGACATTCTGCGAAACATCCGGAGCGGCGTCGTCACGGTGGACGTGGAGGGCCGTCTGCTCTACGCGAACCCCACGGCCGAGCAGCTTCTCGGCCTCGACCTCGCCGACCGCCTCGGCGACCCGATCGTCGACGCGATTCACGCGGTATCGCCGGAGCTGGCCGACGCGGTCAGACGCGCCGCCGAGTCCCGGGTGCGGACGACGCGCGGTGAGGGCGTCGTGACCACGGCGGCGCGCCGGTTTCCCATCGGCGTGACGACGACGTACACCGAGCACGAGGAGAGCGGCGCCGGCCTCACCGCGACGGCGATCTTCCAGGACATCTCCGACCAGAAGCGCATGGATGCGCTTCGGCTCCGCGCCGAGCGCCTGGAGGGCATCGCGGAGCTGAGCGCGTCGCTCGCCCACGAGATCCGCAACCCGCTGGCGTCGATCCGCAGCTCCGTGGAGCAGATCTCGCGGATGCCCGCGGTGTCCGACGATCAGAAAACACTCAGCGTGCTGGTGATGCGCGAATCCGACCGGCTCTCGCGGCTGCTCGGCGAGTTCCTGGACTTCGCGCGGGTGCGCGTCACGCGCACCGAGCAGGTCGATCTGGCGAGCGTCGCCCGGGACGTCACCGCCCTCGTCGAGGCCCATCCCGACCGGCCGGAGCACGCGCGCGTCACGTGTGTCGTGCCGCCGACCGATCCCATGACCGTCGAGGGCGACGAGGATCTGCTGCATCGCGCCATCTTCAACCTCGCGCTCAACGCGGTGCAGGCGTCGCCCGATTTCGGCGAGGTGCGGATCGAGCTGTCCAAGGGCGCCGCCGAACCCGTCCCATCGGGGCTGTCGTTCCACGGCGAAGCCGTGTCCATCCGCGTGTCCGACGGCGGCGCCGGCATTCCGGGCGAGATCCGCGATCGGATGTTCGACCCGTTCTTCACCACGAAGCCCAACGGGAGCGGCCTCGGTCTGGCCGTGGTGCACCGGGCCATCGAGGCGCACCGCGGCCACATCTTCGTCGACAGCGGTCCGCACGGCACGCGCTTCACCGTCGTCCTGCCGCGGCTGCGCGAGGCCGGTCCGCCGCCGCCGGCGAGACGCCAGCGCACCGCCGCCCACCCACCTGTCGCGACCGGAGCCCCCCGTGTCTGACACGACCGCGAAACCCAGCGTCCTCGTCGTCGACGACGAGACGGGGATCCTCGACTCGCTCAACATCCTCCTGCGCAATGAAGGCTTCGCGCCGCAGCTCGCGCACGGCGGCAAAGCGGGGCTGGAGCGCATCGGCGAGACGAGCCCCGACATCGTGCTCACCGACATCCGGATGCCCAACGTGACCGGCGTGGAGATTCTCGCCGCCGCTCGCCAGAGCGATCCCGACGTGCCGGTGATCCTCATGACGGCGCAGGCGACGCTCCAATCGGCCATGCAGGCCGTGAACGAGGGCGCCTTCTACTACATCCAGAAGCCGTTCCGCAACGACGAGCTCGTGGCCATCCTGCGCCGTGCCGCCGAACATCGCCGGTTGCGCATCGAGAATCGGTCGCTCAAACAAGAGATTCGCCGGCACGAGCGGCAGGGAGTCACTCGACCGGTCGGCACCAGCAAGGCGTGGATCGACATCCTCCGCCTGGTGGAGACGGTCGCGCCCACCGACTCCACCGTCCTGCTGCAGGGCGAGTCGGGCACGGGCAAGGAGATCATCGCGCGGTACATCCACGAGCTGTCGGCGCGATCGGAGGGGCCCTTTCTCTCGATCAACTGCGGCGCCTTGCCGGAGAGCCTGCTCGAGAGCGAGTTGTTCGGCCACGTGAAGGGCTCGTTCACCGGAGCGATCCGCGACAAGATCGGCCTGTTCGGCGCGTCCACCAAGGGCACGTTCTTCCTCGACGAGATCGGCGAGACCACACCCGCCACGCAGGTCAAGCTGCTCCGCGCGCTCCAGCACCGCGAGGTCATCCCCGTCGGATCGACGGACGCGGTGCCGGTGGACACGCGCGTGGTCGCCGCCACCAACCGCGACCTCGACGAGGAGATCCGCGCCGGCAACTTCCGCAGCGACCTGTACTACCGGCTGAACGTCATCGCGCTGCATCTGCCGCCGCTCCGGCAGCGCCGGGACGACATTCCGCTTCTCGCCGAACATTTTCTCCAGCGCATCGCCGTCATTCGCGCCGAGCCGCCCAAGCATCTGTCGGAGGCGGCGCTCGCCGCCCTGCTCGACTACACGTGGCCCGGCAACGTCCGCGAGCTCGAGAACGCGATCGAACGCGCGATCATCCTCACGGGCAGCGCCGAGATTCCCCTGAGCGCGCTGCCCGACCGCGTGACCGAGCGCCGCGCCGAGCCGCTGGTCTCGCCGCGCACGCCGCCCAACCCGACCCTCGAGGCGGTGGAGCGCGCGTACATCATGTGGGTCCTGCAGAGCGAGAGCGGCAACAAGTCGCGCACGGCGGAGGTCCTCGGCATCGATCCCTCCACGCTCTACCGTAAGCTCTCGCGCTACGGAGTCGAGGCGTGACCGAGTACCGCTCGACGCTGCGCGCGCGCACGCCGCTCGATCGCTCGACCGTCCGGCTGTCGGTGCTCATGCCGGTCTACAACGAGCGCGACACCATCGACCTGATCGTGGACCAGGTGCGGGCCACGCCCATTCCGAAGGAGATCATCTGCGTCGACGATCACTCCACGGACGGCACGCAGCAGATCCTCGAGACGCTCCGGGCACAGGGCCGCATCGACACGCTCTTTCGCCAGCCGGAGAACCGCGGCAAGGGCGCCGCCATCCGGCAGGCGCTGTCGATGAGCACCGGTGACATCGTCATCGTGCAGGACGCCGACCTCGAGTACGATCCGGCCGACTGGCCGGTGCTCCTCGAACCGATTCTCGACGGACGCGCGGACGCCTGCTTCGGCTCGCGCTTTCTCGGCGGCCCGCACCGCGTGCTCTACTACTGGCACTCCGTGGGCAATTTCGCGCTGACGACCTACAGCAACATGCTCACGAATCTGAACCTCACGGACATGGAGACGTGCTACAAGGCGGTGCGCGGCGATCTCGCTCGTGCGCTCCTGCCCAGGCTGACCGCCGACCGCTTCGGGTTCGAGCCGGAGATCACCGCGCGCCTCGCGCGGTCCGGCGCCCGGGTCTTCGAGGTGCCGATCAGCTACTCCGGCCGCACCTACGCCGAGGGAAAGAAGATCGGATGGCGCGACGGGCTCGCCGCGCTGTGGCACATCACGCGGTTCAACCTTCTCCGATGAGCGTCGCCGTATGAACGCGCGCGCGCGCCGCTGGGCGGCGCCCGCCATCGCCCTGTTGGCGCTGGCGTCGTCCCTCGTCGGCATCGCCAACGGGTTCACCTACGACGACCGCTACATCGTGGAGATGAATCCCGTGATGCGCGACGCGCGGGCCTGGGGCCGGCTGTTCGCGTCCTCGTACTGGCCGCGTGACTGGGGCGGCGACGGCTATCGTCCGCTCACGATTCTCGCATTCAAGATCGAGTATGTCCTCGGCGGCGGCCGGGCGTTCGTGTTCCACGCCGTGAACATCGTGCTGTACGTGGCGGTGGCCGTGCTGGTGCTACTGCTGGCGCGCCGGCTCCTGCCCGAGTGGGCCGCGTGGCTCGCCGCGGCGCTCTTCGCGGTGCACCCCGTGCACGTCGAGGCCGTGGCGAACGTCGTGGGCCAGTCCGAGCTGCTCGTGGCGGCGGCGCTGCTCGGCGCCACCGTGCTCTATCTTCGCGACCGCATCGCGGGCGAGCTGCGCCCGCGAACCGCGGCCGCCGTGCTCGCGCTCTACGCCATCGCCTGCTTCTCGAAGGAGAACGGCGTCGTGCTCCCGGCCATGCTGGGGGCGGCGGAGCTGCTCGTCATCCCCAACGCCGCGCCGTGGCCCGAGCGCATTCGCCGCCTGCGGCCGTTCTATCTCGCCATGACGCTCGCCGCGGTGGCGTTCGTCGCGGTCCGGGCGCGCGTGCTCTCCGATCACGGCATCGGCGGCTTTCAGCCGTTCACGCCGTTCAGCACGCTCCACATCTCGGCCGGCGACCGCGTCCTCACGGCGTTCGGCGTGGTGCCACAGTGGCTGCGGCTGTTGTATTGGCCAGTGCACCTCTCGTCGGAGTACGGGCCTCCGGACATCGAGATCGCCCAAGGCTGGAGCATCATGCCCGTCCCCGGCATCGCCCTTCTCGTCGCCATCCTCGCGCTCGCCGTCGCGCTTCGCCGGCGCCAGCCGGTGATCACCTTCGGCGCTGCCGTCGTCTGCGTCACGCTGCTCCCCGCCAGCAACTTCATCTTGCCGGCCGGCATCGTGCTCGCGGAACGGACGCTCCTCCTGCCGAGCGTTGGCGCGGTGCTCATCGCGGGCGAGCTGTTCGTGGCGGGCGCGGCCTGGGCGCGAGCCAGAGTCGGCGAGTCGCGCGCGTGGACGCGCGCGGCGGCGCTCGCGGCAGGCCTCCTGATCGCGGCCGGCTGTGTGCGCAGCGCCCGCCGAACGACGGTCTGGCACGACAACGACCGGTTGTTTCGTCAGGCGGTCATCGACTCGCCGGACGCCTATAGAGCGCACTACATGCTCGGGGCGTGGGACTTCGAGAACAAGCGCAAACGCGACGGCGAGGCCGAGTATCGAAAGGCACTGAACCTGTTTCCGTACGACCCCTTCCTTTCGTACAACATGGCCGAGCAGTACCGCACCGTGGGCCTCTGCGGACCCGCGCTGCCGCTCTATCGCTGGACCTTCAACCTCGATCCCCGCTTTCCATTGGGCCACGGGGCCTTCGCGTGGTGCCTCCTCAATGAAGGGCAGTACGTCGAGGCCAGGGCCAGGGCGCTTGACGCGATCAGGGTCGGCGCCGATCTGACGGGGATGCGCCGGGTCATCTTTCTCGCCGATTCCGCCTCCGCCGCGGACGAGCGAAAGGCGTCACATGCGCCCGCGGCCTTCGCCGGGGCATCTGGCAAAGTGCCAGGGTCCATGCAAAAGACCCCACGAACAACGCACGGCAGCCCGAATGGCTGATCCGCTAAGCCTCTCCCCTGAAATGGCTTACCGATTTCAAGCGGGCGGGTCTGCACGTTGCCAATACACTCCTCGAGTCCTCCCACGTCACACCCTCATCCCGAGAGAATAGAATGCTCAGACTCCGCAAAGGCTTCACCCTCATCGAGCTCCTGATCGTCGTCGTGATCATCGGCATTCTCGCCGCGATCGCGATCCCGAAGTTCGCGAACACGAAGTCGAAGGCGTACATCACGGCCATGAAGTCGGACCTTCGCAACCTCGTGACGGCCGAAGAGGCGTTCTTCTCGGATAGCTCGAAGTACACGGCGCAGCTCTCGGACCTGAAGTATCAGAGCTCCACGGGCACGATCGCGCCGACGATCACGACGGGTGCCGGCTTCTGGACCGCGACGAACGCGCACACGCAGCTGCCCGGCATGAGCTGCGGCATCGGTATCAACACGACCAACCCGCTCTCGGGTGTGGTGGCGGCGGAAGGTGAGCCGGTCTGTAAGTAAGACCATGGCGGGCCTCGGGATGGTCGCGCGCCGATTGCTCGCGACCTGACCGCCCGGGGCCCTGATCTGCTCGACCGCCCGGCCGTCGGGCGACAACCCCCGGTGACGCAATCGCGTCCCCGGGGGTTCGCTTTGCGTGAAGGATCGATTTCGAGCCGCGAGGATTGATTTCAAGCGTGCCGTATGTGAGGCTGAAAGGGCGGCACTCCCACTCACACCATTCGCCCCGACACGCAATGCGCCGTTTTCTCGCCTTCGCCACGATCCTGCTCGCCGCGGGATGCGGCTCCGACCTCCTGGCACCGGTACAGACGGTCGATGGACTCTGGAGTGGGCTTCAGAACGGCTACAGCATGTCGCTCGATCTCACCCAGAGCGGCACGGCGGTGACCGGCCAGGCGGACTTCGCCGGCGTCGGCGGATTCGTCACCGGGACGGCGGTCGGGACGTTCAACTATCCCGATCTCGAGCTCACCATCAGCGTGAGCGACCTCCAGGATGTCACGTACAAGGGCACGATGTCGTCGTCGCAAGCCAAGATCACCGGGCGCCTGAACGGATCGGGATTCGACAACCTCGAGCTCGACGTGGCGAAGAAGAAGTGAGCGGGGGCGGGCCGCGACATGCCGCGCCCGCCGGCAATCGTTCGATGCTGCTCCGCCGCGCCCGCGCGATACCTTCGCCGGCATGCGCGCCCGCCCGGCTTTCACGCTCGCCGAAGTTCTCGTCGCCGTCGTCCTGATCGACGTCGGCCTTCTCGCGCTCGTCGCCGGCAGCGCCGTACTCGTGCGGCAGACCAACGAGCTGCGTCTGCGCACCGCCGCGCTCCGCGCGGCGAACAACCGCCTGCAGCGGCTCGGCTCCGCTCCATGCCAGGCCACAGCCGGCTCGGCCACGGTCGCGGGTGTCCGCGAGGATTGGACCGTCGCGCCGCGGCCCGACAGCGTCGGCGACCTCCGCGACAGCGTCACGTTCCAGGTGGGGCCCGCGTCGCACAGCGTCGTGCTCACCACCAGGCTGCCGTGCTGAGCCCACGGCGTCGGCCGTTCGGAATCACGCTCGTCGAGCTGCTGGTGGCCATGGCGGTGGGCGGCGTCGCGCTGTCGCTCGTGGCGGTGATCTGCATGCGCGAGCAGCGTCTCTTCGCCGATCTGGGCGCGCAGAACGCCACGTCGGTGCAACTTCGCGACGCCGAGGCCATCCTCCCGATCGACCTTCGCGCGGCGTCGGCGCCACAGGGCGATCTTCGCGAGGCGCGCGACACGAGCATCGAGCTGCGCGGCATCGTCGCCTCGGCCATCATCTGCGACACCGCTCGGGGCGCCGTCGTTCTCGCGCCCGCCACTGACAGCGCCAGCGCGTACGCCGGCTACCTCACCACGCCCGACGTGGGCGACACCGCCTGGGTCCTCGCTCCTGGAGACTCCAGCGAAGTCTGGGAGCCGTATCGCGTCGCCGCGAGCGGCACCTTCGCCGCCGGGGCCTGCGGCGCCCTCGGACCTCGGCTCGCCGGCGAGTCGGCCACTGCGCCGCGCGTGCTGCTCTCGCTCGAGGGTGCTGCGCCCGCGGCGCGCGTGGGCATGCCGCTTCGGATCACGCGCCCGCTTCGCTACAGCCTGTACCGCGGCAGCGACGCACGATGGTACCTGGGCCAGCGCGACTGGAGCTCGGTCACGCAGCGCTTCAACAGCATTCAACCCGTGAGCGGACCGCTGCTCTCGCCGGCGGCTGGAGGTCTGGTGTTTCGCTATCTCGACAGCGCCGCGAATGTCCTGGCGACGCCGGTGGCCGACACGCGAGCCATTGCCGCCATTCTCGTGGACATTCGTGGCGAGACACGATCGGACATGCGGGCGCTCGGCGCGGCGACGTCGGCCGGAAAGCGCGCGGACTCGGCGACGCTGTGGATTCTCTTGCGCAATCGACGCTGACCGCGCGCATGACCGCGCGCGTGACCGTGCGCATCGCGTCGCGACGCGGCATCGCGCTGTTCGCGGCCCTCGCGCTCCTCGGCTTCGTCGGCCTTCTGGTCGGCGGTGCATTCGCGGCGTTCAGACTGGCCGAACGATCGGCGGGCGGCGCGCGCGGCGATGCGTTGCTGAACGCCGCCGCCGACTATGCGATCGGTTGGGCGGTGAGCGAAGCGCCCG
>Ga0316628_100002278_pt1 | contig 14122 bp, 13 predicted proteins | sample OWC_Aug_M2_C1_D5_FD_207648 | JGI IMG/M metagenome (GOLD analysis project Ga0316628, IMG submission 207648) | Wetland soil microbial communities from Old Woman Creek delta, Ohio, United States - OWC_Aug_M2_C1_D5_C | ecosystem: Environmental > Terrestrial > Soil > Wetlands | place: USA: Ohio... | reverse complement strand
AATGCCGGGCCGTGCTATCAGCCAGGCAATCGCCACCCGCGCCGGCGTGGAGTTGAGCTGCGCAGCCACTTGATCCAGCGCTTGCAGGATTCGGGAGCCGCGATCATTGAAATACTTCTTGAGCATCTGCGCCCGCGGACGCGTGGCTGCCGCCTCCGCCGACCGGTACTTGCCGCTCAAAAACCCGCTGGCCAGAGAAAAATACGGAATCACGCCCAAACCTTCTTTCAGAGCCAGAGGCTCAAGCTGGGTTTCGTAGTCGGCGCGGTCGTACAGGTTGTAATTCGGTTGCAGCGTCTCATAGCGAGGCCAGCCGTTTGCCCGGCTCACCGCCAGTGATTGCCCCACCCGCTCTGCCGTAAAGTTTGACGCGCCAATCGCCCGTACCTTCCCTTGGCGGATCAATTCGGCGTACGCCTCCAGCGTCTCTTCCACCGGAGTGTTCGCATCGTCGCGGTGCGACTGATACAAGTCAATGACGTCGGTCTGCAGGCGCCCCAGCGACTCTTCCGCCGACTGCAAGATGTATCTCCGCGAAAGGCCCTTCTTCTCCGGCGACATCTCCGATCCGACCTTGGTGGCGATCACTACCCGGTCGCGCTTGCCGCTGCGCTTGAGCCATTTGCCGATGATCGTCTCTGACTCGCCTCCCTTGTTCCCCGGCGCCCAGCGTGAGTACGAATCCGCCGTGTCGATCAGGTTGAAGCCCGCGTCGACAAACTCATCCAGCAGCTTGAATGAAGTGGCCTCATCCGCAGTCCAGCCAAACACGTTGCCGCCGAAAGCCAGCGGCGCAACCTTGATTCCTGATCTTCCCAGTTCGCGCATCTTGGTTGTCATCGTCCCACCATCCTCTGCAGTTCGACCGTCAACTTTGCCGCCGTAGTGTAGTCGATCCGGCCATCCACTAGCGCCTGCGCCACCTCTCTCAGCGACCGTTGCCAGTGCGTTGGGTCCTTCACCCCGCCGGCCATGCCCAGCTTTTCGCGAAACTCCTGGTAACGCCGGCCTGCCGCAGCTTGCTCTGTGTGCTTGTAGCACAGCTCCAGGCCCTTCAGCGCCGGCGCCTTGCATTGCTTCCCATTACGCCGGAATTTCTGGCAACGCCGATAGTACGAGAATCGCGGCTCCGGAATTCGCCTTTCCTCCGAATCATCTTGCGTCCACTGCTGGATCATGCCATCTTCGCCTTTATATTGTCTTTTGTCGCCTTGGTTCTATCGCCCTGACCTCTTTGGGGTTCCGATCACCCGATTCCCGATTACCGTCCCTCCCCCATCCATTCAATTAGGATTATAAAAGGGTTATGTCGTTCATCCCCGGGTCCCAACCCGGCACACCGCCGTTTTTTGCCGGTTCAGCATTCATTTCTCACGTCCCCTTACAGCCAGACAAACCCTCACAAGGCAAAATACGTAACTTTACCATATATTCGCTCTAATGGCGAGGGCTAAGTTGCGGAAAAAGGAGCCGCGGCGCCCCTCCATTCGGAAGCATTTCCTGAGCGCAACCGGCCGGCCTTTACGACCCTTGCCATGCTGAACCAGTCACCCGAAAAGAGTAAACCGGCCAGGCGCGCGGTAACTATTCGAGATTCGCGTGTTGCTAGATGCACCCCGATCCGCATGTAACACGGCATGACCGCGTGCGCCTTGCTATGATGTTGCGCGATGGTCTTGCCATGAATCGCGAAGCAGTGATTGTTGACGCCGTGCGCACGCCGCTGGGCCGTCGCGACGGCATGCTGAAAGACTGGCATCCGGTGGACCTGCTGGCGCACACGCTGCGCGGCCTGGTGGCGCGCAACCAGCTCAAGCCGGAGCTGATCGATGACGTCATCGCCGGATGCGTAATGCAGGCCGGCGAGCAGGCCGCCAACATCGGGCGCAACGCGGTGCTGGCTGCAGGGTTTCCTGAGTCCGTCCCCGGCACCACCGTGGACCGGCAATGCGGTTCCAGCCAGCAGGCCATTCACTTTGCCGCGCAGGCCGTGATGGCAGGCAGCTACGACGTGGTGATCGCCTGCGGGGTGGAGAGCATGACGCGTGTGCCCATGGGATCCTCGGCGGCCAACGGTCCGGGAAAACCCTTTGGCCCGGCCATGATGCGCCGGTACAACAATGCGCGCTTTAACCAGGGCATCAGCGCGGAAATGATAGCGGAACGCTGGGGCCTGGACCGCGCTGCACTCGATGCCTACAGTCTGGAGAGCCATCGCCGCGCGGCCCGCGCCACCGAGCAGGGCTGGTTCTGCCGCGAGGTGCTGCCCACACCGGTCGAGCGCGAAGATGGGACCACGGTGCAGGTTTCGCGCGACGAAGGTATCCGCCCGGACACGACGCCGGAAAAGATGGCCTCCCTGAAAACCGTCTTCAAGCCAGATGGCGTGATCACCGCCGGGAACTCGTCACAAATCACTGACGGCGCCGCTGCGGTGCTCATCATGGAAGGCGCAACGGCGGAGCGCCTGGGCCACAAGCCGCTGGCCCGCTTTGTCGCTTTTGCCCTCGCAGGAGAAGACCCGGTACTCATGCTGAGCGCGCCGATTCCCGCCACACGCCGTATTCTCGCTAAGACTGGGCTCAAGCTGGACGAGATCGACCGCATCGAGATCAACGAGGCGTTTGCCAGCGTGGTGCTCGCCTGGCTGAAAGAAATGAATGCCGATCTTAGCCGGGTGAACGTGAACGGCGGAGCCATTGCCCTCGGCCATCCTTTGGGGGCGAGCGGAGCGCGACTGATGGCTACGCTGGTCCACGAGCTCCAGCGTTCGGGCGGGCGTTACGGTTTGCAGACTATGTGCGAAGGAGGCGGCATGGCCAACGCTACGCTCATCGAGCGCCTGCAATAACGAGCGAGACGCGACGCCCACAAAACTACGCTTGCGTCCCGAAACGCCCCGGTCTAGATTGAACTCCTGCACGTCCCATGTCAGCCCCACCGAGCTCGCCCCCGGCTCCACCAAGTCCCCGCGCCCCACTCGTTCTGGCCGCCGTAGCCTTCGCTGCTGGCATCTGGCTGGCTGCCCACCTGCATCGCTCGGGGCAGCGTTGGGGCATCGCGGCGGCACTGCTTGCTCTATGCGCCATCATCGCCGCGCTTAAAGCTAAACCACAGATCGCCCAGACCGCTGCCGTCCTGGCGCTGGCGTGCGCCGGCGCTTTCACCTCGGTTTACACTGCGCCGCCACGTCTGGTGATGCCTCCGGTGGAATTTCTGCAGGAAGGAGTGGAAGTTGCGATCATTGGCCACCTGGTTGATGACAGTACTCTGCTGATGGGCGGCGGTCCGCGCCAGCGCTTTGATGTGGAATGCGAAAGCATTGTGGGTGAGCACAGCAAATTCACGCAGCGAATTCGCATCCGCGTCACGATTTACTCCTCCAGTACAGGAGAAACCGCGGAGGAGTTTGCCCAGGAGTTCCCCATCCTGACTTACGGCGACCGTGTTGCCTTCTTCACCAAGCTTCGTCTGCCACGCAACTTCCGCAACCCCGGCGCTTTCGACTACGAAGGCTACCTGCACAGCCTGGGCATATCCGCCGCGGGGTCGGTGTCGCCGGACACGATTGCCCTCCTGCCCGGCAAGTCCGGGAGCCGCCTGGGCTTTTGGCGCAGCCGGATGCGACGCAGCATCCTGGAGCGCATCAGCGGCTCAAAAGCGATCTGGGGCTCTGGCGACGCGCCGCTCTTCGCCGCCATGATCATCGGCGAAGATGGCCTGCTCCTGCGTGACGTGCGCGAAGAGTTTCAACAGACCGGCATGTACCACCTGCTGGTGGTCTCCGGCATGAACGTTGCTCTGCTGGCCTTCGCTGTTTTCTGGCTGGCGCGGCGGTTGCGCGCACCGCAGTGGGCCGCCTCTCTGGTCACCATTGCGCTTTCCCTGTTTTATGCCGCTGTAGCGGGCATGGGTGTGCCCATCCAGCGGGCGGTGCTGATGCTCTCCATGTATCTGCTGGCCCGGACGCTCTACCGCGAACGCGCCGCTCTCAACGCCACCGGCTTCGCCGCGCTCGTCGTCCTGGTGCTCTCCCCACAAGCGCTCTTTGAGGCCGGCTTTCAACTCACCTTTCTTGCCTTGCTGGCCATCTCCGGCATCAGCCTGCCGATATTGGAGCGTACTTCATCGCCCTGCCGCATGGCCCTGCGCCACTTTGATTTGACCAGCTACGATCTCGCGCTCGATCCTCGCTTTGCCCAGCTTCGGCTCGACCTGCGCCTCATCTGCGGCCGGTTGGCACGGTTCCTCGGCGTCCGGCCCGCGCGATGGCTGGTTCTGGGCGTGTCACGCTCCCTGGTTGCCCTTTACGAGTTGGCGGTGGTTTCCACCATCACGCAGGCCACCCTGGTCCTCCCTATGCGCGCATGGTTTCACCGCGCTGCCATCCTGGGTATGCCCGCCAACGTTCTTGTGCTGCCGCTCTCCGGCGTGATGCTCAATTCGGGAGTTACCGCCATCGCTCTGAGCTACGTCTCCACGACGTTCGCGCGCGTGGCCGCATTGATTGCCGCCGCCGCGCTGCACTGGACGTTGCGCTGCCTGGGCTGGCTTGCGCATCTGCATGTCTCGTGGTGGCGCGTCCCTGATCCAGGCCTGGGCATCGCGTTGCTCGCGGCGATTACGGTTGTGCTGGCATTCATGGCCGTCCGCCGGCGCAGGGCCCTGGCGCTGGGCGGCGTGGCGGCTCTCTTCCTCGCCTCCGGCTGTGCCGCCTTCTATCACGCTGCGCCGCAAACCGAAGCGGGCAAGCTTGAGATCACCGCCATTGACGTGGGCCAGGGTGACTCGATCCTTCTCGTTTCTCCCACGGGTCAGACCATGCTGGTGGATGCCGGAGGCAGTTCCGGCCCGGTGCACAGCGAGTTCGACTACGGCGAAGACGTTGTCTCGCCTTATCTCTGGTCGCGCGGCCTGGAGCACCTGGATATCGTTCTTTTAACCCACGCCCACAGCGACCACATCGGCGGGCTGGCGCGCATCATTCAGAATTTTCATCCTCGCGAACTGTGGGTCGGCATCAACCCGGACACCAAACAGCTGGACCGCGTGTACGATGCGGCGCTGGAAAATCAAGTGCGGATTCGCCGCCACACCGCCGACGAGGAATTTGACTGGGGTGGAGCGCATATCCGCATCCTCTGGCCTCCGTCTTACCGGCGCGTCAGGTTCTCACCGCAGAATGATGACTCCCTTACCTTTGTGATCTCTTACGGCCAGAACAAAGCGCTGCTCGCCGGCGACCTGGAAGAGAAGATAGAGCGCTTCATCGCCACCGAGTCGCCGCCGATCGACGTCCTCAAAGTTGCGCACCACGGCAGCGATACCTCGACTACTCCAGAGTTGCTCCAGGCCGCGCAGCCGCGCTTTGCCGTGATCTCAGTGGGCTATCACAACCGGTACCACCATCCTCGCCCCGAGGTGCTGAAACGGTTGCAGGAGGCGCACGTCCGCACCTTCCGCACAGACATGCTGGGCGCAGTCACCTTTCTACTGGATGGGAAAAATGTGGAAGCGAAGCTACCCTTCATCAAGTAGCGTTATTCCGCCGAAGACGCATCGTCGTTCACCGCCGCGTCCTCTTCCACGGTTTCTGCCGCGTTCTTGTACTCTTCAATCACGCGCCGCGCCTCCTCCGCCTGGGCCGGGTTCACCCGCACCACCACTCCGCCCACGCCGGGAAAAACCGACTGCTGGGCTTCCAGACTGGTCACAATGGAATCAATGCCGGCCGAGGTCAGCAGGCCATGCACCACCATGGCTTCCGATTCCTGCTCCGTTTCAAATACGTCCACCAGTTCCGGATCTGCCTTGGGATGTGCGCTCATGGATCGCCTCCTATGCAGCTTGGATGCCGGAGAAGCCTGCAACGTCAACTTGTGCAAAACAACCATCTGGAAAGGCGCTTTCATCCAACCGTTTAAGACCCATGAATTCAGAGGGAATGAACCGCGCGCAAAGCCCCGCGGACCAACAGGAAGAGCTACGCAAGGTCCGCCGTCTGCAGATGATGGTGGACATGCTGCTCTCCCTCTTGCGCCAGGCCCCGGATCTCACCCTGGCCGAAGCCAACGCTCTGGTAGCCAATTGCAGGGCTTCCGCGCTGGCCATGTTCCCCGATAAGGAACTCGCTTTCGACCTGATCTATAGGCCGCGGCTTGAGCGCGTGCTGAAAGAACGATTCCGGGTGAAATGAGCCTGATCGCGGAGAACGCAGAGTGCGCAGAGAGGGAGTCCTACTTCTGAGACCCCGACGAAGTGAGGGATCCCTATCATCGCCAAGAATGATGGCCTCTCCACCAATCTCGTCCCTGAAAAGATTTCAAAGATCGTAGGGATCCCTCCCCTTCGGCTTCGCCTCAGGGTCGGGATTTCAGAAAGAACGTTCTATACGTTCTCTGCGGTTATTTTTTCTCCACCCGCTGCAGCGTCAGCGTCAGCGTGCCCCAGTACATGCGCGCGCGCATCTGCACCGGCGTATGATTTGGGTCGTCGGCGTACCAGATCCACACTCTGCCTTTTTCCTTGAGCACGCCGGAGGCGGCCTCGGGCTGAACACGGAATGTGTTGAACGTGCCCGCGGGGGTCTTGATCTGTTCCGTACCTTCCACCCGCGCGTTGACCGTGATGGTTTCGCCACCGTCATTCAGGGGAAAGCTGAAGTTCCGGCCCTGCTGCAATGGCAGCGAGCCGCCGTAATAGATGCCGGAGAGCAGGTCGGTCACGCAGCCGGGGATGTCGTGCTCCTCGTGCCTGCTTTCTTTCTTCTTCAGGTTCTTCTGGTCCAGCACGGATTTGCCGCGCTGGTAATCGAAGCTCACGCCCATTTCCACGCGGCGGAAACCTTCCTCGGTGTGGCGGAAGATACTGTGTGAGCAGAACGTCGCCGGATCAAAGAAAGCCTCCAGCCGGTCCTGCACGTGGTAGAGCAGCGCAAACGCGCCGGCAGCGTCGGCCGTGGCGACTACGCGGTTCTCCGGCCCTGCCTGCTCCATGCGCAGCGTCGCTGTTCCGGCGTCAAAAATCCTCCACTGCACGGAATAGACATACGTAAGTCCCACCGGGAACTTGTACTCCGGCCGCGGATGCGCGATCGCCGGCCCGCTTATTACCGCCTGGCCGGGAGGTGCAGGGCTGGAAGGGGCGGCAGGCTTGGTCTGAGCGACGACCAGCGCCGCAGCGGCGATCACCGCGGGCAATCCCGCGCAAACGCAGACAAAACTTACGGTTACTCCGCTGCGATTTCGAATCAATGTTGTACCAGCACCATTTTCAGGATGAGCGCGCCTATCATTAAAGCAGAACCCAGCGCGGCATTGTACTCGCGATGTTTGAGATAAAGTTCGCGGGAAAAACTTCCGGAATCATCGCCCGCGGCCGGCGAGCGGTGCGGGCCCAAGCGCGGCAGCAGCCGGGGCACGTGCGCCGCGTACTCCGCGTAGCCGGGAAACGCAGAATCCAGATACTTTTCTTCCGCCCGGATCACGGGAACATAGACCACCAGGAACATCGCCAGCGCGGCCACGGCGATCCATGGATTCCGCGCCGCGATCACGAACCCGGCGGCAATCAGGACCGAGCCTAGATACAGAGGATTGCGCGTGTACGCATAGGGTCCGGTGGTGGTGAGCTCGCGGTTCTTGCGGATGTGCCCTGAAGCCATGGCACGGACAAAAATCCCGGCCATGATCAAAACGAACCCGGCGGCAATCCAGGCCCAGGCTGGCCGGGCAAACCAGAAGTAGGCTGCGGCAAAGACAAAACCCAGCGGCACGCGCATGCGCGTGGCAATCCTTGACCAGCTAGCCATTGCCGCCTCCCAGCAGGTGCCGCGCCGCGGCAATCACCTCTTCCGCCGTGATCTTCAACAGGCTGCCATCCGGTTCGCGATGGTGAGAGAACGTGGTCTCGCTCTCGGGATGGCGCAAGGAGATCGCCCTTGTCCCGAACGGCCCGGTGCGCGCCGGGTCCGTGGGGCCGTAGATGCCCACCACGGGAATGCCCAGAGCCGCCGCCAGATGAAGCGGGCCGGTATCGCCGCCGATGAAAAGTCGCGCGCGCCGCGTGAGTGCGATCAGTTGTCCAACGGTGCAGCGAATCTCTTGAGCGTTTCCGCCGCTCGCCTTCACCACCTCGCGCGCCAGTGCTTCTTCTCCCGGCCCGGTGTTGACCAGCGTTCGCAGGTTGTGGACCGCCAGCACGCGAGCCACCTGCCCAAAGCGCTCCGCCGGCCACTGCTTGCCGCCCCAGCCGGCGCCAGGCGTGACCAGAGCAAAGCCGGCGACACCCAATCGCTGAATCTCGCCTTCTGCCCAGGTCTCAGCCGCAGGATCGCAGGGCAGCAGCGGCGCCGTGAGGTTGAACGCGGCGCCGGACAGATATTCCGGCAACGCCTGCGCCGCCAGGGCGTGGTTCTGTTCGATGACGTGCTCGCCCGAACGCGCGAACGTGTGCGAGTAAAAAAGCCGCGCTCCTGCTTCGCGCGGATCGGTAAAGCCGGCGCGCGACACAGCCCGGCTCAACGACGCAATAACCGCGGACTTCATGTTGCCCTGAAAGTCCAGCGCGATGTCATAGTGCGTCTGGCGAAGCCGGCGAATAACGCCTTGAATCTCCCTGAGCGTTTCCGGGTGCAACAGGTGCTTCCTCCAGCGCATGGTGTTTACCGTGTGGATCAGATTTGCCAGCGGCTTTTGCGTGCTGACGGCCTCTGGAGCTTCTTTGTGGCCGCGCGCGGTCAGCAGCTCTGACCACTTTTCTTCCACCATCCAGCCGATTGTGGCCTGCGGCAGCGCCTGGCGGATGGCCGTGACCGCCGGCATCGCGTGCAGAATGTCACCCATTGCGCCCAGCCGCACGATCAGGATTTTCGCCATTCTTCCCTTCTCAGCAATTCGGTGGTGGAATGGCCTTTGGGATCGCCCACAATCTCCACCCGCCCTCCGCAGGCGATTACTGCGTCGCGCTCAGGAACGCTTTCCGCCGTGTAGTCAGTCCCCTTGGCGTGGATATCAGGGCGCAGGAGCCGGATCAGGTGACGCACGTCAGGTTCGTCAAAGATGGTAACCGCGTCCACGTCTTCGAGCGCGGCCAAAATCTCCGCGCGTTCATGATCGGGGACTCGCGGCCGGCCTTCGCCTTTCAGGACGCGCGTGCTGGCATCAGAATTCACGGCCACAATCAGCCGCCCGCCCAGTTCCTTGGCAGCGCGCAAGTAGCGCACGTGCCCTACGTGGAGCAAGTCGAAGCAGCCGTTGGTCAGGATGATCTTTTCTCCCGAGGCGCGCCAGCGGGCCGCCTGTTCGGCCAGTTCGGTTGCGCGAAGGACCTTGTTCGTGGAGGAAGCCAGCTCAGCCCTCCATCACCGCGCGCAGAAGCTCGGCCCGGGTCACGGTGGCAGTGCCGCGCTTCATCACTACGATCCCGCCGGCATAGTTGGCCAGCCGCGCCGCGGTTTCAGGGTCGGCGCCAGCGGCCAGGGCCGCGGTATAGGTGGCGATCACGGTGTCTCCCGCTCCGGTCACGTCCGCCACTTCGTCCGAACCGTGGATGGGGATGAAAACGGGTTTCGTGGACCGCTGGAACACCACCATGCCGTCACTGCCGCGCGTTACCAGCAGCGACTGTAACTTCATCTTGCTCATGATGGCCTTGCCCGCCGCCAGCAGGCGAGCGTTGTCGCCGGAGATTCGCGTGCGCAGCCCTTCCTCCAGCTCGGCTTCATTGGGCGTGGCCGCAGTAACGCCGCTGTAAGCCAGCGTGCGGTAGCGCGAGTCCACGGTCACGGGGATACTGTTCAGCGCCGCCCGCGAGCGGATCATGTCAAAGATCTCCGGCGTGGCCGCGCCGTAGCCGTAGTCGGAGATCAGCAGGGCGTCGGAAGCGCGGATGTAGCCGCGCGTCTGGAAGACCAGGTCGCGTACTGAGCTGCGGTCCAGCGGGGTTTCCGGTTCGCGGTCCACGCGGATCACCTGCTGCCGGGTGGAGTGCGTCATGCCGGCCAGCACGCGCGTCTTGGTCACCGTGGTGCGGCCCTTGATGCGGCGGATGCCGCTGACTGAGATATGCTTCTGGCGGAAGGCGTGCAGCAGCAGCCGTCCCGGCTCGTCGTCGCCGATCACGCCCACGGGAAGCACCGTGACGCCCAGGTCGGCCAGGTTGTAAATGGCGTTGCCCGCGCCGCCCGGCACCACCGTGCGCCCGCGATGACGCAGGATCAGCACCGGCGCCTCGCGCGAAACGCGCGAAATCTCGCCGTAAATAAACTCGTCGGCAATGAGGTCACCCAGCACCGTGATGGTGAGCTTGGAGAAGTCCTCGATGATGCGGACCAACCGGTCCCCGGGCTTGGAAGCTTTCTGCATGTTCGAAAACAAATTCTACATGGCGAGGCTAAAACCTGCAGCCGCAGCGCTGTTCCAGAGTACGAAGCAGATGATCTAAGGCATTTGCCGGGTCCTCCAGCCGCAGGTTCAAGCGGGCGATGTGCAGCGGCTGCAACCGCTGGGCCAAGGCTCCCAGATTGATTTCATCTTTCTCAGTGGTCACGAGAAAATCTGCCTTGCGGGCGGCCTTAAGCTGCAAGAGGTGCTCGATGTCCGCTTGCGAATAACGATGATGGTCAGGAAAAGCCAGCGTACCCACCAAAGGGACCTTCGCGCCCGGAAGCTGGAAGAAGAACTGCCTGGCACGCGCAATGCCGCAGAAAGCTGTACCGCAACCCGCGACATCATCCACTTCCAGTTCGCGACGAATTCGCCAGAGCTTGGCGCTCAGTCCTTGAAGTTCTGTTTCGGCATCAGGTTCATCTACTACCATGGCATCGGCTCGCCGGAGCGCCGAACCCGGTTCGCGCAACCGGCCCACCGGCAGCAACGTGTCAGTTATGTCTGCAGCGGGCAGCATTACGATGTCGAAGTCGCGGTGCAGCCGGCGATGCTGGAAGCCATCGTCCAGAATGTGCAGCTGGCTGGAGAACTTCTGCTCGGCGAGCAGCCCCGCCTGGTAGCGGTCCGAGCCCACAATCACCGGGACCTGGAGCTTGCGCGCGATCAGCAACGGCTCGTCACCGAACTGTTGGGGAGAGCCGTCCGGGACAACCACGGCAACCGCGGCTGATTGGCGGCCGTAGCCGCGGGATAGAACATCGAAGGCAATGCCGCGCTCCTTCAATAGTTCGCCCAGAGCGATGACGAAGGGCGTCTTGCCGCTGCCGCCAACCGAGATGTTCCCGACGCTTACTACCGGGCGCGCCAGCCGGCGCGTCTTGAATATGCCGCGATCATACAAGGTGTTCCTGACGGCCACGCCGGCGGCAAAGATGGCGGAAAGCGGGTTCATTGCGTGGCGCTCCCTTGCCCAGCCAGCAGTGTTTCCAGCGCCTGAAGCGTACGCGCCGTGGCTCCGGTGTTGTCCTTGAACAACTGTTGGGCGCGGAGGCCCAGCGCCTGGCGCCTTTGCGGGTTGGCCAGCAATTCAAGAAGCTGTGGCGCTAGAGATTCCGCCGTCACCACTCTCAGCCCGCCATGCTCCCTGCCGCCTTGCTCAAAGATGCGCACGATCTCGCGAAAGTTAAACGTGTGTGGGCCGGTGAGCACCGCCACGCCATGCTGTGCCGGCTCAAGAATGTTATGTCCTCCCACCGGGACCAGACTTCCCCCAACAAACGCAACATCCGCCAGGGCATAGACTGAAGCCAGCTCGCCCACGCTATCCAGCAGAAAGACGCAGCCGGAAAGCTGATTTCCCACGTTCCACGCGCTCCGCCTGAACATGGGAATTCCGGTAGAGCTAATCAGTCCGGCGGCGCGCTCAAACCGTTCCGGATGGCGCGGCGCCAGAATCATTACCGCCGCCGGATGTTGGCGCAACACCTGCTGAAAGGCTGCAAGCAGAAGTTCTTCCTCACCTTCCGTGGTGCTGCCGCAGACGATCACCGGCGACTCCCGGCTGATGGCCCGCCGCAGATCGTCCACCATCGCCGAGCGCGCACTCAGACGGATATCGAATTTCAGATTCCCGCTGACCTGTACCCGCTCCGCCGGCGCGCCGATCTCGCGCAGCCGCAGGGCATCTTCTTCCGTCTGGGCCAGAAACAAGTTCACGTCACCCAGCACGCGACGAAAGAACCAGGCAAAGCGCCGGTAACGCGGAAATGAGCGATCAGAAATGCGCGCATTCACAATGGCAAGCTTCGCACCACTTTGCTTTGCAAGGTGCAGCAGGTTGGGCCAGAATTCGGTCTCAGCCAGGATGAGCAGGCTGGGCTGGAGCGCCCGCAGATACGGCCGAAGGGTGAAGCCGAAGTCGAGCGGCATGAAGAAGACCCGGTTCTCGCCGAAACGCTGGCGCGCCAACTGTTGTCCCGTGGCCGTGGTGGTGGAGACAAAGGCCGGCTTTTCCGGATGCGCATTCTTGAGTTCGCCAACAAGCTGGCTCACGGCAAGCACTTCGCCTACGGAAACTGCATGAACCCAGATTCCGCCCGGTGCGGCCTCGTGCAGTACGCGAGGCGGGACCGCGCCCAGCCGCTCGCGCAGGCCCGCGCGATACTTGCCCAGGCGCAGCATCTGCACAAGCCACCACGGCGCGGAGAGCAGCGCCAGGCAGCCGAGAAGCAAGCTATAGAAAAGATACATGAAGGACCAGATATTCTAAGGTACCAGTTGTACAAACCTGAGTCTCTGCCGGATAATCAACCAGTGACTCCGAAAAGGATCGCAACGTTCGCCATGGTGTTCGCCAGTCTGGTCTTTGCGGGCGACAAGGGCTTCAACCCGCCTCCGCTGAATCCTGCGCGCACCTATCCCGCACACGAAGCGCACACGGACGAAAAGGTCACCATCGCCATCGATCCCTTTGATACGGAGGCAAAAGCCGCCCTCTTCAAGATCAAATACAAGGAGTATGATCTGCTGCCAATCCGCCTGATCATCTCCAATGACGGCGACAAGCCCCTGATGTTGGATCACGCCAGGATCGAGCTGGTCACGGCGCACAGGGAAAAACTCACGCCCGCCGAACGCGACGACATCCTGCGCAAGCTGGCGCGGCCGGAGAAAGTCACCAGCCGCCCCAAGGTCCGGCTTCCCATTCCCGGCACGCATGACAACAAACCCATCAGCCGGGACGCGCGTGAGGAAGTGGAGGCGGCCATGTTTCTCAGCGTTCCGGTATCGCCGAACTCCACGAACAGCGGTTTCTTGTTTTTTGATGTCAGCGGCATTGAGAACCCTGAAGCCCAGGCGCATCTCTACATCTCAGGAATCAAGGCGGGAACCAAGGAGCTGTTCTATTTCGACATCCCGCTGGAGGAATATCTGAGCCGCCCGGCTCCGGGCAAATCCACAGCGAATTAGACCTGGATTCCAGCCTATAATTTTCTCCATGGCTACAACCACGCAGGTTGCGCGTGAGGTACGGGAAAAGTACGAGCCCGTAATCGGGCTGGAAGTCCACATCCAGCTCCTCACGGAAACCAAGATTTTCTGCGGCTGTTCCACGAAGTTCGGGGCGCCGCCCAACACCAATGTGTGCCCCGTGTGCCTCGGGCTTCCCGGCGCCCTGCCCGTGCTCAACCGCCGTGCGGTGGAATTCGCCGTACTGGCCGCGCAGGCCCTGAACTGCCAGGTGCGTGAGACCTCGATTTTCGCCCGCAAGAACTATTTTTATCCCGACCTGCCCAAGGGCTACCAGATCTCGCAGTATGACAAGCCGGTGGCGGAACACGGATCCATAGAGATCACCGGTACCGGCGGCAGCAAGCGCATCGGCATCACGCGTTTGCACATGGAAGAAGACGCGGGCAAGAGCGTGCATGAGGGCTTTGCCGATTCCGGCGCCTACAGCTATATCGACCTGAACCGCAGCGGCGTTCCCCTGATCGAAATCGTCAGCGAGCCGGACATGCGCTCGCCGGACGAGGCTTTCGAGTACCTCACTCGCCTGAAAGAGATCATCCTTTATACCGGCGTGAGCGACTGCAACATGGAAGAAGGCTCCCTGCGCGCCGACGCCAACGTGAGCATTCGCCCCAGGGGCCAGGAGAAGTTCGGCACTAAGACGGAAATCAAGAACGTCAACTCCTTCCGCTTCATCCGCGAAGCCCTGGAATACGAAATCG
>Ga0316628_100002277_pt1 | contig 14127 bp, 11 predicted proteins | sample OWC_Aug_M2_C1_D5_FD_207648 | JGI IMG/M metagenome (GOLD analysis project Ga0316628, IMG submission 207648) | Wetland soil microbial communities from Old Woman Creek delta, Ohio, United States - OWC_Aug_M2_C1_D5_C | ecosystem: Environmental > Terrestrial > Soil > Wetlands | place: USA: Ohio... | reverse complement strand
CGACACGCGATTTCCGCGCTTTCTGCGAGGAGACCGGTCATGTCTTCGTCGATGCCGCCGAGGCGGACGGCATCTACACGATCACCATCCGGAAGAAGAGCTGAGACCAGCGCGCGGCACCGCGAGCAGTCAGCCGGGCGGCGGCATATGGCGCAACGCGCTCGGTACGAGCCATCGCTCGGCGGCTTCGAAAGCGCCCTGCACAAGTAGTGCCAGCGCGGCGGCCGGTACCGCGCCTTCGAGGATCAGGCCGATATCGTCGAGCCGGATGCCGGTCAGAATCGGCTGTCCGTAGCCGCCGGCGCCGATCAACGCGCCGAGAGTCGCCGTGCCGACATTGATGACCGCCGACGTCTTGATGCCGGCGAGGATTCCGGGGGCGGCCAGTGGCAGCTCGATCAGCCTCAGCCGCGCCCATGCCGGAAGTCCAAGCGCCAGGGCCGACTCGGCCAGTGGCGGCGGGATATGGACAAGAGCCGCGTGGGTGTTCCGCACGATCGGCAGCAGGCTATAGAGAAACAGTGCCGCCACGGCCGGTGTGCCGCCGATTCCGAACAGCGGGATCATGAACACCAGCAGGGCGAGCGACGGCACGGTCTGCACGGCGCCGACGGCGGCGAGGATGGCATGGCCGGTGCGCGGCCTGCGGGCGGCGAGCACGCCGAGCGGTATCGCGACCGCAATCGCCGCCGCGAGCGAAATCGCGACAAGAGTGAGGTGCTCTCCGGTCGTGCGCAGGATGCGGTACGGGCGGCTCTCGGAGTCCGGCGCGGCGGTGATTCCGAAGGCATCGCTCAAGAAAGCGCCGGCGACGCGCGTCTCCGGCACCCGACGTATCTTGGTCGCAGCGTTCATCGCCGCCATGCGACCGGCGTCGATCTTTCCTTCGAGGCGTTTCAGCGCGGCGACTGCGCCCGGTACGCGGCGCGCGAGATCGGCGCGATAGAGGATGACCGCGTCATAGGCGGGAAAATGACGACGATCGTCGGTGAGCACACTGAGCCCGTAATAGGCGATTTCGGCGTCGGTCGAGTAAAGGTCGGTCGCATCGATCTCGCCGGCGGCAAGTGCGCGATAGGCGAGATCGTGGTCGAGACCGCGCACGTTGCGCTGGGGCAGGGCGTAGGCGGTCCGGAGCGCCGGCCAGCCATCGGAGCGGTCCATGAACTCGTTGCTGAATCCGAAGCGCAGCGCGGGGTGTCGGGCGAGGTCGGACAGCCGGTGGATTCCGAGGCGTGCGGCTTCCGCCCGCCGCATGCCGATCGCATAGGTGTCGTTGAAGCCGAGCGTGGCCGTCATCACGATGCCCTGGCGGGCGAGGTCGGCGCGCATCGCCGGATCGCTACCGAGGTTCTTGCCGGCCAATATCTCGCGGGCAATGGTGCCGGTGTATTCCGGGTAGAGATCGATGTCGCCGCTCAACAGCGCCTGCCACAGGATCCGCGTACCGCCGAGCGCTCGGCGGTGGTGCGTGGCAACCCCGGCGTCGCGCAGCGCGCCGGCCGCGATCTCACCCAGGATCACCGATTCGGTGAACGCCTTGGACCCGATGGTCACGGTATCGGCGCCGGCATTCGCCGCGGCGGCCACGGAGAGGAGGACTGCCACGCCGAGGGCCAAAAGGCGGGCGCTGTTCACGCGCCCTCCGCAGGCAGTGCCGCGAGTGGCGCGCGCTGGGCGGTGACGAATCGCTCGACGAACGATTCGGCCGGCCGGGCGATCAGATCGGCAAGCGGTCCTTGCTGCACGATCCGGCCTGCGCGCAGCAGCACGACCGTGTCCGCGAAATGCGCGGCCTCGATAAGGTCGTGGGTGACCATCACCACCGTCTTGCCGAGCCGGCGGAACACGTCGCGCAGGTCGGTCTGCAGTTCGTAGCGGATCATCGGATCGAGTGCGCCAAGCGGCTCGTCGAGCAGCAGGACGTCCGGGTCGAGCATCAGCGCCCGCATCAGGGCGACGCGTTGACGCTGGCCGCCCGAAAGTGCCCAAGGGTGGCGGCCAAGGCTGTCCGGAGGCAGCTGGACCAGCCCGGCGAGAGCGCCGATACGCGCCTCGATCCGTGCCTTCGGCCAGCGGAGCCAGCGGGCCGTCAGCGCTACGTTGGCCGCCGCCGTCAGGTGCGGGAACAGCCCGCCGTCCTGGATGACGTAGCCCATGCGCCGGCGGAGCGCCGGCGCAGTCTCCGGGGTGATGCGCTCGGTCCCGAAGCAGACCGTACCGGCATCCGGCGGGATCAGTCCGATCAGCAGACGCAGCAACGTCGACTTACCGCAGCCCGACGGGCCGATCACGACGGTGGTGCGGCCCGATGCGACCTCGAGATCGATCGGTTCAAGCGCCGTCACTGGGCCAAAGGACTTGCTAACACCACGGAGCGCGAACATCAGGGCATCTGAGCCGAAGCCGTTTCCCGGTACAAGGGTGCTGCAAAGGGGCGCCGCGCCGGGCTGAAGCGGCAAAGCACCACGTAACGGCCACACCCGGAGCCGTCCCGGTTTCTTGCCTTGTTAACGAACTCTGTGGCACAAAACGCGCTCCCGGGCGGCCGGCCGCGTGCCGCGGCCGGCGGGTTCGGGCCCCAGGCGTAGGACGTTACGCGTATGAACCAGAAGGTACGCAAGGCGGTGTTTCCGGTCGGCGGTATGGGGACCAGGTTCCTGCCGGCAACCAAGGCGATGCCGAAAGAGATGTTGCCGGTGGTGGACAAGCCGCTGATCCAGTATGCCGTCGAGGAAGCACAGGCGGCGGGCATCGAGGAATTCATTTTCGTCACCGGCCGGGGCAAGACCGCGATCGAGGACCATTTCGATCATTCGATCGAGCTCGAAGGTATCCTCGCCGAGCGCGGCAAGACCCGCGAAATGGCGATGATCAGCGGGCCGATGATGCGTCCCGGTCAGGTCGCCTACACCCGCCAGCAGGAACCGCTCGGCCTCGGCCATGCGGTCTGGTGCGCGCGCGAGCTGGTCGGCAACGAGCCGTTCGCCGTATTGCTGGCCGACGATCTGGTGATGGCTGCCACGCCGTGCCTCAAGCAGATGATCGACGTGTATGGCCGCGTCGGCGGCAATGTGGTGGCGGTGATGGATGTGCCGCGCGAACACACCAATCGCTATGGCGTGCTCGACATCGGCAAGCAGGATGGCGCTCTGGTGGAAGTCCGTGGCCTGGTGGAGAAGCCGGCGCCGGAGAAGGCGCCGTCCACGCTCTCGGTGATCGGGCGTTACATACTGCAGCCGACGGTGTTCAGTGAGCTCGATCGTCAGGATCGCGGCGCCGGCGGCGAGATCCAGCTGACCGACGCCATGGCGCGGCTGATCGGCCGCTCGCCGTTCCACGGCTACCGTTTCGAAGGACGCCGCTTCGACTGCGGCGACAAGGCCGGCTTTCTCGAAGCGAACGTGGCATTCGCGCTGGCGCGCGCCGATCTGCGCGACCAGGTCCTGCCGCTGATCCGCCGCTACTGCTCGTAGCCGTCCGGTCGGCCGGCGGCGACTGAATCGCAAGGACATGGAAGCATGAAAATAGGGATGGTCGGGACCGGGTATGTCGGACTCGTCTCGGGAGCCTGCTTTTCCGAGTTCGGTGTCGACGTCACCTGCGTCGACAAGGACGTGGACAAGATCCGCCGCCTGTCGCAGGGCGAATGCACGATCTACGAGCCGGGGCTCGAGGACCTGCTGCAAAAAAACCTGGAATCCGGCCGGCTGCATTTCACCGGCGACCTCGCCGAGGCAGTGTCCGGTGCGGATGCGGTGTTCATCGCCGTCGGCACGCCCAGCCGGCGTGGCGATGGCTATGCCGATCTATCGTACGTCTATGCGGCGGCGGAGGAGATCGGCCACGCTCTCGACGGCTATGCGGTCGTGGTCACCAAGTCGACCGTGCCGGTCGGGACCGGTCGTGAGGTGGAGCGCATCGTGCGCCAAGTCCGGCCCGACGCGGAGTTCGACATCGCCTCCAACCCGGAATTCCTCCGCGAAGGCTCGGCGATCAACGACTTCATGCGCCCGGATCGGGTGATCATCGGCGCCGACAGCGATCGCGCCGCCGAAGTTGTCGCCGAGCTCTACCGGCCGCTTTACCTCCTCGAGACGCCGATCATCAAGACGACGCTGGAGACCGCGGAGCTCACCAAATACGCGGCAAACGCCTTCCTTGCCGCCAAGATCACCTTTATCAACGAGATCGCCGACCTGGCCGAGAAGGTCGGCGCCGATGTGCAGGACGTTGCCCGCGGCATCGGGCTCGACGGCCGTATCGGACGGAAGTTCCTGCACGCCGGGCCGGGCTATGGCGGCTCGTGCTTCCCGAAGGATACGTTGGCACTGGTGCGCACTGCGCGCGATGCCGGCGCGCCGCTCCGCATCGTCGAAACCGTCGTTGAGGTCAACGAAGCGCGCAAGACGCAGATGGTCGACAAGATTTCCGACGCCTGCGGCGGCTCGATCGATGGCTGCACGATCGGCGTGCTCGGCTTGACCTTCAAGCCGAATACGGACGACATGCGTGACAGCCCGAGCCTGGAGATCGTGCCCGGGCTGCGCAAGCGCGGCGCTACGGTACGCGCCTATGATCCGCAGGGCATGGCCGAAGCGAAGAAGATGCTCGACGGCGTGGTGTGGTGCGACGATGCCTACGAAACGATGCGCGACGCCGATGCGCTGGTCATCGTTACCGAGTGGAACGAGTTCCGGGCCCTCGATTTGGCGCGTGCGAAGAAGCTGCTCAAACGTCCGCTGCTGATCGATCTGCGCAACATCTATCCGGTCCGTGAGATGGAGCAGGCCGGGTTCACCTATCACAGCATCGGCCGGCGCGCGGTGCCGGCGGGGGCACGGTCATGACCGGCCATCGCTTCGATCCCACGATCCTGCGCGAATACGACATCCGCGGCGTGGTCGGTCGGACGCTCAGTGCAGCCGATGCCGAGGCAATCGGGCGGGCCTTCGGGACGATGCTGGCCGGCAACGGCGGAAAGACGGTGTGCGTCGGCTATGACGGGCGGCTCAGCTCGCCGGAGTTCGAAGCGGCGACCGTTACCGGGCTTCTCGCCTGCGGGCTGCGCGTGCTGCGCATCGGGCTGGGCCCGACGCCGATGATGTATTTTGCCGTCAATACGCTGCCGGCGGATGGCGGGATCATGATTTCGGGCTCGCACAATCCGCCCGAGTACAACGGCTTCAAGATGATGATGGGCAAGGGGCCGTTCTATGGCCGCGACATTCAGCGTCTTGGTGAGATCGCGTCGACGGCGGGCTATGCGACCGGCAAGGGCTCGGTCGCGGACCGCGCGGTGCTGGACGCCTATGTCGCGCGGCTGGCCGGCGATTTCCGTGGCGGAAAGGCGCTGAAGGTCGCGTGGGACGCCGGCAATGGCTCGGCTGGCGAGGCGATGAAGCGTCTCACGACGCGTCTGCCCGGCACGCACCTCCTGCTCAACGAACGGATCGACGGCACGTTTCCGGCGCACCATCCCGATCCGACGGTGCCGGAATGCCTCGAGCAGCTGCAGGAGGCGGTGCGGCGGGAAAAATGCGATCTCGGCTTCGCGTTCGATGGCGACGGCGACCGGATCGGCGCTATCGACAGCCATGGCCGCATCCTGTGGGGAGACCAGCTGATGGTGCTGCTCTCCCGCGATGTGCTCGCCGATCGGCCCGGGGCCACCATCATCGCCGACGTCAAGGCGAGCCAGACGCTGTTCGATGAAGTGGCCAAGCTCGGCGGCAAGCCGCTGATGTGGAAGACGGGCCATTCGCTGGTCAAGGCAAAGATGGCGGAAACCGGCGCGCCGCTCGCCGGCGAGATGAGCGGCCATATCTTCTTTGCCGACCGCTATTACGGCTACGACGACGCGCTCTATGCCGCCGTCCGGCTTCTCGGTTACGTCTCGCGCAGCAGCCAGAGCCTGGCAGAGATGCGCGACGCCCTGCCGCAGCCGGTGAATACGCCGGAGCTGCGCTTCCCGTGCGGCGAGGAGCGCAAGTTCCAGGTGGTCGAAGAGGTCCGCGACCGGCTCCGCGCGGCCGGCGCCTCGGTGATCGATGTCGACGGCGTGCGCGTCAATACAGCCGACGGCTGGTGGCTGCTGCGCGCGTCCAACACGCAGGACGTTCTGGTCGCACGCTGCGAAGCGAAGGACGCGGCCGGGCTCGATCAGCTCAAGCAGGCACTGAGCGCGGAGCTGCGCAAGAGCGGCGTCGAACCGCCGAAATTCTGACCGCCGGACCGCCCGCCGTGCGGTTCTTCTTCTACGGTACGCTGATGGACGAAGCCGTGCGCGTCGCGGTGGTCGGCGCTGCGGCGCGCGCGATCGTCGTCGAGCCGGCGACGCTCGATGGCTGGCGGCGGGCGCCGGTGCGCGGCCGGCCATATCCGATCATTCTGCCTGCCGCAGGCGGCTCGGTACCGGGATTGCTGGCGGATGGTGTCGACGAACCAGTCGCGGCCCGGCTCGACCGGTTCGAGGGACCCGAATACCACCGGCTGCGGGTCGAGGTGCGCCGAGCGACCGGCGCCGCCGCGTCATGTTGGGTCTATGCCGCGTCGGATGCCGCCGTTGCCGGCGCCGGGCAGTGGGATTTCAACGAATGGTGCCGGCGAGATCGCGCCGCGATGCTGCGCCGGCTTGCCGTCGATCGCTAATAGGTGAAGGGACCGGCAAAGGCTCGGGCCGCTGCGCGGCCGGCCGAGCCAGCGCTATTGGTCGCCTTCGGCGGTCTGCGCCTCGTTCTTCACGACCACGCAGCCCACCTTCTTCTGCTTGAGCTGCCGGCAGGCGCTTCGCGCTGCGTTCTCGGAGAGCCCGATCAGCCGTGCACGGTAGATCTGCCCTTTGTCGCTATCGCCGGGAATCACCGCGACGCGCGTGTTGGCGAGGCTTGGCAACTTGCGCATCGCGCGCGTGGCGGCGAGATGAGCGGGAGCGAAACGGTTGAAGGCGCCGACCTGAATGCTCCAGCCCGGAGCCGTCGTAATGTCGGCCGATGCAACCCGCGCTCGAGCGGTTGTCGCCATGGCAGGCGCCGGCGCGGAAGGCGCAGCGGCTACGGCGGGCGTTTCATCGAGCGACGCGAAGGCGCGATCGAGAAGCTTCATTGCCTGGCGGTCGCGGCTTACCGCAGTCCTGCCACCGAAGACGACGGCGATCAGCCGGTGGCCGTCGCGCTGCGCCGAGGCAACGATATTGAAGCCCGATTCGTGGACATACCCGGTCTTCATCCCGTCGGTGCCCTCGTAGCGGGCGAGCAGGTGATTGTGGTTGGGGATGGTCTGGCCGCGATATGCGAACGATTTCAATGAGAAGAAACGGTAGTATTCGGGGAAGTCACGCTGCAGCGCGAGTGCCAGCTTCACCATATCGCGCGCGGTGCTGACTTGGCCGCGGTTCGGCAGACCCGATGCGTTCCGGAAGGTCGTCCGCGTCATGCCGAGCTGGTGCGCCTTGGCCGTCATGAGCTGGGCGAAGCGCGGTTCGGTCTGGCCGAGCGCCTCGGCGATCACGGTGGCGACATCGTTCGCCGATTTCGTGACCAGCGCGCTGATCGCCTGTTTGACGGTGATCGTCTGGCCGCGGCGGACGCCGAGCTTCGAAGGCGCGCGGCTCGCCGCCGCCGCCGAAACCGGCAGCTTCTGGTCCATGGAGATCCGATGCGCCCGCAGAGCCTCGAAGGTGAGGTAGAGCGTCATCATCTTGGTCAGGGACGCCGGATAGGCGCGCTCGTCGGGATTTTCGGCGTGCAGCACCTTGCCGGTCTTGGCATCCATGACGATCGAAGCGTACTGGATCGCCCAGCTGGAACTGGCGATGAGGGTGAAGGCAAGCGCCAACGCAATCAGACGGAAATGCCGCAACGTAACCCCCCTCGCATACCCTGTATGTCGCCCTGAGCTTCGATCCAACCGAATTGGTATCTTCGAAGTCATTGAGATTCCTGTATATCTAACGGAATCACGACTCGCTGTCTATTGTGATTTACAGACCTTAAGCAGAGGTTAACCAACGGGCCGGCCGAAGCGACGAATTTGTCGCCGCGGTCACGGGCTGCCGAACGCGGTGTCCGGCGATCATGGCAATGCTGACTGTCGGGTTGCAGGCGCTGCTTTTTGTCGACGCCGACGGCTGGAAGAATTACTCTCTTCCATCGACGCGGGAGCATCCCATATCATTTTGCTTGATCCCGTCGAAGGACACGCGCTAGCGGCGGTCGGAAGTTGCATTTCGAAGGGCCATGAGCGACAGCGGCACGAACCGGAATCCCCAGGGGACCCCGGCGACCGGTGTGGTCGTCAAATCGAAGCCGAAGACACGCAAGCCGTCGATGTACAAGGTCATCATGCTGAATGATGACTATACGCCGATGGAATTCGTGGTCATGGTGCTCGAACGGCTTTTCAACAAAAGCCACGAAGATGCCGTACGCGTCATGCTCCACGTGCACCAGAAAGGCGTCGGCGTCTGCGGCGTCTATACGTACGAAGTAGCGGAGACCAAGGTGACCCAGGTGATGGACCTTGCCCAGCAGCACCAGCATCCGCTCCAATGCACCCTTGAAAAGGAATAGGTAGGAACGCCCGAATGTTGTCGCGCAACCTGGAACGCAGTCTGCACCAGGCGCTTGCCCATGCCCGGGAACGCAACCACGAATATGCGACCCTCGAGCATCTGCTGCTTGCGCTGACCGAGGATCAGGACGCGATCGCGGTGCTTCGTGCCTGCGGCGTCGACCTCGACAAGCTGCGCCAGGAGCTCACCGAGTATCTCGACAACGAGCTGCGTAACCTGGTCGTCAATCGCAGCGACGACCCGAAGCCGACGGCGAGCTTCCAGCGCGTCGTGCAGCGCGCGGCGATCCATGTGCAGTCTTCCGGCCGTCAGGAAGTCACCGGCGCCAACGTGCTGGTGGCGATGTTCTCGGAACGCGAGTCGCACGCGGTCTATTTCCTGCAAGAGCAGGATATGTCGCGATTCGACGCGGTGAACTACATTTCGCATGGTATCGCGAAGGTTCCCGGCCGTTCCGAGTCGCGGCCGGTGGAAGGTGCCGACGAGGAGGCTAGTGGGGAGAAGCAGGTGAAGCGGGGCCGTGAGGCGCTGGGCGCCTATTGCGTCGACCTCAACAAGAAGGCCGCCGCAGGCAAGATCGATCCTCTCATCGGCCGCGAGGCCGAGATCGAGCGAACTATCCAGGTGCTGTGCCGGCGCACCAAGAACAATCCCCTTTACGTCGGCGACGCCGGCGTCGGCAAGACGGCGCTGGCCGAGGGGCTGGCGCTCCGCATCGTCCGCGGCGAGGTTCCGGACGTGCTCAAGAACGCGACGATCTTCGCGCTCGACATGGGCGCGCTGCTCGCCGGCACGCGCTATCGCGGCGATTTCGAGGAACGGCTGAAGGCGGTCGTCAACGAGCTCGAGGACTGCGAGGGCGCGGTCCTGTTCATCGACGAAATCCACACCGTCATCGGCGCCGGCGCGACCAGCGGCGGCTCGATGGACGCCTCGAACCTGCTCAAGCCCGCCCTGCAGAGCGGCACGCTGCGCTGCATCGGCTCGACCACGTACAAGGAGTACCGGTCCTATTTCGAGAAGGACCGAGCGCTGGTACGCCGCTTCCAGAAGATCGACGTGAGCGAGCCGTCGATCGAGGACACGGTGAAGATTCTGCGCGGGCTGAAACCCTATTACGAGAAGCACCATCGGGTGCGCTACACCGCCGAGGCGATCCGCACCGCGGTCGACCTTGCCGCGCGCTATATCAACGACCGCAAGCTGCCCGACAAGGCGATCGATGTGATCGACGAAGTCGGTGCGGCGCAGAAGCTGCTGCCCGAAGGCAAGCGGCGCAAGCTGATCACGGTGAAGGATGTCGAGGCGGTGGTCGCCAAGATGGCGCGCATCCCGCCGAAATCGGTGTCGCGCAACGACCAGGAAGCGCTGCGCAACCTCGATCGCGATCTCAAGACCGTGGTGTTCGGCCAGGATAAGGCGATCGACGCGCTGTCCGCTGCGATCAAATTGGCACGCGCCGGGCTGCGCGAGCCGGAAAAGCCCATCGGTTGCTACCTGTTCTCCGGCCCGACCGGTGTCGGCAAGACCGAGGTCGCGCGCCAGCTGGCGCTGACCATGGGCATCGAACTGATCCGCTTCGACATGTCGGAATACATGGAGCGGCACACCGTGTCGCGGCTGATCGGTGCGCCCCCGGGCTATGTCGGGTTCGACCAGGGCGGCATGCTGACCGATGCGATCGACCAGCATCCCCATGCGGTCCTGCTGCTCGACGAAATCGAGAAGGCCCACCCGGACCTGTTCAATATCCTGCTGCAGGTGATGGACCACGGCCGGCTCACCGACCATAACGGCAAGAGCGTCGATTTCCGCAACGTGGTTCTGATCATGACCACCAACGCGGGCGCGAGCGAACTCGCCAAGGAGGCGATCGGCATTGGCCGCGTGCAGCGCACCGGTGACGACGAAGAGGCGATCAAGCGCCTGTTCACGCCGGAGTTCCGCAACCGGCTGGATGCGGTGATCGGCTTCGCCAGCCTCGAGCCCGAAGTCGTGTCGATGGTGGTCGACAAGTTCGTGATGCAGCTCGAGGCGCAGCTCTCCGATCGCAACGTGACCATCGAGCTCGACGATGCGGCACGCAAATGGCTGGTGGATCGCGGCTACGACCGCCAGTTCGGTGCGCGGCCGCTCGCTCGTGTCATCCAGGAACACATCAAGAAGCCGCTCGCCGACGAGCTGCTGTTCGGCAAGCTGATGAAAGGCGGGATCGTCAAGGTTTCGGTGAAGGACGACAAGCTCGCCTTCGACGTCATCCAGGGCGAGGGGCCGCGCCGCAAGAGCGCGGAAGAGCCGGACGAGAGCGACAAGGAGCCCGCGCTGGTCGAATAGACGGCGGCCGGGAGAACCGGATTTCGGCACAGGCGGGCTTCGGCCCGCCTGTTGCGTTTCGGTCAGTCGGTCGGCTCCCTTGGCCGACCGCCGCCGACGGGCGTGGACAGCTCGCCCCGGCGGTACGGCGAGTGTTCGTCCTCCAGCGCGTCCATCTCGCGGGCCATCTGGCGCTGTTCGCGGTCCAGAAACGTCGCCACCGCCTCGCGGAAACCGGCATCGCGGATCCAGTGCGCGCTCCAGGTCGGGGTCGGCAGGTAGCCGCGGCTGATCTTGTGCGGTCCCTGCGCGCCCGCCTCGACGCGTGCGATGCCGTGCTCGATCGCGTAATCGATCGCGCGGTAGAAGCAGGCCTCGAAATAGAGGTTGCGGAAACGTTCGGTGCAGCCCCAGTTGCGGCCGAACAGCGTATCCGGGCCGCGTAGATTCAGCGCTCCGGCCACGTACTCGTCGTCGTGCTTCGCCATCACCAGGACGATGCGGTCGGCCAGCCGTTCGCGCAGCAGCGTGAAGAAGCGGCGGTCGAGATAGGCGTGCGCCCATTTGCGGTCGACGGTGTTGAGATAGAACGCGTAGAACGCCTGCATGTGGCGCTCCTGCACGTCGGGTCCCGACAGCACTTCGATCTCGACATCCTCGTTGGCGTCGCGCCGCTCCTTGCGGATGGTCTTGCGCTTGCGCGCGTTCAGGCTCGCCAGGAAGTCTTCGAACGAGGTGTAGCCGCGGTTTGTCCAGTGGAACTGCTGGCCCATGCGCTGCAGGAAGCCAGCTCCGGCAAAGGCCTGCCATTCGGCCTCAGTGCAAAATGTGACGTGCAGCGACGATACCTTGCGTCGCTGCGCCAGCTCGATCAGCCCGGCGATCAGCACGCGTCGCGTCGCATCGGCGTCCGCGTCGGGGCGGATCAGCAAGCGCGGTCCGGTCACCGGCGTGAACGGCACCGATATCTGCAGCTTCGGGTAATACTTGCCGCCGGCGCGCTCGTACGCCTCGGCCCATCCCCAGTCGAAGACGTATTCGCCGTAGGAATGGCTTTTCAGATAGCAGGGTACCGCACCGACCAGCCGCCCGGCCCGGTCTTCGAGCAGGAGATGCTGCGGCAGCCAGCCGGACTCGCGGGTGGCCGAGCCGCTTTCCTCCAGCGCATTCAGAAAAGCGTGGCTGATGAACGGGTTGTCGGTGCCGGCGCAGGAATCCCACGCCGCCGCCGGGATCTCGGCGATGCGCGAGACGACCTTGACGCTCACGGCATCGTCGCCGTCGGCCATCGCTGATTCTCCAGAAGTGCGATCATCGATGTTGCAAATGGTGGAACGGACCGTGGCGCGATGCAAGCGATGCACGAAGTGCGCTCATGGCGGATCGGCTGCCGGCACAACCAATCAAACCTTCGCGTGTCGATTTCCTTTCGTGTCTCGTGCATCGGTTGCGGCTCCGAGGCCGCCATGTTAACCATAATCAAACACGCAAACAAAATATGTGAATGCGGCGCGGAACCAGGAAGTTCCGCACCGCAGATCAGATCGCGGGCAGACGTCCGGGGGGAATCGGGATGACGGAGAACGTCCCGCCGTACCTGCGACCGTGCCGCCCGATGCTCGACGAATCGGGGAGAATGACATGATGGGGGCAGCTAAATTTCTGACCATATTGCCCTGTCTGCTGCTGGCCGCCGGCTGTGAAACACCGGGTCAGCGTATCGCGGAGGATCTCAGCCAGACGGCCGGCGAGGGGCCGCCCAAGCTCTCGACGTGTCTCCGTACAATTTCCGAAACTGGCGAGGCGATAACCGATGCGCAGGCCCGAGCCATCGTCGCCGGCGAGGATGACAAGACGCCCGAAAAATCCATCTTCAACAAATTCCTCGACTGCGTCGCCGGCGACGTAGACCCACAGAATTTGCGGCTGCGCCTGTTGCGCGGCCACATGATCGTCGCGGTTCTAGCCACCTATGGCGCCTACAACGTCGGCTTCGGCACGGACCCCGACAAGCAGACGCATGCCGCGACGCTGCTCGCCCGAATCGAGGTCGCGGAGGAAACGCTTCGACGCGCGAGCGAGGACGTGACGGGCAAAGCGAACGCCGGAGACGCGTATCATCCCACCGTCGACACGCTGACCCGATCGACCGCGGTCTTCGATGTCGCGCTCGCCGCCGAACGGCCGAGTTTGAGTCGGCTCAAGGTCTTTGCGACCAACATCGCCTCGGTCGTCGCGGGCGGCGCCGGGTCGATTCCCGATCTCGTCCGGACCGCGCTCGGCGCGATTCGCAAGGCCGCAACGATTGATCTGTGGGGAAACGCCTATCGCATCGACATGCGGGCCTTCCTCGACCGATTCAAGCCGAAGGACAAGGGCGGACAGGGCGAAACCCTCGCAAAGCAGCACTGGCTGATGTGGGACCAGGACATCAATCGGGCGTGCGATATTCTGCAGGCCGTTGCAGGGGTCAAGCAGCACTGCATTCCGGCGGAATTCCGCTGATCGAGCCGATCCGATCGGTGACCCCGGTCGACCCGGGTCGTCTCATCTTTGCGACATGGTGGACGCGCATGCTGACCGACCTTCAGAAACGATGTGCCCAGGCGATCGTCAACGTGTTCGAAACCGGGCGGCCGCTGGGTAACTACGGCAGCGTGACGCTGCTTGCGGGCGATACCGGCCACCTGACCTACGGGCGCGCGCAGACCACGCTGGCGAGCGGCAATCTCTATTTGCTTATCAAGGCCTATTGCGAGGCCGCCGACGCCGCCGTCGCAGACCGGCTGCAGCCCTACCTCGATCCACTCGATCGGCGCGACACCGCGCTCGACAACGACGCCGCGCTTCGTCAGCTCCTACGCGAGGCCGGTGACGATCCGGTCATGCAGCGCGAGCAGGACGCATTCTTCGACCGGGTCTATTGGGCGCCGGCGATCGCATCCGCCGATTACATCGGCGTGCAGACGGGGCTCGGTACCTCCGTGATCTACGACAGCCGGATCCACGGCTCGTGGCATGCCCTGCGCGACCGCACCAATGACCGGTTCGGCGCCCTTGCCGCGCTGACCGAGCCGGTCTGGATCGGTCGTTACGTCGAGACGCGCCGCGACTGGCTCGCCAACAATGCGAATGCGCTGCTGCGGAAGACGGTCTATCGCATGGAAAGCTTTGCGGCTCTCATCGCTACCGCCAACTGGGCGCTCGACCCGCCATTTATCGTCCGCGGCGTGCGGATCGAC
>Ga0316628_100002276_pt1 | contig 14131 bp, 12 predicted proteins | sample OWC_Aug_M2_C1_D5_FD_207648 | JGI IMG/M metagenome (GOLD analysis project Ga0316628, IMG submission 207648) | Wetland soil microbial communities from Old Woman Creek delta, Ohio, United States - OWC_Aug_M2_C1_D5_C | ecosystem: Environmental > Terrestrial > Soil > Wetlands | place: USA: Ohio... | reverse complement strand
GAACTCTTAAGGAGCCAATGATGTTGAAACGCTTTCTGACCCTCGCGACGGCCATCGGAATCGCCGGCGCCGCTTTTCTCCCGGCCCAGACGGCCGGACCCGACTACCGGTATTTTGACTCGTCCGGAGTCCGCCTCGCCTACCTGGAAAAGGGACAGGGGGATCCGATCGTCCTCCTTCACGGCGGCATGGCGGATTCGGAGATCAATTGGATTCAATTCGGAATCATGGACGCCTTGGCCAAAACTCACCGGACCATCGCCCTGGATCTGCGGGGGCACGGCCGCAGCGGCAAGCCCCATGAGGCGAAGGCGTACGGCCGACAAATGGCCGCGGACGTGCTGGCCTTGATGGATCACCTGAAGATCGAAAAAGCCCATCTCCTGGGCTATTCGATGGGCAGCCTGATCGCCTTGACCCTGGTCGCCGATCATCCCGAAAGGATCTTGTCTGCGGCCTTCGGAGGTCCCGGTTGGGTCCGCCGGGATACCGACTTGACCGTTTACCTGAAAACGGCCGAATCCCTGGAAGAGGGAAAAGGCCTGGGACCGCTTCTCCAAGGCTACAGCGAAGCCCAGGGCAAGCCGCTTTCGGAAAAGGAACTGGCCGAGTTGAATGCCGCTTTCGCCTCCCGCAACGATATGCTGGCCATCGCTGCGTCCCTTCGCGGATACGCCGATTTCGTCGTCGCCGAAGAACGCCTCCGGGCCGCCCGCGTGCCTTGTCTTTTCCTTTTCGGAACGAAAGACGATAATAGAGAGGAAATCCCCCGCTTGCGGGCCGCCATGGGAGAGTATGCTTCGTTGGCCGACGTCCCCGACGCGGCCCACGGCGACGCCATTGTCCGGCCCGAATTCCGGGAAGCCATTCTCAAGTTTTTCACCCCTGCGGCCGTTTCGGGAAAGTAGCCTCGAAAGGAGTCGATCATGGAAAATCCCATCACGTTCGCCTTCGTCATGTGCGGCATGTTCTTGTTATACGGCTGGATCGCCTGGATCGTTCTCGAATGGCGGAAAACCACCCGGAAAATGCAGCTGCATAAAGCGTTGCTCGAGCGGTTCGCCGCGCCGGGCGAGCTCCAGACGTTTCTCGGCTCGGAAGGCGGAGATCGCTTCTTCAAATCTCTTTCCCTCGGCGGATTTTCCCCCCGGGAGAAAGTCCTGGCCGCCTTCACCCGCGGGGCTATCGTCTCTTTCCTCGGGGTTGCCGGCCTGATCGTCAGCCTGGTTCTTCCGGAGCACGCCCCGCTCTTCCTCGCCTCCGGGATCATTGTCCTGGCCCTGGGCCTGGGCTTGATCATGTCCGGATATCTGTCCCTCGGCATCGGTAAGAAGTGGGGCTTGTTCGAGCGCTGAGGTCGACCTCAGCCCGAGGAGCAAAATTCCCTCTTTCGCGGACGACACCCCATGAGCGAAACGAGCGACCGGACCCGGGACGCGGCCTTCGAGGCGTTTTATGTCCGGACCTCGTCCGGGATTTGGGCTTACCTTTACCGCGTCAGCGGCGACGGCGCACTCGCCGACGACATCGTTCAGGAAGCGTTCGTCCGGTACCTCAGAAGCGCCCGCGCCGACCTGCCGGAAGGCCAACGGAAAGCTTTCATCTACAAGATCGCCTCCCACCTGCTGACCGACAGTTTCCGAAAGAAAAAGACCGTCTCACTCGAGGATCTGCCGGAGAGGGAGAAGGCCGCCGGCCCGGCCGCGTCCGACGCCCTTTCCCCGGATCTTCGGATTTTGTTTGAAACCCTGCCCCAGCGGGACCGGGCCCTTCTCTGGCTGGCCTACGCCGAGGGATATGATCACGCCGAAATCGCCGAGATCCTCGGCCTTAAGAAGGCCAGCATTAAAGTGCTCCTGTTCCGTCTTCGCCGGTCCTTTGCCGTCGCGTTGAAAAACATCGGATATATCCCGGAGGAAACCCCATGACCGAGAAAACGTGTTCCCGCGAAGATCGTATTCGAAAAGCGTTGGCCGCAGGGGAATCCTCTCCCGAGATGGCCGCTCACATCGCCGCTTGTCCCGTATGCCGGGAAGCGGCCGCCGTCGTATCCGCCCTGGGGCAAATCCGGAAGGCATCCCTCGAACGGTTCGCGGCCGCGGCGCGGATTCCGGAAGCCGCCGATCTCCTCGGGAAAACCCGCCGGCGCCCCGTTCCCGGCTCCGTCGAGGCCGGAGAAATCCTTGGACCGATCCGATTTTACCGGCGTTTTCTCTTGCCCGTCGGCTTGATCGCCGGCGTCATCACCGCCATCCTCAACCTTAGTTCGATCAAAAACCTGATCTTATCGATGCCCGGCGTTCCTTCCCTGGTCGACGGCGTCCGTTCTCTCTCGACCGGTCCGGGTGGAGACGCCTTCGGCCTTCCGATCGCCTTCGCCGTGATGGGCCTCTTGACGCTGATCATCCTGGCCGCGGCCATGAGGAGCAAGCCGGAAAAGCCGTAATTTTCCCCGACCTGATCTTTCCGTCACCGAAACCAAAGGAGAACACCAAATGAGACGCACCCTCTTCGCCCTGATCATCGGAGCGGCTTGCCTGATCGCGCCGGCCGCTTCCGCGCCGCAAAAGCAGAACATCCCTCTCGATCTTCTTGAAAAAGACATACAAAAAGCCCTCCAGGATTTCCACGTCCCCGGCCTGTCCATCGGCATCGTCAAGGACGGCCGGACCATCCTCTTGAAAGGGTACGGAGTGAAAACCGCCGGGGGCCGGGATCCCGTCGATGAGAACACGGTCTTCGGCTTAGGCTCCGCCTCCAAGACGTTCACCGCGGGGCTCGCCGCCGTTCTCGTCGAGGAAGCCCGCATGCAATGGAACGATCGCGTCGTCGAGCGATGGCCCGAATTCCGGATGTACGATCCCTGGCTGACCAGGGAAGTCCGGGTGGACGACCTCCTGTCCCATCGGGTCGGCGTCGGCGATCTCGGCCTTCTTTTTCTCGGTACGACGCGGAGCCGGGACGAGATCGCGGCCAAAACCGGCCTGCTCCAGCCCCTCACCGGGTTCCGGACGCAGTGGGCCTATAACAACATCATGTTCATCACCGCCGGCCAGATGATGGCCCGGATCGCCGGGAAATCCTGGGACGAATGCCTGCGGGAAAAAATATTCGATCCCCTCGGCATGCGGTCGTCCGGATCCCGCTTCCGCGACCTGGCCGCGGTCGGAAATCGCGCTTCCCCCCATTGGTACGAGAACGGGGAGCCCCGGCCGATCCCCTGGAGCGACATGGATTCGGCCGGTCCCGCCGGATCGGTGTATTCCAACGCCGCCGACATGGTCCGATGGCTTCGGCTCCACCTGGAGAGCGGAACCCTCGAGGGTCGCAAGCTCTGGTCTCCGAAAGTCCAATCCGACCTGTTTTCGCCGCACAGCCTTCTTCCGAACATTCCGATCGGCTGGACGTCGTCGTTAAGCGCGTACGGCTTGGGCTGGTTCGTGACCGATTACCGGGGCAAGGCCATCGTCTGGCACGGAGGAAATTGCGACGGAATGTCCGCCGTGATCGGATTGCGGCCCGACGATCGGCTCGGCGTCGTCATTCTCCAAAACACCTTTCCGACCCGGTTCGAATACGATTTAATGCTCCGGATCATGGATATGTTCGCCGGCGTTCCGGAAAAGGACTGGAGGCCCCTGGGAAAAGCCGAATCCTTGTCCCTGACCTTGGCGAAATACGCGCCCGCCCCTGGCGCCCGGCCGCTCGAGTCCGGCGTCGCCAAAAGCCTCGAGGGGCGGTACATCAGCGAGATTTATGGAACGGCCGACGTTCGAACCGAAGCCGGCCGCTTGATTCTGCATTTTCAGCATTATCCAGCCGCCGTCCTTCATCCGGAAGGCGGCCTGCAGTTTACCGCCGACTTCGGCGATAACGCCCGCGGCATGTTCGGCCTCATTCTCGGCGCACGCACCTTTGCTCCCGCCCGATTTTCGGCCGGGGCCGACGGCCGCGTCTCCGAACTGACCGTGGAAGGCTTCGGCCCTTTTATCAGACAAAATCGCTGACGGCGCGTTTCCCCGTCCGGCCGCCGGCGACCGTTCCGTCGGCGGCCGGGCCTTGATTTTCCCGTCGACCGCCGGGCGGAAATCTTTTATAATGCCTTCATTCATGACCGCAGACATCGTGTTCTGGATTCTGGCCGCCGTTTCGGCAGGCGCGGCCGCGGCCATGGTCCTCTTGAAGAATCCCGGCCACAACGCCCTGCTCCTGGTTTTGTGCTTCTCCTCCCTGGGCGGAATCTTTGGACTTCTTCAGGCGCCGTTCGCCGCCGCGATCCAGGTTCTTGTCTACGCCGGGGCGATCATGGTCCTCTTCATTTTCGTCATCATGATGGTCGACCCCCGGGCCGGAATTCCGCCGGAAAAGATCAAGCGGGCGAAAATCCTGGGACCGGCGATCGCTCTCGTTCTCTTTTTCGAGCTGGGAACCGCCGTCTGGACGCTGTTCGAGGCGAACGCGGCTCCGGCGGACGCCGGTCCGGCCGGTTCTCCGACGGAGGTCGGCCGCCGGCTCTTCACGGAGTATGTCTATCCGTTTGAAATCACCTCCGTTTTGATTCTGGCCGCCCTGGTCGGAGCGATCGTCCTGGGAAAGAAGGAGAAAGCCGGATCATGACCACGGCCGCGGTCGTCGGGCTGAGCCTCGTGCTTTTCGTCCTGGGCGTCGTCGCCTTTTTCGTGAAAAAGGACCTTTTGACCCAATTCATGGCCGTCGAGATCATGTTGAACGCCGCCAACCTCGCCTTTCTCGGCCTGGCCCGCGGGACGGACCGGCTCGACGCCCAGGTCATCATCTTCCTGGTCATGACGGTGGCGGCGGCCGAGGCGGCCGTCGGGTTGGCCATCGTCCTCCTCGTCTTCCGCCGGAAGAAATCCATCAGGACCGAAGACTTCAGGACGCTCCGGGGATGATGATGCCCGCTTACGCCTGGATACCCCTTGCCCCGGCCCTGGGCGCCCTGACGCTCTTTCTCCTCGGCCGCCGGCTCGCCCGGAAGACGGTTTCGATTCTCGCAAGCACCTCCGTCGCGATCTCCCTGGCCTTGTCGCTCCTAGCGACCCTCCGCCTTCCGCCGGGGGGTACCTCAGGACTCCAGACCCAGACACACCGACTGATGACCTGGCTTTCCGCCGGCTCCTTCCAGGTCGAAGCCGCCCTGCGATTCGACGCTTTGTCGGCCGTCATGGTCCTCATCGTTTCCGGGATCGGACTCATTATTCATGTCTATTCGGCCGGCTACATGTCCCGCGACCGGGACTACGGGCGGTATTTCGCCGGCTTGAACCTCTTCACCTTCGCGATGCTCCTCCTCGTCCTGGCCGACAACCTGGTCCTGATGTTCGTCGGATGGGAAGGCGTCGGTCTCTGTTCCTACCTGCTGATCGGCTTCTGGTTCGAAAAACCATCGGCCGCCGCCGCCGGCAAAAAAGCGTTCCTCGTCAACCGGATCGGGGACGCGGGCTTCGTCCTGGGAATTCTTGTCCTTTTATCCGCCGCGGGAACGACGTCGTTTGCCGGAATAGCGGAAGCCGTTTCCAACGGGAGAATCGCCCCGGCCATGGCCGGCCTTGCGGCCCTTCTTCTTTTCGTCGGGGCGGCCGGAAAATCCGCCCAGATTCCGCTTCACATCTGGCTGCCGGACGCCATGGAAGGCCCGACCCCGGTCAGCGCCCTCATCCACGCCGCGACCATGGTGACGGCGGGCGTCTACATGATCGCCCGCATGAACGTCCTCTACGCTTTCGCTCCCGGGGCCGGCCGGATCGTCGCCGTCGTCGGCGCCCTGACCGCGGTCTATGCCGGAACCATCGCCCTCGTCCAGAACGACATCAAGCGGGTGCTGGCTTACTCGACCATTTCCCAGCTGGGATACATGTTTCTCGGCTGCGGCGTCGGGGCGTACGCCGCCGGCATTTTTCACCTCTTCACTCACGCCTTTTTCAAGAGCCTGCTTTTTTTGGCCGCCGGGAGCGTCATCCACGCCCTGTCCGGCGAACAGGATATCCGCCGGATGGGAGGGTTGCGAAAGCATTTGCCCATAACCGCTCCCGTCTTTTTCATCGGGGCCCTGGCGATTGCGGGAGTTCCGTTCCTCTCGGGATTCTTCTCCAAGGACGCCATCCTGGTTTCGGCCTTCGCCGCGGGGTTTCCCTTTCTCGGAATTCTCGGGCTGGCCGGGGCCGTTCTGACGGCCTTTTACATGTTCCGGCTCGTCTTCCTCGCCTTCTTCGGGGAGGAACGGATATCGCCTGAAAACAAGGCCCATGTCCACGAGTCTCCCTCGATAATGACCGGCCCGCTCGTCGTTCTGGCGGCGGGATCGATCCTCGCCGGATACCTCGGCCTTCCGATCGTTCTGGGCGAAAAAGCCAACCTCTTCTTCCGCTTCCTGGGGCTTGTCGCGCCGGTCCTGGATAAAGGCCATCTGGGACCGGCCGCGGAATGGGGTTTGATCCTGGCTTCGGCCGCCTCGGCGGCCTTCGGAATCGGGCTGGCATATCTCCTCTATATCCGGAACACGGCCCTCCCCGGCCGATGGGCCGCCCGCCGCCCGGGTCTGCACAAACTTCTCCTCCACGGCTATTACGTCGATGAATTCTATGACGCGGCGATCGTCGCTCCCCTCGTCCGCGGATCTGAATCGGTCTACCGGCGTTTCGATCTCGAGGTCATTGACGCTTCGCTCGACGGCGCGGCCAAAGCGGCCGGCGTTTTCGGGAAAGCGGCCGCCATCCTCCAGACCGGATGGGTCAAGGACTACGCTCTCGCCTTCGTCCTGGGCCTGACGCTCCTCGTCGGAGCCCTCCTGGTATAAAATGGGCATTCCGTTATTAAGCCTGATCACGTTCCTGCCCCTGGCGGGAGCCGTCGTCCTCATCTTTTTCCCCAAGGAAGAGAGGCGGCGGATGCTGATTTTGGCGATGGCTTTCGCCCTCGCGGTGTTCGTCTTGGCGGTCCTCTGCGCGGTCCGTTTCGACGGCCGCGAGGCGGGACCCCAGTTCGTCGAACAATCGTCCTGGCTCGGATACGGGATCTCTTATCATCTCGGCGTGGACGGTCTCAGCCTCTTCCTGGTCGTCATGACGGCCTTCCTGGTCCCCCTCGTCCTTCTGGCCTCTCAGGCTTCGATCCGGGATCGTTTCAAGGAATACCTCCTGTTCATGCTGATTCTGGAAACGGGGATGATCGGGGTCTTTCTCTCGCTCAACCTTTTTCTTTTTTACGTCTTCTGGGAAGCCGCCTTGATTCCGATGTATTTCCTCATCGGCATCTTCGGCGGCCGGCGGAGAATCTACGCCACGACCAAATTCGTCCTGGTCACGATGGCCGGAAGCCTCCTGATGCTGGTCGGGATCTTCGTCCTCCAGGGCGCGTTCGCCAAGGCGGCGGGGACCTATTCGCTAAACATCTTCGACCTGTACCGCCTGACCCTCTCCCCTCAAACCCAAGCCGTGTTGTTCCTGGCCTTCGGCCTGGCTTTCGCCATCAAGGTCCCGCTTTTTCCCTTTCATACATGGCTTCCCGACGCCCACGTCGAAGCCCCGACAGGCGCCTCCGTTCTTCTGGCCGCCGTTCTCTTGAAAATGGGCGCATACGGCTTCATCCGATTCGCCTTCCCCCTCTTCCCCGATGCGGTTTCTCGATTCGGCCCGGTCCTGGGCGTTCTGGCGATCATCGGCATCGTCTATGGCGGCGGCATGGCCCTGATCCAGAAGGACGTCAAATCGCTCGTCGCTTATTCGAGCGTCAGCCACATGGGATTGATCATCCTGGCCGCGGCCGCCTGGAACACGATCAGCCTTCAAGGCGCCCTTCTCCAGATGATCAACCATGGGTTGAGCACGGGGATGTTGTTTTTCGGCGTCGGGGCCCTCTATGAACGGACCCACACCCGGATGATCGCCGACTTCGGCGGCGTCGCCCGGAAAATGCCCGTCTTCGCCGGATTGTTTCTCATCGCGGTCCTATCATCGCTGGGGCTTCCCGGCCTTAACGGGTTCGCCGGCGAGATCCTCTGCTTCGCCGGAATCTTTTCGGGCCACCCGGTCTGGGCCGTCCTTGCCGTAACGACCGTGATCCTGGCCGCGGCTTACCTGCTCGGGATGTTTCAGAAAGTTTTCCACGGTCCCGTCGTCCAGGAGAGGGTCGCCGGCCTTCGCGACGTGCGGCCGATCGAGTTGGCCGTTTTTCTGCCGATCGTCCTGCTGATGTTCTGGATCGGCCTCTTCCCGGGGACGTTCCTGCGAAAAACGGAGGCGACGGCGGCCCGATACGCGGCTCTTCTTGAAAGCCGTAGAACCTCTTATGTCGAAGCTCGCCGTCCGACGGGACAAGCCCCGGCGTCTATCGCCGGCTCGGCGACGGAGCGGAAATCCCGATGACAGGTTTCGCTTCCCTCCTCCCGCTTTCTCTCCTTGTTCTCGGAGCGATCTCCGTACTGCTGCTCGCGACGTCACGGAAGCCCGCATCAAGCGCCGTCCCCGGCCTCGTCGCCCTGGCCTTCCTGGCCGCGGCCGGCGTCAGCGCCGGACGCTTGTGGGGTCGAAGAGCCCAAGCCTTCGGGGGACAGCTTCGGTGGGATGACGCCTCCCTTTTTCTGACCTTTCTCTTTCTGGCCGCCGCGGCCCTGACCGTTCTTCTCGGCATCCGGTTTGTTGCCTATCACCGGATGCCCCATGGGGAATTTTTCGGCCTTCTCCTGCTGGCCGCCTGCGGCTTGGTGATCATGACCGCTACGTCCCATCTCCTCGTCGCTTTTCTCGGTCTGGAAGTGTTCTCCGTTTCCGGCTACGCCTTGGCCGGCTTGAAGCGCGGCGACGACCTCTCCGCCGAGGCTTCGATCAAATATTTCCTGACCGGGGCGTTCGCCTCGGCGTTCTTCATCTTCGGGTTGGCCCTGATCTTCGGGGGAGTCCAAACCCTCGACGCCGCCCGCCTTTCCGAGGCCCTGGCCGGACCGGGCGCGAACCCGGCCCTGTTCCTGGCCGGATTGGTCCTGGCCGTCGGAGGGCTGGCTTTTAAAATCGCTCTCGTCCCCTTTCACATGTACCAACCGGACGTCTATGAGGGATCGCCGACGCCAGTGGCGGCGTTTTTCGCGGTCGCCCCGAAAGCCGCGGGATTCGCCGTTCTTCTCCGGATCCTCCTCCCCTATGCCCAGGCCGGCTTGAAAAAAGAAGCCCTCTTCGGCGGATTGGCCGCCGTCGCGATCGCGACGATGATCCTCGGGAATTTCGCCGCGCTCAGGCAGACCAACCTGAAGCGGCTGCTGGCTTATTCCAGCATCGCCCATGCCGGATACATGCTGGTCGCCGTCGTCTCCGCCGATCCGGCCGGCCTCCTTTTCTACCTGACTCAATACCTCTTTACCGGCTTGGGGGCGTTCGCCGCAATCATCGCCCTGGGCGGGCCGGGGCGGGAGACGCTCGAGCTGGACGATTTCTCGGGCTTGGGCCGGCGCTCTCCCTGGCTGGCGGGAATCCTGTCCGTTCTTCTCATCTCGCTGGCCGGTTTCCCGCCGACAAGCGGATTCCTGGCGAAATTCTACGTCTTCAGCGCCGCCGTCCGGGCGGGCCATGTCGGCTTGGCCCTCGTCGGAGTGGCCACCAGCCTCGTTTCGGTCTATTTCTATCTTCGCGTCGTGATGGTGATGTTCATGCGCGAACCCGGGCGGGATACGGAGGCGGACGCGGATAATCCCGCCGTCCACCTCGTCCTGTTCCTTTGCCTGTACGCCGTCCTGCAGCTCGGTCTCTTCCCGGGAAATATCGTCACCCTCATCCATCGCGCCGTCGCCTCGATGTAAACGGAGAATTGTCATGCAGCCTTTGATCGATCACATCCGCCGGGAACACCGCCGTATCCACGGCGTCGAGCCGGAGATCATCGCCTATGCCCCCGGCCGGGTCGAAGTCCTGGGCAACCACACCGATTACAACGAAGGATTCGTCCTCTCGGCGGCTATCGACACCGGGCTCGCCTTCGCCCTCTCCCCGCTCGAAGGCGACGAATGTCTCCTGGCCTCGGCCGATTTCGGCGAAGCCGTCCGGTTCCAGGCGGTCGAGCCCGGGCGAACGGACAAACAACGCTGGTCCAATTATTCCCGCGGAGTTCTGACCTTCTTGAGGGAACGATACGGTTTTCGGCCGCGGGCCTTCGCCGCCACCCAGGCGGGAGACATTCCGGTCGCCGCCGGGCTCTCGAGCTCAGCCGCCTTGGAGATCTCCTCGGGCCTCGCCTTCGCCGAGTTCTTCGGCGTGACGCCCGAAAAACTCGAGCTGGCGAAAATCGGACAGCGGGCCGAGCACGAGTTCGCCGGCGTCCGCTGCGGGCTTCTCGATCAGATCTCGAGCCTGTTCGGACGAAACCAGGCCCTGGTTTTGACCGATTTCCGGTCGCTCGAGGTGGAGTTGGTTCCCCTTCCCGGGACCGTCGCCTTTATGATCGCCAACACCGAGGTCAAGCACACCCTTGTCGATTCCGAGTATAACGAGCGGCGGGAACGGTGCGAACAAGCCGCCCTGGCTTTTGCCCGCATTCTCGGCCCGCGGATCAAAGCCCTTCGGGACGTGACCTGGGAAGACATGAAGCGGTACCGCGACCGCCTCGATCCAGCCGTCTGGAAGCGGGCCGCCCATCCCGTCGGGGAAGACGAGCGCGTCCTGGCCGGCGCGGCCGCCCTTCGGGCCGGCCGCCCGGAAGAGTTCGGCCGGCTGATGTTCGAATCCCATGAAAGCTCTCGAACCTTGTTTGAAAACTCCTGTCCCGAGCTCGACACCTTGGTCGACGCGGCCAGGACAATCCCCGGCGTTTACGGGGCCCGCCTGAGCGGCGGAGGCTTCGGCGGAAGCATCGTCGCCTTGATCGAGAAGGATCGGGCGACGGCGGTATCGGAAGCCCTAGCCGCGGCCTTCGCTTCCGTTTACGGCCGCCGCATTTCCCCGCGGGTCGTCGTTCCTTCGGCCGGCGCGCGGATCATCCTTTCCCCCCGGCTTCGCCCGCGGGATTGACAGGGCCGCCGGGCGGACGTTATATTCGCGGCATGAAAATGCGCACCCGCGCCGCCGCCGGCAGTCTCCTCTTCGTCCTGGCGTTCTCCGCGGCCTTCGCCCAAAAGGCGGTCATCCTCGTCCGGCACGCCGAAAAAGCCGATTCCTCCAAGGATCCCGTCCTGTCCGAAACCGGCCAAATCCGGGCCAAGGCGCTGGCCGCCTTCCTGGCCAAGACGGGGATTTCAGCGATTTATTGCAGCGAATATCAGCGGACAAAGCTGACCGCCGAGCCGACAGCCGCCGCTCTCAGCCTGGCGATTCGCGTCGCTCCCGCTTCAGATTCCGCCGGACTCGTCGAGCGTCTCCGGAAAGATCATGCCGCGGACACGGTCCTCGTCGTCGGGCATTCCAATACCTTGCCCGACATCATGAAGCGGTTCGGCCACCCGGTCGAGGAATCGATCGCCGACGACGACTACGGCAACATATTCGTTCTCATCCCTCAGGAGGGAAAGCCGCCTGTCCTCATGCGCCTAAGATACTGAAGGAGGGCGAACTCCCCCTTTTCTCGCGAAGCGGCGGCGACGCATCGATTTTGGGTCCCAGGACAGCCGATTTGCGGCGGGACCAAGTCATCGTTCTTGTCTGAATAAGCAAAGCCGCGCATCCTCCCCCGAAGTCTGGATGTTCATTAAAAAGGCCGGCCTCTTGTTTTCCTCCACGATAAGAAACCGGAATGCGAATTCGAATTCGGCAACGGCGTTAGCCCGGTACGTATGGGCGACCGTCCAGGAGGCTAGGTCGATTTCCACGATTTCCGTAAATGGCCTCGGCTTCTTCTCAATGATATCGAAGTTTTCCATCAATAAAAAAAGCCGCCCGTTCCAAATCTGCGCGTCATCGAAAAGATAATTGTGCGGAATCATCCTTCGGTTTTTATCAAGATCGTACCCTTCTTCGAGAAACATCCGCCGATTCTCGTCAGCCTTGGCTTTTTCGACTTTCGACAGCAAAGAAACGAGATTCCGCTTAACGGCATTCGCTCCGGACGCGTCGCTTTGAAAGACGTCGCCGAACCGCTTGTTGAGATAGAAGAACTTTCCTTCGGAAAAAAGCAGAACCCCCGCGAAAACGGTCCGTTCCAGGGAATCGGGCGTAAAACCACGATGGATTTCCGGCCGAAGGGAATAAAGGGATGATTTTGCGAGAAAGGCGTTTGAAATTCTGCCGGAAACATCAAAGGATTGGATGAGGTCTTTTTTCCCCGAATCATGGTTCACTGAGAACACCCGCCCCGCCGTAAAGAGCATGGTCTCGCTTTTCGAAAGAAGGGGAAATTTGCTTTTAAAAGCGCCATCGAGTCCGAATAAGGAAATTCCGAATTCGTCATGAACGGCGAGCGTCTCCCCGGAGACGGAAATATCCGTTGGACGCATAAGGTCGCCGGGGCCCTGACCCGGCCGTCCGATGGCCCGGAGGAATTCCAGCTTATTTCCGTCCAACCGGTATTCCAGAATGCGATGGGTAGCATTATCGCAAATGAAGAAAAGATCGCCCTGCAGAGCGATAAAGGGAATCGTCTTGTAATATCCTTCGTCCTTGAAGTCGATGACGATTTCGGATCGGGCCAATTGAATTTGCGCGCCCCGCCCTCCCGCGGCTACGATCAACAGAGCCGCCGCAAACCATAATACGCCGCGCGATTTGTTCAGCTTCATGATCCCGTGCTCCGTAAGACTTCGATCCGTTTGATGACATCCCCCTCCAAAATGCGGTCGACGACGTCCATCCCGAACGTCACCCGGGCAAAAACGCAATATTCGTGGTCCAGCCGGTCGTTGTCGACCGTGTTGATGTAGATCTGGGCATCGCCCGTGTCCCGGCCGCGGGTGGAAATCCCAACGGTTCCCCGGACGTTCGATTCCAGGCCGGATTCGTCGCGCATGAACAAGGCGTCCCCCGTGAATTCGTTGGCCCCCGGGCTTCCGCCCTGGACCAGGAAATTCGGGACGATACGATGAATCGTCAGCCCGTCGTAATACCCGTTCCGGGCGAGCATGATGAACCGGCCGATCGTCGCCGGCGATTCATCGACGAAGAGCTTCATTTCGAAGGATCCGCCCCAGGCCATCGTCACCCGGACCGTCGCCGAACGAAGCTTGTCGATTTCCGCGACCCACGGATAAAGGACGGGGATCTTTCGGGGATGAACGTCCGGCCTCCGGCCGGTCCAGCGAGCGACGATATCGGCCGCGGCGGAGGCAACCTGGGGATCGAAATCTTCTGTATAGCTTTCGAGTTCGCCGGCCCGGGCTTTCGTTCCCATCTCGCCGATCCGCTCCAGGAGCGCCAGACGCGGATCGCGCGAGGTTTCCCTTTTCTGGGCGGTGAGGCGGGTCAGGGCCGCAAAAAGCGTTTGGACCGTCCGTTCGTTCGCCGGGCTTCCTTTCATTCCGCCGACCGCGGTGAGAATGAGCTGATAATCGTTCCGTTCCAAGGCGGCCAGGCAGGCCGGATCGGCCGCCCGGCCGCGCAGCTTGATCAGCCCGGAGAGGGCTTCATTCCGGACATTGTCGTGGGAATCCGCGAGGAGTTTTTCGAGGGAGGCGGCGTCTCCCATGACGGCGGCGGCCGAAGCGGCGTAGGTCCTGACGACCCATTCCTGAGCCGTCAGAAATCTCGGAAGGATATTCCGAGCCCGGGCCGGAGCGATTTTGGCCAGGGAAACGAAGGCGTGGGCCGCGGCCAGGCGTCCCGCCGAGGTTGGACGGCCCGCGGCAATTTCGTCGAGCCGGACGATGATCGAATCCGGCGCGGCTTTCAATTGCCCGAGAAGATCGAGAGCAAGGAGAACGACGTGGGGAGAGGCATCGCCGACGGCTTTAAGAACGGTGAGAGGATCTTGATCCGGCTTCACCCGGCCGTAGATCCGCAGCGCTTCGTAACGAACCAATTCGGACGGATCAGTCAAGCCTCTTCTGAGCAGCCGATCGGCCGTCTCTCCGGAAATCGTATTCAGGCCGACCCTCCCCCAGCCGAAAAAGACAAGGCGACGGACCTGTCCATCAGGATCGGCCGCGGCCGCCTCGAGCGTCGGTCCATCGAGCCGGCCGGCCCAAGTCAACGACATCATGGCT
>Ga0316628_100002275_pt1 | contig 14131 bp, 8 predicted proteins | sample OWC_Aug_M2_C1_D5_FD_207648 | JGI IMG/M metagenome (GOLD analysis project Ga0316628, IMG submission 207648) | Wetland soil microbial communities from Old Woman Creek delta, Ohio, United States - OWC_Aug_M2_C1_D5_C | ecosystem: Environmental > Terrestrial > Soil > Wetlands | place: USA: Ohio... | reverse complement strand
ACGGGATTGGTGTTCGCATCGAGGAGCACGGTCGGGATCCCGACGATGCCGATCTTGCCGGAGGCGCCGGCGATGCCCGGGAACCCGGAGATCGCTCCCGCGGCGAGGTCCACCGTCACCGGCAAACCGGCAGGCCCGGAAGCGGTTCCGCCCGGCAGCGTGAGCGAGTTGTGCGCGATCGTGACCTTCAGGGCCGGAGACGCGAGGCTGACGTTCCCCGCGAGGTCCTCGAGCGTCACCGTCATCGTGTAGACGCCGTCGGCGAGCGTCGAGGAGCCGACCTGATAGCTACCGAGGTTCTGTGAGCTCATTACTGCGTTGCCCACCTGGACGCCGCCGGCATAGAGGCGCACGATGGTGTTCCCCTCGCCCGTCCCTGCGAACTGGGGCGTCTGGATGGTGGTGATGTTGTCGTCGCTGACCCCGCCCGTGTCACTCGAGGCGAGCAGATCAGGGGCGCCGGGCGTGGCCGGCGGCACCGTGTCGATGGTGACCTGGAGCGTCGCGGAGGGGGCGCTAACCCCAACGACGTGCGCGGTGCCCGCCAGCGACGGGTCGTCCGACGGATCCACGATGATCACGCGCGCGCTGATCGAGTCCAGCCCGTCGGGCAGCGCCGAGGGGAAGGTGAAGTTGAACTGGTCGGGGTTGCTGCCGCCTGCCGGGACGGCGAATCCCACCGGGTCGGAGCCCCCGTTGACGTAGACCCCGATCTTGTAGCCCGGGTTGTCGTCAACGATGGTCGCGGTGCCGTTCTCCAGCGAACGCACCAGGCCTGCGAGCGCCACGGTGTCGGCGTACAGCGTGACCGTTGGCGTGCTGATGTTGGTGACGTTGTCCTGGCTGTCGCGCCCGCTGTCGGAGCCGGGGGCGAGCGCCAGGCCGAACGGCACCGGCGCCGGCGTGTTGACCGCGCTCAGGTCGTACATGTTCTGCGGCGGAAACTGGTTCGGCTCGGAGTACACGCGGACGAAGTACGGCTGGCCGGCGACCACCGGGATCGTGACCTGCTCGGTCGCGTTGCTGTCGAGCCCGAGGGTCGAGGTGCCGAGGACGTTGTTGTACTGGTCGCGGAGCTGAACGTCCAGGTCGGCCAGCCGGGAGTTCTGCGAGATCCGGACAGTCAGCGAGCCGGTGTTCAAAGCGGTGAGCTTGAAGAAGTCCTCGTCCTGGCCGTCGTGGATGCTCAGGTCGGGCTCGCTATAGGTCGCCTGAGCGCCGAGATCGGTCGGAACGCCGGGCTGCATCGAGTCGTTCGGCTCGAAGCGATCCTGGAAGAGCGCCTGCAGGGAGACCACGTCGAACAGCAGACTGGGGCCGTTGCCCGTCCACGCCACGTAGCCGTTCCCGTCGGCGGCGGCGATGCCGTTGTACTCCCCGATGCGCAGCGTCGGTGTGGATGAGGAACAGTCGAAGCGGCACGGGGCTCCCGCATCGGGATCGAATGACACGTCGTTGATGCGGAAGTCGTTGGTCCAGGTCATGCCCCCGTCGTTGCTCACGGTGCCATAGAGGTCGAGGTTGTAGTAGTCGTCCGAAGTCCCGAGGATGCCGTCCGGGCCGGGGTTGATGTTGTTGGCCCGCGTGTCCCACCAGTGGACGAAGAAGAGACCGGTCGGATCGATCGCCCCGGTGGGGTAGACCTGCAGCGTGTTGGCGGGCGGATTGCCGATCTGGCTCTTCGCCCACGTCTGCCCGTTGTCGGTCGAGCGCGCGACGATCGCGTCGCCCGGGTCGCCCGACGTGTAATTGTCGTCCGGGTCGTCGTTGGTGACTACATAGATGTTTCCGGGACGAACCGGGTCGGGCAGGACGTAGGGAGCCTGCGCGCCCTGCATCCAGAAATGGGTCAGCGGGATCGTGTCGGAGCCGCTTTGGACGTTGCAGGTGACCGACGAAGCGAACGAGCTCTTCTGCACGGCGTTGCCTGCGGCGAGATCCGCGCCGGCATGGCTGTCACGGAGTACCACGACCCGACCCTTGGTCGGATCGGAGTCGCACGTCTGCGTGTGATAGGCGACGTAAACGTCGCCGTTGGGTGCCGCCGCCACGTGCGACGGCCAGTCGAATCCTTCGGTTGCAGCGTTGGAGACGACCTTCCGGGCGGACCAGGTGACTCCGCCGTCGGTCGAGCGGGAGAACTCGACCTCGTTCGTGTTGATGTTGCTCCACACCACGTAGATGTTGTCGTGGAACGGGCTCGCCGGGTTCGCGTCGGCCGCCACCCACCCCTTGTCGTCGTTGTAGGGCGCCGACCCACCGGTCCCCGAGATGTCGGCGGACGGCTGCAGGGCGCCCGTCGTGGCATTCACCCGCACGACGACGACGCGAACGTCGCCCCCCTTGGCGATGAGGAACGACCAGTACAGGCGCCCCTGAGAGTCGAAGGTCACCACGCCGTCGCCATCGCTGCCGTAGCCGGTGAGCCCAGGCGGGATGGCATCCGTCACGACGTGCGTGATCGGGAATGTCCGCCCGAAGTCCGTCGAGATCGCCAGCGTGTTGCACTCGGCGACCGCGATGTTCTGCGGGTTGAGCGGGTTGACCACCGCCGTGCTCGGCTCGTTGCACCCGGAGAAGGGCGACACATCGGACATCGCCTGTGCCCGCTGCGCGAACGCGAGCAACAGCAGGCTGGCCGTCACGACGCCCACTCCCCACCTACGAAACCCCGTCTTCCCCATAGTTCCCCCCCTTGCCCCGAATTCTCTCGGCTTCGGGGCCGGCCGTTGTTCGCGGCTTAAGTGGATTCAGATTAAGTCCGTGTCTCGATTATGTCAAGAGAGGCCGGCGACGCGGGCGGGCACCAGAATCATCGGCCGATTGGGCTCACCGGAGTTCTCCTAAGGAAACGCCGCGCGGTTCCGGTTCTCGCGCCTCCGGTGTCCAAGTAGCGACAAGGGAGGCGGCCATGAACGCTCTCAAGGCGGCGACGGTCACGGCGGTGGCGGCGATGGCGCTGGCAGGGGTGGCGCAGGCGGCCGCGACGCGCGCCAGTTCTTCTTCACCGGGGAGCGCTCGTCGTACGGCGCCTGGCTCGGCAAGACCGAGAACCTCGGGGTGATCGAGGCGGGGTTCTACCGGCAGAAGCCGCGGCCGATCGAGTAAATGCAGCACCCGGCGGCGCGGGACGTGCAGGGCCGGGCCCAGGAGCTCGAGGCCGACTCATGCGGCGCCCCCGGCGGCGCGCCCGGCGAGGTCTCCGGCGCCGCAAGCTCTCCGGCCCGCTCCGCCCCGCGAGAAGCGGGGCGGGACAGGCTTGGGGATGACGGTCGGGAATCAGTCTACGGCCTTGGCGGTGACAACGAGGAACAGCGTGTCGCCCGAGGCGCCCACGCTCGCCTTCCCGACCACGACCTTCTGGCCCTCGCGCACGTCCACGTCGGTGCGGAGGTTGGATTCGTTGTAGACCGGCCCGGGCGACGAGCCGGGTCCCTTCGGCACGTTGAGGCGGAGCCAGAGGCGGCTCAGGCTGACGACCTTTCCCCGCTCGTCGCCGCTGAGCAATGCCCGATCGAAGGCGAGCGAGTAGTAGGTCGGGTGGCCCGGGTCGCCCTCGGTCGGGATCACCCCTTCCGTCCGACCCTGGCTCCCGTCCCGCGTCCGGAGGACCGCGGTCTCCAGGAGCGACAGCCGAGAGAGGCCAAACAGCTTCTGGACCTGGGTGGCGACGCCCTCCAGTTCGGGGACCGGCGCCGCGCCCGTGCCGCCCTGCTTGGAGCCGGAGAGGAGGTAGAACGTCAGCTCGATCCCGGGAACCGGGGTCGGGGCGACGTCGAGGCGCTTGATGACGTCCTCCACCGCCGGCGCAAGCTCCTTGGGTCCCGACCACATCACGACCTTCAGGTCGCGTTCGTAGTTCGCCCTTCCCGAGAACATGCGGAGTACGCCGACGAGATCGTTCGGTTGGGCGAACTTGAGCGCGAACACCTCGGTCACCCAGCCGGGGGGGTTGACGTGCATGGCCTCGGGCGCCGCCGCGACCTCCGGCGCCGGCTTCGGCTCAGGCTTCGGCTCGGGTCTTTCCTGGGCGCCTGCCAGCGCCGGCGACATCAGCAATGCCAACTGGACCAGCGCCATTACGACCCAACGCCGCATTGCACACGCGGATTTCGTCATATCCTCATCCTTTCTTGCTGTCCACCAACCAGTAGATGACGACCTCGGGGTCGTCGGTAACCACCTTGATCACGATCGGTTCGGCAGCCGCCCGCCGCTGGTCGGCCGCAACCTCGCGCACACGCCGGTAAGTCTGCGGCGGCCGAGGAGACGCCGGGTACGTGCCCCTCCCGGGGGCTTGCGGCGGAGCGGCCCCGATGGCCGGCATCGGCGTCGGTGGCGATGGGGCCGGCGCGGGTGGCGTCGTTGGCCGGGCCGCCGCCGTGCTCAGCGCTCTGGGCGGTGAGGCATGCCGGAGGAGGATCGCCGCAGCAACGGCCGCGGCCACCAGCGCCGCTGCGAGGAGCGGCCTCAACGCGAGACGCGCCGTTGCGGGGCGGATCCGTGCGGAAGCGGAACGGCCACCCTCGGTCACGAGGCGTGCGAGGACGCGATGGCGCACGACCCTGAGCGCCTCGCTGTCTGGCGCCTCCTCGGCCAGAGCGGCAAGCGCTGACACGTTCTCCAGGAGTCGGCCAGCAAGCGCGCGACAGGCAGCGCAGCCGGCGACGTGCGTCTTGACGCGTCGTGCCAGTCGCGGCGCGAGGTCGCCTCCCACCCACAGCGCGATCAGCGGCCGATACCTGGGGCAGCTCATGCACCCTCCCCTTCCGGCCCGGCCAGCGCAGCCTGGAGCTTGAGGCGCCCGCGGCTCAGGTGCGACCGCACGGTGACCTCCAGACAACCGAGAGCGCGCGCGACCTCGGCGGTCGAGAGCCCTTCGACGTCGCGGAGCACGACCGCCTCGCGCTCCCGGTCCGAGAGCAGGGCCAGCGCCCGCCGTACGGCTCGCTGGCGCTCCCGCGCGTCCGCGCTCGCCTCCTGGTCCCCGGGGGTTGCGAGCAGCGCAGGGTCAAGGGCGTCCAGCGGTGCGGTGGGGATCCGCGCCCTCCTGCGATGGATGTCGCGGCAGACGTTGACCGCAACGCGGTACAGCCATGGGCTGAACTCGCGGCGCCGGTCGAAGCGGCCGAGGTGGCGGAACACACGCAGAAAGACCTCTTGCGCGGCGTCAAGGGCATCCTCCCGGTTGCCAAGCAGCGCCCTGGCGGTTCGAAGGACGGCCCGCTCGTGGGTCGCGACAAGCTCCTCGAACGCCTGGACGTCGCCCGACTGCGCCCGGTCGAGCACATCGGCGAGGCCGTCTCCCCGGCGGTCCCCGGCTCCCCCAAGCTCACGCCCCACGATGGCATCCATTCTCGCATCCGCGCCCACACGCCCTCACCCGCGAGGCACCCTTTCACCTCCTAATACTCAGGGGTCACCACAAACGTTGAGAAACCGGCGGGCGGAAGGGGCGCCACACATGGACGACCCCTGCATGTGGCGTTCGTGATGCGTTCCGGAGTGTCGTTTTTCGCGCCTCTGGTGTCTAAGGCAACGGAAGGGAGGCGGCCATGAACGCTCTCAAGGCGGCGACGGTCACGGCGATGGCGGCGATGGCGTTGGCAGGGGCGGCGCAGGGCGCCGCGACGCGCGGCTTCTCGCTCGACGTGGTGCTCGACGGCGGCGTGCGGCCCGAGTACCGGGCCCGCGGCACGGTATACGTCGAGGCGGTGCGCGGGAGGCCCTACGTCCTGCGGATCACCAACCCTCTGCCCTGCTGGGTCGGCGTGGCGCTGGCGGTGGACGGCCTCAACACCATTGACGCGCGGCGCAGCGATGCGCGCAGCGCGGCGAAGTGGCTGCTGCGGCCGTACGAGACGATCGAGATCCCCGGCTGGCAGGTCACCGGGAGCGACGCGCGCCAGTTCTTCTTCACCGGCGAGCGCTCGTCCTACGGCGCCTGGCTCGGCAAGACCGACAACCTCGGGGTGATCGAGGCGGTGTTCTACCGGCAGAGGCCCAGGCCGATCGAGTTCATGCACCACCCGGCAGCGCCGCACGTGGAGGGCCGGGCCCAGGAGCTCGGCTCCGACTCGGCCGGCGCCCCCGGCGGCGCGCCCGGCGAGGCTTCCGGCGGCGAGTCTCGCGCCGAAAGGATGAAGGGCGCGGCGCCCTCCCCGCAGGTGGACGGCAAGCTCAGCGACGAGTACGCGGCGACGGGGATCGGCGAGCGCCGGCGGCACGAGGTGGAGTGGATGGACCTCGACCTCGAGGACCGGCCTGCGGCCGTCGTGCGCATCCGCTACGAGTTCCGCGACCAGCTCGTCCGGATGGGCGTCCTGTCGCCCACCCCGGATCCCCTCACCCGCCGCGAGCACGCGCGCGGCTTCTCGGGCGGCTACTGCCCGGATCCCTTCGGCGGGCGATAGATTCGTCCGCGCACGGTTCCCGGGCCTGCTGGGGTCCGAGAGGCTGAAACGAAGGAGACAGCGCGTCCTGCCCAGCAGGACGCGCGCTCCACATGTGAAGGTGGCCGTCCCAGCGCAGGCTGGGGCGGCCGCTACGACGCCCTGATCCCCGCTCGAGTCTGCCCCGGCTTCCGATCGAGGCCGGAATGACCCCTGTTCGCAGGACGGAGGCGGCGCGCCCCCAACCTAAAGGATGCAGCAGGGAATGCACTCCCATCGCGGCGGGTTCGCCGGGCATAAGGGGGAATCATGACACTCAGGAGAGTCTGGAAGGGCACGTTTGTACTCGTAGGACTGGGGTTCGCTGCGCTGAGTCTTGCGCGTGTGGCATCGGCGGCCGACCCGACGAAGGCGCCGAGCATTGACGGGACATACCGGCTCGTCGAGCGGGATCTTCCCGACGGTACGAAGGTGCAGCCGCCGGAAGTCATCGGCCTGCAGAGCCTCAGCCACGGCTACCGCAACTTCAACATCACCTGGCACGACGCCGACGGGAAGCGAACGTCGATCTCGTGCGTCGCCACCTACGCGCTCACCGCGAAGGAGTACACCGAGACCAGCGTCTACTACATGTACAACGACGAGGCCAGCGGCAAGCCGATCAGCTACGGGTTCTCCGAGCCCGCCAAGTCCTCGCCGGTGGCGGTGAAGGACGGGCGCATCTCGTTCACCTTCCCCAACAACGGAGAGCCCGCCGTGGTGTTCGACGCGCACGGGTTCACCGCGACCCGCGCCGGGGCGTTCGTGGACCACTGGGTCAAGGTCAAGTAGACGTCGGCCGGCCGGCGGCAGCGTGGCTGGCGAAGCGTGAAGCGGTCGGAATCGGGAGGAGTGGTTCATGCCAGTCGAACGAATGATCCTCGTCACAGGGGCCACCGGTCAGCAGGGCGGCGCGGTGGCGCGCGAGCTGTTGGCACGCCAGCACGCGGTAAGGGCAATGACGCGGAAGCCGGAGAGCGAACCGGCAAAGGCGCTGGCCAAGCTCGGGGCAAAGGTGGTCGCGGGCGACCTCGACGACGAGGCCTCGCTGGAGCGAGCGTTGGCCGGTGTTTGGGGCGTGTTTGCGGTGCAGAACACCTGGGAGGCCGGGGTCGAAAAGGAGGAGGAGCAGGGCAAACGCCTCGCCAGAGTCGCAAAGAAGGCCGGAGTTCCGCACTTCGTGTACTCCTCGGTGGGCTCGGCGCATCGCAAGACCGGCATCCCCCACTTCGACAACAAGTGGCGGGTCGAAGAAGTCGTGCGGGGCCTGGGGTTCCCCTCTTTCGTGATCATCAGGCCGGTGTTCTTCATGGAGAACCTCTCGTCGCCGTCGTTCAAGCCGGCGATCGACCAGGGCAACCTGGCGATCGGGATGAAGCCCACGACCTCGCTGCAGATGATTGCGGTTAAGGACATCGGCAGGTACGGGTGCTGGGCGTTCGAGAACGGCAAGAAGCTGAACGGGCGCGCGCTGGACGTCGCGGGGGACGCCAAAACGGGCCCCGAGGCGGCGGAGATCATCGGCAAGGCCGCGGGCAAGAAGGTGGGGTTCTTCCAAGTGCCGATCGCGGAGGTCCGCAAGTTCTCCGACGACTTTGCGACCATGCTCGAGTGGTTCGACGCGGTCGGCTACGATGCCGACATCGCGGCCCGCGCCGAGGAGTCGGGCATCAGGCCCACCACCCTCGCCGAATGGGCGTCGAGCGTGAGCTGGAGATAGGCAGCCGGGCGCGTTGCTGCGCTGGGGGTGGAGGGGATGCGAAACGGGTGGGTACGCCGGCCGGCCGCCCACGGGCGGCCGCTACGACGAGTGGATCCTCGCAGGAGTCTGCCCCGGACTCCGACCCGGGGCGGGAATGGCACCGTCTCGCAGGCGGGAGGCAGCGAGCCCCACCGTTTCAACGACGCGTAGCAACCGGGGAGCAAGATACAGTGGGTCCACTTGCGGCGGGTATCTCCTCTTCAAAGGGCCGCTGGTCTCAGGACCCGCTCACCCATCGAAATGCGTCCAAAGGAACTTCATTTGCTCCAGGATTGTCCTGAACTGCGGGTCGTCTCCGAGGGTCGAAGCCAGAGGAGTGCTCGCGAGAAACGGATAATTGAAGAAGCCCAGCCGGACGTCATTCTCCAGCCACTTGATTGCCTCCGCACGGGCGCCGACCAGGCCGCAGCAGTCCGCCAGCAGCCGGGAGAAGCCTTCCACCGCGCCGGCGGCGCGTTGCACTTCCGGCGTAAGCGCGGCCAGCACCCCATCCCTGTCCCCCTCCATGGCCAGGTGCAGAATCTCACCCAACCGCGCGAACAACGTTTCCCCGCCTTCGGTTCTCAGCAGCTCAATGACCTTGATTGCCTCATCCTTTTGGCCGTCATGTGCGAGGGCCCATGCATAGTATAGGGAAAAGGCGGGACCTCCCCGCCCCAGTTCGAATGCCTTCCGGTAATCGTCCACCGCGCGATCCAGGCCTCCGTCGAGATACTCCAAAAAGCCCCGAACGGCGTAGTTCATTGCCGTGAGCGGATCGACCTGGAGAAGGTTGTCGAGCAGCGGCCGTGCACTCGCTTGCCTGCCCGCCAGGCAGTAACAGTACGCAAGTGTAACCAAGACATCGGGGGTGTTTGGCTTGAGCTCGTTCGCACGTTTGAGGTGAGCGACCGCAGCCTGGGTATTCCCTCGCTTGTATTCGATGACTCCCCGCAGGCCGCTTGCGTACGCAGAGCCGGGACTCAGCTTCAGCACTTCCCCTGCGCACTCTTCGGCCTTCCTCAGCGAGTCTTCATCCTCCAAGCCGGCTTCCAGCCTCATCACATGTATCCAGCCCAATGTCGCGTACAACAATTCGTTGCGGCCCTGCAACTCGAGGGACTTGCGAAGTTCGCGCTCCGCGACCGTGAAACCCTCCTGCGTCCACGCCCAGATCGCGTAACGGGCACGCAGGTAACTCTCGTACGCCCGCGCATCCCGGATCGGTCGCTCCGCAAGGCCCTCCTTCTGTTCGGGGGTCAAGCGCACGTCGAGAGCACGCACGACGCACCGCGACACTTCCTCCTGAATATCGAACACCTCGTCCAGAGTCCCGTTGACCTTCGTCCCCCACAAGACGCTATCACCGATCGCATCGATCAATTGCGCCGTGACCCGCAGGTTGTTTCCCGCCTTGCGAACGCTCCCTTGAAGGACGTACTTCACATCCAACTCCCGCGCGATCGTCTTGACGTTCCGCGCCGTTCCCTTCAGCGCCATTGCCGAAGTACGAGAGATGACCCGGAGTTGCTTGATCTGCGAAAGGTCGGTGATGATCTCGTCGGTCAGGCCGTCGCTGAAGTATTCGTTGTCCTTGGCCGGGCTGAGGTCTTCAAAGGGCAGGACGACAACAGACGGCATGGAAACATCCAGATGACCGCTTTGGGGAGACTGCACATCGCGTTGGAGCCCGCGGAGATCGATCGCGACGTCCTGTGCCGTCTGGTAACGTTGTTCACGGTCCTTTTCCAGACATTTCCGGACGATCCTGTCGAGCTCGGGAGGCACGTTGTAGTTGAAGCGCGCTACAGCTTCCGGCTGGCGCAGCAAGATGTGATCGATGGTTTCGGCCGTCGTCGGTCTTGCGAAGGCAGGACGAGCCGTGGCCATCTCATAGAGCAACGCTCCGAAACTGAAGATGTCGCTACGCTGATCGACATTGAGTCCCCGGACCTGTTCGGGACTCATGTACCCGAGCGTTCCGAGTACGGCCCCCGGCTCGGTGCCGAACTGTGTGGTGGCCTGTCCCGGCTCGTTCGACTGCAGGACCTTGGCGACTCCGAAATCGAGAAGCTTCGGCCGCCCGGAGACATCGAGGAGAACGTTGGCCGGCTTGATGTCGCGATGGACGATCCCCCTCTTGTGAGCTTCGGCGAGCGCATCGGCGAGTTGAAGGGCGACTTCGACGAGTTTTGCCGTGTCCAACGGGCCGGCGGCGAGCTCAGCCGAAAGCGTTCTCCCTTCTACGAATTCCATCGAGATGAAATGGAGCCCCCCCGCTTCGCCGATCTCGTAGATGTGGGCAATGTTGGGATGGCTCAACGCGGAAGCTGCCCTTGCTTCCTTCAGAAAACGCTTCAGGCGCTCTTCATCGGAGGAAAAGTCCGAAGGCAAAATCTTCAGCGCGACCTTCCGCCCCAGGATGGTATCCATCGCCAGGTAAACCTCTCCCATTCCGCCGGCGCCCAGGCGGGAAAGGACGCGGTAGTGCGAAAGCATGGAGTCCGGAGGCAGCTCTGTATGCACGTCTCCGGGCCCCATCACGAGACCCGAGTTTCAGCTCTATGTACGTCGGAGCAAGAGGAGGGACGTTCAGGGGGGTGAGAAATTGCCCTCGGGGAACTGCGTCCGAGCTGCGTACGATGCCCCTTCATCGCCTCATGACACCGGGCGCCAGACGGTCTCCTGCCGATGGATTGGAAATCGCTTTCTCCCCTTGGGCTGATCATATCCACGCTCGAGGTACTGTCAAGGCGTCCAGAAAGCCGCTGACGGGTGGTTTGGGAAGTGGCCACGAGGTGTGCGGCCGTTGCCGTCAAGTCTGCTCGGCTGGCAGCAGGGCGGGATTGGCGCCGAGCGAGATGCGGAAGGCGTAGAGCACCAACGCCAGGGCGAGAGCCAGCATGACAAGGGAGGTGCCGAAGTACCACCGGGAGGGGTCGAGGGGCAGCGGCACGTTGGCCATGACCAGTTCGCCCGAGAGGAAGCAGGCAAAGCCGGCAACCAGACCGAACCTGGCCAGCACAAAGGCGAACAGCACGGCGAAGGTGCCCGCACCGATGGTGTCGAGCAGTGGGTTCTCGCCCCAACCGAACATGACGGACATGACCACCGCGACGGCGGCGGCTGCGAGCCAGGTGCGGCGCAGGATCAGCCGAAGGAGAAAGAGTAGCCCCAGGCCCACGACTGAGAGCGCTACCGCCATCGCCAGGGAAAGTGCCAGCACGTCGAAGAGCCCGCGGACGCCGGCCAGCGCCCCCATGTAGGGATAGACCGTCGTTTGCCCGGAGAACGGGATCCAGGTCGGCAGTGCGTTGGCGAGGTGCGCGGCGAAGCCGGCGACCGCGCCACCGGCAGCTCCCAAGAGAAGGTCCCGGCCTACCCGCGGGTCGCGGTATCGGCCCTCGGCGACACGCGCCCAACCGATCAGGGCCTCCGGCAACGTACGACGGACGTACGGCTCGAAGGCAATGTAGAGCAGGCCGGCGAAGGCCGCGTTGTAGAGCGCTTGGGCCAACCCCGTAACGACAATCCACAGCTCGTCCGAGAGGTCGAACACATGATGGGCCGAAAAGGCATACTGGACGACCGTGACGACGCCGGCGACCGCGGCCAGAAGGACCGCACCACGCCGGTCGCCTCGCCCTCCGCGGAGGTTGCGGCGAGCAGACACGAACGTCCCGAGGATCAGGACGGCGAACACGGCGGACACGGCGACGGAGCGGAGCTTCTCGATAGGCGTGACCCGCGACTCCGCCATACGGGTCGGGCGTGACCAGGGGCCGACCACCTCGAAGTACACGGGCTTGCCGCGGTATGCGGCGGCACTGACCCGGACCGGGATGTCGGGAGCCCACGGGAGGGTGCCCGACCATTCACCGCGAGCATCGAAAGGTTGCGGCGGGAGCCACTGAGCGGAGGCCTCAGAGAACTGCGTGAAATCCAACCCGGCCTCGGTGAACAATACAGGCCAGTTCGGGGGCGGCGGCGGGGCCGGTGATCTCTCGAATTGGACCGGGACCGCCTCCAGCGCCTGCAACCGCCCCTTGGCGTCGAGGGTCACCGAAAACATTCCGCTCACGTTGAGGGGCGGGTCGTCCAGCCGAGGTACGGCATCCCGGTTTCCGGCGGCGAGCGGCAGGGGGCTCTGGCGGTAGCGGAAGAGGAGCGGCGGGCCCCACCCGCCCATGTTTCGACGCCACGTGGTTGAAACTCTGTGGTCGGCGAGGTACCTGAGCGGGTCGTACCAGCGCTCGAACCACCACGCCGAGTCCGCCCGGTCGGAGTAACCCAGTCTGGCTGCTAGGTCGCGCGCCCGGTCCTCGAGCACCTGAGGCCCCTTCTCCGCAGGCGCCAGGCCAAGGTCGGTCGAGAACGGGGAGATGAGCAGGCAGCCCAGCATGAAGGCGAGCGCCGTTCCGAGCAGGGCCCACGCCACGCGGGGCTGCAGGGCGCCCTCGCCCCCCGCCGCGGCCACCATCTCGGGGGACGGCGTCTCCCCCGCGGCGAGGGCGGCCGCCAGGGGGTCGCCGCCGGGAAGCGATACCGCGACGGCGCCCACACTCGGCGGCCGCCGGCGGGGGTCCTTGTCGAGGCAGCGGACGATGGCGCGTTCGAGGGCGACGTCCACGTCTGCCTGCACCTGAGACGGCGTGGTCGGCGAGCTGGTGGTGTGCTTCTTCTTCAGCTCGTCGAGGTCCGCGGCGTCGAAGGCGCGCGTGCCGGTGCACGCCTCGTAGAGCACGAGCCCGAGCGCGAAGAGATCGCTCTGGACGGTGTACGGCCGCCCCTCGAACAGCTCCGGGGCCATGTACAGTAACGTCCCGGCCAGCTCTCCGGGCGGGACCTCGCCTGCCGGGCGCGCCACGCCGAAGTCCGTGATCCGAACCCGCCCGTGACCGTCGAGCATGACGTTCGCGGGCTTGAGGTCGCGGTGGAGCACACCCCGATCGTGGATCGCGGCAAGGCCGGCGCAGAGCTGTCGCGCAACGTCGAGCGCCTTCGCGCCGGGGAGACGGCCGATCCGCCGCAGGAGCGAGGACAGGTCCTCCCCGTCCACGTACTCCATGGTCAGGAACTGGCGCCCATCGGCCTCGCCGATGTCGTAGACGCGGCAGACGTTGGGGTGGGAGACCTGGCGCGCGGTCCTGACCTCGCCGCGGAAGCGCTCCAGCGCCGCGGCATCCCCGGCCATCTTGTCGGGGAGAAACTTCAGGGCCACGACCTGGCCGAGCTTGAGGTCGTCCGCGCGGTACACCTCGCCCATGCCGCCCTTGCCCAGCAGGCCAACGATGCGGTAGCGCTCCGCGAGGATCTGGCCCGGGGCGAAACCGCCGAGGGGCACGCGTGGGGGAACACTGCTTGACGCGGAGCTTTCGAGGGCGGTCTTCTCCTGGCCGGAGGAGGGCTGCTCCGCCCCGCACGCCGGGCAAAAGCGGGCGTCGGGGGCGATCACCCCGGAGCATCGGATGCAGGTGGGCATCTGCACGCGATCATATTTCAGGCACGTCCTTGCAGCAAGGTACCGACCGGGATGCGGCCGGATCGCTCGCCTCCTTCCGTTCGAAGTCTTCATGACACCCGCGGTGTCTTTGCGTGGCCGCCAGCTTGCTCAAGACCCGACCGGCTTCCATTCGGGACGCCTAATGCTCGTGGCGCTGGTCGTTGACACCCGAGAATGCGCTTCCCATACTTGATCCAACGATTACCTGAAGACCGCGCCTGGCCTTGTTGGGCAGCTCTCCACGTCGCCCCCTCGACACGGCCTTCCTGACATCCGAGGAGGTCTGCCATGACCGTACGTGCAACCGTCGTCCTGGCTCTGGTGATTGTCTGCCTGGGCGGTCTCGTGCTCGCCCAGGAAGAGGAAGCCCCTCTGCAGAATTGGACGGCGCCGCCGTACTGGCAGCCGACAGTGCAGGGCATGGAAGCGGAGGGTCAACTGGAGGGCGGCCTGATC
>Ga0316628_100002274_pt1 | contig 14132 bp, 11 predicted proteins | sample OWC_Aug_M2_C1_D5_FD_207648 | JGI IMG/M metagenome (GOLD analysis project Ga0316628, IMG submission 207648) | Wetland soil microbial communities from Old Woman Creek delta, Ohio, United States - OWC_Aug_M2_C1_D5_C | ecosystem: Environmental > Terrestrial > Soil > Wetlands | place: USA: Ohio... | reverse complement strand
ATCCGATGCCGAAAAGGCCATCGACGAATACCGCGAGATGCTGGCCGACGGCAACCCGGCCGAGCTGTGGGAAGCCAAGGGCGAGGAACTCTGGAAGAAGAAGGCCGGCCCGAAGAACGCCTCGCTCGAGCAGTGCGATCTCGGCCTGGGCCCCGGCATCCTCAAGGGCGCCTACGTCCAGCTGCCGCGCTATTTTGCCGATGCCGGCAAGGTCATGGACCTGGAAATGCGCCTGTCCTACTGCATGCGCACCCTGCAAGGCAAAGACGTCAAGGACGGCGCCTACGACAAGGACGACCACAAGGACATCATTTCGCTGGCCACCTACGTCGTGACCTTCTCCAAGGGCATGCCGGTCAACGTGCCGCAGAACCATCCCGAGGAAAAACGCATGTACGAGCTGGGCAAGCAGGCCTTCTTCTACCGCGCCGGTCCCTATGACTTCTCCTGCGCCACCTGCCACAACGCCGATGACAAGCGCATCCGCCTGCAGGGTCTGCCCAACCTGACCAAGAACGTGCCGGCCGGCCGTGCCTTCACGTCCTGGCCCGCCTATCGCGTCAGCAACAGCCAGCTCTGGCCCATGCAGCAGCGCCTGAACGATTGCCTGCGCCTGCAACGCTTCCCCTTCCCCAAATTCGGCTCTGACGCCACCGTCGCACTGTCGGTCTACATGGGCGTCAACGGCAAGGGCGTGCCCTCGCTGGCTCCCACCATCAAGCGTTAATACGGGCCAGGAGAAATCAACATGAAAAAAACCGCAACCATTCTGACCGCCGTTTCCGTCCTGGTGCTGGCAGGCTGCGCCACCTTCGGCGGCGAAGACTACAAGAAAGCCACCAAGGAAATGCTCTTCAGGTCGTTCGAGACCAAAGGCATTGCCACGATCGACCGTCTGAACCAGGACGAGCTCCAGGCAGCCTGCTCCGAAGCCGAGATGAACGGCAAGGAGCTGGACGACAAGGTGCGTGCCCGTCTTGAAAAGGACCAGCTGGCGACCATCGAGCCGCCGTCGGATGGCCAGTATCTGGGTGACTGGACCAAGGCCGAGAAGATCGCCCAAAGCGGCGTCGGCATGGCCTGGAGCAACAAGGCCGACACCGTCAACGGCGGCAACTGCTATGCCTGCCACCAGCTGACCAAGCAGGAGATTTCCTACGGCACGCTGGGTCCGAGCCTGTACCACTACGGCAAGCTGCGCGGCGTGACGGATCCCAACAGCCCCGCTGCCAAGGCCATGGTCGAGTACACCTGGGGCAAGCTGTACAACGCCAAGGCCTACAACGCGTGCACGCTCATGCCGCGCTTTGGTCATATGAAAGGCCTGACCGAGACCCAGCTCAAGGATCTCGTGGCCTATCTGCTCGATCCGCAGTCGCCGGTCAACCAGTAAGGTGGTATCGGCCAGCCCTCCCGCTTCGGCGGGAGGGCTTTTTTTTTGGCCTGTCGCAATTGGCGTACGGGCGCGCGCGCAGGAACGCCTTGCAGAAGTGCTCAGACCGCCAGCCCGGCGGCGTGCCCCTGCGTAAAGGCTTCCTCGAACACCGAGTAACCCGACCAGTCGCTGTGCGCGAAGCTCAACCGGCCGGCGCGTAGTACCGCACGCTCCTTGGCTGCCGCGCGCCGCGGCTCGTGGCTGAAGGGCAGTTGCTGCAATCTCGCCAGGGTACCGGGCAGCGGCACGGCCATGGCGTGGCCGTAGCGCGTGATCTCCAGCCGCGTGGCGCGGCTCAACAGCTCCGGGTGCGGTTGCAGCAGCTCGGTCACGATGCGGTCGCGCCAGTGCGTCCACGGTGGCTGCAGCAACTGCTGACGGCCGTCGGGCAAGTCGCCGAGCGCGTGGTAGCAGCTCAGCACGGTGGCGCCCGGCACGGGCCGCAGGCTCTGGTGCATGGCATCCACATAGCCCAGGCTGGTGCCGGCTGACTCGCTGTAGATGACGTTGTCCCAGCTGGGAGCCGCGCCGGGACGGTCCAGCAGCGCTTCCTTGAGATGCAGATTGGCCACCAGCCACGGCGCGTAGCGCGTGCTGGCCGCCGCACGGCGCAGAAAGTCCGGCGCCTGACGCACCACGCGTGCGGCCACGAAGGCCGGCAGCGCCACGATGCAGTGCGCGGCCTGCCAGCGCTCCACGGTCTGCGTGGCCACATGGAAGGCGTCCAGTTCCACGCCTTGGCGGCCCGCCTCGATGCGCAGCACCACGCGTCCGCTGTGCAGACGTTCGCCCAGAGGCGCGGCCAGGCGCTGCGTGAGCCAGCCGTTGCCTTGCGGCCAGGTGAACACGGCTTCTTTTTCTGCCTCCGCGTCGCCCGGCGCATGAAAGCCGTGTCGGCTGGCGAAGTAGTGCATGCCCGCCCAGGCCGAGACGGTGGCCAAGCCGGCGCCATAGTCGTCGCGGCAGCAGTAGTCGAGATACCAGCTCAGTTGCGGGTCGTCCAGCCCTTGCTGTTGCAGCCAGCGGTCGAAGGTGAGCGCGTCCAGCGCCAGGTGCGCTGGCGCGGCGGGCCCGCGCTGCACCGGCAGGGCATAGCGCGCCTGGCGCTGGGCCTGCGCCACGAGCTGGCTGAACTTGCGGTACTGCGCCAGCGTGCTGGCAGCCACATCCTGCATCGGCAACAGCCCGTCCTGCCAGATGCCCTTGTAGTACAGGCGCTCCTGCGGGCTGTGGCACAGGTGACGTTCGTCGTACACCCAGCGACCCGCCACACGCTGGCGCAAAGCGAGTTCTTCCAGCAGGTCTTGCACCTCCGGCGCCTGCTCGCCCGGTAGCGGCAGGTAGTGCGCACCGAGCGGGCAGGCAATGCCGCCCACCTGGCCACCGCGGCTGTTGCCCCCGGCCCCATCCTCCAGCTCCAGCAAGGCCAAGTCGTCCACGCCGCGCAGGCGCAGCGCGCGCGCCGCCGCCAGCCCGGCCACCCCACCGCCGGCGATCAGCACGCCCGTCCGGCGCACGACCGCGGGCGCCGACCAGGTCTTGCGCTCGCGCAGCAGGTGGCCGCGCTCGTGCGCGATGCCAGCGTAGCCGCCGGTGAGCTGCGGCGTCGGTTCGCAGCCCAGCAGGGGCAGGGTGGCGCTGGCGATGAAGTGACGGCGCTGTATCACGCTGGTCGGCCTGGCGTCAGTGCGCTACCCGGCCCCACTCCTGCTCGAAGGTGGTGACCAGCACCTGGTTGCTCAGGCGGTTCACCTCGGTGGGCACGCGCGCCATGTCCTGCGGGAAGTCGAACAGCAAGGGCAAGCTGTGCAGGTTGAGAAAGCGCAGGCCCGCGGGCAGGCTGCCGGGCTCGGTGGGCAGGCGATAGGGGCGGCGACTGGCGATGACGAAGCCCCACTCGCCAAAACTCGGTACGTTGGCATGGTAGGGCGCGGTGCGCAGGCCCACCGATTCGAGCGTCTGCACCACGGTCCAGAAGCTCTGGCGCGCCACCAGCGGCGAGGTGGTCTGCACCACGGCGTAGCCGCTGGCCGCCAGCCGGCGCTCCAGCAGGGCGTAGAAGGAGTTGGTGTAGAGCTTGCCGATGGAGAAGTTGCTCGGATCGGGAAAGTCGACCACGATGACGTCGTACGTGTCATCGCCCTGTTGCAGCCACTGGAAGGCGTCGGTGTTGACGATGCGCACCTTGGGCGAACGCAGCGCGCCGGCGTTGAGCCGCGCCAGCGCGGGCTCTTGCGTGAACAGCTGCGTCATGGCCGGGTCCAGCTCCACCAGCGTGACCTGCTGCACGCCGGGGTACTTGAGGATCTCGCGCACGGCCATGCCGTCACCGCCGCCCAGCACGGCCACCTTGCGGGGCGCGGCACCGCTGGCGGCAAAGGCGGCCATGGCGGGGTGCACCAGGGCTTCGTGGTAACGGTATTCGTCACGTTCGGCGAACTGCAGATTGCCATTCAGGAAGAGTCGATGCCCGGCGGCGCCCTGCGTGACGACGATGCGCTGGTAGGGCGTGGTCTGCGCGTAGACCACGCGGTCCTGGTAGAACTTGTCTTCGGCCAGGGTGGTGATGTGATTCGCACCGGCGAAGCCGGCCAGCAACGCTGCCAGCGTGAAACCGCAGGCCGTGGCGTGCGACGCAAAACGCCTCAGTTCAGCGCGAAACAACCACAGCGCCCACAGCGCCACGCTGGCGTTCAGCAGCCCGAACAAGAGGCCGGTGCGAATCAGCCCCAGCTGCGGCACCAGCACGAGCGGAAAAGCCAAGGACACGGCCAGCGCGCCCAGATAGTCGAAGGTCAGCACCTGCGACACCAGCTCCTTCAGGGCCACGTTGCGGCGCAGGATGCGCATCACCAGCGGAATCTCCAGCCCCACCAGCACGCCCACCAGGATCACCAGGCCGTAGAGCAGGGGCCGGAATGCGCCTGGCGCATAGGCATTGGCGATGAACAGCACCGCGGGCAGCGCCCCACCGACCAGCGCCACCAGCAATTCGATGCGCAGGAAATGCGCCGGCAGCTGGCGCTCGAAAAAACGCGACAGATACGAGCCGATGCCCATGGCGAACAGGTAGCTGCCGATCACGGTGGAGAACTGCAGCACCGAGTCGCCCAGCAGGTACGAGGCCAGCGCCCCCGCCGCCAACTCGTACACCAGGCCGCAGGCCGCGACCACGAAGACGCTGGCCAGCAGGGCGAGCTCGACCGGCTGGGGCGACTTCCGGCTTTCTGTTGACGCTTCGTTCACAGGTGTTTGAATACCAAGAGTTGCGCAGTAGCCGCGTTCACTGGGTCATTGAAATGGAGGGCGAGGGACGCCCGAACCGGCATGCAGGGCAAGGCGCAAAGCACAGCGATACCCACCGGTATCGCGAGCATTTGCAACGCCGCCATGCGCCCGGGCTCGGGTGGACAGCGTCCTCCGATTTCAGTGACCCAGTGAACCCTAGCCGTGGATGGCGGCGGCGACGATCAGGCAGATGCCCAACGCCATGCTCCCCACCACGATGCCCAGCGCCACGTTCTGCTTCTCCACCAGTTCGTCCCAGAGCCGATACGGCGTGAGCTTGTCCAGGATCAGAAAGCAGAGCCAAAACACCACGACGCCCACCAGCGCGAACAGGATGGAGCCGATAAAGACACCGGGTTTGAGCCATTCAAGTCCCATGATGACCTCCAAAGAAATGCGTGAACTTCATCTCGTGCTACTTGTGACCACCACCGCCATACCCGCCGCCCCAGGAGCCGCCCGAGCTGCGGTAACCGCTGCCGGACGAAGAACAGTTTTCATAGCGGGGATCGCAGTCGGAACTGCAGCGCACCACCAGTAGCAGGATGAACAGCACCGCCAGCACCACGAGTATGAGCGAAGCCACACTCATGCTGCGCGCCGCGCTGAAGGGGCCGACGTCCCCGCGCTTGAGCAACTCGGCCTTGTCGACCAGGCCGAAGGCCTTGGCCACCGTGTCGCTTTCGATCCGGCTGCCCGACGACCAGGTGATCTCGCGCGCCGCCTGCTCCATGTTCAGCACGTTCTTGCCGGCGGCATAGTCGCGATTGAACGTGGTCTGCCCGCGCTGCACCGGCCAGTAGAACTCGCCCAGCACATAGTTGGTCTCGGCCTCGTAGCTGTCCTTGAGCCGGTAACGGGTCCCCAGATACGTGGCACTCTGCATGTCCGGGGATGGTGTCGGCGCGCCGGTGACCGGCTTGACCAGGCTCCAGCCATCCTCCGCGTCGACCAGAAACAGAAATCCGCGCTTCTGGTTGTAGAGCAGGTATTCGCTCCAGCCGTAGTGCTCGTCGGTATCACCCGGTGCGTGACCCATGCGGTGCTGGAAGCCCACCAGCTGCCAGCGCGCGCCCTGCAGCTGCGCCCGGCTGCCCAGCGGGATCAGGGCGGCCACCGGTTCGTCCTGGATGGCGGAGCGCAGTTCGCCACCGATACCGTGGGAGAGATCAATGATGCTGTTGCAGGAGCCGCAGGTGACGCTCTGGCTGCCCTCCAGTTGCACCGTCACCGGGGCGCCGCAGTGCGGACAATTGAACTGCCGGCCGCTTTCGTGCTTCACGGATTCGTCGGCGAGTCCGGTGAACTCAAGATCCTCCAGGCGAACGGAACGCCCCAGCGTGACCTCGGCGGGCGCTCCCATCAGCGTCGGACCGTAGTCGATGCTGAGCACCTCGCCGCGATCGCTGCGCAGTTCGACGATATCGAAGGTCTCACCCAGCTTGGGCAGGCGCGGCAGCTCGCCCTGTGCCGAGATCAGCGCCACGCGCTGGTTGGACGCCACGGTAAAGGGCTGACCGTTGATCGCCGTCTGCAGGCCGAGCCGCAACTGCGCGGGCGTGGGCACCGCGCGCTTGAGGCCGCTGGGCCGGGCATAGACGTAGGCGCCGTTGTCCTCGCTCAGCCAGGCGCTGCTGCCGTCGTCCTGCAGGGCGATCCATTCGCTCCAGCTGCCTTCGCCGTACTTGTATTGCAGGCGCCCGACGAGGGTGAAGCCCTGGTTTTCATAGCGGCCACGAGCCTGCAGGCGCAGCGGGCTGTGATCGTCGAACAGCTCGGCCATCTTGCCCAGGCGAGCCAGTTTGTCGCCCGCGCGCACCACGGTGCTGTGGCAGTAGGCGCAGACCGCATGCGTGGACTGGGCGCTGCGGAACTCCACCGGCGCGCCGCAGCCTGGGCAGGCGGCGCGGTAAGCGCGTTGCGGACTCGCTTCGGTGGCCAACTCGGGTCGGGCAGGGTGCTTAGGTCAGACGAGCTTCTTGAGCAGCTCGGCCTTCTTGGCATCGAACTCGGCCTGGGTCAGGATGCCCTTGGCCTTGAGCTCACCGAGTTTTTCCAGCGTGGCCATCACTTCCTCCGGCTTGGCGCCGGCGGCTGCCGCGCCCTGCAGACCCGCTTGCAGGTTCTGCGCCAGCACCTGGCCCAGCGCGACGCCGGCACCCAGGCCCATGGCGTCACCGGCGATACCACCACCGCCGCTGGCCGCGCCTTCGGCCATCTTCGGGATGGCTTGCGCGGTCTGGTATTGCATGAACTTGGCCATGTCGCTGCCGACCATGCCCATGCCGATCTTCTGATCCAGCACCTTCTGCAGCTCTTCCGGCAGCGAGACGTTCTGCACCGTCATGCCTTCGAGCTTGAGGCCGATTTTTTCGAATTCGGGCGCCAGCTGCTGGGTCAAGGCCTGGGCAAAGGCCAGTTGGTTGGCCGCCAGGTCCAGGAAGGGGATGCCACTGCCCGCTATCGCCTGGCTGATGTTCTGCAGCACCAGGCCGCGCAGCTGACCGTCCAGGTCGCCCACGCCGTAGCGCTCGCGCGTGCCGGAGATCTCGGTGTGGAAGAGTTTCGGATCGGCGACGCGGTAGCTGTAGTTGCCGAAGGCACGCAGGCGCACGGCGCCGAAGTCCTGGTCGCGGATGGTGATGGGCTGGGGCGTGCCCCACTTCTGATCGACCTGCTGGCGCGTGCTGAAGAAATAGACGTCGCTCTTGAAGGGCGATTCGAACAGCTTGTCCCAGTTCTTCAGGTAGGTCAGGACCGGGATGGTCTGCGTGGTCAGCTGGTGGGTGCCGGGACCGAAGACGTCGGCCACCTTGCCCTCGTTGACGAACACGGCCAGCTGCGTCTCGCGCACGACCAGGGTGGCGCCGTACTGGATTTCCAGGTCCTGCATGGGAAAGCGCCAGGCGAGGGTGCCGTCTTCACTTTCCGTCCACTGGATGATGTCGATGAACTGTTTCTTGACGAAATCCATCAGCCCCATGTCGTGCTCCCGTGCGTCCAAGTTGTCGCGCATGATACCTGTGCAGGCTAGCCGGCCCTCGCGCCTGCCCTAGGTGGTTCGCCGCCGCATTACAGGTGTAAAAGTAAAAGGCGAGCGACCCTTTTACCAGAATTCCAACCCAGCACCCCCGGTCAACCGAGGTCTACAATCCGATTCCCCATAGAAGCAGACCGTGGAGTCCGGGGGCGTCGTGCCCCTGGGCTGGCTCGCCAGATCTCGGAGCAGGCCTGCAGCAGGAGTTGATTGATGTCCAGCCCGACCCCGTCGTCCAACGACAAGCGCGAACAGCTGCGTCGCGCCGCCCTCGAATACCACGAGCACCCCACCCCCGGCAAGATCGCCATCGCCGCCACCAAGCAGCTGGTCAACCAGCACGACTTGGCCCTGGCTTACACCCCCGGCGTCGCCGCTCCGTGCGAAGAAATCGTCAAGGATCCGGCCGCCGCCTACAAGTACACCAGCCGCGGCAACCTGGTGGGCGTGATCACCAACGGCACGGCCGTGCTCGGCCTGGGTGACATCGGCCCGCTGGCGTCCAAGCCGGTGATGGAGGGCAAGGGCGTGCTGTTCAAGAAGTTCGCCGGCATCGACGTCTTCGACATCGAAATCGACGAGAAGACGGACCTGGACAAGCTGGTCGACATCATCGCCGCGCTGGAACCCACCTTCGGTGGCATCAACCTGGAAGACATCAAGGCGCCGGACTGCTTCTACGTCGAGCGCAAGCTGCGCGAGCGCATGAAGATTCCGGTCTTCCACGACGACCAGCACGGCACCGCCATCACGGTGGCCGCCGGCCTGCTCAACGGCATGAAGGTCGCCGGCAAGGACATCAAGCAGGTCAAACTGGTCACCTCCGGCGCCGGTGCCGCCGCGCTGGCCTGCCTGGGCCTGCTGGTCAAGTTGGGCATGCCGCGCCACAACATCTGGGTCACCGACTTGGCCGGCGTGGTCTACGAAGGCCGCACCGAGTTGATGGACGAAGACAAGCGCCAGTACGCCCAGAAGACCGAGGCCCGCAAGCTGGCCGACGTCATCGGCGACGCCGACATCTTCCTCGGCCTGTCCGCCGGCGGCGTGCTCAAGGCCGACATGGTCAAGAAAATGGCGGCCCGGCCCATCATCTTCGCGCTGGCCAACCCGAATCCGGAGATCGACCCCGCGGACGCCAAGGCCGCGCGTGACGACGTCATCATGGCGACGGGCCGCACCGACTACCCGAACCAGATCAACAACGTCCTGTGCTTCCCCTACATCTTTCGCGGTGCGCTGGATGCACGGGCCTCCACCATCACCGCCGAGATGGAAGTCGCCGCCGTGCGCGCCATGGCGGAGCTGGCCCAGGCCGAGCAAAGTGAGGTGGTGGCGGCCGCCTATGCCGGCGAACAACTGTCCTTCGGCCCGGACTACCTGATCCCCAAGCCCTTCGATCCGCGCCTGATGATCAAGATCGCGCCGGCCGTGGCCCAGGCCGCGATGGACAGTGGCGTGGCACAAAATCCGATCGCCGACATGGAGGCTTATCGCGAGCGCCTGCAGGCCTTCGTCTACGCCTCGGGCACCACCATGAAGCCCATCTTCATGGCCGCCAAGAAGGCCGCCAAGAAGCGCGTCGCCTACGCCGAAGGCGAAGAAGAGCGCATCTTGCGCGCGGCCCAGATCGTGGTCGACGAGGGCATCGCCCGCCCGACCCTGATCGGCCGCCCGGCCATCATCGCCCAGCGCATCGAGAAGTTCGGCCTGCGTCTGAAGGAAGGGCAGGATTACGACGTGGTCAACGTCGAGCACGACGAACGCTACCGCGACTTCTGGCAAAGCTACCACCGCATGACCGAGCGCAAGGGTGTGACGGTGGCGATTGCCAAGATCGAGATGCGGCGGCGCCTGACGCTGATCGGCTCCATGCTGCTGCACAAGGGCCACGTAGACGGTCTGATCTGCGGCACCTGGGGCACCAATGCCCTGCACCTGCAGTACGTGGACCAGGTCATCGGCAAGCGGACCGGCGTCAACACCTATGCCTGCATGAATGCCCTGTTGCTGCCGGAGCGCCAGCTCTTCCTCGTCGACACCCACGTCAACTATGACCCCAGCGCCGAACAGCTGGCCGAGATCACCATCATGGCGGCCGAGGAAATGGTGCGGTTCGGCCTGCGCCCCAAGGCCGCCCTGCTGAGCCACTCCAACTTCGGCAGCAGCAACCAGCCCAGCGCCATCAAGATGCGCCAGACACTGGACCTGCTGCGCGTGCAGGCCCCCTGGCTGGAGGTCGATGGCGAGATGCACGGCGACGTGGCACTGGACGCCGCCGCGCGCGGCGCCCTGATGCCCAACGGCACGCTCAGCGGCGAGGCCAACCTGCTGGTCATGCCCAACATCGACGCGGCCAACATCGCCTACAACCTGCTCAAGACGGCGGCCGGCGGCGGCATCGCCATCGGCCCGGTGCTGCTGGGTGCCGCCCAGCCGGTGCACATCCTGACGGCCAGCACCACGGTGCGGCGTATCGTCAACATGACGGCGCTGACCGTGGCGGACGCCAACGCGTCGCGCTGAGCTCCGAACGATAGCGGTCACTCACCAACCTACGTCTCGTTACCGATGGGTCTGCCCAATATTTGGGCAGACCCTTGCTTTTTGGAACCAGATCGGCGACACTCTCGGGCTTGAATCTTCCGGGTTTACCCGGATGTGACGACAGGTTCGACTCATGGCACGCAGCTCAGGCATCAAGTTGGTACTTACTGGCTTCTTGCTGGCGCTAGCTTTTGTGTCCACCGGCGCAGGGGCCCGAGGCCCGACGCCGGCGGACCCGGCCATGACGGTGTCGGTGGCGGAACTGCCACGCCAGGGTGCGGAAACCTATCGCCTGATCCTGCAAGGCGGGCCGTTTCCGTACGAGAAGGATGGCACGGTATTTGGCAACCGCGAGCGTTTGCTCCCGGCCCAGAAACGCGGTTACTACCGCGAGTACACCGTGCCGACCTCTGGCGAGCGCAACCGGGGTAGACGCCGGATTGTGTGCGGTGGCCCGCCGACGACACCGGACGCCTGTTATTACACGGCCGATCACTACACGAGTTTTCGCCGGATCGTGCCTTGACCGAATCAGTGTTTTGCAAGAAAGTGACGCGGGGATGGAAATACCACTTCGTACCGTTAGAACCAATATCGTGCAGTCGATCCGCGCCTTCCGGGTGTCGGATCTGCAGGAGGCCGCCCAGGGTCTGGGCCACCACTTCCTGTATGCCAACTTGGCGCAGGCGCAGTCCAAGCAGGACGTGTTGGACCTGATCGCCCAGCAGTTCATGCTGCCGGCCAACGTGGGCAAGAACTTCGATGCCCTCTACGACTGCATGACCGATCCGCTGCACAAGTCGGGCCCCCAGCCTGGCTTCATTGCCGTGCTGGAGCACATTCCGGCCAACGGCAAGTTCGACAAGGAAGCGCGCGAACAGTTGCTCGACATCTTCCGGGATGCGGCGGACTACTGGAGTGACCGCAAGGTACCATTCCGGTGCTTCTATTCTTTTCTGTAGCCCGTTCTGCACAAACCAGCCAAGCAGAACGGGCGAACGAGGCTAAAGCGGAAGGTGTGAGCAGCGAGGCAGCACCGGCCAGCGTGGAACTGATCGAAGAGGGCGGCGAGAAGATGCCGACCGACAAGCTGCTCGACGTGTCGCCGCTGGCGCTGCGCATGAGCAGCCCGTTTAATGCTGGCTATTGGCTCGCTGCCGCGTAGCCAATAGCCAGCCGAAGCACCCCCTGAGTCGCTTCGCGCCTTCCCCCTCTGAAGAGGGGGACGCACCCAGCGGCCTGGCCAAGCCAGTTCCGCGGGTGCCCTGAATCAAGCCACTGCTGTCCTGGCAGTGGCTTTTTTCATGCCCGTACGGCTTGTGCCAAGGCCACATATTCCTGCACAGGCACTTCCTCCGCGCGGCGCTGCAGGTCGAAGCCGCCGGCCAAGCCCTTTTCCTCCAGCCAGCGCCCCAAGGTATGGCGCAGCAGCTTGCGCCGCTGGCTGAAGGCCACCTGCACGATCTCTTCCAGCCGCTTCACGTCCAGCACCGCCGGCTCGGCGTGGGGCACCATGCGCACCACCGCGCTGTCCACGCGCGGCGGCGGATCGAAGCTCTGCGGCGGCACGAACAGCACGTTTTCCATGGCGTAGCGCCATTGCAGCATCACGCTCAGGCGACCGTAGTCGGACGTCGCCGGCGCCGCCACCATGCGGTCGATCACTTCCTTTTGCAGCATGAAATGCTGGTCCTCGATCACGGCCACATGGTCGAGCAGATGAAACAGGATGGGGGTGGAGATGTTGTAAGGCAGGTTGCCGACCACACGCAGCTTGGTCACGCCATGCGCCCGGGCCAGCTGGGTGAAATCGACCTTCAACACGTCCGCTTCGATGACCTCGAGTTGGGCATGGGCTCGCAAGCGCGCCGCCAGGTCACGGTCGAGCTCGATCACCATCAAGCGCCCCAGGCGCTCGACCAGCGGCTGCGTCAAGGCCGCCAGGCCGGGCCCGATCTCCACCATGGCCTGCCCCGGGCGCGGGTCGATGGCGCGCACGATGCCGTCGATGATGGCATCGTCGGCCAGAAAGTGCTGGCCGAAACGCTTACGCGGTATATGTTTCATTGCGGCGCTTCGCGCAGCTCCACATAGGCTTTTGCGCGCACATCGCGGGCCCAGGAGGCGTAGACCTCGTTGAATTTCTTCTCGCGCAGCATGTTGCGCGTCAATTCGCGCTGCTCGCGCGCACTGAGCGTGGCGGTGCGGCGCTCCAGCAACTGGATCAGGTGCACGCCAAAACGCGAGATCAGGGGCTCGCTGATCTGGCCGGGCGCCAGGCTGTCCATCACGCGCTCGAATTCGGGCACGAACATGCCCGGGTTGGCCCAGCCCAGATCACCGCCCTGGGCGGCACTGCCATCCTGCGAGTTCTGGCGTGCCAGCGTGGCGAAGTCGGTCTCGCCGGCCTGGATGCGGCGCTTGAAGTCCTTGAGCTTGTCGCGCGCCTGGGCTTCGCTGAGCTGGGTGCTCGGTACCAGCAGGATGTGGCGGGCGTGGCTTTGCGTCACGGTGGTCGGTGGCAGGCCCGGCTGCCGGCGCTCGATCAGCTTGATGATATGAAAGCCCGCTCCCGAGCGCAGCGGGCCGGCGATGCCGCCGGGTGCCAGGATTCGTGTGGCATCCACGAACAGCGTCGGGTAGCGATCGGCCGTGCGCAGGCCGAGTTCGCCACCGTTGGCGCGGTCCGGCGCATCGGAAAATTCACGCGCCAGCGCGGCAAAGTCCTCGCCGGCCCGGGCGCGCTGCAGCACCCGTTCGGCCTTCGCCCGCAGTTCGGCCACTTGCTGCTCGCTGGCGCCGTCCGGGACGGCGACCAGGATCTGGGCCATGTTGACGAGCTGGCTGGCCGGATCGTTGCCTAGCCCCTGCTGTTCGGCCAGGTACTGGTCGACTTCGGCATCAGTGATGCGCACGCGCGGGTCGACTTCACGCTCGCGCAAGCGGGTCAGCAGCAACTGGTCTCGTAGCTGCTCGCGGAATTTTTTCAGGTCCATGCCCTCGCGCTGGAGCTGGCGGTGCATCTGCTCGACCGTGAGCTGATTCTGGCTGGCGACGGTCTGTTCGGCCTGGTCGATGGACGGCTCGTCGACCCGGATGCCGAGCTCGTGGGCCAGCTGCAACTGGGCCCGCTCGTTGATAAGCTGGTTGAGCACCTGGCGGGCCAGCTCGTGCAGGTCGGGCTGGGGCCGGTGCTGCGCGGCCAGCTGCTGGCGGATACGGTCCACCTCGGCGCTGACCTGTAGATTGGTGATGGGTTCGGAATTGACCACGGCGACGATGAAATCGGCCGCGCGCGTGCCTGGCACCAGCTCCGCCGGCGCCGATAACGTTGCGGCAGGCGCTGGCGTCGCCGCTGGGCGCAGGCCCTGGGCCGAGGCCGGCAGACAGGTCCAGGCCAGCAGGGTGGCCAGAAGCAGGGCGGGCATCGAGGCCGGCGGACGGATACTCATCATGGATCAATCGTAATTGCTGAAACGGCTGGGGGCACTGACCTGCTCGCGCAGGTACTGATAGCGGGGAATGTTGCGCTGCAGGCTCTGCAAGGGGTCGATGCCCAGGCGCGAGAAGCCGACAAACTCGAGCTGGAACATGATGCGCTGGTTGCTACTGACCAGACCCGTCTGCAGCCGCTCCAGCACGACGCGGCCCAACCAGCAGCCCGCATCGTACTCAAAGCCGATCACCGAGTCGACCAGCTTGCTGTCCTGCAGGCTGTAGTTCAAACGGCCCACGCTGTACCAGCGGCCCGCGCCCTGGCCGCGACCGGGCCCCAGATCCTGCCCCCGGTCGCCCCACAGGTCATTGATCGGCCACTGCCAACCGATG
>Ga0316628_100002273_pt1 | contig 14132 bp, 11 predicted proteins | sample OWC_Aug_M2_C1_D5_FD_207648 | JGI IMG/M metagenome (GOLD analysis project Ga0316628, IMG submission 207648) | Wetland soil microbial communities from Old Woman Creek delta, Ohio, United States - OWC_Aug_M2_C1_D5_C | ecosystem: Environmental > Terrestrial > Soil > Wetlands | place: USA: Ohio... | reverse complement strand
TCTTTGCGTCCGTGATCTTCCCGCGCGCGCACTGCAGGAGCAGGGGGACGAGATCGCTTTTCAGGCGAAGGAAGAGCGGCTGCGCCTCGGGATCGCCGAAGCGGACGTTGAACTCGAGGACCCGGGGGACTCCCCGTTCGATCATGAGCCCCGCGTACAGGATTCCGCGGAAGACGATCCCCTCGGCACGAAGTCCCGCCAGCAGCGGCTCGAAGATCTCCCGATGCACACGCGCCTCGACCTCGGGCGTCACGACGGGAGCGGGGGAATACGCACCCATCCCGCCCGTGTTGGGTCCGGCATCGTTGTCCCCGATCCTCTTGTGGTCCTGCGAGGAAGGCAGGGGAACGAATTTGTGCCCGTCGGTGAAGACGATATACGATGCCTCCTCGCCCGGCAGGCATTCCTCGATCACGACGCGCTCCCCCGCGGTCCCGAACATCCGACGCTCCATCACGTCCTTCAGGAACGCGATCCCCTCCTCGTACGTCTGGGCCACGGCGACCCCCTTCCCTGCCGCAAGCCCGTCGGCCTTGACCACCACCGGCAGCCTGTGGGTAAGGAGATACTGCTCCGCCTCGTCGTATTCGTCGAACACCTTGAAGGAGGCCGTCGGGATCCCGTACTTCGAGAGGATGGTCTTCATGAAGACCTTGGACCCCTCCATCTGCGCGCCCGCGCGGTCCGGGCCGCAAACGAGGAGGCCCTCCTTCGCCAGCAGATCGGTCAGTCCCGCGGCAAGCGGGGCTTCGGGCCCCACAACGGTGAGATCGATCTTCTTCGATACCGCGAATTTCCGCAGCCCGTCGAGGTCGTCCGCCGCAACGGGGACGCACTCCGCATGACGGGCGATTCCCGGGTTTCCGGGGGCGGCGTATATCTTCGACACGAGCGGGCTTTGCGCGACCTTCCAGGCAAGCGCATGCTCGCGGCCGCCGCCTCCGACGATGAGGACAGAAATGCCCATTCCACCTTCCTCCGCTTCGCTGGGCTAATGCCTGAAGTGCCGGACCCCGGTGAACACCATCGCCATCCCGTGCTCATCGGCCGCGGCGATCGCTTCCGCGTCCCGGACCGAACCGCCCGGCTGGATCGCCGCCGTGGCCCCCGCCTCGGCGGCGACGTCGAGGCCGTCCCGGAACGGGAAGAAGGCATCGGAGGCGACGACGGTCCCCTTCGTCGGGTGCTGCGCCTTCATCACCGCGATCTTCGCGGAGTCGACCCTGCTCATCTGCCCCGCCCCCACCCCGACGGTGCGGTCCTTCGTCGCGTAGACGATCGCGTTCGATTTCACGTGCTTGCACACCTTCCATGCGAACAGCATCGCCTCGAGCTCATCCGCGGTGGGCTTCCGCTTCGTCACCACCTTCAGGTCCTTCGGGTCGAGCACGTGCCGGTCGCTCGCCTGCAGGAGCAGCCCGCCGCTCACCCTCTTCATCTCGAACGTACGGGCGTCGGACCACCGGAATTCGCCGCCGGTGGACAGGACGCGGAGGTTCTTCTTGGCCGAGAGGATCTTCTTCGCCTCCTTGTCGTAGGAGGGGGCGATGATCGCCTCGAAGAAGGTATTGGCGACCTCCCGGGCCGTCTCGGAGTTCACCGGCCGGTTGAACCCGATCACGCCGCCGTAGGCGGAGACGGGATCGCATTCGCGCGCCTTCTTGAAGGCGTCGAGGAGTCGGCGCTTCGAGACCCCCACGCCGGAGGGGTTCGTGTGCTTGATGATGACCGCGGCGGGGATGTCGAATTCGAGGGCGAGCTGCAGCGCCGCGTCGATGTCGACGATGTTGTTGTAGGAGAGCTCCTTCCCCTGCAGTTGCTGCGCGCCTCCCAGCGTCGGCTCGCCGGGAAGCGTGGTGTCGGCGTAGAACGCCGCCGACTGGTGCGGGTTCTCGCCGTACCGGAGCCCCTGGAGCCTCCGCCACTGGGCCGTGAAGGTCACGGGGAACGGATCCATCCCCCCCTGTCCCGCGCCGAGGTAGTTCGAGATCGCCGCGTCGTACCGCGCGGTCAGGGCGAACGCCTTTCGCCCGAGCTCGACCATGGTGTCCTCGTCGAGGTTCCCCGCGTTCTTCTTCAACTGGGCGAGGACCGTCGGGTAATCCGCGGGATCGCACACCACCGCGACCGACTGGCAATTCTTCGCGGCCGACCGCAGCATCGAAGGCCCGCCGATGTCGATGTTCTCGATCGCCTCCTCCCGCGTGCAGCCGGTGCGCGCGATCGTCGCCTCGAAGGGATAGAGGTTTCCGATCAGCATGTCGAACGGGACGATCCCGTGCTCGGTGATCGTCTTCATATGGGCGGGGTTCCCGCGCAAGGCGAGGAGCCCGCCATGGATCTTCGGGTTCAACGTTTTCACACGCCCGTCCAGCATCTCGGGGAATCCCGTGTACTCCTCGATCAGGCGCACCGGGACCTTCTTCTCCCGCAGCAGCTTCGCCGTCCCTCCCGAGGCGTACAGCTCGACGCCCAGCCGGGAGAGCGCGGCGCAGAACTGCGCCACGCCTGTCTTGTCGGATACGCTGACGATCGCACGATGGATTCTCGCCATGGCCTGGGATCCTTCCTTGGGGTTCGCGATGCGGTATTTACGGATCGGAGCGCGTCTTCACGGCTTGATGGGAACGGCCCCCAGGACGGTCTTGAGGTCCTCGTCGGCGAACTTGATCCCGAATCCGAGGAACAGGGTCCGCAGGTTACTCTCGGTCGCCAGCACGTCGTCCACTCCGCCGGTCACGAAAAGGTTTTTGACGATATCATAGTTGCCGTACAGCTTCAAATGGGGGGGCAGGCTCTTGTTGAAGAGGTCCTTGCGGGAGAAGTCCCAGATGTCCGCCCCCACCGCCATGCGGTTCTTAAGAAGTTCATAGTCCACCCCGAGGCCGCCGGTGGATTCGATCACGCCGCCTTTCACCGTGAAGCCGGAGAATTTCCTGGCGATCAGGGCGGAGAATTTCAGCTTGTTGTCGAACTTCTCCTCCGTGATGGTCGTCGGCGTACCGTTCACGGTGACCGCGGTGGTGCTGGAGCTGAACTTTCCGCGCGGGTCGTCCACCACCCCGATCGTGTAATACTTGTCCGCCGACGGCTGGAGCCGGAGGTTCACGTAGTGCTTGAACTCGGAGGGCCGCTCCTGCCACTCCAGCCGGTAGTCGATGAACGTCTTCAGCTGCTCCGTCTTCCGTACATACTTGTTGATTCCCTCGAGGGTGCTGGAGAGGGAGCCGCCGACCGAGTTGTCGTTGACGAGCATCCCGAGGGTCCCCTCGCCGCGATCGATCTTGGCCATCACCCTGCCGGCGGAGTCCAGCGTGTTGTCGAGGCGCGCGGACGCTTCCTTGAAGTTCTTGATGGTCTCCTTCAGGTTCTCGCGGTTGTCCCCGACGACGCCGCTCACCCCTTCGCTCATCTTCTCGAGCTTGGCCACCAGCGCGGGCGTCTCGCTCTTCAGGGTATCGGAGAACGCCCGGAGGTTGGCGATCGCCGCCCGGACGTCCTGCTTGTTGGCGGAGGAGATGTCGGAGAGGTCCGCGGATAACCGGTCGATGTTCGCAAGGATCCGGTCGAAGCGCTGTTCGTTCCCGGTCACGACGGAACGAAGGGTCGCGGTGGTGGCCCGGACATCGCGCAGGATGTCCCCGAGCGCCTTCTTCCCCTCCTCCCCGCCGAAGGTCTGGGAGAGGGAATCGGTGAATTTCTTGACGTCGTCCCCGATCGCCGAGAGCTTCCTCACCATCTCGTCGAGGTTCGTGGGGCTCAGGGTGTTGGCGACCCGCCCACCCGCCGGCAGGTTGCGCTGCGCGTCCTTGCCGGGGAGGATCTCGACGTATTTCTCGCCGAGGAGGCCCTGCGTCTGGATGGAGCCCACCGAGTCGATCGGGATCTTGATCCCTTCCCGGATGCGCAGGACCAGCCGGGCGCGGTTTCCGACGAGCTGGATCTCCTCGACCTTCCCGATCGGGACCCCCGCCATCTTCACGTCCGACTTCGGCTCCAGGCCCGCCGCCGTATCGAAGTCCACCGTGAGCCGGTACCCTTTCTCGGCGATCAGCCCCCACTTGCTCACGCGGAACGTGAAGAACGTGAGGACGATCAGCCCCAGAAGGACGAAGATCCCGACCCGGGCTTCCCTGGACATCGACGATGCTCCCCCTTGAATACGGTCCGACCGATCCCCGCCGGCCGGGCTTCTCACCCCGAAAGAACGGGGATACTATATCATCGGCTGACGAAGCGGACGAACTCCTCGCTCTCGTCGGTGATGGGGCCGTGCGCGCGCCCATGCACGAACTGCGCGACCACCGGGTTCGACGTCGACCGGATCTCCTCCGGCGTCCCCACCTCGATGATCCTCCCCTTGTACAGCATCGCGATCTGATCCGCGATCTTGTAGGCGGAGGCCATGTCGTGGGTGATCGCGATCGAGGTCACCCCGAGCGTCTCCCGCAGCGAGATGATCAGGTCGTTGATGACGTCGGCCATGATCGGGTCCAGCCCCGTCGTCGGCTCGTCGTACAGGAGGATATCGGGCTCGGAGGCGATCGCCCGGGCCAGCCCCACGCGTTTCTTCATACCGCCGGACAGCTCCGCGGGCATCAGCCGCTGGATGTCGCGCAAGCCCACCATCGAGAGCTTCTCCTCCACGACCTCCCGGATCTGGCGTTCCGGGTACATCTTGAGGCGCCGCAGGACGAACGCCACGTTCTCCCCCACGTCCATCGAGTCGAACAGGGCCGCCCCCTGGAACAGCATCCCGAACCGGCGGCGGACCCGGACCAGCTCCCGCTCGTCCATGCGGATGATGTCCTGCCCGTCGATCCGGATCTCCCCTGCATCCGGGTGAAGCAGCCCCACCGCGCACTTGATGAGGACCGACTTGCCCGTGCCGCTTCCGCCGATGACGACGGTGTTCTTCCCCTTCGGCACGGTCAGGTCGAGGCCGTCGAGGACCACCTTCTTCCCGAAGCTCTTGCTCAAACCCCGGATCGAGATCAAGCGGATTCCTTGCCCTTTCCCGTCAGAACATGAACGACGTCATGAAGTAGTCCGAGATCAACACCATCATGGAGGATGCGACGACCGCCCGCGTGGTCGCACGGCCGACCCCTTCCGCGCCCCCTTGCGCCACGAACCCGTGGTGGCACGAGATGAGGGCGATCAGCGTCCCGAAGACCGAGGCCTTGACCAACCCCGTGTAGATGTCCTTGAACTCGAGGTACTGGTACGTCTTGGCCATGTACACGTATGGGTTGGCGCCCAACAGGTAGACGGAGACGAAGTAGCCGCCGACGATTCCCAGCAGGTCCGCGAACACGACGAGCACGGGGAGGACGATCGTGGCGGCCACCACGCGCGGCACCACGAGGTACTTGATCGGGTTGGTGGCGAGGGTGGTAAGGGCGTCGATCTGCTCGGTGACCTTCATCGTCCCCAGCTCCGCCGCCATCGAGGCGCCGACGCGGCCGGAGACCATGAGGCCGGCGAATACCGGCCCCAGTTCCCGGGTGATGGAAAGGGCGACGACCGACCCGACGAAGCTGGTAGCGCCGAACCGCTGGAACCCGGAGTAGCTCTGCAGCGCGAGGACCATGCCGGTGAAGGTGGCGGTGACGAGCACGACGGGCATCGACCGGACCCCGACCTCCTCCATCTGCTTGACGATGTTGCGGATCTCCGACGGCGGCCGCACCGTCCAGGAGACGACCTGGACGAACAGCGTGAAGATCGCCCCCAGGTCCAGCACCATGGCATACACGCGCTGCCCGAGCATCTCCACAAGCCGGGCCGCGCCGTTCTTCACTGTCGTCGGCTCAGTCAACGGTCACCCGGGGGATCCTCGGTCCGACCTGGACCAGGACTTCGTACGGGATGGTCCCGCAGACGCGCGCCATCTCCTCCGCGCCCATCGACGCCTCCCCCATCACCTCCACGTCCGTCCCGATCGACACGCCCGGCACCCCCGTGACGTCGATCATCGTGTGGTCCATGCACACCGTTCCCGCGACGGGGACGACGCTCCCGGCCACCGCCATCCGCGCGCGGCCGATCAGCTCGCGTCGATAGCCGTCCGCGTACCCGATGGGGACCACGGCGATCCGGCGGGGGCCCTCGCAGCGATACCGCCTGTTGTAGCTGACCGCGTGTCCCGCCGGAAGCTCCTTCAGGGACAACACCTTCGTGACGACGCGCATCACGGGGCGAAGGTCCGGGGAGGCGTCCCCGGGGGGAATCGGGGAGCAGCCGTACAGCGAGATTCCTGGTCGCACGAGGTCGAACGGCTCTTCGCGGAACCGGAGGATCCCCGCGCTGTTCAGCGCGTGGACCGCCACGGAGGTCCCGAACGCCTTTCGCACGGCGGGGAGCATCCCCCGGAATGCGGCCAGCTGCGCCACCGTATAGTCCCGGTCCTCCGCCGACGGACCGTCCGCCGAGGAGAGGTGCGTCATCCACCCCTCCAGCCGCAGGGCGTTCGCCGACGCGATCAGCGTAGCCGCCTCCATGGCCTGCCCCGGGAGCAGCCCGAGGCGCCCCATCCCCGTGTCGATCTTGACGTGCACCGGGAAGGGACGACCCGACCTCTCGGCCGTGCGGGCGAGGTAGCCGATCTGTCCGATGTCGAATAGGACCGCCGAAAGCCCGTGGGAGTGCGCTTCCGCCGCCTGAGGCGGGTCGACGCCCCCCAGCACGACGACAGGCAGGCGGATCCCGCCCTCCCGCAGCTCCACCCCTTCCTCCACCGTGGCCACGCCCAGCATACGCGCCCCGTCCGCTTCGAGGGCGCGCGCCACGGGAAGCGCGCCGTGGCCGTAGGCGTTCGCCTTAACGATGCAGAGAAGGCCGACGCCTTGCGGTAGCAGCGCGCGTATCGTGTGAACGTTGTGTCGGAGTGCCGAGAGGCGGATCTCCGCCACCGTGGGCCGGGCCAAGCCGGAACCTCCCGGAGAAGCGAGATGAGCGTTGGAAAAGTTTACCTTACCCCCTCCAGGCAAGTAAAGGTCGCAGGAGGAGTTGACGGTTCCTGCTTCCGGCCGTATGATGTTCGAAAGCCGCCAGGGGTGCTTTCGCTGAGAGCCTGCCGCCTTTCGCGGCGGGCAACCCGTCGAACCTGATCCGGATAATGCCGGCGCAGGGAGCGTGGTGCTCTTCGAACCGTGCCATATCCCCTGGCGCGGTTTTTTTATTTCCCGAAAGGACAGGCCGGACATGCAGCCGCAGATCACCACGCACGTACCCCCGAAACTCCCCGTGGACGCAGGTGCGATCTCCCGCCTCCTCTCCTCGGCGACCGCGTATCGCCGAAGGGAGGCGGTCTCCCTGCTCCACTCGCTTTCCCCCCGGAGAAGGCTCGCCTCCGGCGAGGCCGCGAGACTCCTCGCCACCGACGACCCCGTGGTCTGGGAGACGGCAGGCATCACGGCGCGGGCGGTGCGCGAAGAGGTGTTCGGCCGGCGCGTTGTCCTGTTCGCCCCCCTCTATCTGTCCAACGAATGCGGCAACAATTGCCTTTATTGCGGATTCCGGCGGGAAAACCGGGAAGCGGGGCGGATCACCCTCTCGCCGGCGCAGGCCGTCGAGGAAGCGCGCTTCCTCGTGAAGAAGGGGTTCCGCCGGCTTCTCCTCGTCGCCGGGGAGCATCCCGCGAAGACGGGCGTGGAATACCTCGCCGAGGTCCTGCGCGCGATCTATCGCGAGACGGGGATGCGGATCCTCCACGTGAACGCCGCCCCGATGCCCGGGGACGCGTTCCGTGCGCTGAAGGAGGCCGGCGCGGGCGTCTACCAGTGTTTCCAGGAGACGTACCACCCGGAAACCTATGCGCGGATGCACCCTTCCGGCGCCAAGGCGGATTACGCATGGCGCCTCACCTCCATGGACCGCGCGATCCCCGCGGGTTTTGGCGACGTCGGGATCGGCGCCCTCCTGGGCCTGCACGACTACCGGTTCGAAGTCCTCGCGGTGCTGCGTCACGCGGAGCACCTGCACGATGCGTTCGGCACCTTCCCCCACACGATCTCCGTGCCGCGTTTCAAGCACGCCTTCGGCGCGCCCGTCGCCGCGGCCCCCTCCCCGGTATCGGACGCCGCGTTCGAGCGGATCGTGATCCTCTATCGCCTGGCCGTTCCCTCCGCGGGGGTCGTCGTGTCGACGCGGGAACCCGCCGCGCTTCGGGAACGATGCCTGGACATCGGCGCATCCCAGATCAGCGCCGGCTCGAAAACCGACCCGGGCGGCTACGGCGACGGCGTACGGCGGCACGAGTCGGAGCAGTTCGAGGTGGACGACACCCGGCCCATCGAGGAAATCATCCGCGTTGTCCTGCGGCGGGGATACATCCCCTCCCTGTGCACCGGCTGCTACCGTCGCCAAAGAACGGGGGAGACGTTCACCGGGATGGCGCTTGACGGTCACATCAAGGATTTCTGCCTTCCGAACGCCCTGCTGACGCTCGCGGAGTACGCCCTGGAGAGCGCAGACCCCGCGCTTCAGGGCCAGTGCCTCGAGGCCGTCGAGGAGGGGCGGAAGGATCTCGACGATTCCGCCCTTCGGCCGGAGTTCGACCGGAAACTGTCGCTCGTGCTTTCGGGCGGAAAGGATCTTTACTTCTGAACGGGGAAACCGCGGTGGAGATCGTGGTGAACGGGAACCCGCGCATGGTCGCGCCGGGGTCGACGATCGCCTCCCTTCTGCGCGATCTCTCGCTCCCCTCGATGCGGGTGGCGGTGGAACGCAACAGGGAGATCGCCAGGAAAACGGAGTACGGGACGGTGGTCCTGCGCGCGGGAGACCGGATCGAGATCGTCACTTTCGTGGGAGGAGGATGAGTCTCATGGCCGACACGCTGACACTCGGGGGACGAACGTTCCGTTCGCGTCTCCTCGTGGGAACGGGGAAATACCCCGACTACCCCACCATGGTGCAGGCATTGGAGGCGTCGGGGGCGGACATCGTGACGGTGGCCGTACGGCGCGTGAACCTCGACCGGTCGAAGGAGTCGCTCCTCGACCACGTCGACCCGAAGCGCTACACCCTCCTTCCGAACACGGCCGGATGCTACACTGAGGAGGACGCGGTGCGAACCTGCTTCCTCGCCCGGGAGGCCGGGATGGCGAACATGGTGAAGCTGGAGGTGATCGGAGACGAGAAGACGCTCTTTCCCGACACGCCGGCGCTCCTTTCCGCCGCGAAGCGACTGGTCAAGGAGGGATTCGTCGTTCTTCCCTATACGAACGACGACCCGATCATGGCGAAGCGGCTCGAGGACGCCGGGTGCGCCGCGGTGATGCCGCTGGCGGCGCCGATCGGATCGGGGCTGGGGATCCGCAACCCGTACAACATCCGGATCATCCTGGAAACCGTGAAGGTGCCCGTGATCGTGGACGCGGGGGTCGGATCGGCCTCCGACGCCGCGGTGGCGCTCGAGCTCGGATGCGACGGCGTGCTGATGAACACGGCGATCGCGGGGGCGAAAAAACCGGTACTCATGGCGGAGGCGATGCGGGACGCGGTCGCGGCGGGCCGGAAGTCGTTCCTCGCCGGCCGGATCCCGAGGAAACTGTACGCCACCGCCTCGTCGCCGCTCGACGGGACGTTCTTCCAAACGCTCCTGGAATAGGCGCACAACGCAGGAACGTCCCGTGAACCGGGGTTCCGGGAGGACCGGGATGGCGGGGAAAACGGTCGACTTCGGCCTGTACCTGATCACGGACCGGCGGCAGGCGCGGGGGGGCGATCTTCTCGCCGCCGTCGAGCGGGCGCTGGCCGGCGGCGTGCGGGCGGTGCAGCTACGGGAAAAGGACCTGCCGGGGAAAGCGCTGCACGCGCTGGCAGTGGAGATGCGGCGCCTCACCTCGCGGTATGGGGCGAAGCTTCTGGTAAACGATCGTGCCGACGTCGCGCTGGCGTGCCGGGCGGACGGCGTCCACCTCGGCGTGGCGGCGATCCCGCCGGCGGCGGCACGCCGCCTCCTCGGCCCGAACGCGTTGATCGGCTGCTCCACGCATGACGGGGCGGAACTCGCGGCGGCGGCCGATGGCGGAGCGGATTTCGCGACGTTCGGCCCCGTGTTCTCCACTCCGTCGAAGTCTGCGTTCGGACCGCCCGCAGGGATCCCGGCGCTCCGGCGCGCGTGCCTGCCCGCGCGGATCCCGGTTTTCGGCCTCGGGGGCATAGGACCCGGGAACGTCGCCGACATCGTCTCCGCGGGGGCGGCGGGGATCGGGGTGATCACCGCGATCCTGGGCGCGGAAGACCCGTGCCACGCGGCAGCGAACCTCCTCGCGCGCCTGGAAGCCGCGCGGGGAACCCGACAGGGAGGAAAGGAAGGTACGCCATGACATTGATGCATCGCGCGAGGCAGGGAGAGATCCCTCCGGTGATCGCCCTCGCGGCGCAATCGGAAAACATGGCCCCGGAGAAGCTTCGGGACCTTGTCGCCGCCGGGAGAGCCGTCATCCCCCGCAACCGGAAACGCCGCGAGATCCGCCCCGTCGCCGTCGGCGAAGGGCTCACCGTCAAGGTGAACGCAAACGTCGGCTCCTCCCGCGACCGCGCCGACATTTCCCTGGAGATGGAGAAGATGCGCGCCGCCGTCGCGGCCGGCGCCGACGCGGTGATGGACCTGTCCACGGGTGGGCCGATCGACGAGATCCGGCGGGCGATCCTCGGCGAGTGCCCCGTCCCCATCGGCACCGTCCCCCTGTACCAGGCAGCGGCCGACGGCAACCTGCGGGGAAAATCATGGGTCGAGCTCACCGCGGACGACTTCTTCGCCGGGATCGAGAAGCAGGCGGAAGACGGGGTCGACTTCATGACGGTCCACTGCGGCGTGACCCGCGCGTCGGTCGAGCGGCTTGTTCGGGAAGGCCGCCGCCTCGACATCGTCAGCCGCGGCGGGTCGCTCCTGGCGGAGTGGATGGAATACAACGGGCAGGAGAATCCATTTCACGAACAGTACGACCGCCTCCTCGCGATCTGCCGGGAGTACGACATCACGATCTCGCTGGGCGACGGCCTGCGCCCCGGGTGCCTCGCGGACGCAACGGACCGCGCGCAGGTGCACGAACTGATGACGCTGGGCGAACTCACCGAGCGCGCCTGGGCGAAGGATGTCCAGGTGATGGTCGAGGGACCCGGCCATGTCCCGATGCAACAGATCGCCGCCAACATGGTGCTCCAGAAACGGTTGTGCCACGGGGCGCCGTTCTATGTTCTCGGCCCCCTCGTGACCGACATCGCGCCGGGATACGACCACATCACTTCGGCCATCGGCGGAGCGATCGCCGCGTGGAGCGGCGCGGATTTCCTGTGCTACGTGACGCCCTCGGAGCACCTGCGGCTGCCGCCGGTGGAGGACGTGCGGGAAGGGGTGATCGCGACCCGGATCGCCGCGCACGCCGCGGACATCGCCCGGGGGATCCCCGGGGCGATGGACAGGGACAACAAGATGGCGGATGCGCGCCGGAGGCTCGACTGGAAGGCGCAGATCGAGCTGTCCATCGATCCGGAGCGGGCGAGCGCCTGGCGGGGGGGGAGCCTTCCCACCGCGGACGAGGCGGCCTGCACGATGTGCGCGGACCTGTGCGCCATCAAGACGTCGCGAAAGGCGATCCGGAAAGAATAGCGCCCTTCGAACACGCCGCTACTTCGCGGGGCGGATCGCCCGTATCTTCTCCCGGAACGACTCCGCGAACCGCTGGGGGAACGCGGCCGCGAGCCGATTTCCGGCGGCGATGGCCGTGGGGGCCGCCTTGGACTCGCGCAGCAGGCGCGCATCGCGCGGCAGCAGGATCACCAGCAGGAATACGATCAGGATCGAGAGCAGCGCGCCTTTTACGATCCCCGCCGCCATCCCCGCGAGCCGGTCCGAACCCGACAGCTTCGACTTCCGCACCTGCCCCTCGATCAACCCCCCGATCAGACGGACCGCAAGATACGCGGCAAGGAAGACGACCGCGTACCCGACCACCTCGGCATACTGGAAGGAGAGGCCGAGTTTCGCCTGTGCGAAGTCGTAGTACCGGATGCCCGCCAGGTGCCCGGCGATCAGCCCCCCGAGGGAGAAGAGCTGCCGGACCAGGCCCCGGACGATTCCCGAGACGGCGAACCAGGCGATCAGGACGGCAAGGATCAGGTCGAGGAGGTTCATGCCCCCATTATGGGGTTCCATGGGCGTCCTATCAACAAAAACGGAAGGCTACTGGTACGTTCCCACGGCCGTTCCCACCACGCGGGAGAGTTCCTCCATCCGGTACGGTTTCTGGATGAACGCGAGGATCCCCTCGTTCATCACGTCCTGGATGGCCCCGTCCATCGAATATCCCGAGGAAAGGACGACGCGGGCTTTCGGGTTGATCTCCTTCATGCGGCGGAAGCAGTCCCCGCCCGACATGTTCGGCATGATCATGTCGAGGATGACCAGGTCGATCTCCCGCCACAGATCGCGATACCGGGATATTCCTTCCAGGCCGTCGGCGGCGGTGATCACCTCGTAGCCCAGCGCCTCGAGCATGTCCTTCGCCACCTCCCGGACGGGTTCCTGGTCGTCCACCAGCAGGACCCTTCCGCACCCGCGAGGGAGTCCCTGTCCCAACGCCGCCTCCTCCTTCGGAGCGCCCTCCGGACTCTCCGGCAGGTAGATCCGGAACATGGTGCCGGCCCCGGCCTCGCTCCGGACGTCGACGCAGCCGCCGTGGTTCTTCACGATGCCGAAGACCATCGACAGGCCAAGCCCCGTCCCCTTCCCCTGGGCCTTCGTCGTGAAGAACGGATCGAAGATCCGCTCCAGGTTCTTCGGGGAAATGCCTATTCCCGTATCGGCGACGGAGAGGAGATGATACCTCCCGGGAGACATCCACTCCCGCTCCCGGCAGAACGCCTCGTCGAGCGTCACCGGTTCCGTGGCGATCTTCAGCTGCCCCCCCTCCGGCATGGCGTCGCACGCGTTGATCGCGAGGTTCATGACAACCTGGTTGAGCTGGGACGGGTCCCCCACGACGGATCCCCCCTCGGGACGGATCGATGTCACGATACGGATGCGCGGATCCTGCGTTCTCTCGAGGACGCCGGTCACGGACGCGATCACACGCCCGAGCTCCACCGATACGTTCAGGTTCTTCCCCTGTTCGGCGAAGCCGAGCAATTGCGCAGTCAACTGGGACGCCCTCTCCGCCGACCGCTGGATGGTCCCGGCGGCCTTGGCGACCTCCGGGTCGACCCCCCCCTTTAGGGTGAGCAGGTTCGCGTACCCCAGGATGCCGGTCAAAAGGTTGTTGAAGTCATGGGCGATCCCCCCCGCCAGGTGCCCGATCGCCTCCATCTTCTGGGACTGGCGCAGTTGTTCCTCCAGTTTCTTCCGCTCGGAAATGTCGATCCCCGTTCCGATCAGGAACAGCTCCTTTTTCCCCTGGAAGGTATGCCCGGAGAAGTAATAAGTCACCTTCTTCCCGCTTTTCGTTACAAGTTCCGCCTCCGCCTCCGAGGTTCCCTTCGCGAAAACGTCCATGATGCGTTCCTGGACAAATGCCTTGTCCGGACCGGTGAACAGGTCCAGAGGATGCAACCTGCCGATTTCCTCCGCGGAGTATCCGGTGATTTCCATGAAATTGGCATTCCATCGCAGGAACTTCCCCTCCCGGTCGAACAGATAAAAGATACCCGGCAGGCTGTCGAGGGCCGCTTTCGAGAAATCCCGCTCCAACAGGATCAACTCTTCGGCATGCTTGCGCGCGGTGATGTCGCGGGCGTAGACGCAGTTGTACTCCTTCCCGTCGAATTCGATGTAGTTCGCCGTGATCTCGACGGGGATGAGATGTCCGTCCTTCGCCCGGTGCGTCGATTCGGCGGAGAAGATTCGCCGATGGCGCAAATCGTCCCAATGGGACGGCCACCGCTCGGGGGGAAATTCCGGATTGATGTCCTGGATCGCCATGGAAAGGAGCTCTTCCCGGGAATAGCCGAGAACCTCGCACGCCCGATCGTTGACGTAGATGAGGCGACCGTCCGGACCCATCCAGTAAGTGGCTTCGCTTCCCCGATCGACGGTGAACTGGGTGAGGCGCAACGCGATATCCGATCGCTTACGGTCGGTGATGTCGAGGATGAGGCCGTCGACCCACCGCAGCCTCCCATCC